>WOYI011246852.1_pt1 | contig 10318 bp, 7 predicted proteins | sample 6423411 | NCBI WGS metagenome assembly WOYI01 (sample SAMN13441803, study PRJNA592873) | oil field metagenome | biome: oil field; feature: oil-well bore; material: oil-contaminated soil; isolation source: oil-contaminated soil from oil-well borehole | place: Germany: Wietze | collected 2016-10-18 ... | reverse complement strand
CGTGTGCACGCCCAAGGTCAGCGCATAGCCGGTGGCGTTGATCTGGCCGACCAGCACATCCAGCCCCTCGCGTTCGTAGCGCAGCAGGTGCAGCACCGGGCCGAAGACCTCGAGCTGCAGTTCTGTGACCGAATCGATCTCGACGATCGCCGGTGCGACGAAGCTGCCCATCGCGGTATCGCCCACCGGCGCCGGGCGCTGGACGCGGTGGCCTCGGGCCTGCATCGCCTGCAGATGCCGTTCGATGGACATGCGCGCGTCCTCGTCGATCACCGGGCCGACGTCGGTGCAAAGCTGCCGCGGGTCGCCGACGCGCAGCTCGCGCACCGCACCTTCGAGCATGCTGAATACCCGCTCGGCCACGTCGCGCTGCACGCACAGCAGCCTTAAGGCCGAGCAGCGCTGGCCGGCGGAGTCGAAGGCCGAACTCACGGCGTCGGCCACCACCTGCTCGGCCAGCGCCGAGGAATCGACCACCATCGCGTTCTGCCCGCCAGTCTCGGCGATCAGCGGCACCGGCTTGTCCCCGGCCCCCAGGCGCTGCGACAGCTGGCGCTGCAGCAGCCGCGCCACGTCGGTGGAGCCGGTGAAGACCACGCCCATCACGCGCGCATCGGCGACCAGCGGCGCGCCCACCGTCTCGCCACGGCCGGGCAGCAGCTGCAGCACCGCGCGCGGCACGCCGGCCGCATGCAGGGCCTGCACTGCCAGTGCGGCGACCAGCGGCGTCTGCTCGGCCGGCTTGGCCAGCACCGGGTTGCCGGCGGCCAGCGCCGCCGCCACTTGGCCGGTGAAGATGGCCAGCGGGAAGTTCCACGGGCTGATGCACACCACCGGGCCCAGCGGCTTGTGCGCGGCATCGTCCCAGCCCTGGCGCAGCTGCAGCGCGTCGTAGCGCAGGAAGTCGACGGCCTCGCGTACTTCGGACACCGCATTGGCCGCCGTCTTGCCGGCTTCGCGCAGCAGCACTGCGATCAGCGTGTGCTGCTGCGCCTGCAAGGCATCGGCGCCGCGCTCCAGCATCGCCGCGCGCTGCGCCGCCGGCACTGCGGCCCAGCCGGGCGCGGCCTGGGCAGCGGCGGCCAGCGCCGCCTGCACGTCCGCGGCCGAGGCTTCATGCACCTGGCCGACGATGTCGCGGCGGTCGGCCGGGTTGCTCACCGGTGCCGGCGGCAGTGGCTGGGCCGGCACGCCCAGCAGCGGCGCGGCCACGAAGGCCTGGGCCTGGCTGGCGGCCAGCGCCGCGCCCAGTTCGGCCAGCGTCGGCTCGTGCGCCAGGTCCAGCCCCGCGGCGTTGACACGCGCCGCGCCGTACAGCGCCGGCGGCAGCGGGATTGCCGGGTGCGGCAGGCCCACGGTGCCTTCGCGCTCGGCCATCCTGCGCACCGTCTGCACCGGGTCTTCCACCAGCGCGTCCAGCGGCAGCGTGGCATCGGCGATGCGGTGCACGAAGGAGGTGTTGGCGCCGTTTTCCAGCAGGCGGCGCACCAGGTAGGCCAGCAGCGTCTCGTGCGTGCCCACCGGCGCATAGATGCGGCACGGGCGGCCCAGGCCGCCCGCTGCGGATTCCCGGCCCGGGCCGCCTGCGGCCACCGGCGCCACCACCGGCATGTACAGCGCCTCGCCCATGCCGTGCAGGCACTGGAACTCGTAGCGGTCCGGCCCCGCATCCGCACCGGCCAGCGCATGCACCGCGGCCAGGGTGTGGGCGTTGTGCGTGGCGAACTGCGGAAACACCGCATCGGGCGCGGCCAGCAGCCGGCGCGCGCAGGCCAGGTAGGCGACGTCGGTGTAGGCCTTGCGCGTGTACACCGGGTAGCCGGCCTGGCCGTCGAGTTGCGCGCGCTTGATCTCGCTGTCCCAGTACGCGCCCTTGACCAGCCGCACCATCAGGCGGTGGCCGCGGCGCCGTCCCAGATCGATCAGCCAGTCGACCACCGCCGGGCAGCGTTTGCCGTAGGCCTGGATGACGAAGCCGATGCCCTGCCAGCCGGCCAGCGAGGGCTCGTGGCACAGCCGCTGCAGCAGGTCCAGCGACAGCTCCAGGCGATCGGCTTCTTCGGCATCGATGTTCAGGCCGATGTCGTGCGCATGCGCGCGCTGCGCCAGGCCCATCAGCCGCGGGTACAACTCGTCGTGCACACGCTGCGCCTGGGCGCGTGCATAGCGCGGATGCAGCGCCGACAGCTTGATCGAGATGCCCGGCCCTTCGTGGATGCCGCCCCACGCCGCTCCGCGGCGTGCCGACATGTCGGCCGCCGCCGCGCCGATGGCATCGATGGCCTGCTCGTAGGCCGCCAGGTAGCGTGCCGCGTCCCCGGCGGTGAGCGCGGCCTCGCCCAGCATGTCGTAGGAATGGCGGAAGCCCTGCGCCTCGCGCGAGCGCGCCTTGGCCAGCGCCTGCGCGATGGTCTCGCCGATGACGAACTGCTCGCCCATCAGCCGCATCGTCAGGTCCACGCCCTTGCGCACCAGCGGCTCGCCGCCGCGGCCGAGCACGCGCATCAGCGCCGCGCCCAGGCCTTCGTCGCTGTGTGTCGCCACCAGCTTGCCGGTGAGCAGCAGGCCCCAGGCGGCGGCGTTGACGAACATCGACGGGCTCGATCCCAGGTGGGCGCGCCAGTCGCCGCGCGCCACCTTGTCGCGGATCAGCGCGTCGCGCGTGGCCGCGTCGGGGATGCGCAGCAGCGCCTCGGCCAGGCACATCAGCGCCACACCCTCCTGCGAGCTGAGCGCGAATTCCTGCAGCAGCCCCTGCACCAGCCCGGCGCGGCTGAAGGCCAGCCTGCGCTCGCGCAAGCCGCGCGCCAACTGCAGCGCCAGCGCCTGTGCGGCCTGGGCCTGCGCCGGGTCGAGCTGGGCGGCCTGCAGCAGGCCGGGCAGCAGCTCGGGCTCGGGACGGCGCGTCAGCGCGCTGATGGCTTCGCGCAGCGGGGTTTGTTGCAGCGGCGGGGTGAAGTCGGCGGTTGGAGTCACGGCAGGGTCTCGAAGACGAGACCCGATCTTGCCGCCAAAGGCGCTATCCGTGCTGACTCAGCGCCCGCACCACTGGCGCTCGCAGGGCACGCCATCGCCGTCGCCGTCCATCTCCATGCCCGGGCAGCTTTTCAGGAACCAGGTGGCCTCTTCGCAGGAGCGCATCTGCGTGCAGCGCTTGCGCCCGTCGCAGCGTGCGTTCAGCGTGGCAGGCAGCGGCGACACGGCCACCGGCGCCAATTGGGGCGCCGGCACCGGGGCCGCGGCTGCGGCGCCGGCATGGCAGGGGCCATTCAGCCGGCGGAAGTCGCGCGGCATCACCGCGCCGCCGCCGCGGTTGAGGCCGCGGCTCAGCGCCTTGGCCATGCGCTCGTCGGCCACATAGGGGCCGCGGTCGTACTTGTAGCGCGTGCTCCAGGCATGGCCTTCCTGCACCATCAGCTTGTTGATGTTCTGCGTGCCCAGGTACAGCGTGCCCAGCGTGCGGCCATGCATGTCGCGGCCGACGGTCTTGACGCTGACCTGCTGGCCCAGCACGCGATCGCTGAGCTCCTGCTTCGCTTCGGGGCCCCAGGCCTGGCAGATCTCGGGCGCGTCGATCCCTTCGAGCCGCAGCTCCACCGGCGCGCCCGGTGCCGCCGGCTCGAGCCACAGGCTGTCGCCGTCGGTGACGCGAGTCACCTTGCCCTCCAGCAGCGTCGCGGCCTGGCAGCTCAGCGCGGCCAGCAGCAACCCGAGCAACGTGGTCCAGACTTTCATCCGCCGGATTCTGCGTTGCCGCCGGTGAGCTTGGCCGTGACCGATGCCGCACTTGGCCGGCGGCCGCGCCGCGGGGGCGGTGCGGCCAGCGCCTTCTCGGCGTCGGCCAGCAGGCGCGCCAGCCGGTCGGCCAGCTTCTCGGTGCTGAGCTGTTCGCGAAAGCGCTGCACCATCAGCGGCAGGCAAAAGGGGCTTGGCGCGCGCAGTTCCACGCGCACCGGCTGCAGCCGCCGCATGCGCGCCAGCGCGCTGCGCAAGCGGCCTCTGAGCATGAAGAGCCGACGTCGGCCATGGTTGCCGCGCATTCTGCATGCACGGGGCCGCGCGCTCAGGCGCTGACGATCCAGCCTTCCAGCGGGTCGATGTCCGGCGGCAGCCCCCAGCCGGGCCGGGCACTGGCCCATGCGGCCTGCATCAGGCACAGCACCGCATCCAGGCTGTCGCCCGAGGCGTCCTCGACCAGCCGTTCGTGCTGCACCGCAGACAGCTTCAGCCGCAGCCCGAGCCGCGTGCGGCCCTGCTCCAGCGCGGCGACGATGTCCTTGCGGGCGATCAGCCGCTCGGCGCTCTGCCGCGCGGCGTCGTCGGCCTTGTAGGAGCGCATGCCGATCAGCTCGCGCGCCAGCAGCCCGGGGTAGCCTTCCAGCGCGACGCGGCTGCGGTCGCCGTCGTGCAGCCCCGGCAGGTGCAAGCCGGCATCGACCAGCAGCGGCACGCCGGCATGCAGCATCCAGGCCACCGGCGGGTTGACCCATTTCATCGACGGGCTCGACCCGGCCGGGCGGTCGCAGGCGCGGTGCGCGAACTTCGAGCCCGCAGGCCGCGCATCGCAGAAGGCCTTGAACCGCTGGCGGATCTGCGCGCGGCTCAAGGCCTGGTAGTGGCGCAGCAGCGGCAGCCACTGCATGGGCCAGTGCAGCGCCTCGACCAGCTCGCGCGGCAGCCCGAAGGGAAAGTCGAAGACGCCGAGCCAGGGGCCGGGCTCGGCCAGCTGCGCGGCGAAGGCGACCAGGCTGGGCTGCGCGTCCACCCGCTGCAGGCGCAGCACATCGCCCAGGCGATGGCCGCGCGCCATGGAGATCGGCTTGCGCCGCGTTGGCGCACAGGTGAAATCGACGCCCAGCAGCAACGGGGAAGATGTGTTCGCCATGCGCCGGCATTGTGGGCGCAGCGTTTACATTGGCGCCGATGAACGACAATCCCATCCTGGTCGAAGCCTGGCGCGGCGCCAGCGTCGAATCGGCACACCGCGGCGCACTGGCGGTGGTCGATGCCGACGGCGGCGTCGTTCTGGCGCTGGGCGACACGCAGCGGCCGATCTTTCCGCGCTCGGCCGTCAAGGTGCTGCAGGCGCTGCCGCTGGTGGCCAGCGGTGCCGCCGACGCGCTGCAGCTCACCGACGAAGAACTGGCGCTGGCCTGCGCCTCGCACAACGGCGAGCCGGCGCATGTCGCCACCGCTGCCGGCATGCTGGCCAAGGCGGGGGTGGACGCCAGCGTGCTGGAGTGCGGCGCACACTGGCCCTTCCGCGAGGCCTTCCAGCGGGAGATGGCGGCGCGCGGCGAAACGCCCGGCGCGCTGCACAACAACTGCTCGGGCAAACATGCCGGCTTCGTCTGCCTGGCCTGCCACCGCGCCGGCTCGACCCCGCTGTTCGACTTCGCCAAGGGTTACGTGCAGGCCAGCCACCCGGTGATGCGCGAAGTGATCCAAGCGCTGCAGTCCGTCACCGGCTGGGACTTGTCGAAGGCGCCGCAGGGCATCGACGGCTGTTCGATCCCGACCTTCGGCATCCCGCTGCAGCATCTGGCGCGGGCCTTCGCGCGCGTCGGCACCGGCGTCGGCCTGGGCGCGGACGCAGCGCGCGCCGCGCGGCGCCTGCGCCAGGCGGTGGCGGAGGCGCCGTTCATGGTGGCCGGCACCGACCGCTTCGACACGCGCGTGATGCAGCGCCTGGGCGAGCGTGTGTTCTGCAAGGTCGGCGCCGAGGGCGTGTACTGCGCCGCGCTGCCCGCGCGCGGCCTGGGCGTGGCGCTGAAGATCGACGACGGCAACACCGCGCGTGCCGCCGAGGTGGCGATGGCGGCGCTGATCGAGGCCTTCGTGGTGCTGGACAACGCCGAAGCCGGCTTCATGCGCGGCCTGAGCGATCTGACGCTGCGCAACTGGAACGGCACAGCTGTAGGCGCGCTGTGCGCCAGCGCTGCGCTGCGGTCCGCCGCGCCGCCGCGCTCAGCCTGAACCCGGCGGTCTCAGAGGCTGAGAGTTTCTCGGCCGTGCCCGAAAGGCGTGCAAGGCGGGCATGGAGGAAAGACTCTCGGCCTCAGGCCATCGCCGCCTGCGCCGCCCGCACCTCGACGCGCACCTGCTCGGTCAGCTCGGCCTTCAGCCCGGTGAACTCGGGCGCGGTCTTGACCGAGTAGTGCCGCGGGTGCGCCAGCGGCACCTCGCGATCGAGCTTGATGCGCCCGGGCCGCGCGCTCATGACGATGACGCGGCTGCCCATGAACACCGCTTCGTCGATGTCGTGGGTGACGAACAGCACCGTCTTGCGCTGCTCTTCCCAGATGCCCAGCAGCAGCTCCTGCATCAGCTCGCGCGTCTGGTGGTCCAGAGCGCCGAAGGGCTCGTCCATCAGCAGCATGCGCGGGTCGTTGGCCAGCGCACGGGCGATCGCGGTGCGCTGCTGCATGCCGCCGGACAACTGCTTCGGGTAATGCTTGTCGAAGCCCTTCAAGCCCACCTTGGACAGGAAGCCGTGCGCGATCTCCAGCTGCTGCGCGCGCGGCAAGCCGCGCTCGGCCAGGCCGAAACAGACGTTGTCCAGCACCGTCAGCCACGGGAACAGCGTGTAGCTCTGGAACACCATGCCGCGGTCGGCGCCGGGGCCGTCGATGCGCTGGCCGTCGAGCAGCACTTCGCCGGCCGTCTGCTGGTCCAGCCCGGCGACGATGCGCAGCAGCGTGCTCTTGCCGCAGCCGCTGGGGCCGAGGATGGTGATGAAGTCGTTCTCGGCCACGTCCAGGTTCGTCGCCTGCAGCGCCAGCGTGGTGTCGAAGCGGCGCTCGACGCCGCGCACCGAGAGGATGTTGGCCATATCGCTTACTCCATTGACCGCAACAACTCGCGCAGCGCCGTGCCGTCGTCGAGCGGCCGCCGCGGAACCGGCTCCGCCGGGCCGCTGGCGGCGCCCCCTGGGGGCAGGCGCCGAAGGCGCTGCGGGGGGTCAAAGCTTTGCCCACGGGAACATGCGGCGGTTGACCCACTTGAAGAACAGGTCGCTGGCCAGCCCGATCAGGCCGATGACGATGATGCCGAAGATGATCTGGTCGGTGGCCAGCAGCGCCTGGCTGTCGGTGATCATGTGGCCGATGCCGCTGCTCGCGCCGATCAGCTCGGCGACGATCACGTAGGTCCAGGCCCAGCCCAGCACCATGCGCAGTTGCTCGGCGATCTCCGGCGCCGCGCCGGGGATCAGCACGCGGCGGATCAGCGACGCATCGCCCACCCCCAGCGTGTAGGCCGCCTCGACCAGGTCGCGGCGGGTGTTGCCGACGGTGACGCTGATCATCAGCACCAGGCTGAAGAAGCTGCCGATGAAGATCACCGACAGCTTCTGCGCCTCGCCGATGCCGGCCCACAGGATCAGCAGCGGGATGAAGGCGCTGGCCGGCAGGTAGCGCGCAAAGCTGACGAAGGGCTCGAAGAAGGCCTCGATCGGCTTGTACGCGCCCATCGCCACGCCCAGCGGCACGGCGATGACCGCGGCGATGAGGAAGCCGCCGACCACGCGGAACACCGTCATGCCGATGTCCTTGCCGAAGCCCATCTCGGTGAGCAGCACCCAGCCGCTCTTCAACATGGCGATCGGGTCGGCGAGAAAGGTCTTCTGCACGAAGCCGCCGAAGGTGGCGATGGCCCACACCGCGACGAAGAGCACGAAGAAGCTGATGCCCAGCGCAATGCGCGCGCCGGGGCTCACCGGGGTCAAGGGCTTCATGGCAAGCAGGCGCTCCGGACGACGGGGTGGTGCCATTCGAGCAACCGCCGCGGAACCGGCTTCGCCAGGCCGCAAGCGGTGCCCCCTTTGACGGGGCGGCGTAGCCGCTGCGGGGGTGGTCATTGAATGAAGCGCGTGTCGGCCAGCTTGCCCATGTCGGGCAGCTGCTTGATGATGCCCGCTTCGAGCAGCAGCTCGGCCGCTTCCTTGCTGAAGGCGGCATGCTCACCGGCGAAGAACTTCTGGTTGGCTGACCTGTCCTGCCAGCGCAGGTACTTCTGGCTGGCCTCGAAGGCCTCGGCGCTCTGCTTGACGTCGGCGCCCATGATCGTGAAGGCCTTCTGCGGGTCGGCCTTGATCATCTCCAGCGCCTGGAAGTAGCTGTCGGCCAGCGCCTGTGCGGCCTTGGGGTTCTCGGCCAGGAACTTGGGCGTGCAGCCGAAGGTGTCCATCACCATCGGGTAGTCCAGCGTGGTGGCGATGATCTTGCCGGCCTCGGGCTTGGCGCGCACCGCACTCAGGAAGGGCTCGTAGGTCATGGCGGCGTCGACGCCGCTGGTGCCGGCGATCATGGCGTTGGCGGCAGCCTGCGGCGCCAGGTTGACCACCGTCACGTCCTTCAGCGTCAGGCCGTTCTTCTTCAGCATCCAGGCCAGCGTGAAGTAGGTGGCGGTGCCGGGCGCATCGGCGGCCACGGTCTTGCCCTTCAGGTCGGCGATGCGCAGAACAGTCGGCTTGACCACCATGCCGTCGGCACCATAGCTCTTGTCGAGCTGGAAGATCTGCGTGGTGGGCACGCCGTTGGCATTCCAGACGATCCAGGTCTCCACCGTGGTGGCGGCGCACTGGATGGCGCCCGAGGCGATGGCCAGGTGGCGGTCCTTCTGCGGGATCTTGCTGATCGTCACGTCCAGGCCGTTCTTCTTGAAGATGCCGGCCTCCTTGGCCAGCGTCAGCGGCGCAAAGCCGGTCCAGCCGGAGATGCCGATGCCGACCTTGGTTTCCTGGGCGTGGGCGCTGCCGATCATTGCAAGGGCGGCGGCGAGGACGAAGCGTTTCATGCGGGGGCTCCTTGGGGGTGAAAGTGGTTTGGGTTCAGGCCGGGGTCCACAGCGCCGGCAATCCCGGAATTGCACGGAAGGCCTTGGCCAGCATGCCGGCACGCACCAGCGCGGCGGAGCGTTCGATGTCGGGTGCGATGAAACGGTCCACCGCGAAACGCGGCACGCGCTCTCGAAGCAAGGCGTGTGCCGACTCCAGCGGTGCGCTGCTCTTCAACGGCCGCAGGAACTCGATGCCTTCGGCCGCAGCCAGCAGTTCTATGGACAGGATGTGCGCCACGTTGGCGATCATCGGCTGCAGCCGGCGCGCGGCGAAGGTGGCCATCGACACATGGTCTTCCTGGTTGGCGCTGGTCGGCAGGCTGTCGACGCTGGCCGGGTGGGCCAGCGACTTGTTCTCGCTGGCCAGCGCGGCGGCGGTGACATGCGCGATCATGAAACCGCTGTTCAGCCCGGCATCGGCCGTCAGGAAGGGCGGCAGCCTTGAGACGTTGCTGTCGATCAGCATGGCGATGCGGCGCTCGGCGATGGCGCCGACTTCGGCGATGGCGCAGGCCATCGCATCGGCGGACAGCGCCACCGGCTCGGCGTGGAAATTTCCGCCGCTGATGATCTCCCCCCCGCAGCGGCCTTCGGCCGCCTCCCCTCCAGGGGGGCGTCGCGAGCGGCCCGGCGAAGCCGGTTCCGCCGCGCCTGCTTGCCGGCCGGCGTCGCTGCGCTCGCCAAACAGCACCAGGGGGTTGTCGGTGACGGCATTGGCCTCGCGCAGCAGCACCAGCGCGGCGTGGCGCAGCTGGTCCAGGCAGGCGCCCACCACCTGCGGCTGGCAGCGCAGGCAGTACGGGTCCTGCACGCGGTCGTCGCCGTCCAGCATCTGGCTTTGCCAGGGCTGGACACCCCCCTCGGGGAGCGAGCGGCGCAGCGCGCCGCTTTGGGGGTGCATGTCCTTGTGACTGGCCCGGATGGCGCTGCCGGCGAGCAGCGCGCGGTAGTACTGCGCCACGTCGATCTGCCCCGGCTGGCCGCGCAGCGCGTGGATGCGCGGGTCGAAAGGGCCGTCGCTGCCGCGCGCCGCATCCACCGTGAGCGCGCCGATCACCAACGCCGATTCCAGCACCGGCTCGAAGGCGAACAGCGCATGCAGCGCCAGCGCGGTGGAGACCTGCGTGCCGTTGATCAGCGCCAGGCCTTCCTTGGCCTGCAGGCGCAGCGGCTCGATGCGCTGTTCCTTCAGCACCGCGGCGGCGGCGCGGCGCTCGCCGCCGACGAGGAATTCGCCCTCGCCCAGCAGCGCCAGCGTCATGTGCGCCAGCGGTGCCAGGTCGCCCGAAGCACCGACCGAACCCTGGCTGGGGATGACCGGCACCAAAGCGGCATTCAGCACCGCCAGCAGCATGTCCACCACCTGCTGGCGCACGCCGGAGGCGCCGCGCGCCAGCGAGCCGGCTTTCAGCGCCAACACCAGGCGCACCACTTCGGGGGCCAGCGGCTCGCCGACGCCAACGCTGTGTGAACGGATCAG
>WOYI010603485.1_pt3 | contig 10319 bp, 9 predicted proteins | sample 6423411 | NCBI WGS metagenome assembly WOYI01 (sample SAMN13441803, study PRJNA592873) | oil field metagenome | biome: oil field; feature: oil-well bore; material: oil-contaminated soil; isolation source: oil-contaminated soil from oil-well borehole | place: Germany: Wietze | collected 2016-10-18 ... | reverse complement strand
ATTTCATCGGCGACTTTTTCCCCTTAACTGCACCCGGAAGGAACGCGCTTTACCGGCACGCCAAGCGATCGCCGCCGGCCTTGAACCCAAAGGCCCCACAATCACGCAAGAAATCCTATTTTTTCAACCAAACACCAAGGCAGGAGGACTATGAACCTCAAAGAACTAAAAACCAAATCCATAGCCGATCTTACCAAGATGGGGCGCGAGCTCAGCATCGAGGGGATTGCCTCGCTAAGGCGCCAAGAGCTCATCTTTTCAATCCTTCAGGCAATCGCAGAGCAAAACGGCTCGATCTACGGGGAGGGCGTCCTCGAGATTCTTTCTGACGGGTTCGGCTTTCTAAGGGCGCCGGATTACAACTATCTCCCAGGGCCCGACGACATCTATGTTTCCCCCTCTCAAATCCGGCGCTTCAACTTGAAGACGGGCGACACGGTTGCCGGTCAAATCCGGCCTCCAAAAGAAGGCGAGCGCTATTTTGCCCTCCTGAAGGTCGAAACGATCAACTTCGAACACCCCGACGCCGCGAGGGACAAGGTTCTGTTCGATAACCTGACCCCCATCTATCCGATAGAAAAGTTTGAGCTCGTAACCGCCCCAAACAACTCCTGCACTCGCATCATGGACCTGTTCACCCCCATAGGGAAAGGCCAAAGGGCCCTCATCGTAGCAGCCCCCAGAACGGGCAAAACCGTGCTGCTTCAAAACATCGCTAGCGCCATCAACGTTAACCACCCCGAGGCCATCCTGATCGTGCTTTTGATCGACGAGCGGCCCGAAGAGGTGACGGACATGCAACGAACGGTCCGGGGCGAGGTAATCTCCTCGACGTTCGACGAGCCGGCGACACGCCACGTCCAGGTATCCGAGATCGTCCTCGAAAAGGCAAAACGCTTGGTCGAGCACAACCACGACGTCGTCATTCTGCTGGATTCCATCACCCGGCTTGCCCGCGCCTACAACACCGTCGTCCCGCCGTCCGGCAAGGTACTTTCAGGCGGCGTGGATTCGAACGCGCTGCATAAGCCCAAGCGTTTCTTCGGGGCGGCAAGGAAGATCGAAGGCGGGGGCTCCTTGACGATCATCGCCACGGCGCTGATCGATACAGGATCACGCATGGACGACGTCATTTTCGAGGAATTCAAGGGCACTGGCAACCTAGAGATCGTCCTCGACAGGAAGCTTTCCGACAGGCGGGTCTTCCCGGCGATCGATTTGAACAAATCGGGTACGCGGCACGAAGAGCTCCTCTTGGAGCCGGACGTTCTTCATCGGGTCTGGCTTTTGAGAAAAATCGTGAGCCCGCTCTCGAGCATCGACGCGATGGAGTTCCTGCTAGACAAAATGTCTGGAACGAGCTCCAACAGGGACTTTCTGGATTCGATGAACCAGTAAGGCTTACTCTTTCCCCGTTTATTCTCCCAATAGACTCTTATTTACAATAACGTTTGACTCTTTTTCAAGCCCCTTAAACCTTGCGTTCAGCTTGACAAAGGTTCTTTTTGTATGCTAAATTCATAAATGCAGTATGCAAACCTATTCACCCAAACCCAAAAGGAGTCCGCCATGAAGCTCAAGGAAATCCTGGCCCAAAAGGTAGAGCGCTGGCGTAAAGAAACCGCCGAGCTCAGAAAAGAGTACGGCGATACACCCATCCAAGAGGTGACGGTCGAGCAGGTTTTGGGGGGAATGCGGGGCATTAAAAGCCTCGTCTGCGAGACTTCCTACCTAGACCCCATGTCCGGAATCCGTTTCCGGGGTTTGACCATCCAAGAGACTCTGGCACGCCTTCCAAAGAGGCCAGGCAACGAGTACGCCTCTCCCTTGGGATTGTGGCACCTTTTGCTGACGGGAGAGGTACCGACGCTGGCCGAGGTTGAGGAGCTCGAGGCGGAGTTTCGTAAGCGTGAGCCCCTACCCCGTTACGTCTACCACACGCTCCGCGCCATTCCGATCGATGTTCATCCGATGGCTCAGCTTGCGGCGGCCATCCTTTCGCTCCAAAGGGATTCGGTTTTTGCCAAAGAATACGAAAAGGGGCTTCCCAGAGAAAAGCAGTGGGATTATTACTTCGAGGATTCGATGAACCTCATGGCCAAGCTCCCGGCCATCGCGGCGAACATCTACAGAAGGTGCTACAAAGGCGACACCTATCCCGACCCGGACCCCAAAGAAGACTGGGCCGGCCAGTTCGCCCATTTAATGGGGGTGGACAGCCCTGCATACAAAGAACTCATGCGATTGTTCTTGATCCTCCATTCCGACCACGAATCAGGCAACGTTTCCGCCCATACAGGCCACCTTGTCGGTTCGGCCCTATCGGATGTCTACTATAGCATCGGTGCCATGGTTTGCGGGTTGGCTGGTCCTTTGCACGGGTTGGCCAATGAAGAGTGTCTGAAATGGATTCTTAAGATGATGGATCACTTCGGTGGTACTCCCACCCGCGAGCAGATCGAGGAGTACGCCTGGGAAACGCTAAACTCCGGCCAGGTGGTCCCCGGCTTCGGTCATGCCGTCTTGAGGGTCGTCGACCCCCGCTACACGGCCCAAAGGGAGTTCGCCCTTAACCACCTTCCAGACGACCCTGTATTCAAGACGGTAAGCACGATGCTCGATGTCGTCCCTCAGGTCCTTCAAAAGCATGGCAAGGCCAAGAACCCATGGCCAAACGTGGATGCCCACTCAGGCTGCCTCCAGTACCATTTCGACGTGAGGGAGTTCAGCTTCTACACCGTCCTGTTCGCCGTCTCCAGGGCAATCGGCGTGACAGCGGAACTCGTCTACGACCGTGCCGTCGGATTCCCGATCGAGCGGCCGAAATCCCTCACGGTCGACATGCTAAGGGACCTGGCAAGAGAAGTCAAAAGCAAGGCAGAAGCGGGGAAAAAGCCCTCGATGGGGGTGATCAAGGGCGGAGGCTCTGAATAACGCCGCCACCCTTTCTCCTATACCCGGGCCTTTCGGCCCGGGTTTTTTTTTGGCCTGAAGGCTGGTAATCTACATAGAGACGGTTACGAACAATCGAGGGTTGAATGCAAGCGAACGGCAAACGGAGTCAACAAGAGTTTTCTACGCAGCTTGCCTTTGCCAAGGCGGGCCATGCCACGCCTGAAATGCGCCGCGTTGCCGAAATAGAGGGCGTAACGCCCGAGTTCATACTCCAGGAGCTTGCAAATGGAAGGCTGATCATTCCGGCCAACATCCGTCACCGTTCGCTAGACCCGATAGGCGTCGGCATCGCGCTCGCTTGCAAGGTGAACGCCAACATCGGGGCGTCTGGCGTTTGCTCGGAACTAGAAGACGAGCTTAAAAAACTGGAAGCCTGCAGGCGATTTGGCGCGGACACGGTCATGGACTTGACGACGGACAAAGACGCCCGCAGGGCGCGGGAAATCCGTAAGGCCATCCTCGAATGTTCGCCCCTGCCCGTCGGCACCGTCCCCATCTACGAAGCGCTCATCCGGGCTCATGGAAGGCCCGAGAACCTCTCGATCGAGCTCTTTTTGGACGTCATCGCCGAGCAGGCCGAAGAAGGGGTTGATTACTTCACGATCCATGCGGGGCTTCTTCGAGAGCACCTGCCGCTTACGGCCAGCCGTATCACGGGGATCGTCTCTCGCGGGGGGGGAATCATGGCCGCCTGGATGTCCGCCCAAAGAAAGCAGAGCTTTCTCTACGAGCATTTCGGCAGGATCCTCGAGGTAATGCGAAGGTTCGACGTCAGCATATCTTTGGGGGACGCCTTAAGGCCGGGCTCAATCCACGATGCCACCGACAAGGCCCAGTTAGCCGAGCTGAAGACGTTGGGCGAGCTGGCCACGGTCGCCAAAGGTCAAGACGTCCAGGTGATGATCGAGGGCCCAGGACACGTTCCATTGGACCAAATCCGGTTCAACATGGAAATCGAGAGGGAGCTTTGCCACGATGCCCCGTTCTACGTGCTCGGACCTTTGACGACGGACATCGCGGCCGGGTACGATCACATCTCTGGAGCGATCGGGGCGGCTATGGCCGGCCTTTACGGAGCGAGCTTGCTTTGCTACGTCACACCGAAGGAACACCTTGGGCTTCCTTTTTTGGAAGACGTCAAGCAAGGGCTGGTTGCGTTCAAGATCGCCGCCCACAGCGTAAACGTCGCCAAGAAACGCAAAGGGGCGCACAAGAGGGACGAAGCGATGGCCCGCGCGCGCTTTCGCTTTGACTGGGAGGAGCAGTTTTCGCTCGCACTCGACCCGGAAACCGCCCGTGCCTACCACGACGAAACGCTGGCCGACGAGGAGTACAAGAAGGCCCGCTTCTGCTCGATGTGCGGGCCTGGCTTCTGCCCGATGGCTCTAAGCCAGGACTTGAGGGCCGGCGAAACAAACGTAAACAGTGGCGAAACCCCACCCTAGCGTGTAGAATACTCTTTTTAAGAAGCTCATACCTAAGAAAGGGGCTGTAGCTCAGTTGGGAGAGCGCCGCATTCGCATTGCGGAGGTCGGGGGTTCGACTCCCCTCAGCTCCACCAATCCCCTTTGCAGAATCGATTCGAAAACCAATCGGCGGCGCACGTTTGCAATGGCTTCCCTAAAGGGGTTTTTTATCGCCACAAGGCCGTGGTCGTTCACGATGTCCTTGGTATCGGTTGCCCTAGGCGGCCTGATCGCCTGGCAAGACGGCAAGGTTTCCTTGGGGGCGCTGCTGCTTACGGCGCTTGGCGCGACGCTCGTGCATGGCGCCACGAACGCGGTCAACGATTTTTTTGACACCCGCTATGGCGTGGACACATCTCAGGCCCCGACGGCAAGATACAGGCCCCACCCCATCTTCACGGGCCTTCTAAGCCCACGAGCGCTTCTTTGGGAGGCGTTCGTGTTGTACGGGCTCGCCGGCGCAATCGGCCTGGCCCTCATGCTACGGTATTCTCTGTGGGTCTTTTGGATCGGGCTTGCCGGGTTTTTAGTAAGCTTTTTGTACACGGCAAGGCCCGTGGCGGCAAAATACAGGGCCTTGGGGGAGATTAGCGTGTTCCTTGCATGGGGCCCTTTGATGGTCAATGGCGCCTACGCCGTCCAGCGCGACGGCCTTTCAGCCAAGGCCTTTTGGGTGTCGTTGCCCATAGGGCTTCTTGTCGCGCTCGTTTTGTTCGCCAACAACGCGCGCGACATCGCCTACGACGCCTCCAGGAACGTCCAAACCACGGCGAGCCTTTTGGGGAATCAAAAAAGCCTGCGAGCGTTCATCGCCTTGATTGTCCTGGCCTACCTCTTGGTCGTGGCCATGGTACTCTTAGGCGTCCTAAGCCCTTTTGGGCTCTTGGTTTTTTTCTCTGTCCCGGCGGCCATCAAGCTAGCCCGAGGGTTTCTTGAGGGCTTCCCAGACGCGGCCGATGCGCTGACAGCCAGGCTGAACCTCGCTTTCGGCTTGTTGCTTTGCCTTGCACTCTTTCTTGAAAGGATCACCCCTCGATGACACTTTTTGGTATACTTCTTGCCGCTGCAGCGTGGTTTGCGACGTTCGGAATCGAGGCGGGAAACTTTTGGGTAAAAATTGGTATTTCCGTGGCATGCGTCTGCGTGTACGCGCTTATCGTCGAAAGGCCGCGCTTGCGTTTCCGGGCGACATCCCTCCTTTTTGGCGCAATCTCAGCCGCGGCGCTCTACGGGATCTTTTATGCAGGCTACGTTTTGGCTCCGGTGCTCGTCCCCAACGCCCATGCGCATGTAGGCACGATCTACGCGCTCGGTGAGGGCAGCTCGAGGGTTTGGGTCTGTTTATTGCTGGTGTTCGTCACCTCTCCAGGGGAAGAAATCTTTTGGCGAGGGTTTTTGCAGGAACGGCTCATGCGCACCTATGGCGTCCTGCCAGGGTTTCTTGCCGCTACGGCCCTTTACGGGGCCGTGCACGTATTTTCTGGCAACTCGATGCTGATCCTCTCGGCGCTAGTCGCGGGCGGGTTCTGGGGGCTTCTTTACGCATTCGGCCGCAACCTCGCGCCGCTGATCGTATCGCACGCGCTGTTCACGGCCGTGATCTTCACGCTCGCACCCATCGGACAGGCATAAGAAAGAAAAATTGAGCTGCCATCGGACGACAAAAATGGCAGACGCCCGCGCTCTTTTTGCCTACTCCCCTAGCGCGGCGATCCCTGGCAGCGCCTTGCCCTCCAAAAACTCAAGGAACGCCCCGCCTGCCGTCGAGATGAACGAAAAGGTGCTGGCAAGCCCGAGCCTCTCTATCGCCTCGTCTGTCTCGCCCCCGCCAGCCACGCGGAACGCGCCGGCCTGGGACACGGCAAACGCCACCCCGTAGGTTCCTAGGGCAAACGAAGGAACCTCGAACATCCCCATCGGCCCGTTCCAAAGCACCGTCATGGAGCCCTCGAGCCCTTCCTTGAACAGCTGGACGCTGGCAGGGCCGATGTCGAGCGCCTGCGCCTCCTTTGGGATCATGCCTACAGGAACGTAGGTCGCGCGCGGAACATCCGGGCCCTCTCCCACGCCCGCATCGCATGGCAAAAGAAGCGTACAGCCCGAGCCTTTGACCGCCTCCAGGACTTCGAGCGCCTTCTTTAGCATCTCGTCTTCGACAAGGCTCTTGCCCAGGTTATGGCCGAGCGCCTTAAGGAAGGTGTTGGCCATCGCCCCACCGATCAAAAGCCGGTCGGTCTTTTTGATGAGATTCTCGATCACGCCGATCTTCGTCGAAACCTTCGCTCCGCCCAAAACGACGCTCAAGGGCCGTTTTGGGTCTTCTAGCACCCCCTTGAGACTCATGACCTCGCGCATGAGTAAAAGTCCGGCGGCCTTTTCTTTGGCAAACCTGGCCACCCCGGCAACCGAAGCGTGCGCCCTGTGGCTCGAGGCGAAGGCGTCGTTGACAAACACGTCGCAAAGCTGGGCGTAGGCCTTTGCTAGATGCTCGTCGTTCTTCTCCTCGCCCGGCTCGAACCGAACGTTTTCTAAAACGAGCACTTCCTTGCCGGGTTCTAACGAGCCGATCTCGCGCGCTACAGCCTCGCCCACCGTCTCGGGGACAAACCGAACGGGCACACCGAGCAGCTCTCCTAGCCGCTCGGCAACCGGCTTGAGAGAGTAAGCCGAGTCTTTCCCCTTGGGCCTGCCTAGGTGCGACATAACGGCCACTTTGGCGCCATTCTCAAGGCATAGCCTGATCGTCGGCAGGCTTGCACGAATGCGAAAATCGTCGGAAACTTTGCCGTTTTTCACGGGGACGTTCAAGTCGGCCCGGATGAGGACACGCTTATTTGTTAGCTCAAGCTTTTCGATCGAGCGCATGGGAACCCTCCCTTAGGAAAGGGTTTTGGAGAGGTAGATGGCAACGTCTCGCATCCTGCAGGAAAAACCCCATTCGTTGTCGTACCAGGCGAGCACCTTGGCAAACCGCTTGCCGATCATCTTCGTAGACAGCGCATCGAAGATGCTCGAGCGTTCATCGCCGTTGAAATCGATCGAGACCAAAGGCTCTTCAGAGTACCCTAGTACGCCCTTGAGCTCGCCCTCGGAGGCCTCTTTCATCGCCTGGTTGATCGCCTCCTCGCTAGCGTCCGCTTTTAGAATGACCGTTAAATCCACGAGGCTCACGTTGGGCGTCGGTACACGGATCGCCATTCCGTCCAGCTTGCCTTTAAGGTCAGGTATCACCTCCCCGATCGCCTTGGCCGCGCCGGTAGTCGTAGGGATCTGGGAGAGCGCCGCCGCCCTCGCCCGCCGGAAGTCTTTGTGGGGTAAATCAAGGATGCGCTGGTCGTTCGTGTAGCTATGCACGGTTGTCATCAGCCCAGATTCGATCCCGAAACGATCGTTAAGCACCTTCACGACGGGAGCAAGGCAGTTCGTCGTGCAGGAGGCGTTCGAGAGAATTTGGTGGGCCTTTGGGTCGTACGCCCCGTGGTTTACGCCGTAAACAACCGTAATGTCAGGATTTTTGGCGGGGGCCGAAATGAGCACCTTTTTGGCGCCCGCCTCCAGGTGCTTGGAGGCACCCGGCCTATCCGTAAATTTCCCCACGCATTCAAACGCGACGTCTACGCCGTAGTCCTTGTGGGAGAGCTTGGCCGGGTCGAGCTGGGCAGTTACAGGGATCGTTTTGCCGTCAATGATCAACGCATTCTCGGTGTGGCCTACCTCGGCCTTGATGCGGCCGTGGACCGAATCGTATGTCAAAAGGTGCGCAAGCGTCTTCGAATCGGTCACGTCATTGATCAATACAAACTCAATCTCGGGATGTCCCAAGCTCGCCCGAAGCACGTTCCTGCCGATCCTGCCAAACCCGTTGATGGCCACGCGTACCGCCATGCCTTCTCCTCCTTTTGCCTTCTTCTTGCTCCCTTAAAACCTTGCGTTTATCTTAACACAGCAAAACACCTCATCCGCAAGGGCTCATGGGGGGCTTAAAGGCTTATGAGGGGCTTATAAATCCATAATCTTGCCGATAATCTCCTTCATGATCTCCGATGTACCTCCCCCGATCGATAGGAGCCTTGTGTCCCTGTAGGCCCTGGCCACGGGGAACTCTTCGATGTAACCATAGCCTCCGTGAAGCTGGACACACTCGTCGGCCACGAGCTTGGCCGCCTCGGTTGCAAACAGCTTTGCCATCGATATCTCTTTGACAAGCTCGAAAGGGACAGCGTGCGCCGGGTCGGCGCTCTGGGCGCTGTCGAATTCGTTAAACGCCCCGCACACGTCGTAGACGAACGAACGTGCCACGGCGATCCGTGTTGCCATGTCCACGATCTTGTGCCGGTTCACCTGGAACTTGATGATCGGACGGCCGAAGGCCTGTCGGTCTTTGGCGTACTGAATGGTTAAATCGAGCAACAGCTGCGAGCCGGCAACGGCCGCTACGGCGGCGATTAACCTCTCACCCTGGAAATTCTGCATGATGTAGTAAAAACCCATGTTCTCCTCGCCCAAGAGGTACTCTTTCGGTACCCTGGCATCCTCAAACACCAATTCAGCCGTATCCGAAGAGTGATTGCCCATTTTCTTGAGTTTTTTGGTCACCTGGAACCCGGGCGTGTCCGTAGGGAACAAAAAGAAGCTGATCCCGTGCAGGCCTTGCTCGGGGGCGGTCTTGACGGCGAGCGTCAAGAAATCGGCGTTGGCGCCGTTGGTGATGAAGAGCTTGGAGCCGTTGATCACGTACTCCCCGCCGTCTTTTTTGGCGCTCGTCTTGATCGCGCCCACGTCCGAGCCGGCTTGAGGCTCGGTGATGGCCAGCGCGGCCAGCTTCTCGCCCCGGATGGCCGGCTTCAAGAACCTCTCGACCTGCTCTGGACTGCCAAGCTTGCCGATGATCGGGGTGGCCATGTCGGTGTGAACCATGATGCCCATCGGGAAACCGGAGACACCGCACCTCGGTAGCTCTTCTGCCATAACGACGGTGTAGAGATAGTCAGCCCCCGCCCCGCCATGCTCTTCTTTGTGCCTTAGCCCCAAGAACCCGAGCTCTCCCATGCGCCGAAGGACCGATTTGGGCCACTCGCCTTTTTCTTCCCAGTCGAGCGTGTAAGGCGCCACCTCTTTTTCGATAAACTGCCGGAAATTACGCCGAAAAATCCCGTGCTCTTCTTGAAAACACCCTCTCGACATCCTAGGCCCTCCTCGATTTTGGCAAACATGAACATCACGGGCACTACGCAGTCCCGCAAGCTGAATGACTATTCATACCATGTTTTTCAACGAGAGCAAAGGGGCATCTCCTGGCGGTAGATATCATCGCGCTTGCCATGCTACGATACAAACAAACAAAAAACGTGTTTCACGAAGGAGGGGTATATGCCTGGTATGCAAGGAGCGTTCCTGAGTGTTGACCACATCGGGATCGCCGTAGACAACCTAAGCGAGGCGATCGAACGTTTTCAAAAACTTTTGGGCGGCCCTCCGGAATCAATCGAAGAGGTGAAGGAATATGACGTCAAAACGGCCTTCTTCGGCGTGGGGGAGACGAACCTCGAGCTGCTCGAGCCTACTTCTCTAGATAGCCCGATTGCAAAGTTCCTGCAAAAACGCGGGTCCGGAACCCACCATGTCTGCTTGAGCGTCAGCAACTTGGAAGGGCTCTTGCAAGCCCTTAAATCGGCTGGTGTCCGCCTGATCGACGAGACGCCCAGAAAGGGCGCGCATGGCAAGCGCGTGGCCTTTGTCCACCCTAATGCGCTTTGTGGCGTGCTTTTGGAGCTGAGCGAACAAATGCCCCATAACGAAGACCCATCTCGATAGGCGGGGCTTTCCAGCCCCGCGTTTCTAGACTTGAATTTTGAATTCGCCCTAATCGAGTGACTTGCGGAAAAACCAGACCGACAC
>WOYI010030005.1_pt2:0-5000 | contig 10325 bp, 9 predicted proteins | sample 6423411 | NCBI WGS metagenome assembly WOYI01 (sample SAMN13441803, study PRJNA592873) | oil field metagenome | biome: oil field; feature: oil-well bore; material: oil-contaminated soil; isolation source: oil-contaminated soil from oil-well borehole | place: Germany: Wietze | collected... | reverse complement strand
GCCATAACTGCATCAGCAGTGGCTACCTTAGATGAAATATCCAACGGAAGAGCAACCCTAGGAATTGGTCCTGGTGATAAAGCCACCTTCGACGCACTTGGAATTGCGTGGACTAAACCCGTCAGTACTATAAAAGATGCTATAACCATGATAAGCACTCTCCTCTCTGGTGGAAAGACCGAAACTGGTGCAAGTCTGATGGGCGTAAAAGCTGTACAGGAAAAAATCCCAATCTATATGGGTGCACAAGGACCAATGATGCTCAAAACCGCTGGTGAAGCATCAGACGGCGCATTAATCAACGCATCAAACCCAAAAGACTTTGAAGCAGCAGTCCCACTCATAAAAGAAGGAGCAGAAGCCGCTGAAAAATCAATCGCAGATGTAGATGTAGCAGCATACACCTGCTGTTCCATAGATGACGACCAGGCCAAAGCAATAGGTGCAGCAAAAATAGTTGTAGCATTCATTGCTGCCGGTTCCCCGCCACCGGTATTTGAAAGACACGGTCTGGCCCCTGATACAGGTGCTAAATTCGGAGAATTCCTGGGTAAAGGAGACTTCGGTGGAGCCATAGGTGCTGTAACCGACGAACTCATGGACGCATTCTCTGTAGTCGGAACTCCAACAGACTTCGTACCAAAAATCGAAGCTCTCGGAGAAATGGGAGTAACCCAGTACGTAGCTGGTTCCCCAATTGGTCCTGACAAAGAAAAATCCATAAAACTCTTAGGAGAAGTTATAGACAACTTCTAAACACTTCTTCTCTTTTTTTCTTTTATTTTAGTTATTCTAAATTATTTGTTAGAATTCTAGTTCTAATATTGTGCTTCAACGCCAATTTTTCAGACAGCTTGGCCAGATCATGCTGATACTTCCTGGAAGGAGCAAAGGAGTTACCGAACAACTTCCGGGTTTCAGGTAAGACCTCTGGATAATGTTTCTCCAGGGTGTCGTAGTATCTGACTTTACAATCCGAAGGTTCATCACCAAATAACGTTAACCCCGCCACCAAAACAAATTCAGCGCCGTGTTCCTTCATCTTACCTATCATCTCATCCAGGTGTTCCTCTGTATCTGTTAAAAATGGAAGTAGCGGCATAAGATTGGCACCCACTAGGAACCCCTCATCACTGAACTTCTGCGTGGTCACGAGCCTTTCTTCTACAGTAGATGCCCCAGGTTCGAAGATGCCTGCCAGGACAGGATCTACAGTAGAAAATGAGAAGGAAACTATCACCCCGTGGTCCATTTTTCCCTGGAATCTCCTGGGTAGAACTGCATTTTCATCGATCTTTCTGTAAAGTTCCATATCCCTCAAAATCAGGGTGGACTTGGTGTTGACGTTTACTGGAAACTTGAACCGGTAAATTATCTTCAAAAGCTCCCGGGTAATCTCCAGTTCCTTTTCAATGGGCGGGTAGGGATCGGTAGAGGATCCTAAACCTATAAAGCCATACTCCCCCTTACGGGTCCGGTTTTTAAGCTGTTTATATAGAACCTCCGGTGCGTTGGTCTTCACCTGCAGGACACTGGTGTCCTCTCCCCCATATTTACTACCGTGGATATAGCAGTAAGTACAGTTTAAAGCACAGCCCATAAAGGGATTCACGGTGTAATCCACTAAAAACCAGTCATCATGACTTTTAAGCTTGTTTAGAACGGATTTTACCTTTACTTCCCTGAACAAATGAACCCACCCATGAGATTTCCATTACTAATTTTTAATTGAACTCGTTGGTTAATTAATCTTAAACTAACACTATTATAATGAAACTGAATCCCATTAGTGAAACTCCCTTAGTAAAACTAACTTCCATTTAGTAAATGCATCCTGTCACCATTTAGTAAATGCATCCTGTTCACAAAGAATGATTTTTAATTTGTACCATCTCAAGATTAGATAATCATAATTTAATTGCTCTTTTAAGCAAATAATTACCACGTTAATTAAGGATTAATCACGTGATTGTTACAAATATCACAAAAGAATGAAATACAGAGGCATAAATATCACAAAAGATGAAGATATTATCAAAAATGAAGATATTACCAATATAAAATTAAATCGATGAATAAAAAGGATGAAAATTAGAGGGGTGTGCATACCAAATGAAAAAGTTGCAATTAGCTTTACTAGTTTTTGTTATGGTCTTTATTGTGGCTGTATCTGGATGTACTTCAACAACTTCCAATACATCGGATTCATCCAGTTCCCAGAACACATCAAGTTCAAATGCTTCCGTTTCCAACGATGTTAGCGTCGTGATAAATTATTCTGGTAGTTGGGCATGTGATGTAAGCGGTCCGTTTGGATATCGTTCATTATCAGGAACTGGAAATCAAACAACGAATATGGGCGCTGTAACTGAATCTGTAACTGCAGCTGCTCGGAAAACAAATGATGGTACTAAAACTCTAACAGTCACCATCAAAAAAAGGCGATGAAGTACTCGCTTCACAGAGTACCAATGCGCCTACGGAGGGGCCAGTGCAACCGCTGTAAGGTTTTAAATAAACTCTAACTTTTTTTTAAAAAAAATCTAAGAATTTGGAGAAAAACAGTTTAAGAGTTTTATAATTTGGAAAAAAACGATTTAAGAATTGGGGAACTATTTAATACTCACTTGTATTTCTATAAGTGGGGGTGAAAAATTTATGAAAAAAAGGACATCAAAGAAATCCTTTGCAGCTATATTTCTTATTTTGTTTCTGTTTTTGAGTTTTAGCCATGTTTCAGCAGCTCAGTGGAATGTTGGGCCTGGACAGAACTACACCAACATTCATGATGCCATAGATAATGCAAATACTGCTGATGGAGATGTTATAAACGTTTTTAATGGAATATATGAAGAAGATGTTGTGGTGAACAAAAATCTGACCATCAAAGTCAACAACAACGATACTGTTACCTTAAAACCAGTAGACGTTGGTTTCAACGTGGTAAATGATATAACCGGCAATGGTGGCGGAACAACCATAACTGGATTCCTCATCAACCTATTATCCGGTGGGTTAGGGATGAATATCTCAGCAAACGATGTTACAATTGATAATAACATCATCACCAGTGGGGAAGATGGGATATTAACCTTTGGTAACCATACCCTGATAATAAACAACCAAATATCCGGTGTATCAAATACCAGCATCCGTGGAGGAGACTTTATAATAAAAAACGAATCATGCAACGTCACTATTTAAAGTCAAACAGTGAACAACACTCTGGTAAAGAACAACCAGATTACCGGAGGACTGGCCGGATAGTACTATATGGTGATTACAGTACAATAACCAACAATACGATATCCAAGGTTTTAAACGTGGAATTGGTGCAGCAGGAAGGAACCCAATCATCTCTGGAAACAGGATAACAGATATGGTGGGCAGCGGTGCAAAGATGGGGATAACCGTCGGTTCTCTAAACTTAAACGGTACCACCGGCCTCACACTGAATGAAAACACCATATTGAACATTCAAACTATGGACAACAAAACCACGGGTATCGATATATTCGCCATGAGCATGGGCTCACCACTGGACGATATCCGTATTTGGAAATAAGATTGCAGATATCATAGGAGCAGGTGAAAGCACAGGTATGTCAGTGGTTGCCCTGGCATTAAATGGGATCATCACCAGCATGAAAGTTTTAGGAAACACCATCAGCAACGTAATCAGTCAAGGTATAAACAGTATCAGCACAGGCCTTGGCATTCTACCAATGGGTCTTATGGGTAACAACACCACCAAAGCAGATAATTTACTAGTCTCTAAAAATAAAATCACCGGTATCATCACTGTTGATGAGGGAGGTCAAGGTGTAGGAATCTCATACATCCAGATAAGTGAGGGAAACTCTTCAATTTCTGAAAATAACCTATCTGATATTGAAGCAGATAGTCTGGCAGTGGGGCTGTTAGCTGTAGGAGTGGATTATACTAAATTCGAATCCAACATGACCATCAACAAAAACAACATCACCGATATCACAGCAAACAACATCACATCCGGAATCCTAGCAGTAAACATGGGAAATATCTTCATCTTACATAACAACATCTTCCAGTTAGAAGGTGAAAAGACCAGATACATAACTGCCCAGCCAGTTTTTGTAGGAAACACCACAATCATGGATAATAACCTGGAAGGAAGCGGGAAAGAAATAGGTATTGGAGTTAATGGGAACAACACGACCATAAGATACAACAGGATTGTGAACTTTGACTATTATATTAAAAACACTTACTTCTTTGAGATCTTTGAAATGAACCCCATCACCGATGACCAGCTCTAGGATTATCTCCATTCCGAGTATGGTACAAACATCACCGATGAACAGATAAATGAGATAATAGTCGCCTACCATAAATGGGAGGACTACGAACACAGCATCCCCAGCTACACTGACGCCCGTTACAACTGGTTTGGAACCAACAGCGACCCGGGAAGTGATAAATTCTTACCAGGAAAGGGAATCATCGACTACGACCCCTGGCTTATTTTAAGCATACAGGCCAACCCTTCCACAATACACGTGGGTGAAAAATCAGTTATAACCGCCGATGTTTACCGGGATTCAGCAGGCTGATCAAAGTGCCAATGCAGCCCAGTACTTCAGCGGACCACGGGTAACCTTCACCACCAACCTGGGTAACATAGGAAGCAAATCCATCATAGTTGACTGGGTCAACGACCTGGCCACCGCGATCTTAGTAGGTGATGAAGGACCGGGCATAGTCACGGTAACTGCCTCAGATTACCAGACAGTCCAGACCTTCGTAACCATCCTGGGAGCACCTGAACCAAATCCCGACGTCATAGATATGGAAGATACAGGGATACCAGTAAGCTACTTATTAACGGCTTTAGTATTGTTTCTGGGAGGATTAGGACTGGCGAGGAGGAAATAACAACTCCCTTTTCCGTTTTTATAGGTACTTAGAAGATGATAATATGACCAATTCAGAATATTATAAAGACAAGATTTGCATAGTAA
>WOYI011000201.1_pt1 | contig 10326 bp, 9 predicted proteins | sample 6423411 | NCBI WGS metagenome assembly WOYI01 (sample SAMN13441803, study PRJNA592873) | oil field metagenome | biome: oil field; feature: oil-well bore; material: oil-contaminated soil; isolation source: oil-contaminated soil from oil-well borehole | place: Germany: Wietze | collected 2016-10-18 ... | reverse complement strand
CTAGTAAATGTAACATTTACACAAAATTCCTCCAATTTTGATGGTGGAGGAATATTTAATGAATACCACAGCCATCCCACAATGATCAATTCAATTCTTTGGGAAAATACACCTGATCAAATTGTTAACGATTCCATGAGTTCAATTTCAGTAACTTTCAGTATAGTTCAGAGAGGTTATCCAGGTGAGGGCAATTTAGATCTAAATCCACTTCTAGGAAACCTCCAAAATAATGGTGGGTTTACGGAAACCCATGCTTTGCAGACAGAGAGTCCAGCTGTTGATGCAGGAAATTCCAATCCTTTAACTTGCCCTGAAATAGACCAACGCACATTACCAAGACCGGTTGGTGGTAATGGAGATAGCTTAACCCAGGGTGATATGGGTGCATATGAAGTACAACCCTATTTACTGACCATGGAGATTATTGGGAACGGTGAAGTCGAAGTAGTTCCTGACCAACCTGATTACGCATTATCTCAGCAGGTCACCCTTATACCCACTGCTGATCCTGGTTGGACTTTTGCTGGTTGGGGAGGTGATGCTTCAGGCTCTGACAATCAATTAATCACCATTCAAGGTGACACCAGCATCACTGCCACCTTCACTCAAAATGAATACTCATTAACCGTTACCCCTATAGGTTCCGGGACAGTAGCTGTTATTCCCCCACAAGCCACTTATCATTACGGTGATGTCGTGACCCTCACATCCACCGCTGATTCGGGTTGGACCTTCACCGGTTGGACAGGAGATGTGATAAGCACAAACAATCCCCTGACTTTCATAATTCAGAGAAACATAAATATCACTGCCATCTTTACACAGGATGAATACACCCTGACCGTGCTAGTCAATCCAACAGGAAGTGGAACGGTTTCACGAAATCCTGACTATACTACCTATCATTATGGGGATGTGGTTGCCCTGACCCCCACTGCTGAACCAGGCTGGACCTTCTCCAGCTGGGGTGGAGATGTGATAAGCACAAACAATCCCCTGACTGTCACAATTCAGCGAAACACATATATCACCGCCACCTTCACACAAGATGAATACACCCTGACCGTTATCCTGATTGGTTCCGGGACAGTAGCGATAAATCCAATTCAGGCTACCTATCACTACGGGGATGTTATTACACTGACTCCTAACGCTTATTCTGGCTGGACCTTCTCAAACTGGTCCGGGGATGCGACGGGGTCTGACAACCCCTTGACAGTTACCATCCATGGCAATACCAGTATCACCGCCACATTCACCCAGGATGAGTACTCACTTACCGTCACCCTAATTGGTTCCGGGATAGTGGCAATTGATCCTGAGCGGGATACTTATCACCATGGAAACGTCGTAACCTTAACCCCCACTGCTGAACCAGGCTGGACCTTCTCCAGCTGGGGTGGTGATGCTTCTGGGTCGGACAATCCTCTAACTTTCACGATCATCGTTGACACAAGCATCACTGCCAATTTCACGCAGGATGAGTACACATTGACTGTCACACCCATTGGTTCCGGCTCAGTCGAAGTAGACCCCATTCAAGCCACTTATCATTTCGGTGATGTAGTTACACTGACTCCTGCTGCTGATCCAGGCTGGACCTTTATTGAATGGGGCGGGGATGCAGGAGGGTCGATTAATCCATTAGTAGTCACCATCTCTGGAAATATCAATCTCACCGCATTATTCATAACAAATTGGATCTTCCTGCCGATTATTACGCGATAACTTGCAACCAAGCAATTTCAGAGAAGATAGCGAAAGCTGTCCTCTCTTAGTTTCAATTGTTCTCCCTGTTTCTTCAAGGTATCTTATGGGTATTGAAAGAAAGATCCTCCAACCTACAAAAATTGCGATACTGTATAATTGAAGCATCTGGAGGTAGAAATGACTGAGAGCCAAACCGATCGCGTACAAAAAATCACCATCGTTAAAAACGGACCCTACAGCGTGCAGGGCAGAGTTCCGTTCATCAAACTCACGCAGGTATGTTCAGATTACGGAGAACCGCTCGAGTGGCAATATCTTGGAGACCAGACCCCGGATGGGGACTCTTACCTGCTCTGCCGCTGCGGCAAATCAGCCAATTACCCCTTTTGCGATGGCACCCATCAAAAGGGCTTTAATGGCACCGAAACCGCTCGCACCGACCGTGCTTCCCTGCGGGTTTTCACTTATAAAGGACCGGGTCTGACGGTCAAAAAAGACTCCTCCCTCTGCATGCTGTCCGGTTTCTGTGTTCTGCTCAATACATCCGTGTCAGAGCTCACCTACGGTTCCAATGACCCAGTCAAACGCGATCGTGCCATCAAGATGGTGCATGACTGCCCTTCAGGCTCGCTAACCTGCCGCCTGCCGCAAGATCCCGACAACGATTTTGAACTCGATCTTCCGATGCAGATCGCTGAGACGATTGAAATCACCTCCTACGGTCCAATCCGGGCTCCCTTGTTCGTTATGGGCTATTTGCCAATCGAGCGATCGGACGGCGTGCCCTTCCTGCCCCACAACCGCGTGTCGCTCTGCACTTGTGGTGAGTCGCGCAATAAACCCTTGTGCGACGGCACACATCGGCTAACGCAAGAAACTGCCTTGCGCCGTCAATATCGTCAGAACCATCCATAGTTATGGGCTTTTTCGAGAACATCCGCCGCAAACGCACTTACGCTGTCTTTGCTTATTGGCTCGATGAAGCCTTCACGTATGACTCAATTGTGGCACTTGGCGCTTATCAGTTCCTGATCCGTGAACCTGATAAAGGTCACTGGAGTCTCTCGCTGCTGGCTTTTAGTGATCCCTCCCAAATCATGGACCTAAGCCAAGCTGTAGCTGTAGCCAAACATAAAATGCTTTTTGAAAAACGTGGAAAAAACAAAACCCCTGAATTGATCCAAACCTATGTGATCGGGCTCATCCAGGATTATTTAATGGGCGGTCCTCATCGCGAACATTTTCTAAAAGCCGGCTCGCTCAGCTTGCGATTTGCAGACCAGCCTCTGCTCGCCCTGACCATCAGAAACTGATATCCGATTCAACTGTTAGAATTTTATTAACCTTCTGAGAAGGTTTGACTAAATCTTGACAAACGCTCCCCAGTAAGCGATATTTATTAAAAACATTACAGGGAGTTCAGTTATGAGCAAGAAAATCGCAATAATTAGTGGAAGCATACGGAAAAATGGTTACAGCACGCAACTCGCACAAGCCTTGCAGCCACTTTTCCCTGAAGGATACACGACAGAAATAGTCGAGATCGGTAATTTACCCCTTTACAACCAGGATTTCGACTCTGAAGCAGCACCTGAGTCCTATATTACCTTTCGGAATAAGATCAGCGGGTCGGATGCCGTACTTTTCGTCACCCCCGAGCATAACCGCTCCATACCTGCTGCGTTGAAAAATGCGCTGGATGTTGGCTCACGCCCTTATGGTCATTCTGCCTGGAATGGCAAGCCCGCCGCAATCGTCAGCGATTCCCCGGGATTGTTGGGCGCCTTTGGCGCAAACCATCACCTGCGCCAGATTCTTACTTTCGTGAACATGCCAGTGCTGCAGCAACCGGAGGCATATTTCTCCAAAATTGCTGATCTCTTGGATGGAAAAGGTGGATTCACCTCTGAAAGCACCCAAAAGTTTGCGCAATCCATCGTGGACGCGTTTGTGCAACACATTGAACGATATTGATATGTAAGATTTTATGCCGGATCGAAGACCACGATCCGGCATATGGTTAATCTCGTGTAAGCCGGATTGGAATGCACAATCCGACCAAAATTCGCACTGCTTAAGATAAAATCACAGCCGTGGAACAGGAGATTGTTCTAACCAAACAGCAGGCTCAGCAGGTGATGCTGGCGAGCCTTGGTTTGCGCACTCCACCCCGCTATAAAGCTGGCAAGGAAGATCTTCTGACTGCCATTCGTCAGATCCACAATCTGCAAATTGATACCATCAGCGTGGTAGCCCGCGCCCACCAGCACATTCTCTGGTCTCGCCTTGGCAGTTATCCGACGAACTGGCTTGAGGAGCTGCATGCTGAAGGTCAGCTCTTTGAATACTTCGCGCATGCGGTCTGCCTGCTGCCAATCGAGGATTATCCGCTATTCCGGGCACTTATGCTGGAGAAGTTCCTCGGCTGGAATAACATCCGCGACTGGGGCCGGAAGAATGCTGCCATGCTGGATCAGATCCTGTCTCACATCCATCAAAACGGCGCTGTGCGTTCCTCTGATTTTGAAAGCAAACAGCCGCGCGGTGGATGGTGGGACTGGAAGGTGGAGAAGGTGGCGCTGGAACACCTCTACTACCGCGGGGATCTCATGATCGCGCGGCGTGAGAGGTTTCAGCGGGTCTATGACCTGCGCGAACGCGTCTTACCTGCCTGGGATGACGCGCAAGCACCTGAGTATCCCGCAGCAGTTCAGGAACTAACGCGTAAAGCGGTAAAGGCACTGGGAATCTCCAGCAACACTTGGGCGGCGAATTATTTCTATTTGAAAAAAGCGGAAGCCGCCGCGGCTATCGCCCAACTACTGGCAGAAGGTGCCATTCATCCCGTTCGGATTGAGGGAGTTAGGGGCGGTCCGTTTTTTGTGCATGCAGAAAACGAGCCCTTGCTGGAAGCGGCGTTGGCGAATCAACTTTCAGCCAAGCACACAACCATCCTTTCTCCGTTTGACCCACTGATCAGTGACCGCGGTCGCACGAGAGATTTATTTGATTTCGAGTATTCGATCGAGTGTTACACTCCCGCCCCCAAGCGTAAATATGGCTACTTTGTCCTTCCTATCTTGCACCAGGGTCGGCTTATCGGAAGACTGGATGCGAAAGCCTGGCGCAAAGAAGGACGCTTACAGGTGATCCGTCTGTTTCTGGAACCGGGCATAACCATCAGCGCCGGGTTGATCAAAGCGCTGGCGAAAACCCTGCGAGATTACGCAAGCTGGCAAGGGTTGAGCAGTGTTGTAATCGACTGGGCAGACCCGGAAGCACTGCGTTCGGGATTGACTGCTCGCCTGGAGGAAGAGTAATCACCCGGCTCAAATTGAAGGCTTGTTCAGGGCAGACGGGCTTATTGGACTCGTGATATCATCGTGACATGGAGCAAAAGAACGAACCCTGGCTGGCGGATCCCAACCCCGTAGCTGGTAAAGAAGCTGAAAAAACCGAACAGACCGACCCATTCGAAAAGCAAGGGTTGTGGGAACGCATCCGGCACTTGGGGCTTGAACCCGCCGCCATGCGCAGTCTGACCCTGGTTGCGACCTTGGTGATGATGGCGTTGGTGGTGTGGGTGATGAGCAATTATTACGTCAGCGTGGAAGGTCAGAGCGCCATCGAATTGAAGGCTGTTGCCGCAACGCAGTCCGCGCCAGTTAACGCAGAATTATTCCTTGCGCAAGCTGTAGAACCCGTTGTGGAAAGCGACGCGATCCGGCGGAATGTAAATCCGGATACCGTTCTTCCGATGCGCGCCCGTACAGAGATTATCAGCTACACCGTGCAAGCCGGAGACAATCTTTTCTCAATCGCAGAACGCTTCAATCTTCAGCCAGAAACTGTCCTCTGGAGCAACCGCTATACCATGGGAGACGACCCGCACTTCATTTATCCGGGTCAGCAACTGCTTATCTCGCCGGTGGATGGCACACTGCACCGCTGGAGTGCTGGTGAGGGGCTGAATGGTGTGGCGGAGTACTACAAGGTTACCCCTGATGTAATTGTTAATTTCCCAGGGAATCACCTGTCGGCTGCCACCCTGGGCGATTATGCCTCCCCGAATATCGCCCCTGGTACGATGCTAGTGGTGCCTGGCGGCAAGGGAGAATTTACCGACTGGCGCACTCCACGTATTACCCGCGAAGAGCCAGCCACCGCTGTCAACGTGGGCCCCGGAGCCTGCACTGAAAGTTACGATGGGGTGGTCGGAACGCTCAATTTCCGTTGGCCTGTGGAGAACCACAACCTGACCGGCTATGATTATGCCCCCTCAGCCAATCATTACGGCATCGACCTTGGCGGGGAAATGGGCGATCCTGTAAAGGCTGCTGACAACGGGGTTGTGGTGTATGCGGGCTGGAATGATTGGGGATACGGGAACATGGTGGTCATAGACCATGGCTTTGGCTGGCAATCGCTTTATGCCCATCTGGCAGAGGTGGACGTGATCTGCGGGCAGGAAGTTTATGCCGGGGACGTCATTGGCAGCATGGGCGACACTGGCGAGGCTGATGGCGTGCACCTCCATTTTGAGCTGCGCAGCGACGAATACGGACGCGTGAATCCCTGGGATTTCCTGCAATGAGACATCGAAACCTGCATTTGCTACTGATATGCCTGCTTGCGCTTTCTGCCTGCGGAGTAACGGGAATAGCGCCAAGCCCGACCGCCTCACTACAGCCGGCAACCCAAACTCCCACCTGCACGCCGACAGCGACCGCAACGCCTGCCCCTACCAACACGCACACTCCAATCCCAAGTGCGACGCCTTTACCCCCCACTGCAACACTCACTCTCAGGCAACAGCGCGAAGCCAGCCTTTACCAAGCCAGTCTGCACTATTTGGCAGATACGCCAGAACAAGCCGACTTGGTGGCGCGTGAAATCAATTTTGCTTCCGATCCACACGAATCAGCAGATAATGCCTGCGGTCCACTGACAGTTGCGATCATGCGGGATGGCGGCTACCTGCCTGAAGATGCCAATCCGCACGATATGTGGCTGCTTTGCCCCCGTGAAGATAATCCTGAGTGCCACGGGCTTGATACTCTCGATCAAAAATTCTTTCCGCAGACAGAATACGACTACATCCGGGTAAATGAAAGCATCGGCAGTTATGACTGGGCTAAGAATCCACTCCAACCAGGGGACTGGCTCTATCTGTTTGTTCGCAAGGGAATCTCCAAGTATGAAGGCTTCGACCATATGCTGGTGGTGACAAGGGTGGATGACCACGGCAGAGCCTATAGCGTGACCAATATCAACAAAGGCGATGGCTTTGTGATTCAAGAGGAACTCCTCTACGATCCCCGGCGCCCTGGCCAGGGGCTTTTTTCGGAGCTGACCAATGACAAACTGAGGAAAGAACTGGGCATGACCGGTACCGCCGGTTTCCTTCTGATCCGAGCCAAAGCAAATCCCCTCTCTTAATCCTCAATCGTTGCACAAAACTAACAAAAGTTTTCAATTGTGTATATAATTGTGAGCTGTAATAAACTTAATCTACAACCATAAGGAGAGTTATGGAAGCAAAAGATCTTAGCCTTCGTTTCTGGGAACTACTGCGGGATGCCTCTGTCAATACTGAATTCATGATGACCGAGTTCAGCTCCCGAAACAAACTATCCCGCCTGCAGGGTCGCGCTCTGCTTCAAATCTATATCCAAGAGCACGTCAGATTGAGCGACCTGGCAGAGATCATGGGAATGAATCCTGGGAACCTCAGTCGGGTTTGCCAGTCACTTGAACGCGAATCCCTGTTGCAGCGTGAACGCAGCACGGAGGATCGCCGTGTATGGACCATCTCGCTGACTGAAAAGGGTCAAAAAGTCATTCGGGAGATTGTGAATAGTATCGAAGACTCTTTCAAGAAATTCCTTCAGGATCATACCGCCGAAGAACTGGACCAGCTGGTCAGGTTATGGACAGACTATAACCACTATTTCAGCCAGGCCCGGTTGGGACGCCATGCCGCAAAGGAATCAGAAGCCTTGTCTTAAAAAGGCAGGCCTCCAGGATAACAGCCTTCCCATGATAGCCTGAGACCAGGCACAAACACAGACCCCACATGTTCAAAGTGGGGTATTTTGTTGACGTTGTACTACTCCACACCCCTTGAGCGTGCTACAATTAAGGCATGGACCCCGCAGAGCTGACTGACCCACGCCCTTCGCCCATCGCCGGGAGTTGGTACCCCGGTAAACCCGAAGTGCTGCGCAGGATGATTGAAGCCTTTTTGGAAGACGCCGTCGTACCGAAGTTTGAAGGACAGCCGGTGGGTGTGATCGTGCCTCATGCTGGGTATGTTTATTCCGGTCTGACTGCCGCGCACGCCTTCAAAGCACTGCAGGGCATGCAGTTTACGCGCGTCATCATCCTCTCCCCTTCCCACCAGCCTTACCACCAACCCCTGTTGACCACAGGTCATGATGCCTATGCGACGCCGCTCGGCCTCGTGCCAGTGGATCGCACAGCACTCGGCAAGCTTAACAAACTTCTAAGTGAAGATGGCTCGCTCGAGTTAGCTTCGGTGCGGAGGGATCAGGAACACTCCCTCGAGATTCAATTGCCGTTTTTGCAGACGACACTGCTGGAAGGTTTTTGGCTTGTTCCACTGATGATGGTGGACCAGTCTGCTGCATTGGTTCGCCTGTTATCAGCCGCCCTGGTAAAGCTGATCCGGAGCTTTCCGCCAGAGGAAAGCACCCTGATGGTGGCGTCGAGTGATTTATCGCACTTTTACTCCGAACGGGTCGCCAACCGATTGGATGGCAATCTTGCCCGGGCTGTGCAGGAATTTAACCTTGATACTTTTTATCAGCACAAACAGCGTGGTGAGATGGAAGCCTGCGGGTTTGCCCCAATCGCCACCGTGCTGCAAACCTCCCATCTGCTCGGTGCAGACCAAGTGACCATCGCTGATTACCGCACTTCTGCGGCTGTAACAGGAGATAAAAGCAGCGTGGTGGGTTACCTTTCAGCTGTTATTTCAACCGGAAAAGCTGCGAAGCATGATTAAACGCCTTTGGAGGGTCATCGCAGGCTCGCTGGTTTTTGTTCTGATAGCGCTCAACCTGGCAGCCTGCCAGAAACCGCTCCAGGGCCGGCCTACCGCACTGCCCACCCTTCTGCCGACAGCCAGCATCACACCCACCCCTTCGCAAACCCCAACACCATTGCCCACGGTGACCATGACCCCGACTGCCACCGCGACCCCAACCGAGACCCCCGTCCCGACTGCCACGAGCACTGCCACACCCACCCCCATTCCCACCCGACTGGCAACGCTATTCCCCTTGACTGATGGTCAACAAACAGTCGACTATGGTTATCACTACATCACCCGTAAAGATAACCGTGAGGACGGCAGCCTGCGCAACCTCAGCGCCATGGTTAGCTTTCAGCTCATGGATCGCGGCATCCACAGCGAAACAGTCAAGATCCTGGGTAAGGATGTGACAGTTTACTATCTGCGGGTAAGGCACGTTTTTGACCAGACCAACCTGGAAGTCAAATTGGTGCTTACCGGCTTGTTTGGGCAGAACGTACCGATTGCAGGCATGCCGGCAGACGGCTCTTCCTACATCAGCCTGAGGACGCAAAAATCCGATCAAGTCTTTGAGCCCTGGAAGTTGCACCAGGACTGGAGCCTGCCGCTGGATCAACGTGCGCCACTCTTTGATACCGTCCGCCTGCCAGACTTTGAAGTGACCTTGCGTAACCTGCCCGACCAGGTAATCGTGCTGGCAGATCATCCCGTCATCCTTGATCCGGACGGCTGGACCCAGATTTACATTGATATGGACCGGGTGAGCGCCTCTGCAGCACGCTTCCAACCATTCTTCAACTTCAACGAATTTGATCAAATGACCGGTCAAAGTACCCTGGCAAACGTCTGGATGGATTACCTGGTCAACAACACGGATATCCCCAATAATCAGTACAACCGAATGTACTTCGCCGCTGATTTCCTGGTAATCATCACTCCCTGATGGCAGGCTGCGCGTGAAACCTTACGCGGATGTAAGCATCAACCTGGCTCAGATTGACAAAAGCTACCACTACCTTGTCCCGAAAGAGCTTGGTGAGGTGCTTCAACCCGGCTGCCTGGTGGCAGTGCCTTTTGGCAAGCAGGTCGTTCAGGGCGTGGTGCTGAACTTGCTGGATGAAAGCAATGTGGAGGGGCTGCTGCCAATTCAGGCCGTGTTATCCGAAGGTACGGTCCTGACAGAAACACAAATGAACCTGGCGAAGTGGATGGCAGAGGCATGGTACGCGCCATTGGGAGCCTGCATCAACCTGATGATCCCTGTTGGATTCTCCCGCCGGGCTGACATTATTGTTACCCTCACAGCGCAAGATGGTTTCGACGAAAGCGCCTTCAAGCCTGTGCAGAAACGCCTCCTGAAACTGCTGAAAGAACGCGGACCTTTGCGAGGCAGGCAGCTGGACCATGCTTTTGGCAAGATAGAGTGGCGCGGAAGTCTGGAGGGCTTGCGGGTAGCAGGGCTTGTGCGCACGGGCAATGTTCTGCCGCCGCCGGGCATAGCGCCAAAGACGCTGCGCACCGCAGCCCTTTCCGTACCTCCTGCTGCCATTGAAGCC
>WOYI010711127.1_pt1 | contig 10331 bp, 9 predicted proteins | sample 6423411 | NCBI WGS metagenome assembly WOYI01 (sample SAMN13441803, study PRJNA592873) | oil field metagenome | biome: oil field; feature: oil-well bore; material: oil-contaminated soil; isolation source: oil-contaminated soil from oil-well borehole | place: Germany: Wietze | collected 2016-10-18 ... | reverse complement strand
GAGCACAACCTTGCCAAGGTTGGGGTCGCGAGTTCGAATCTCGTTTCCCGCTCCATATCCCCAGGCTGGGTGGCAGAGTGGTCATGCAACGGCCTGCAAAGCCGTCTACGTCGGTTCGATTCCGACCCCAGCCTCCAACCTCGCCCAAAATCCTGGCCGAGTTGGCTTGTCCATCCTCTCATGGGCTGTCTGGCCCAAGTTGGGCCTGCAAAAAACGCGGGTAATAATAGCCCTGATCCTCAAGCAGCCGCCTTTCGTCCAGCATGTTGCTGGCATAGCTCAACACCAGTGGTGCCCCGGCAAGCTCCGGATGCGCCTTGAGGGCATAGAGCATGCCCTGTGGCGGCGTAATGGCAAGCCCCCGCCAGGCAAGCCTGTGCCATGGTCCCAGGATGCGGCTTGCCCCCAGGGCCACGGGCTGCCAGCCCAGCACGTCCGCATTCATGGCCAGCAGCCAGCACGAGGCCGCACGTGACAGCCCCAGCTCCACCTGGCCTTGCTCGAGGATAGCGCCCCCCTTGCCCATGGGGCTGTGCAACCAGACGGGCTCCACCGGCCTGCCAGCCAGGATGGCAGCCCGGTCCAGGCGCGCCACATGCACGGCATGGGGCTGCCGATACTCCGGGCTCAAGGCGTAGAGTGCCCCATGATCGGCAGGATAGAAGGCGGCGACACCCAGCAGGATGCCGGGCCGAGTGTGCGCCGTGACCAGCTGGCGGATACGCCAGGACAAAGGAGCGGCCCTGGTGGGCTCCAGCAGCACAAGCGTGCTGCCGGTGATGCGAAACGACAGGGCATCGGTATGGCAACAGCTTGCCACCAGCGCCACCAGCACCTTGCCGTCCAGGGCCACAGCAGCGGTGGGCCACAACCTGTGTCCCTGGGCAGCCGGAAAGTAGGCTGCCGGCTTGCCCCGGTGCTCCCGCCAGAAAAAGCGCATGGTAGCCTGGCTTGGGTTCCTGCCGTGCTGGATGGCGATGGTGTTGCTCACCAGGGTGGCCCGGCTCCGCTGCCCGCTGCCGCCTGGTTCCACGAAGCTGTCGCCGAACAGCCAGAGCACATCACCTGATGGCAGGGGCACACTGGCTGCCCCATCGCCGCCCAGCCAGTGGGGATCCTGGCGGAAAAGCCGATCGGCCGCCACCCAGGGCCGGGTGGTGAGCGTCAACTGTTTGCATGATGGCGTGGCCAGGGCCACGCTGCAGGCCAGGTGCGCCAGGATGCAGCACAGGAGCAGACGCGCCAGGGCAGGGCAGGGGTACATCATGCCATGGTAGATGGTCTATGATGGTGTGTCTCCTGCCAGAGGCCAGAGGGTTTTGTGGTCAAGCAGCCATGGACATAGCCAGCGAGGAATGTCTCGAATCGGACCAGAGCACAGCAAGCCATGTGGCGCACCTGGCAGCCGGTACCCTGCGACTCAACGTCTTGGAGCAGCGCTGGCCGCTGCACCAGTTGCTGGGGTTTGCAAGCCGCAACAATCCAAGGCGCGGTTTTTTGTTGGTGAGCCGGGTGCTGGGGCGCCACATCCCGGTGGCCCCGCAGCGTATAGCCGAGGCCGCAGGGGAGCTCGCCGCCCAATTGGAGAGCAATCTGCCAGGACCGGTGGTGTTCCTGGCCCTGGCCGAGACCGCCACCTTGCTGGGTGCCCTGGTGCATCATGCCTATGGCACGCTCACCTCCCGGGAAGACCTCTTGTTCCTCCAGACCAGCCGCTATCTCCTGGGTGAGCCTGCCTGCTTCGCTGAGGAGAGCCACAGCCACGCTCCGCGGCACTTCGTGCATTGGCCCAGGGATGGCGCGTTGCGCACCATGTTCGCTGCGGCACGCACACTGGTGCTGGTGGATGATGAACTGACCACCGGCGCCACCATGGCCAACCTTGCCCAGGCCTGCCAGGCCATCCATGGGCATCCCCTGATGGTGCGTCGCGTGGTGCTCACCGATTTTTCGGATGGCCCCAAGGACAGCGCCGTCAGCCTGTTGCGTGGCCGGCTCATGTTCGAGCCGAACCCCACCTTCCAGGTGGAGTCCATCCCCAGCAGCACGAGCCGCCACGGCAGTGCGGCCCGCCTGGTGGATCCAGGCCGCTTGGGCTACGATCGCCTGCCCCCATGGCCGCTGCCGGGTGCCGCTGGCCTTGCGGGACGGCGCATCCTGGTGGTAGGCGTGGGCGAGTTCACCGTCCAGCCCTGGCGCTGGGCCATGCAGGCTGCAGCAGGCGGAGCCGAGACCCTGTTTCAGGCCATCACCCGCTCACCGGTGCGCCTTGGTGGAGCCATTGGCAGCCGCCTCATCCTGGATGACCCCTATGGCGAAGGGATACCTCATTTTCTTTATAATGTCCAGCCCGGACGCTATGACGAGGTGGTGGTGTGCCATGAACCCGGGGCAAGGCCCACCTTGCCTGGGCTCGATGGGGTGCGTCATGTGGAGCTCTCGCTGTGAGCACTGTGCCCTGCCAAGCCATGACCAGCGGCAGCTATGCCCCGGATGAGGTGACCTTCCTGCTCAAGCCGGTTGCCATGGCAACCATTGATCTTGCCACCAAGGAGCGTCTGCTGCAAAGTGGTGCCAGGCATTACAGCGAGATGCTCGGCGCCGAGGAACCCCCATCGCGCCAGTATATGGCGCTCTACCACGAGGCCATGGCGCGCTGCGGCACCCGTCTTGCCGCCGATGTGCTCTACCTGGCCGAACGCCTCGATGTCATCCGCCCCGAGGGCGAGGTGGTGCTGGTATCGCTGGCCCGGGCCGGCACGCCGGTGGGCGTGCTGTTAAGGTGCCTATTGGGGGCGGTCTTTGGCCGTCGGGTGGTGCATTATGCCATCTCCATCATCCGCGACAGGGGGCTCGACTGGCAGGCGCTGCGCTGGATCACCACCCGGCATGACCCGCAGGGCATCGTCTTTGTGGATGGTTGGTGTGCCAAGGGGGCGATCGCCCGCGAACTCGAGGCAAGCCTTGCCGCCTGGCATGCCGCAGGTCACTTGCCAGTACCTGCAACCCTTGCCGTGGTGGCCGACTTGTGCGGGGCAGCCAGCGAGGCAGCCAGCGATGCCGACTACCTGATCCCCTCGGCCATTCTTGGGGCCACGGTCTCAGGGCTGATCTCCAGAACCATCCTGCGCGATGATCTCACCGGACCCGATGATTTCCATGGCTGCCTCATCCAGCATCATCTGGCTGCGTACGATGTCTCCAGGAGCTTCGTGGCGGCCATCACAGAAAAAGCCCTGCACCTGGCCAAGCAACCCTGGGCACGACGCACCCTGCGCCCGGCGCTGCAACGCCGCAAGGCAGCAGAAGACCTCATGGTGCACCTGGCGCGTTGTCATGGCGTGACCGATCCACGCCTGGTGAAGCCCGGCATTGCCGAGGCCACCCGCGTCTTGTTGCGCCGCCTACCCAGGGTGCTGCTGCTGCGCGATCCGGATGCGGCCGATGTGGCCCATCTGCTCCTGCTGGCCGAGGCGCGGGGCTGTGCCGTGGAGCAGGCATCCTGGCTGCCCTGCGAGGCAGTGGCCTTGATCGGCACGATGCCATGATCGATCCTGTGGCCCTGGGAGCCCCACTTTATATCCCGGCGGACCATCCGCACCTCGAGGCCATCTTGCATGGCAGGCGCCTGCCTGCTTTGCGCTCGCTGATCGTCTGCACCGAGGATGCCCTGGCCGCCTGTGCCCTGGAACCTGCCCTGGCGAGGCTGCGCCGGCTTTTGCCCACGCTGCAGCCCAGCTCCTGCCTGCGCTTCGTGCGGGTACGCCATATTGGCGTGCTGCAATGCCTGCTGGAGATGCCAGGCGTTGAACACTTGAGCGGCTTCGTGCTGCCCAAGTGCACGCTCGAGGATGTGCCGCGCTACGAGGCCTTGCTGGCATCCACCGCCTTCTGGGTGATGCCCATCATCGAGACCCATTGCGCCTTCGAGGCCGCAGCGTTGCATGCCCTGCGCGATGCCCTGCTGCAGGGATCCCTGGCAAGGCACCTGCTGATGGTGCGCATCGGCGCCAATGATCTCTTGGCGCTGGTTGGGTTGCGCCGCCCCCGGGGGCTCACCATCCATGAGACCACCCTGGGGATGGTCATCCAGCGCATCGTGCATCTGTTCGTTCCGTCAGGCTGTGCGGTGGCAGCGCCGGTGTTCGACCATCTGGACGATACCAGGACCCTGCAGCGCGAGGTGCGCCAGGATCTGGCGCAGGGCCTGCTGGGCAAGGCAGCCATTCATCCCGGTCAGATCACCCTGATCGAGGATGGCTACCGGGTCATGCCAGAAGAGCTGGAGCAGGCGCAGCGCATCGTGGCTGACGGCGCCCCGGCCGTCTTCCAGCTGCACGGCAGCCTGTGCGAGCCCGCCACCCACCAGCCCTGGGCACGGCGCATCCTGCAGCGAGCCACCCTGTATGGCGTGATGCACGACGAGACGGCTGGCGGGCTGCAGCCCCGAGCTGGCGTGGTATACCGGCTGGCTGGTGGAGAAGAGTGAACCCGGCCTGCTGCCTTGCAGCGGGAGCAGGCGGCCATGCATGAGATGGCCTTGTGCGCTGGGCTGATGGCAACCATCGAGGCGCAATGCCGCCAGGAACACGCTGCCCGGGTGCATGCAGTGTATCTGGAGATCGGGGCGCTGGCCGCGGTTGATGCCGGGGCACTGCGATCTTGTTTCGAGGTGGTCAGCCACGGTACAGTGGCTCAGGGGGCGTGTGTGGAGATCAGCGCGCCGCCGGGCGAGGGTTGGTGTCCGCAGTGCGCCTGTATGGTGACCATCACCTCGCGCCTCGAACCCTGCCCGCGGTGCGCCGGCTATCCGGTCATCATTCGCCAGGGCGCGCAGATGCGCCTGGTGGCGCTGGATGTCACCTAAGGACTGAGCAGAAAAAGGACAACATCATGTGCGGAGTGTGCGGCTGCAGCAACCCTGGGACAGGTGGTCATGCTCACGACCACCACCACGACCACCATCACCATGGCGGCGACAACCATCGCCTGCTGCGCCTCGAAGAAGACCTGCTGGCCATGAACCGCCACCAGGCGGCCCACAATCGGGCGCGCTGCCAGGACCAGGGCTGGTTCATGGTGAACCTGCTCTCCTCGCCGGGCTCGGGCAAGACCACCTTGCTGGTGGCCACCCTGCAGGCACTGGCCGGGCGCTATACCGTGGGCGTGATCGAGGGCGACCAACAGACCGATCTCGACGCTCAGCGCATCCGGGCCACCGGCACGCCGGCCATCCAGATCAACACCGGCAAGCTCTGCCACCTGGACGCCCCGCTGGTGGCCAATGCCCTGGATCAGCTGGCGCTGCCGCCCCGAGCGCTGATCCTGGTGGAAAACATCGGCAATCTGGTGTGCCCGGCGGCCTTCGACCTCGGTGAATCACTCAAGGTGGTCCTCCTTTCGGTGACCGAAGGGGAAGACAAGCCGCTCAAGTATCCGGATATCTTTGCCCAGGCCCACATGATGCTGCTCACCAAGGCTGACCTGCTGCCCCACGTCAGCTTCGATGTGGCACGCTGCCTGGAGCATGCCCGGCGGGTCAACCCAGGAATCGGCCACCTGGTGCTCTCGGCCACCAGCGGGCACGGCATGGCCCAATGGCTGGATTACCTGCAACGGCAGGTTGCGACCTTTGGCAACGCCGGTGCAGCGCCTCTGCTTACCGAGGCATGCCCCTGAATGCGCCAGGCGACCATCCCGCACCCGTCTCAGCAGACCTAAGCCGGCCCAGGCGGCTTGCCGTCCATCTTGCAGGTATTGTCCAGGGCGTGGGCATGCGCCCCTTCGTCCATCGTCTGGCATCCAGCCTGGGGCTTTGTGGCTGGGTGGGCAACGACGGCTGCGGCGTGCAGCTGCAGGTCCAGGGCACCCAACTGGCGGACTTCCTCGATGCATTGCGCCACCAGCTGCCGCCCCAGGCGCAGATCGCCGCCATGGTCATCCAGGAGCTGCCCTGGCAAGAAGGCGAGACAGGTTTTGTCATTCGCGTCTTGGCCCCCGGCGACCAGCGCCCTGGTGCAGCGTTGGCCGCCGACAGTGCCATCTGCGCTGTTTGCCTGGGCGAACTGTTCGACCCCGCCAATCGGCGCCATGGCTATCCCTTCGTCAACTGCGCCCAGTGCGGGCCGCGCTACAGTCTCTGCGAGAGTCTGCCCTACGAGCGCGCCCAGACCACCATGGCCGGCTTTGTCCTGTGCCCGGCCTGCCAGCAGGAATATGGCGATCCCGCCAATCGGCGCTTCCATGCCCAGGCCACCTGCTGCCCGCACTGTGGCCCCCGGCTGGATCATGACATGGCAGAGGTCCAGGCGCTGATCGGGCAGGGGGCCATCGTGGCGTTGCAGGGGTTGGGCGGCTTCCATCTGCTGTGCGACGCCAGCAACGAGCAGGCCATCGCCCGCTTGCGCCGCCACAAGGCGAGGCCCTTCAAGCCCCTGGCGCTCATGGCGCTGAATCTCGCCAGCGTGGCCCTGTGGTGCGACGTAACAGCCGCGGCTGCAGCAAGCCTGCACAGTCCGGCACGACCCATCGTCCTGCTGCCAAAAAAAGCCGAGGCGCCAGACAATCATGCCCTGGCCGCCAACATCGCCCCCCGCCTTGGGCACCTGGGTTTCATGCTGCCGGCCACCGCCTGCCATTATCTGCTGTTCCATGCCGCAGCAGGCAAGCCCAGCGGCCTGGACTGGTTGGATGAACCATTGCCGGTGGCCTTGGTGGTAACCAGCGCCAACAGAAGCAGCGCGCCACTGATCACCTTTGCCGAGGAGCAACCCATGCTCAAGGGGCTTGCCGACTGCATCGTAACTCACGGCCGCCCCATGGTCACCCGCCTGGATGACTCAGTATTGCAGCCCATGGGTTCAGGCCAGATGCAGCTGATCCGCCGTGCCCGGGGCTTCCTGCCCCAGCCCATCGCCTTGAAAGGCAGCATGCCCACGGTGCTGGGTCTGGGTGGGCTGCTCAAGAACACCGTATGCATCATCCACGACGACACGGCCTTCGTTTCTCAGCACGTGGGTGACCTCACCAGCCCGGCCACGCTGGGTGCCTGTGCTGCAACCCTCAAGCACCTGCAGCGCCTGCTGGGTATTCGATCATTCGATGCCATCGCCGGCGAATGGCATCCCGACTGCCCCTCGTGGCGCCTGCCCGGGCTGCCCCAGGCGCCCCGCCTGACCATCCAGCATCACCACGCCCACATCGCCGCGGTGCTGGCCGAGCATGGCACGAGCAAACCCGTGCTGGGTGTAGCCCTGGATGGCTTTGGCCTGGGCGACGACGGCGCGGCCTGGGGCGGCGAACTGCTGCTGGTGCAGAATGGCCACGCCCGGCGTGTGGGCCACCTGCGGGGTCTGCCCCTGCCCGGTGGCGATCTGGCTGCCCGGCAGGTCTGGCGCATGGCCGCCGGCGTGTTGCATCTCCTGGGGCGCACCACCGAGATCACCACCCGCTGGCCCAACGAACCCCAGGCCGCCATGGTGCAGCGCTGGCTTCAGCAGGGCAGGGTGCCGCTCACCACCAGCTGCGGGCGGCTGTTCGATGCCGCAGCCGCCCTGCTGGGTGTTGCCCACCATTCGCACTACGAGGCCGAGGCGGCCATGCGTCTCGAGGAATTGGCGGCAAGGCCATACAGCATGCCGAAACTGTGGCGCCTCGATGGCCTGGTGGTGGACCTGCTGCCCCTTTTGGATACGCTGCGGCATGCAGCACCAGGTGAGGGGGCCGGGCTGTTCCATGGCACGCTCAGCGCCGCCCTGGCCGCCTGGATCAGAGAGGGTGCGCGGCATCATGGGCTGGATACCGTGGCCCTGGCGGGCGGCTGCCTGCACAACCGCATCCTGCACCACAACCTGACTGCCGCTCTCCAGGCAGCAGGGCTGCGCGTATTGCATGCCATCCAGCTGCCCCCAAACGACGGCGCCCTGAGCCTGGGTCAGGCCCATGCCGCGGCCTTGCAGCTCCAGGGGAATGCCGCACCCTCGTAAGCAGGAAAGCCAGGGGATCATATCGTCCTCCATGCGCAACCTCGGCCCAGCTGGAAATCAGTCTGCGCTACCTCGGAAACCCGGCATGCAGGACCAAAAACGGGGTATGCTGCTTTAGATTGGTTTTTGTGTGATCTGGGTCAGAGGTGATCTGGTGCGGTATGGGCCATCAAGCAGGGGTAGGGGCTTGCATCGGGGAGGAATGGCATGAAGAACAGCATCATGTGTGGTGGGGAATAATATCATGTGCCTGGCCGTGCCCATGCGCATCACCGCCATCAGCGAGGATGGCAGCGAGGCCGTGGTGGAACTGGAGGGGGTCTCGCGCCGGGTATCGCTGGCGCTGCTGGATGACTGCGCCATAGGCGACTACGTGGTGGTGCATGTGGGTTTTGCCCTCTCCCGCCTCGAGCCAGAGGAGGCGGCCGCGACCCTGGCGCTGCTGCAGGAGCTCGCCGCAGCAGGCGAGGGCCAACCTGCAGAGCCCGTCGTATCAGCTCATTCCATGGATGGCTGATGCGTCATATTGCCGAATACCGTGACCCTGGTCTGGCCCGTGGCCTGGCCCGGACCATTGCGCAGGCAGTGCAGCCGGGGCGACGCTACCGGCTGATGGAGTTCTGCGGCGGGCATACCCACGCCATCGCCCGCCATGGGCTGGTGGCGTTGCTGCCGCAGGAGATACAGCTGATCCACGGCCCGGGCTGTCCGGTGTGCGTGCTGCCGGTGGGGCGCCTGGACCAGGTCATCGCCCTTGTTGCCGATGCGCGGATTACGCTGTGCACCTACGCCGACTTGCTGCGGGTACCTGCGTCATCCGGCGCCACGCTGTTCAACGCCCGGGCGGCCGGGGCCGACGTGCGCGTGGTCTATTCCCCAGACGACGTGCTCAGGATCGCCCGCAATGAGCCACGGCGCGAGGTGGTGTTCTTTGCCATCGGCTTCGAGACCACCACGCCGCCCACCGCCGTGCTGGTGCGGCAGGCCCAGGCCCAAGGCCTCGCCAACCTCAGTGTCTTTTGCAACCACGTGCTGACCCCTGCTGCCATGCGCCAGTTGCTGCTCACCCCGACAGGGGGCACGCCCGTAGCCCTCGACGGCATCATCGGGCCCTCACACGTGAGCACCATCATCGGCCTTGAGCCCTATGCCTTCGTGGCCGCTGAATTCGCCACACCGCTTGTGGTGGCGGGCTTCGAGCCTGTGGACGTGCTCCAGGCGATATACATGCTGGTGCGGCAGATCAACGCCGGTCAGGCGATGGTGGAAAACCAGTACCAGCGCGTGGTAAAACCCGCGGGCAATCGCAAGGCCCAGGCACTGATGGCAAGCGTCTTCACGGTGCGGGAAGCCTTCGCCTGGCGGGGCTTGGGTGAGATACCCCACAGCGCCTTGGCGCTGCGCCCCGAACTGGCTGCCTTGGATGCGGAACGGCGCTTTGTCATGCCGGCTATACAAGGTAAGGAACACAAAAGCTGCCAGTGCCCGGCCGTTTTGCGCGGCGATAAGACGCCGGCACAATGCCGGCTTTTTGGCGTGGCCTGCACGCCGGAACGCCCGCTCGGGCCGTGCATGGTCTCCCCGGAAGGGGCCTGTGCCGCCCACTGGAGCTACGGGCGACGCAGGCTGCATGCTTGCGCGAGTCCATAGGCGGCCTGCGGCAAGCAAGCTGTGTCTGAGGGTGCAACCCCAGGTCTGCTGGAGCACCATGGGGTGCTCGATGACAGCCCCATGTCTGCAGCCTCGCTGTGGACATGGGGTCTTGAGATAAACGGGATAAATGATATCATTTGCTTTCATAGTCCTGGCGCCCATGTGCATGCCGCCCAAGCCAGCCTGACCTGCCGCAAAACTGGGCGCAGCAGGGAGGAACGATGACCCAGGCGATGGACCATTTCGGCGACCTGCCGCATGATCAATGGCCCGCCCTGCTGACCCAGGAGGTGCTGCGCACCATCACCGCTGATCCTGACCAGCGCGCCCTGCTGGCACGCTCCCTGGGTTGCCCTCCAGACGAGTTGGACCGCCAGCCTCGGCTGCAAGCCATCCTGGATGCGGTAACCCGCCTGTTCATGGAATGGCTCGATACCGGCTGCACTGCCCAACGGGTACAGGTTGTTGCCCAAAGGATAGCGAGCCTCCATGACCGAGCCGGCGTCCCACCTTCCCTTTTGTTCGAAGCCATGAGCAATGTGTGGACCCTGGCAAGAAAGCTCCATGCACCAGCATGCTTCTTCAACAACAGTCAACTGTTCGTCAAGACCGTGCTGGCAGACCAGGAACGTCTGCTGAAGAACCAAGAAGCCCAGTTACAGGATCTCCTCACAGCCCAGCAGCAGGCCATCG
>WOYI010028104.1_pt1 | contig 10332 bp, 20 predicted proteins | sample 6423411 | NCBI WGS metagenome assembly WOYI01 (sample SAMN13441803, study PRJNA592873) | oil field metagenome | biome: oil field; feature: oil-well bore; material: oil-contaminated soil; isolation source: oil-contaminated soil from oil-well borehole | place: Germany: Wietze | collected 2016-10-18 ... | reverse complement strand
ATAGATCGGCTGACCGGGTGCCAGCTTATCGCTCACATCCTTCAACCAGGTCATGCTGCTACCACTGCCGAACCAGCCCGCTAAAGTAGCAGGGAACAGGATGATGCTGGACGCGAAGATCGGCGGAATCACACCGGCCATATTCAGCTTCAGCGGCAGGTGCGAGCTCTGCCCGCCCATGATCTTGTTGCCCACCTGTCGCTTGGCATAGTTGACCAGCACTTTGCGTTGGCCGCGTTCTACGAACACGACCAATGCCGTGACGGTGATCGCGCCGAAAAACAGTGCCAGAACCAGCGGCACGGAGAACGCGCCGGTACGCGCCATTTCGAGAGTGTTGCCGATCGCACTTGGCAGACCCGCAGCAATACCCGCAAAAATAATCAGCGATATGCCGTTACCCAAACCGCGCTCGGTGATCTGCTCGCCCAGCCACATCAGGAACATGGTACCGGTAACCAGTGTCACCACAGTCGTCATCTGGAACATCATGCCCGGATTGAGCACCAGATCCTTTTGCGACTGCAGCATCACCGCGATGCCGAACGACTGGAATAAAGCCAGCACCAAAGTACCGTAACGCGTGTACTGAGTGATCTTGCGACGACCGGCTTCCCCGTCCTTCTTCAACTGCTCCAGTTGCGGCACGGCGATCGATGCCAACTGCATGATGATCGATGCAGAGATATACGGCATGATGCCGAGCGCAAGAATAGTGAAGCGTTCGAGCGCGCCACCCGAGAACATGTTGAACATGCCGAGGATGCCACCCTGCTGCTGCTTGAACAGATCTGCCAGAACGTTTGGATCGATACCCGGCACTGGAATATGCGCACCGATGCGATACACCACCAGCGCCCCAAGCAAGAACCAGAGGCGCTTGCTCAGATCACCGTACTTATTCTTGTTCTTGGCTACCGCGCTCACAGTCAATCCTTACTCTGCGATGCTGCCGCCGGCAGCTTCAACAGCGGCGCGTGCGCCCTTTGTCAACAGCAAACCTTGCAACGTAACCGCACGGGTAATTTCACCAGCCAGAATCACTTTCGCGCCCAGCGCTGTTGCAGCAACCACACCGGCTTGTTTCAGAGCCAACAGATCAATTGTGTCAACCGGCATCTTCTGCAGGTCAGACAAGCGAACTTGCGCTGTGTCATTGCGTGTCAGCGAAACGAAACCACGCTTGGGCAGGCGACGCTGCAAAGGCATCTGACCACCTTCAAAGCCGACCTTGTGGAAACCGCCAGAACGCGACTTTTGACCTTTGTGACCGCGACCGGCTGTTTTGCCCAGACCGGAACCGATACCACGACCCACGCGACGCTTGTAATGCTTGGCACCTGCGCCGGGTTTAATTTGATTGAGTTCCATTTATGCCTCGCACTTGACCAGGTAGAACACCTTGTTAATCATGCCGCGTACTGCCGGAGTGTCTTCCAGAACAACCGTATGGTTGATCCGGCGCAGACCCAAACCGCGGATAGTGTCGCGGTGCGACTGCTTTGTTCCGATCAGGCCTTTGACCTGCGTAACCTTCAATGTTTTTTCTTTAGCCATGATTACCCCGCGATCTCTTCAACGCTCTTGCCACGCTTTGCCGCGATTTCGGCAGGAGAGTTCAATGCCTGCAGACCGTTCAAAGTTGCACGAACGACGTTGTACGGATTATTGGAACCGAGACATTTGGCCAGAACATTGCGAACACCGGCCGCTTCAAACACCGCACGCATCGCGCCACCAGCAATAATGCCGGTACCCTCGGATGCGGGAAGCATAACGACCTTGGCGGCACCGTGACGACCGATCACTGCATGATGCAGCGTGCCATCCTTCAGATTCACCTTAACCAATTTGCGACGACATTCTTCCATTGCCTTCTGTACGGCCACCGGCACTTCCTTGGATTTGCCTTTACCCATACCAACGCGACCGTCGCCATCACCTACTACTGTGAGTGCCGCGAAACCCATGATACGACCACCCTTCACCACCTTGGTGACGCGGTTCACATGGATCATCTTTTCGATGAGGCCGTCACCTTTGTCTTCGGGCTGTTGATTCTTACCTTGTGCTTTAGCCATGATTCACCTCGATCTTAGAACTGCAAGCCATTTTCGCGCGCGGCTTCAGCCAGCGCTTTAACGCGTCCATGGTATCTGTGGCCGGAACGGTCGAACGCAACGGCAGTTACGCCAGCACTCTTGGCCTTCTCGGCAATACGCTTACCGACGACTGCAGCAGCAGCTGCATTTCCGCCATTTGCGACACTCTTGCGAACTTCAGCTTCCATAGTGGATGCACTAGCCAGCACCGTACCACCATCAGCAGAAATGACTTGTGCATAGATGTGCAGATTGGTGCGATGGATTGCCAGGCGAACAGCCTTTTGCTCAGCAATACGTGCACGAGTTTTACGTGCTCTGCGCTGACGCGCTACATTCTTGTTCAACATATCAACCTCGATTATTTCTTCTTGGTTTCTTTGAGGAGCACCACTTCATCCGAGTAACGCACACCCTTGCCCTTGTAAGGCTCAGGTTCACGGTAAGCGCGGATTTCTGCGGCAACTTGACCAACTTGTTGCTTGTCTGCACCGGTCAGAATGATTTCAGTCTGACTTGGCGTGGCAACCTTCACACCTTGAGGCATCTTGTGAGCCACTGGATGCGAAAAGCCCAGACTCAGATTCAACGTATCGCCTGCAGCTTGTGCGCGGTAACCCACGCCAACCAAGGTCAGCTTGCGCTCGAAACCCTTGCTCACGCCTGCAACCATATTCGCCACCAAGGCACGAACAGTACCCGACATGGCATTCGCCTGAGCAGATTCGCCTACAGCCTTGCACAGCAGTTGATCGCCTTCGCGAACCACCGATACATCGCCCTTCAACACTTGCGTCAAGGCACCCAAAGGCCCCTTTACGGAAATCTTGCCTTCCGCCAGCGTAACTTCAACACCGGCCGGCACTACTACTGGATTCTTAGCAACTCTAGACATATTCCCTCCTTATGCCACGATGCAGAGCACTTCGCCGCCGATGCCATTAGCACGCGCCTTGTGATCTGTCATCAAGCCCTTGGAAGTGGACACGATGGCGATACCCATCCCGTTCATGACGCGCGGAATATCTTCGCTGCCCTTGTACACGCGCAGGCCGGGACGACTCACGCGCTGGATCTTTTCGATCACAGGGCGATCCGCGTAGTACTTGAGACCGACTTCGAGAGTCGGCTTGCCGTCATTTTCCATGACCTTGAAGCCTTCGACATAACCCTCGTCTTGCAGAACTTTGGCGATAGCCACTTTGATCTTGGACGATGGCATAGCCACGATTGTTTTTTCCGCCATTTGCGCGTTACGAATACGCGTCAACATATCGGCGATAGGATCACTCATGCTCATAAATTCACCCTTACCAACTTGCCTTGACTACACCAGGGATCTCGCCGCGCATTGCGTATTCACGCAATTTGATGCGACCCAGACCGAACTTGCTGAAGGTGCCACGCGGGCGACCAGTCAGCGCGCAACGATTACGCAAACGCACCGGGCTGGAATCACGAGGCAGCGCCTGCAGTTTTTGACGAGCAGCAAAACGCTCTTCATCGCTCAGCGACATATTTGTCGCAATAGCGGACAGCTCGGCACGCTTTGCAGCGAATTTCTTCACTGTGTCACGGCGTTTCTGTTCGCGGTTAATCAAAGCTGTTTTAGCCATATCACCCTCAGTTCTTCAATGGGAATTTGAAAGCCATCAGAAGCGCACGCGCTTCTTCGTCGGTCTTCGCAGTCGTCGTGATCGTGATGTTCATGCCACGCAATGCATCGATCTTGTCGTATTCGATTTCCGGGAAAATGATCTGCTCTTTGACGCCCATGTTGTAATTGCCACGGCCATCAAAAGACTTTCCGGAGATACCGCGGAAGTCACGAATACGCGGAATCGCAACAGTCACCAGACGATCCAGGAATTCAAACATGCGCTCACGACGCAAGGTCACTTTGCAGCCAACCGGATAGTTTTCACGAATCTTGAAACCGGCGATGGATTTCTTGGACTTGGTCACAACAGGCTTCTGACCTGCGATCTTTGTCATGTCGCTCACCGCATGATCCATCACCTTCTTGTCCGCAACCGCTTCGCCCACACCCATATTCAGCGTGATCTTTTCGATGCGCGGCACTTCCATGACGGACTTGTAGCCGAATTGCTTCATCAGCTGCGGCGCCACGGTCTCTTTATAGAACTGATTTAAACGAGCCATGCTCATACCCCTTATGCAATCACTTCGCCGCTGGACTTGAAGATGCGCACTTTGCGACCATCCTCCAGCTGCTTGATACCAACACGATCCGCCTTCTTGGTAGCCGCATTGAAGATGGCCACGTTGGAGATGTGCATCGGCTTCTCTATTTCGACGATACCACCAGAGGTTCCCTTCATAGGGTTCGGCTTCTGGTGCTTCTTGACCTTGTTGATGCCCGACACTACAACGTAGTCATCAGCCACTTTCATAACGCTACCGCGATTGCCCTTATCCTTGCCGGCGATCACGATCACATCATCATCTTTTCTAATCTTGCGCATGATTTTCCTTGTCCTTCCCTTACAGCACTTCAGGCGCCAGGGAAACGATCTTCATGAACTTCTCGTTACGCAACTCGCGCGTAACCGGTCCAAAGATTCGGGTGCCGATTGGCTCCAGCTTGTTATTCAGCAACACGGCGGCGTTGCCATCAAACTTGATCAGCGAACCATCCGAACGGCGAACGCCCTTTGCCGTACGAACAACCACCGCACTGTAGACTTCGCCTTTTTTGACGCGCGAGCGCGGTGCGGCGTCTTTCACGCTGACCTTGATCACATCGCCGACACTGGCGTAACGGCGCTTGGAACCGCCCAACACCTTGATGCACATAACAGAGCGTGCGCCAGTGTTGTCGGCAACATTCAAAACGGACTGCATTTGTATCATTTTTTAATCTCCAACTTATTCCGCCTGCGGCGGCTAGTTTTGGAACCCGTTCGGGTTAGGCCGCCGCAAGCGACGGTGAAACGAAGCCGCGCATTCTAGTGACACTTGCACTATTGCGCAAGCATAATTTTCAATTACACAGCTTCGGTCTTATCAATCGGCCTTGGTTACACGCCACGCCTTGGTCTTGGACATGGGGCGCATCTCTTCGATAGTCACCACATCGCCTTCGTTGCATGCGTTATTTTCGTCATGCGCATGGTATTTCTTGGAGACGCGCACCACCTTGCCCAACACAGGGTGCTTGACCTTGCGTTCAACCAGGACCGTAACGGTCTTGTCCATTTTGTTGCTGACGACGGTGCCGGTCAGGGCGCGTTTCAGATTAGCTGCACTCATTGCTGCACACCTTTTTCTGTCAATACGGTTTTTACACGCGCGATGTCACGGCGCACCTTTTTCAACTGGCTGTTATTGCTCAGTTGTTGTGTTGCAAGCTGCATACGCAGACCAAACTGCGCCTTGCTCAACGACAGCAGCTCTTCATGCAACTCAGCCACGGACTTGCTCTTCAATTCACTCGCACTCATGATCACGCTCCTACCTGTCTGACAACGAAAGTCGTCTCAAGCGGCAGCTTTGCAGAAGCCAGCTTGAACGCTTCACGCGCCAATGTTTCAGCAACGCCGTCCATCTCATACAGCATCTTGCCAGGTTGAATCTCGGCAACGTAATACTCCGGATTACCTTTACCGTTACCCATACGAACTTCAGCGGGCTTCTTGGAGATCGGTTTGTCCGGGAATACGCGGATCCAGATACGGCCACCGCGCTTGATGTGGCGCGTCATTGCACGACGGGCAGCTTCGATCTGACGGGCAGTCAGACGTCCACGGCCGACAGCTTTAAGACCGAATTCACCAAAACTCACCTTGTTGCCGCGCGTAGCGATGCCGGTGTTACGGCCCTTTTGCTCCTTGCGGTATTTTCTTCTAGCTGGCTGTAGCATGTTTTGCTCCCGACTTTCTTACTTTCTTTTCTGGCTCGGCAACAGCGGGGGCAGCAACTTCCTGCTGACCAGCTTGATCGCCCTTGTATACCCACACTTTGACGCCAATGATGCCGTAGGTCGTTTGCGCTTCGGCAAAACCGTAGTCGATGTCGGCACGCAGCGTGTGCAACGGCACACGTCCTTCGCGATACCACTCGGTACGAGCGATCTCGATACCATTCAGACGGCCCGCACTCATGATCTTGATGCCCTGGGCACCCAGACGCATGGCGTTTTGCATGGCGCGCTTCATGGCACGACGGAACATAATGCGTTTTTCGAGCTGCTGGGTGATGGATTCGGCGATCAACTGCGCATCCACTTCCGGCTTGCGAACTTCCTCGATGTTAAGACCCACATCTGGCAGACCCATGCGCTGGCGCAGTTCAACGCGCAGCTTCTCGATATCCTCACCTTTTTTGCCAATCACCACACCCGGACGAGCGGTGTAGATTGTGATCTTGGCGTTCTTGGCGGGGCGCTCGATGACGATCTTGGAGACACCGGCACCAGCCAGTTTCTTCTTCAGATAGTCACGCACTTCGATGTCTTTATGCAGCAGCTCAGCGAAGTTCTTGCTGTTGGAATACCACTTGGACGACCAGTTCTTAGTAACGCTCAGGCGGAAACCAATCGGATGAATTTTCTGACCCATGCTTAGCTCCCGACGGTGATCGTAATGTGGCAGGTTTGCTTCTCGATGCTTGTTCCACGGCCTTTGGCGCGGGGAATCATGCGCTTGAGGGAAGCACCTTTGTCCACGTAGATAGTAGAAACCTTCAATTCGTCGATATCCGCACCGTCGTTATGCTCGGCGTTGGCGATCGCTGAATCCAGCGCCTTCTTGATGATGGCGCCGCCCTTCTTCGGGCTGAAAGTCAAAATGTTCAAGGCTTGCGCGACAGGCAGGCCGCGAATCTGGTCGGCGACCAGACGCGCTTTCTGCGCCGACAAACGTACACCCCGGATGACTGCTGTTGTACTCATCATCTCTCCTTATTTCTTCGCTTTTTTATCAGCGACGTGGCCCTTGAAGGTGCGCGTCAGTGAAAACTCGCCCAGCTTGTGACCGACCATGTTCTCGGAGATGTAGACCGGAACATGCGCTTTGCCGTTGTGTACGGCGATTGTGAGACCGACGAACTCGGGCAGCACCGTAGAGCGGCGAGACCAAGTCTTGACCGGGCGCTTGTCATTGGTTGCGCGAACCGTCTCGACCTTCTTAACCAGGTGCAGATCGACGAAAGGACCTTTTTTAATTGAACGTGCCATTCTGATTTACCCCTTAAGCCTTGAAGCGACGACGCACGATCATATTCGTAGTGCGCTTGTTGCTGCGTGTACGGTAGCCCTTGGCCGGAGTACCCCATGGGCTGACCGGATGACGACCTGCAGCAGTCTTACCCTCACCACCACCGTGCGGGTGGTCGACCGGGTTCATCACCACACCACGCACCGTCGGGCGGATACCGCGCCAGCGGTTTGCACCGGCCTTGCCGATGGAACGCAGACTGTGTTCGGAATTACCGACTTCGCCCAGCGTAGCCTTGCAGTCGATGTGCACCTTGCGGATCTCGCCGGAGCGCAGACGCAATTGCGCGTAGCTGCCTTCACGGGCCAGCAACTGAACAGAAGCACCCGCCGAACGCGCCAATTGCGCGCCTTTGCCCGGCAGCATTTCGATCGCGTGAATGGTGGAACCCACGGGGATGTTGCGCAACGGCAGGGCATTGCCCGGCTTGATCGGCGCTTCAGAACCGCTGATCAATTCAGCACCCGCAGAGATACCCTTTGGAGCGATGATGTAACGACGCTCACCGTCCGCGTACAGCAACAGCGCCAAGTGCGCAGTGCGGTTCGGATCGTATTCCAGACGCTCAACCTTGGCCGGAATGCCGTCCTTGTTGCGCTTGAAGTCGACCAGACGATAGTGCTTCTTGTGTCCACCGCCCATGTGACGGGTGGTGATGTGGCCGTTGTTATTACGGCCCGCAGTGCGTGTCTTCTTTTCCAACAAGGCTGCGACGGGCTTGCCCTTATGCAGCTCCTTATTGACGACGCGAACTACGGAACGCGTACCAGGCGAAGTTGGTTTGAGTTTAATCAGTGCCATGTTTTACCCCTGCTCACTTGCGGCAAAGTTGATCTCTTGACCGGTAGCCAGGCAGACGTAGGCTTTTTTCCAGTCCTTGCGGCCACCCATGTAACGGCCGAAGCGTTTCTGCTTGCCCTTTACATTGCTGATCTGCACGCTATCAACTGTGACATTGAACAACTTCTCAACTGCCGCCTTTACTTCAGGCTTGGTGGCATCGGAAGCCACACGGAAAATCACCTGCTCGTTCTTTTCAGCAACGAACGTGGCCTTCTCCGAGATTTGCGGCGCAAGCAGAATGTGCAACAAGCGCTCTTCGATGTTCTTGGTCGTCATGCCAGCATCTCCTCAATTTTGGCGATCGCAGTGCGTGTGACCAGTACGTTCGGGAAACGAACCAAACTGACCGGGTCAGCCTGATGCGCCTCAAGTACCAGCACATTTGGCAGGTTGCGTGAAGCCAGATACATGTTTTCGTCGATGCTGTCGGTGATGATCAGAACGCGAGCATCCTTCAGGCCCATGCCATTGATCTTCTCAGCCAGCAATTTGGTCTTGGGCGCTTCGACAGACAAACTATCCAGCACACTCAAACGACCTTCGCTCACCAGCTTCGACAAGATAGAAGCCAAGCCTGCGCGATACATTTTACGGTTGATTTTTTGCGAATAATTCTGCTCCGGCAGATTCGGGAAAATCTTACCACCACCACGCCACAACGGACTGGAAGCACGACCGGCACGAGCACGGCCCGTACCTTTTTGCGCAAACGGCTTGTGATTAGTCTTGTTGATCTCGCTACGGCCCTTTTGCTTGCTGTTCGCAGAACGCGCATTGGCCTGGTAAGCCGTCACCAACTGGTGCACCAGCGCCTCATTGTATTCGCGGCCAAACAGGTCGTCGGAAGCACTCATGCTTTTGCCGGCCTTACCGTTTTCATTGATTACTTTAAGTTCCATTATGCCCCCGCCTTCACTGCCGGACGTACGATCACATCGCCGCCGGGCGCGCCCGGTACAGCGCCGCGAACCAGGATCAACTGGCGCTCGGCATCGATACGAACGATCTGCAGATTTTGAACAGTGCGCTGCGCGTCACCGAGATGACCGGTCATTCGCTTACCCGGGAAAACACGACCCGGATCTTGCGCCATACCGATGGAGCCCGGCACGTTATGCGACTTGGAGTTACCGTGTGTAGCACGACCCGATTTGAAGTGGTGACGCTTGATGGTACCGGCATAGCCCTTACCAATAGTCACCCCAGTCACGTCGACCTTCTGCCCAACCTGGAACAGATCAACGCCGACGCTGCCACCAACCGTAAGGCTGGCCAACTGCTCTGGAGATGCAGTGAATTCTTTAAGAATGCTACCCGCCTCAACACCCGCCTTGGCAAAATGGCCTGCGGCTGCCTTGGTAACACGGCTGGCACGACGCGTACCGTACGCGACCTGCACTGCACTGTAACCATCAGTGGGAGCGGTTTTGATCTGGGTGACACGATTATTGGACACGTCCAGCACTGTCACCGGCAACGACGTACCGTCGTCGGTGAATATGCGGGTCATGCCAATCTTGCGACCGACAAGTCCTAAGCTCATTTTCTTTCCTTTTATTAAGGGGCTGACTTCAATTGGTCAGCCGATTCAACTACCAATACTTCTACTGCGAAAACTGCGATTACTGCAACTTGATCTCGACATCAACGCCAGCCGGCAGATCCAGCTTCATCAACGCATCAACAGTTTTGTCCGTCGGGTCGATGATGTCCATCAGGCGCAGATGGGTACGAATTTCGAATTGATCGCGCGAAGTCTTATTCACGTGCGGAGAACGCAGCACGTCGAAGCGCTCAATCTTGGTCGGCAGCGGAACCGGGCCCTTGACCACAGCACCCGTGCGCTTTGCTGTATCAACGATCTGCAGCGCAGATTGGTCGATCAGACGATAGTCGAACGCCTTCAGGCGAATGCGAATTTTTTGACTTTGCATAATCTTCTCTTGCATCTATGCGGCATAGCCGCTGGTTTAAAGAACGAAATTCGCGTGGGCGTACCACGCGAGGGCGCGCATTGTATGCTTACTCAATAATCTTTGCAACCAAACAATAAAACGTGCGCGATGCACGTTCTATTGTTTCAGACAGATTTCGAATTACTCGATAACCTTTGCCACCACACCCGCGCCGACAGTACGGCCGCCTTCGCG
>WOYI010033386.1_pt1 | contig 10333 bp, 12 predicted proteins | sample 6423411 | NCBI WGS metagenome assembly WOYI01 (sample SAMN13441803, study PRJNA592873) | oil field metagenome | biome: oil field; feature: oil-well bore; material: oil-contaminated soil; isolation source: oil-contaminated soil from oil-well borehole | place: Germany: Wietze | collected 2016-10-18 ... | reverse complement strand
GAGAGAAAACAATGGAGACCTTCGGTCAACTGCTTGTGCTCGGTCTGGAGACCGGCACGATCGAAGACCTATACCATGTGCTGATCTCCCCACGCCGAGAGAATTCAAATTCTTGCCTAAATGACCGGTCTTCAATTATTATCAGGACATTCTGAAAAGTATTATTTTCTGGCTTAGAAACAAGTGGAAATGAAGAGGTTGGAATGAAAGCAGTACTGCAACGGGTGAATTATGCTAAGGTGCATTTGGATGGTGAAACCGTCAGTTCCATCGGCAAAGGCCTGCTGATTTTGTTAGGGGTGGGTTCGGAAGATACCCAAGCTGATGCCGGGCAGCTGGCTGCCCGAATTGCCCACTTGCGCATATTTGAAGATGATGCTGGCAAAATGAACCTCTCCTGCCTGGACGTTGGGGGTGAAATGCTGGTGGTTTCTCAATTCACGCTCTTCGCGGACACTTCACGCGGGCGCAGGCCTTCATTCGTCAAAGCTGGCGACCCGAAAATTGCCAAACCACTGTGGGAATTCTTTATTAGTAGCCTTCAGGGCGAGGGTGTGCCCACTAAAGCCGGTGTTTTTGGTTCATTCAGCCAGATCGAATTGGAAAACAATGGTCCTGTGACCATCCTGATGGAACAGCCAATCTGCGATAAAGATAAAAAATAAAATTATTTGCCGTCGGCTGGGCTTGAAATGCCAGCAGGAGCCTGGTCTGAGCTGGTTTCTGTAGCCTGGAGCTTAATTTCGGACTCCAAATCGGCGTTGGAGGCAGCGATTTCATCAGCTGGCGGCAGGTTGATTTGCTCTTCCATGCGCATCTGACCGCGAAAAAAGGCCCCGTCTTCACTGGCGAATGAGCTGGTGGTTACATCACCCCAGATGCGGCCGGTGGACCTGATTTCCAGTTTCTGACAGGTAATGTTGCCTTTGACCATACCAGCTACCATGACGGTGTCTGCTGAGAGATTCTTGCAGGTGACTTTGCCAGTTTCCCCCACCACAAGCAAGCCGCGCATGGCAATCTCGCCTTCCATGGTGCCTTCTATACGCACACCGCCCTTGCCGCGCAGATCGCCAGTCCAGTTGATGCCTGGGCCAAGGATGGTGGTTACCTGGTTGGCAAGGGGCTCGACGGTAAAAACAGGGTCAGATTTCTTTTTTCCAAACATAATGTGAGCGGATTATACCCTCGAAAAATGATTAATTTTGGCCTGGCTTGCTGAATGAGGCAATCCGCAAAACTTTAAAGAGGCGAGGCGAAAGGAAAGTAATCCAGAACCCCAACAAAGCTGCCTGCAGGTATTGCAGGATGAAAGTTGAGGCTGTAAGCGTCTCTGGGATGAATTGGCCGAGGCCCATGTAAATCAGCAGGATACCCGCCAAACCTACCAGGTAGCGCCAAAGCAAGTGAATTCCGCCGAGTCGGCTTTGGAGGATGCCAAGTTGGGCACGCAAGAGCAGGAAGCCTGCCAGAAAACCGAACCAGAGGCCGGCAATAGTATAAAGCCCCCGGGTGTCAAAGGGGTTGACCGGGCCAGCACCTTCGGCCCAGGCAGCGGGCATCACCCAAGTGCGGCCTGGTAAACCTGCGAGGATAATGAGGGCCACAATAATTAAAGAGGTTAGAAAGGACAGCAAAAGTTGGCGCTTTAGCGGCATGGCCTTAACCCATGCGGCAATCGGGGAGTAATAATAATTGAACAGCAGGTAAACCAGCAAACCCAAGACCCAGCCGATGGCGACATCGAACGTGAAATGTACTCCCAGAACCAGGCGGGAAAGGCCAATGAGGACGATCATGACGATGCAAACCCAGGTGAGCCAGCGTTTTTGGAACTCGCGGGAAATCTGACCCCAGAGGGCAGCGGCGTTCATGGCGTGCCCGGAGGGCAGGCCAAAGGAGCTTTCCCGCGCGACGGGGATGACGGCCTTATCCACCCAATAAGGACGGGGAGATTTAAAAATGAGTTTGCTGAGGCCATTCAGCGTTCCGCTGAGCACCAGGATCATCCCCAGGCGTAAACCCGCAAGGGCATCCACACACCAGTAGACGGCGGGAATGACCAGGATGTAAATAGACTCGGTTCCCAGGAATGAGAGCAGTTTTGAAAGGCTTTGCAGCCAGGCCCCAAGGGTTTGGAGAAAAATGTTGATGCTGGTTTCCATTTAATTACCTTCCTTTAGTTCCGAGTATGTGATTTATTGGATATATAATTCCGTAGTCCTGATGTTAAGCAAATTATAGCCTCTGATCACCGATCATTAAGAGAAAGTGATCTGCATTAATTGGAGACAATTATGGAAAACGCGATTGAAGTAAAAGGCTTGGTCAAGAATTACGGTGAGGTGCGCGCCGTGCGTGGGATTGACTTCCACGTCAAGAAGGGTAAACTCTTTGCCTTTCTGGGTCCCAATGGAGCCGGCAAGTCGACCACAATTGATATTATCTGCACTTTTCTGCAACAGGATGCGGGTGAAGTGAAAGTGGGCGGCTTTAGCCTGGGTAAGGAAGATTCGAAAATCCGCGAGATCATTGGGGCGGTCTTCCAGGTGGGCTTGTTGGATGACTTACTGAGTGTGGAAGAAAACCTGCGCACCAGAGGCAGTTTTTACAAACTGAAGGGGAAGGAGCTCGATGAAGCAGTGAAGCGCGCTGTTGAGGTGACCGGCATCAGCAATCTGCTCAAGCGGCGTTATGGCCAACTATCAGGAGGCCAAAGGCGGCGGGCGGACATCGCCAGGGCATTGGTGCACGCGCCAGAGATTCTTTTCCTTGATGAACCCACCACTGGCCTGGACCCACAGACACGCAAAAATGTTTGGGAAACAATTGAGCGCATAAAAAATGACAAAGGTATGACCGTTTTTATGACCACGCATTATATGGAAGAGGCAGCTAATGCCGATTATGTGATTGTGATTGACAATGGCAAGATCGTTGCACAAGGCAGCCCGAGCGACCTCAAGGACGAATATTCCCGGGATAAATTAGTGCTCTCGACCAATCGAAAGGATGACCTGGCAGCCCGTCTGCAAAAACTCGGGTTTGAATATAACCGCGTGGTGGATAACTTTACTATTCTGATAGCTTCAAGCCTTGACGCATTGCCAATTATTGAAGCCACCAGGGATCTGATTGAGAGTTTCGAGGTGCTGAAAGGAACCATGGACGATGCCTTCATTAACATTACCGGAAAGGAACTGCGCGAATGATTAGCCTTATGGTTCGTAATCTTAAGCTTTACTTCCGAGACCGCAACGCAGTCTTTTTCTCACTCTTGGGTATATTAGTGATCATTATGCTCTACCTCTTATTTTTAGGAGATGTATGGGCAAGTGATTATCCCCAAGGAAGCGGAATCCGTTTCGCGATGGACTCCTGGATTATGGCTGGTGTGCTGGCAATAACGTCGTTCACGACCACCATGGGAGCCGTGGGCACGATGGTTGAGGATAAGACCAGAAAAATTAAAAAAGATTTTGTTGCCTCGCCGCTCTCCCACAGTAGCATGACCGGCGGCTACATTCTTAGCACAATCATCGTCGGCATCATCATGAGCCTGGTGGCTTTGGTTGTGGCGGAAATTTTTATTGTCATCAAAGGCGGCTTGCTGCTGTCGCTGCTTGATTTTGTAAAGCTATTCGGGCTCATCTTGTTGGCTACCATTGCCAATTCAGCCATCGTGGTATTTATGGTATCTTTCTTTAATACACTTAACGCTTTTGGCACAGCCAGTACTTTGGTCGGCACCCTAATAGGCTTTCTGACCGGGATTTATCTGCCTATTGGGCAATTTTCTCCCACTGTGCAGTGGTTGATTAAGCTTTTTCCGCCTTCGCACGCTGCAACGTTGATGCGCCAGGTGATGATGCGGGTGCCAATCGCACAACTCTTTGCAGGGGCTCCTCAAGAGATGGTGACAGAGTTTAAGCAGCAAATGGGAGTTGAATTTGTTTTTGGAAAACAAGTTGTACCCCCAAGTGTAAGCATCTTGATCCTGGCAGCCACCGCTGTGGTCTTCTACTTGCTGGCCCTTTGGAACCTATCAAGAAAGAAGAATTAACTAAAAAAGTGGCCGCTAATGGCCACTTTTTATCGTATTTTTTGACTTGATTAAACTTGTTCGGCTTTTTGGACCATTTTGTCAAGAATAGTTTCAAAAGCCATGATGTGCGAGCAAATGCTGTGGGATTGGAAGTAAGAACAAGTGCATTGCCACTTTCCGTCTTGATACTTTACGGTGTGATCGTTATTTTCGCCCTTAAGCGTTGCTTCCAGGGATTTGAAGGAAATTCGGTCGCGTTCCTCAGCATAACGCTTGGCTTTCTCAATCTTGCCGATCAATCCGCTATCCATCATGTCTATTTTCTCCGTTTCACTCATATATTTAAATGAAAACACGCACTTTAGCTAAAGGCGTGTTTCTATAATTTGAGGCTGCCTGGAAGGACCACCCCAGATCATAAGGCAAACGTTAATCCTTCCATAACACAATTATAGCCAGGTTGTTAAAGAGAGTCAAACAAATTTTGGAATCCTTCAGTAAGAAAGATTCGTCTATTTTCCAGTTGAGATAAATTGGACCTGGATTAGGCGCGAAAGGTATAATTTGATCGTTGCCAGGAAAAAGGAGCCAGGATGGACACATCAAAATATAGGCTGACGGGGAAGAAGAATATTTCTCTCAAGGATTTTGACCCAAACGAGACCAGTGCGTACGAGCATAGCAAGAAAAAAGCCAAGGAAGAACTCACAAAAATCGTCGCTGAGATCAGCCAGCTGCAGGAAAAATTATATGCAGAAGGTAAGCAGAAGCTGCTGATTATTATTCAGACTACGGATACGGGCGGCAAGGATGGAACTATCCGTGCCATCTTCTCTGGAGTAAACCCGCAGGGAGTTAAAGTGGCTTCGTTTAAGGTGCCTACCCCGATCGAGCTGGCGCATGATTATCTTTGGCGCATCCACCACTTGACCCCCGGAAAGGGTGAGATTGTCGTTTTCAACCGCTCCCACTACGAGGATGTGCTGGCGGTGCGGGTGCATAACCTGGTGCCGGAGAATGTTTGGTCAAAACGCTTTCAACACATCGTCGAATTTGAGCAGCTGCTGGCTGATGAAGGCACTACCATCCTGAAGTTCTACCTGCATATTTCCAAGGAGGAACAGGCTGCGCGCTTGATTGAGCGCATCATGGACCCTTCAAAAACCTGGAAGTTCAACCCGGGCGATCTGGAAGAGCGCAAGCTTTGGGATGACTACCGAAAAGCTTATGAGGATGTGCTTAACAAGACATCTGCGCCGCAGGCACCCTGGTTCATAATCCCTGCCAACCGCAATTGGTATCGCAACCTCCTTGTAGCAAGCATCATCCGGGACACGCTTAAAGACCTCAACTGCAAATACCCGGAAATTAAGGAAGACCTCAAACCCTATTTCGAAATCCTGAAGGCGGAACTAGACAAAGCCAAAATTCCGCTGCCGAGCGTCCCCAGCCCCAAGCCGGAAGAGGGAGATGCTGAAGAATTAGTCATAGAACCGGACGAAAATTAGTCTGCTGTTTACATGATGGATAAAACCTTTGAGTTTGACCAGTCAAACCTGGATGCTGTGCTGATTGGCAGACTGACGCGCGACTATTTGCTGCCGTATGGCCGCACACCAAAGCTGGATACCCTGGGAGGCAGCCTGGCCTATGCTGCTGGATGTTTACTCTTATGGGGAGGTACCGTTGGCCTGGCTGCTAAAATTTCAAGGCAGTATCCACGCGAATGGCTGGACCGTTTCGAACGGGAAGGCTGCGACCTTACGGGCGTGAAGGTTGTGGATGAAGAAAGCGATGAACGCTTTTTCGTTGCATACTCCAGCCCAGAGAATGCCCACTATGAAAACCCTTTGCCTTACTTTGCTGAAAGGCAGCTGCCATTCCCATTCGAGTTGCTAAATTACAATCCTCTGGCCAACCGCAGCTGTTCGCGTTTTGAATACAAGGCTTATTCCTTCCACGTGAATGATCTTCCAAAACGCTACCTGGAAGTCAACTGTGCCCATATCTGCCCAATTGACTTTATCTCTCACAAGATTTTGCCTTCACTGTTAAGGGGCGGCTTGGTGCAAACGCTGACAATGCGCGCCAGCACCTGCTACATGGATTTAAGCTTCTGGGAAGAAATCCGGAGCCTGGTTTCTGACCTGACCGCTTTCAGTTTTTCTGAGGAACAGGGTTTGCGCCTTTTCCAGGGGCGCAGCCTGGATATTTGGGAGATTATGGAGGCACTGGCTGCCTATGGACCCGAATATGTGTTTGTCAACATGAAGGACGGTTCAACCCGGGTATTTGATAAATATAAAAAGAAACGCTGGATTATCCCTGGTTACCCGGTAAAGGTGGTGGACCCGACAGGTTGTCTGGATGCATTTGATGGTGGGTTCCTGTTGAATTACCGTCAGGATTACAACGTGCTGGAAGGGGTTTTGCACGCGGTTATCAGTATGGGTTTTGCCCAGGAAGGGTCTGGGCCGGGGTTCCTGCTGGAGAGTCTGCCCAGCCTGAAGGCCGCCCGGCTGGAAGCATTAAGATCTCGGGTTATGGCCGCGTAGTAGCTGTAGGCAAGGGGCCGTCAACAATTTTGACTTTATAAAGTTCAGGCCAGTTTTTCCCCGTAAGATATAGACTTTTAGTCTCTGGGTCCCAGGCAATACCGTTGAGGACGTTGTTGATTTCTGTTTTGGTAGATTCCTGCCGCAAGGTGGAGGCATCTATGACCGTAAGCACCTGGCCGCTGGCTGGGTCGATACGCAGGATCGTATCGGTCAGAAAAACATTAGCATAGAGCAAACCCTCAATATATTCGAGTTCATTGAGCTGTGTGACCGGTTGGCCTTCCAGATTTACTTGTAGCGATTTGATGGGGGCAAAACTCAAGGGTTCGTGCCAGGTGAGCGTGGCAGAGCCGTCGGAGCGGATGAGGGATTGACCGTCGGTGGTGAGGCCCCAGCCTTCACCGTCAACAGGGAATGAGCCAATTTCTTCAAGTGTTTCAGCATCGTAGATCAAGCCGATCCGGTTTCTCCAGGTGAGCTGGTAGAAATGCCCATCCAACAGCGCCAGACCTTCACCAAAGAACTCAGGCTTGAGTTGCGTCTGCGCAAGCACCTGCCCGGATTCCATTTCGACTTTGCGGAACGTGGATTGGCCAACAAGGCCAGTACTCTCGTAAAAATAAGAGTCGTGCACCAGCAAGCCTTGCGTAAAAGCCTGCGGATCGTGCGGCAGCGGCTCGCCGATAACTTCAACATGGGCTTGAGGGCTGAGCAGGCTTGGAATGCTGGACTGAACCTGGCAGGCAGCCAGGAAGAGAGTGATAACAAGCAAAAGTTTGACCAGGGAGTTTCTCATGAATTAACTATAATCCATCCATTAAAACTCAGTTAGGCCTGTAGGTGATGATAAAATCTTTTGTACCAAAGGAGCATTTATGACGGATGTAATTGAACGTTTTTTGCATTATGTAAGCTATGAGACCACCTCAGACCCTGAGAGCAAGAGTTTTCCTTCAACTGCCACACAGCTTGAACTGTTAAAAGTTCTGGCTGAAGAACTGAAAGCCATTGGGCTCGAGGATGTGAAGATGGACGAGTGGGGTTATGTGACTGCCACTTTGCCTGCCAACACGACCAGAGTGGTGCCAGTTTTCGGTTTGCTGGCGCACGTGGACACCAGCTCTGCTGCCAGTGGCAAGGATGTAAAGGCACGTATTTTGGAAAACTACCCGGGAGGTGATATTCTGCTTAATCCTGAAAAGAACATCGTACTTTCACCGGTGGATTTCCCGGAAGTGAAAGCTTATGTTGGGCAGGACCTGATTATCACAGATGGCACCACCTTGCTTGGCGCGGATGACAAGGCGGGTGTGGCTGGCATCGTCAGCGCGATGAAGTATCTGATGCAGCATCCGGAAATTGAGCACGGTACAGTGCGCGTTGGATTTACACCTGATGAGGAAATTGGCAGCGGAGTGGACCATTTTGATGTGGCGGCCTTCGGTGCACAATTTGCCTACACCGTGGATGGTGGCCCGATTGGTGAACTGGAATATGAGAACTTTAATGCTGCCAGTGCGAAGGTGACTGTTCATGGGCGCAGTGTGCACCCGGGTACAGCTAAAAACCAGATGAAAAACGCGTCTTTGATGGCCATGGAATTTAATGCACTGCTGCCTGTTGAGCAGCGGCCGGAATTTACCGAAGGTTATGAAGGCTTTTTTCACCTGACAGGTATGCAAGGCCACTGTGAGGAAGCCCACCTAAGCTACATCATCAGGGATCACGACAAAGCCAAGTTTGAAGCCAAAAAGGTGGAGATGCAGCAGGCGATCGATTTTATGAACGCACGCTATGGTAAAGGCAGCTTTGAACTTGAACTCAGGGATAGTTATTACAATATGAAAGAGATGATCCTGCCGCATCCGCAGATTTTGGAATACGCGCGCCTGGCTTACCGCGCGCTTGGTTTGGAACCGATAGAAGTGCCTGTGCGCGGCGGTACCGATGGCAGCCGCTTGTCTTACATGGGATTGCCAACCCCCAATCTCTTTTCGGGAGGGCACAACTTCCACGGCCGCTTTGAATACATCCCGGTGCAATCTCTTGAGAAGGTCTCTGAGATGCTGGTGAAGCTCATTGAGGTTATCGGCAAAGCCGCATAGGCGGACTGGGATACGGGAGGCGCTCAAATTGGGCGCCTCTTTTTGTTTTCACTGACTGTGAAGACATGGATGTTAACGTTTGGTAAAGGTACTGCAACAGACGTAGTATTTCCTTGACGCAAAGTACTACGGCTGATATAGTAATAACAACGTCAGACGTAGTACTTCGAAGGAGGATTATGATCAGCAGCGATGTAATTAGAGGATATACCGACATCATGATCTTGTACCTGCTTTTGGATCAGCCCTCATACGGTTATGAGATTTCTAAACAAATTCGCACCTTAACCGATGAGCGTTATGTCATGAAGGAGACCACTTTATATTCAGCTTTCAGCCGCCTGGAGGAAAACGATTACATTCAATCTTTTTTTGGCACAGAAACCAATGGCAAACGCAGGACTTACTATCGCATCACGCCAGCCGGGCTGGCTTATTACAAAACGAAGATCGAAGAATGGGATTTAACCCAGGACGTCATTTCTAAGTTTATTCGTCATATCTAAGAGAGGTTTGAAATGGAAGCAATCAAGAGCTATTTGAACAATATGTTTACCAATATGCCCAGCTCACCCGAGGTGGTGAGGGCTAAGGAAGAACTTGGCCAGATGATGGAAGATAAGTACACAGAACTGCGTCAGAACGGGAAGACTGAAAATGAAGCAGTGGGGGCGGTGATTTCAGAATTTGGCAACCTTGAAGAATTGGGGCCCCAACTGGGCATTGCCCCCCAGGTGACGGCTTCGCTGGATCCAGCAAATAATATTGCCATGGACAGCAACCAGGTGAACCAATACCTGAACGATACCCGCGAAACGTCTTCCAGGATCGGCCTGGGTGTGGCCTTGTGCATTCTGGCGGCATTGCCCTTGATCGTGTTGACGGGGTTCAGCAGCCGGATAGGCATCGCGGAAAACCTGGCGGCCGCAATCGGGATTGGCATCTTACTGCTCGCAGTTGGGATTGCTGTCTACTTGTTCATCGTCAATGGCATGAAAGCCGAAAAATATGAAGACCTCGAGAAACACCCAGTCACTTTGAGTGAAGCCGTTTCAGCCATGATACGGGAAAGGCAAGATGCCTTCCGCCCGGTGTTCGCCCGCAAAGTGGCTACCGGTGTGCTGCTCATCATTCTGGGCGCTGCTCAGATGGCAGTAACGGGTGTGTTAATAAACCCTGAAGGTGGCCCTCTGGAGGTTGTGCCTGTGGTCGTGTTGTTGGGGCTGGTTGCGCTGGCTGTTTACCTGTTCATAACTGGGGGCACAGAGCATGAAGCCTACGAAATTCTCTTAAACACTGGCGACTATGCGACTTCTCGCAAAAAGGACAACGAAATCATGGAACGTTTTGGTGGTTTCTATTGGACCCTGGTGCTCATTGGTTACCTGGTCTGGAGTTTCACCACCTTTAATTGGGGCTTTACCTGGATAGTCTGGCCAGTTGCTGGCGTGCTTTTTGGTTTGATCAGTGCTTTGTTGGGCGCCTTCAGACCTAAAAATTAGGTGACAGAATACATGTAAAAAACGCTGGCGCATTTTGCGTCAGCGTTTTTTGATGATTATTAGTCGAAAATTAGCAGCAGCCAGAGGAACAGCCGTCGCCGCAGGATTCGCAGGAACAATCAC
>WOYI011097779.1_pt1 | contig 10334 bp, 11 predicted proteins | sample 6423411 | NCBI WGS metagenome assembly WOYI01 (sample SAMN13441803, study PRJNA592873) | oil field metagenome | biome: oil field; feature: oil-well bore; material: oil-contaminated soil; isolation source: oil-contaminated soil from oil-well borehole | place: Germany: Wietze | collected 2016-10-18 ... | reverse complement strand
GCCCCAGGGCGGCGGCGATGCCCATGAAGCGGTTGCTCATGTCGCCGTAGAGAACGAAATTGGCGGAAATCGCGATGACGCCTTCGTTCGGGAACTCCCGTCTGATCTTGAAGTACGGGTAACCCATTGTGATTCCCAAGGCCTTGGCCTCGTCGCTCCTGGCGATGGCGCAGCCGTCATTGTTGCTCAGGACGACGACAGGGCGCCCTTCCAGCGAGGGCCGAAAGGCCCGCTCGCACGAGACGTAAAAGTTGTTCCCGTCGATTAAGGCGAACATCAGGCCAACTTGCGAAGCTGCTTGACGACCGACGTGACGACCCCGACAACAAGCCAGGTCTGGCCGTCCTTGGGTACGATTTCTGGGTAGGTCGGGTTCGCTGGGACGAGTTTCACTTTCCCCGCCCGACGGTGCAGGTATTTGACGGTGAAATCGTTATCGACCTGGGCCACGACCACATCCCCATGGCGCGCCTGCAAGGAGCGGTCGACGACGAGGATGTCCCCATCGCCGATACCAGCTTCCATCATGGATGTGCCGCTCACGCGCCAGAAAAACGTCGTCAGGGGATGTGGAGTCAGCATCTCCAGAAGGTCCAACCGCTCCACCTCGAAGTCCTCTGCGGGGGATGGAAAACCCGCGGGTATTTTCCCTTCCACATAAGGGAGCGTTACCGCTGTAAGAGGGAACGCAATGGCATCGGGAGGCATCATGCTGTCCATTCTCCCAGTATAGGGGTATGCGGGACATCATTCACGGGTTCAGCCCGTCCGGGGAAGGAGTGGGTGTTGCCGCTGGAAACGCCCACTCCTTTCGGATAGTCTCGCCCTTGTCCGTCTCGACCTCGACTTCTAGGATCGTGGCGCCATCGGGCCAGCGAACAGCCACACGCTTCGCCCGCGGCGCGCGCATGCGTTCGAAGTGACGGACGATGCGATCCGCCATGCCCTCCCGGGGCGAGACCGCTTCGGCGAAGCAGAGAAGAGTCACCAGAAGGCCTGCAGCAAGTCACCATCGACTGACCGCTTCTATTCTCTGACCGCTCTGTCGCTCAGGGCTGGTGACGAATATGACCACTTCAGCCGCAGGCTGTCTCTGACAGCCATTCCTGCCGCTCCGACGAACCCGTAAGCCATCTCCCTACCCTGCCCCCGAACCCCGTCGCGCCCGGGGTTTTTATGCCGTATGGTAGAGCTTGACGCTTCATCGTGTTGCAATACAATAAGCACTGTTTGTAATATTAACTTGAGGTGAAAAGGCGATGATTATCACCGTTGGAAACACGAAGGGCGGCGTGGGGAAAACCACCATTGCCGTGAATCTGGCAATCGCCCGCGCCCTGGCCCGGCGTGATGTGTGGCTCATCGACGGCGACAGGCAGGGCACCGCGCAGACAGCAATCAGCATCCGTGCCGAGGCCGGGCACATGCCGGGCATTGCCTGCGCGACCTACCCGGACGGCCCAACCCTGCGGGCGCAGGTTCAGCAGCAAGCGGTCAAGTTCGATGATGTGGTGATCGACGCAGGCGGCCGCGACTCGACGGCGCTACGGGCAGCCCTTGTGCTGTCTGACGTGCTGCTGGTGCCGTTCCAGCCGCGTAGCTATGACGTGTGGGCGCTCAACGACATTGCGGCGCTGGTCGATGAGGCCCGCAGTGTGCGCGACGGTCTGCGCTGCTTTGCTGTCCTCAACTGCGCCGATCCGGGCGAGCACTCCACAGACAACATCGAGGCTGCCGCAGCCGTGGCCGAGGTGCCCCAGTTTGAGTACCTGCCCACCCCGCTACGCCGCCGCAAGGCGTTTGCCAACGCAGCAGGCGCAGGCCAAAGCGTGCTGGAAATCAAGCCGCAAGATGCCAAGGCGAGCGCAGAGCTAAATGCACTTATCAACGCATTGTTTTAATATTAAACAAATGTGTTTTCAGTGTTAAGGATAGAGTAAATGGCAATCACTAAAAAACCGATCAAGCCCTCGCCTGACACCACTGCAGCAGCAGCTGATGCCTTCATTTCCGGTGCGCCGGATGCTGCGGCAGCCACCCCGGAAGCTCCGCGCCGGGTACGCAAGGGCCGCAAGGTGCAAATCACGCTGACCATTGCCGAGCCGCTGCTGGATCGTGTCGATGAGCTGGCGGGCCAGATTGGCCAGAGCAGGGCGGCTGTCATCAATCTGGCTGTGATGCAGATACTGCAGAGCGGGTTGCGCATCAAGGGTGAATGACAGGCCACCGGGCGGCGCATTCGACCTGGACAAGCTCAGGGAGCTAGACCTATTTCGGGCATGACGAGCAACAGGACCAGATCCGATAGAGAGCGCCGGCACGCTGCTGCTGTGGCACCTCAGAAAGTGGCACCGGGACCTGTCCGAGCAGAGCGTCACCGTGAATCGGGAAATGGCGCATTTTGCTCTGGCGGCAACCTGAACAGCCCCAAAGTGTTGGCGCTGCATGAGCACGCCCAGCAATTGCGGGCAAGGCGGTCTAACCTGGTTAAGATCAAAACGTCTCCAGGGCGCAGGTGATTGAGCAGCCGGGGCCGTTCCGGCTGATCGCGGCGGGTGCCGGTGATCTTTTCGGCAAAGATGCGTGTGCAGTCGGCCGCGTGCAGCGCGTCCCTCTGGCTGGTCAAGTCCTGGTCTTCGGTACTGACGCGGGCATAGCCCAGCAGCCAGCAGCAAGCGGCCGCCCTCCTGCCTCCTGATCGAGCGTGGCTAGTCTGTGCCTATCTTTCATTTGGATACACAAATGTGTATCCATGCAATAATCTGTCATTATGTCGAGCAAAGACGTTGGCCTCCGTATCCGTGTTGAAATGGAACTCCGCGAGGTGTTCCAAGGGGCCTGTCTGGCTGAAAACCGGAATGCGCCGGAAGTGCTGCGCGAGTTCATGCAAGCGTTTGCCGACAGACATCACGGCGGCTTGCAGGCGGACATGTTCGCTGCGCCGGCAGCCAAAAAGCCACGTTGTTCAACCAAGAAAAAAGCAAAGTGAGCCAATTCACTTCACTAGAAATGTGCGCTGGGGCAGGAGGTCAGGGCCTCGGCCTGGAAATGGCGGGCTTCGACCACGCCGCCCTGGTCGAGCTGGAGCCGGCTGCGTGCGCAACACTGCGGCTCAACCGCCCGGCCTGGAACGTCATCGAGGACGACTTGCGCCTGTTCAGCGGCACCCATTACAAGGGTGTCGACTTGGTGGCCGGCGGCGTGCCTTGCCCGCCATTCTCAAAAGCCGGCAAGCAGCTCGGCGCGAAAGATGAGCGCGATCTGTTCCCCGAAGCTATCCGCCTGGTCGAGGAGTGCCGCCCGCAAGCGGTGATGCTCGAGAACGTGCGCGGCCTGCTCGATGCAGTCTTTGACGACTACCGGAATAAGGTAGAAAAGCAGCTTAAGAAGCTGGGTTATGTGCCTGGCTGGCGGCTGCTCAACGCATCGGACTATGGCGTTTCCCAGCTCCGCCCGCGTGTAGTATTCGTGGGCATCCGCAAAGACCTGGCCGCCGGATTCTCGTGGCCGGAACCGCTCAAAACCGAGCCGCCGACAGTGGGCGAGCTGCTGCACGATCTCATGAAGGCCAACCGCTGGCGCGGCGCTGACCGCTGGCGCGAACAGGCCAGCACCATCGCCCCGACCTTGGTAGGCGGCTCCAAGAAGCACGGCGGCCCTGACCTCGGCCCGACCCGCGCAAAACGCGCCTGGGCCGTCTTGGGCATCGATGGGATGGGACTGTGGGACGAGGCACCGCCGCGCGATTTCGTGGGCATGCCGCGCCTGACGCCGCGCATGACGGCCCGGATTCAGGGCTTCCCAGATGACTGGCAATTCTTTGGCCGCAAGACGGCCGTTTATCGCCAGATCGGCAACGCATTTCCGCCGCCGGTCGCTGCGGCCGTGGCCCGTCAGATATTTGCGGCCCTGTCCGTGAAGCGCGTGTTTAAGATGGCGTGATGACGGCGCCCGCCGACTTTGCCGAGGCCCGCAAGGCGTTCCACGCCTTGCTGCTCCAATCAACTCTGACCATCAACAGCGCGGGAGTGGTCAGCAACGCCGACAGCAGCAACACTACAAGCAAGGCGATTGCCAAAGGCATCGCTGATCTGCTCAAAGCCGAAACCATTGGGGAGCGGATCGCGGGCCAGACCTCGGGCAACCAGTTCGAGGGAATTTGCGCGGCCTTCGTGCGGGAAACCTTCCTCAAGCTGGGGCACCTGCGCCCCGGTATCTGGGACGTGCATCAAGTCTCCGGCCGCAACCGCCTGGAAATCGCCCGGTATGAGCAATACGCGCACCTGGTAGCCCTTGACCGGGCCGCTAAGGCCGATGCTGAACTGGCCGCCGCCCTGGGAAGCGACTACACCATCACCCCGGATATTGTAGTTGTGCGCGACACCGAGGACGACAGCGCCATCAATGCGCCAGCCTTCCTGGTCGATGACAGCGTGACCACGCTTGCCAGCCTTCGGAAGAAAAACGGCGGGCTGCCGCTCCTGCACGCAAGCATTTCCTGCAAGTGGACGATCCGCAGCGACCGGGCGCAAAATGCCAGGTCGGAAGCATTGAACTTGGTACGCAACCGCAAAGGCCGCCTGCCCCATGTCGTGGTCGTCACGGCAGAGCCGACGCCGAGCCGCCTGGCCTCTATCGCCCTGGGCACCGGGGACATTGACTGCGTGTATCACTTCGCCCTGTATGAGTTGCAAGAGACAGTGAAGGTCCTCGGCATGGATGACGCGGCCGACCTCCTGGCGGTGATGGTTAATGGCAACCGCCTGAAGGACATTTCAGACCTGCCGCTTGACCTGACAGTGTGAGCCAGAAGGACGGTCAACGCGAACAGGACAAGGCCGCTGGAGGACCTGAACGCCGCGAGCTGCGCCTGGCTGACGGAACAATTGTCATGGCCTCGGTGACCGTCAGGCGCTACGCCAGAACACCGAATCAGTGAGTGCTACGGCTATCTGCAATCAAGGCCCACGGAAAGACCGTTACCAAGTACAATGGCCGCATGACGGCTGAAAGCCGGGCCGAGCCCCTGCGCCCGGGCTGGGAGCTGCTGCACTCGCGGAAGCTGGCCGAGCCTTTCGGCTGGTCGTGGCGTGGGTCGTGAAGCGCAGCAAGTAAAGTAAAGGGCCAGCGCATGGGGATGAACCGCAGCGAGAACATGCGGCGCATCCGCAGCAAGAACACCGCGCCGGAAATGGCCGCGCGCCGCCTGGCGCATGGTCTAGGCTACCGCTACCGGCTGCACCGCGAGGACATTCCCGGAAAGCCCGACCTGGTGTTTCCCGGCCATCGGAAGGTGATCTTCATTCACGGCTGTTTCTGGCATCAGCATCCGGGGTGCAGGGAAGGGCGGCCGCCCAAGTCGAATGCTGCCTACTGGCTCTCCAAGCTCGAACGCAACGTAGAGCGCGACAAGGAAGTACTTGAACAGCTCGCTGCCGCCAAATGGAATGTGCTGGTTTTATGGGAATGCGAAGTCAAAAACCATGAAACCTTGCGCCAGGTCTTGACGGATTTCCTTGGTCCGCCGCGCACCTCTGAACGGTAGAGTTATCCACGTGTAATCTGTCTCACGCGGACAGCAAAAAGGCGGCAACCAGAGCCGCCTTGCTATTCCTGGCGGGGGTCTACAGGCCGACCACGGCCAGGGCCGCTGTCGATGGGCACAATATGGGTAAAGCCGCCGTTCTGGCGGCTTGCTATGCCAACCACCTCGCCATGCGCGTTGAACAGCGACCCGCTTACTCCACAGCCCGCCCTGATTTAAGCCCGCCCTGATGTACCGAGTGTTGCGGCTTGCAGCGCCGCGTAAAGTGATGTTTTGCCTACTCGCACCCTGGCCGCGGCTTCACGAACGTTCAGCCCGTTGGTAATGTGTTCCCGCGCCCGCCGCAACTTGTCGGCGGTGACCACCGGCTTTCTTCCCCCCTTGCGGCCACGAGCCCGGGCCGCAGCCAAACCTGCACGCGTGCGCTCGCGGATCAAGTCGCGCTCGAATTGGCTCAGGGCGCCGAATAGATGGAAAACGAGCCGGCCACCAGGTGTGGTGGTATCGATAGATTCTGTTAGCGACTTGAAGCCGACGCCCCGCGCTTCCAGGGCGCCGATTGTCTCGATCAGGTGCGGCAAGCTCCGGCCCAACCGGTCAAGCCGCCAAACAATGAGAGTATCACCATCCCTCAGGTACGCCATCGCCGCAGCCAGGCCTGGTCGTTCGGACTTCGAGCCGGATGCTGTGTCCTCGAAGATCCGCTCACAGCCCGCCTTGCGCAGCGCATCCATTTGCAGATCGAGGGATTGATCCGCCGTCGATACCCGCGCATAGCCTATTTGTGCCATGTTGCCACCTCAGTTTGTCCGCCTTTTCCGTCCGTCTATCTTAAGGTCCGAAAACCCATTAAACAAGCACGTTGCCGGACATTGTCCGGCATGACCAACTAATGACCGTTTGACGGACATGGATCAGCGATCCATGGAGTATCCATCGTCGCGCTCGATCTTGCGGCTGCGCCCTCGTCCAGGGTTCTGCTGCCGCTCCAATTCAGCCTGCTGCCTGGCCCGCTCTGCTGCCTGCTCGTCTTTCCGCAATGCCTCACGCCGTTCTTGTTCATCCAGCTCTGGTTGGTTATGCGCGTCGAATTGGTCGATACTCCAGGCATCGTGTTTCTGCTCCCATGCAGCCTCGGCACGCTTCCACTCTTGATTGCGCCACGCTACAGCACGTGGATCATCACTCCACAGCAGCGCGTGCCTTTCCTCGATTGCAGCCTCAAGCCGCCGCTTGGCCTCATCCCACTTTCGCTGTGCCCGCCGCACAAACCATCCATCCTCAGGCCGCTCACCGCGGTCATTCAGGAATTGCTCCTCACACCGCTTGCGGTATCTTTCAAGCTCCCGCGCGATGCCAGCCGCCTCAATCAGCTCCCGGTTTGGTCGTTTGGGTTCAGGTGTCCTTAAGATTCTTGCGCGTTCTTCTTTTGTAAGCTTCCGCACAGGCTCCGGCTCTTGAGGCTTCTGCTTTTCAGCATGAGCTGAATGAGCTGCCTGTGCAGGGGCTGGTGCAGCAGGCTCGCCCAGGGGCTTCTCGACCTTCGCCATCAAGGCGGCCACCACGGCTTCCTTGCTGATTTGAGGGTGTTCCGGGTTCTGTTTTCCGGCATCGAGCGAGGTGCCTTTCTGGTGGCTCTGGTTCATCTGCTGGGCCAGGGCCGCCGCTGATTTGTATTTGCTGGAATCTATGTAAAGCCGCGTGTCCCGCCGGGCCCGCGACATGGAAACGTATGACAGCTCTCTGTCGTGCATGCCGCCGGATAGCACATACGCGCGGTCTACAGTTACACCCTGCGCCTTGTGCACAGTGCTGGCGTATCCGTGATCGATGTATCCATAGTCGCGCGTGTTGAATGCCGCCACCTTACCGTCGTCGCCCACCGCTATGATCCGGCTATTCCCCTCGCCGTCTGATTCGACGGATTGAATGGTACCCAGCTGCCCATTCTTGACACCCACATCTTTGTTGTTTTTCAGAAAGATGATCCGGTCTCCAACAGCAAAATTCCTGTCGCCGCGCTCGGTTTTCGTGGCGATCCCCCGCCCGATTTCTCCCTTCTCGATCCGCTTCTCCCGCGCCAGCAGATTCAAGTCCGCCACCTCTTTCCCGGTCCCGGCCAGGATGATGCTGGATCGCCCATCATCCGTGCGCTGCGCGTCCCAGTCATTGATGAGCCGCTGCTTCGTGTCGTCGCAGGTTACTCCCACGGCCACCAGCCCGCGTTGCGCATATTCAGCAATAGCCCTGCCGGCATCACCATCTGCGAAACTGTGTACCGCCCCTCGCGCCCACTCGTCTTTCTGTCGATAGATGGTGGAAAGTTTTGCCGCACCCAATCGGGATTTGATCGCCTTGAACGCGCCGCCGGCTTCGATGGGTTGCAGCTGCCGGTCATCGCCAATCATGATGAGCTTGGCCCCTGCTTTCGTTGTCACATCCACAAGTTGCGCGGTCAGGTTGCTGGACAGCATGCCCGCCTCGTCGACCACCAGGACATCCCTGTCAGTGAGCTGGTCGCGCCCATTCTTGATCCGCAACAGAAGCGAGTGCACCGTGCCCGATTTGATGCCGGCACCTTCTTCCAATCCCGCTGCTGCCTTCCCTGCCAGCGCACAGCCCCGCACGTTGTAGCCGGCCTCGCCATAAGCCGCCGCAGTGGCTTTCATCATCGTGCTTTTCCCGGTCCCGGCCATGCCCTCGACCAGGACGACACCGTCCGCCCCTGCGATGTGTTTCATGGCCGCCGTTTGCTCATCCGACAGCCCGCCCTCTTGCGCAAAATGCGCGACCCGTCCAGGGTCCAGCTGGTGTAGGCCCTCTCCCTGACGTTCGATGGATTGCTCCACCATCTGCCGTTCCATATCCTGGATTTCCCGGGTGGTCAGCAGCACGTTGCCACGGGAATCAGATCCGAGAATCACCACATCCTCGCGGCCGATGCATTGCGCAACAGCTTCATGAAGTTGATCGCCCAACCGCTGTGGCGCACGCTTGCAGATTTCGCGATACAGGTCACGTTCGGTAAAGGTCGATTTTTGGCTGGTCACACCCGCCAAGGTAGCCGCAATGAGCGCTGCGCGATCGCCGTACTGGGTATTCCTTTCCCGTATCCTGCGATTCAAGTCGCCGAGTCTGGTCGCCTCGCCTTTTCGCTCCATCGCCGCTGCGGCAGCACCCAGGTGGGCGGTCGGCTCGCCGATCCGTGCGGCGGCCTCGTATTCTCCCTTCTCGATGAGCATCGCCCTGGTGTCGTCCAGGCTTTTGGTCGTGTAGATTTTCGCGATGCCGCGCTCGTCTAACCGGGCCTGGACGAGCTTCTCCCACAGCGGCTTGTTGAACTCTACAGGATTTTCTAGAGTAGGCTTGAACTTCCTTTCGCCAGGGTCGAACTCTTTAATCTTATTCCCAAACCCCTTTTCAGTGATCGCCTTGGTGGTGATCAGCAGATGGATATGTCTGTTCCCATTGTGCTTCCTTCCTTTTTCGTCCGTGACGTAATGCTGGTCAGGGTTGTTTTGCAGATCGCTGTCGGTGATCGTTCGAGAATCGTGCAGCGATGCCTGGACACCGCAGCCCCACTTCTCAGACAGCGCCTGCGCATATTCCAGCATCAATTCTTTCTGGTCGGCAGCGCTTAATTCATGCGGCAGGTCGACTTCAATCTCCCTGGACACGATGGCATCACCGCGCTTATGGGCCGCCTCGTTCGCATTCCAAAATGCCCCATGACCTTCGCTTCGTTCTGCTTCATCTGCCGATCTGGTTAATGCCGCTATCCGTTGCAGTTCTGCTGGCGCGCCCGCCGGGACAATCATCTCGCTGTGCAACACGCCAGCCTTTCGCGTGTAATCAAAGGTTTCGCCGGTCAACGCGTCCGTGATGCAGACACCGGCACGGTACGCCGCCGCTGCTGTCGAGCTTTTACCTGCCGAGCGCGACAATCCTTGTTTGTGATGACATCTGCCTTGTTGAACGACCACGACGATATTCCTCTTGTATGAGCCGCCGGCAGGCCGCACGTAACCCGTAGGGTTACTCTATGTGCGCCCTTCATTCCAATATTGATATTGGCATAGCAGAACCTGTAAGAACTTCGATATACACATGATATCCAATTGTGTAACTAGATGCAACACGAAAAGAACAGAATACGCTTGACACGAACGATATTTATGATACGCTGTAACTGGAATTGTTCATTAAAACAGAGGAAAGCATGACTAAGAAAAAGATAGAACAGAGATTATATGAAACAGAACAGAGGCTGAAGCAGTTGAAGGAACTTGCGAAAAGGCAACGACTGCGCGAATCGGCCATTGCCAGGAAGCGCGAACGTCAAGAGGATGACAATCGCAAATTCCGCATTGGCGGTCTGGCTGTACTGGCAGGAATTGACAGGGAAGACACAGGTTTTTTGCTTGGATCGATGCTGGAGACCGCCGCACGCCGCGACGATCAAATCTACTATGCTCGCTGCAAGCGCCAGGGCGATGAATTGTTACAACGACAGGCAGCGGTTAACAGACATTCCGCAGCAGCGCAAGCTCAGGAAGCGTCCGCTATGGCCAAGGTGGCCGCGCCTGTGGAGCCAACCCTCGCCCAGGCCCCTGACCAAGAGCAGGAATAGCGCCAAGAACCCGCGAACGAAGCCCGATGTAGATGGCGCCGCCGCTCATGCGCTGCCCGCATGCGCCGCCTTCACCAGCTTCGCTGCACTGGGATCGTAGATGTAGCCGGTGATGCTGCCATCCTTGATGCGCGCGACGGCCTCGTCGATGACGAACAG
>WOYI011143813.1_pt1 | contig 10340 bp, 8 predicted proteins | sample 6423411 | NCBI WGS metagenome assembly WOYI01 (sample SAMN13441803, study PRJNA592873) | oil field metagenome | biome: oil field; feature: oil-well bore; material: oil-contaminated soil; isolation source: oil-contaminated soil from oil-well borehole | place: Germany: Wietze | collected 2016-10-18 ... | reverse complement strand
TCTCTCATTTTTCATTCTCCATTTCTCTGCTCATTTTCCATTTTTCATTTTCTCCGAAAAAGCTTTTGTAACAAAAGGCAGAATTTTGTTTTAGCTATGGAAAAACGGCAACAATTAATTCAATTATAATCGAACGGTAAACAAAAAAATCAATTGAATTAGGCATTTAAGTAATATTTGGTTTATACGGGAAAGGATCTGCTTTAATCATTCTATTCAATAGGTTGTCAAAAATTCCATCCTTCATATTGCTCCGCTTAAACCGGTAGCAGTATTCATCAATATTAACCCGCCAAGTTCTTTTGAACTGCTCTTTTGGATACCCTTCCCATACATCCGGCTAACTCCCTTGCCGCTGCGCTCAATGGCAAATACAACCAACTTCCTTTTCGCGTTTTTTCTTCCCACAACTCCTTCTTCCTGGCCACCAACAACGGTCTGGTCAACTTCGGCATTGCCATTGATTTTGTGGGGTCCCACTGCTCTCCATCGCTTTCATTGCCTTGATTTTGAACTTCCAGCAAGTTTTCTGTCTTAGCCCCAGCTTTCTGCTCAGTTCCGTACTACTAATCCCTTTTTTATTCGTGCTGACATAATAAACGATGTAAAAGGCCTTTAATACAGAAAACTTCAACTGATGAAACAAGGTCCCGCTCGTCGGTGAAGATATGCGGTGACAACTGGTACACTGCCTGTCGTATTTACGCTTACCGTTGCAATATTTGGTATGTCCGCATTTGGCGCTTACGATTTATAGCTGATTCTAATCTTTTGGTTCCCAACCAAAATCGATGTATTGCCAGTCGAAATCATCGCCGTTTACATGAACTTCAACAAAACCTTCTTCCATTCCAAAACGCTGTCCCTGCCACCACTGTGACGACACTGCTCCCCCTGTTACGTAATGGATTCCGTTGTAATTGATATCTTCCAGAAAGTGAAGATGGCCCTGTAAAACGAGTTTGGTATTGTATTGTTCCAGAATTTTTCTCACATCGTTTGCATTGGTTATTATTTCTCCTTTACTCATTCCCTGCGTTGGATCTACCATAATTTGTGAGCCAATACTCAACAATGGAATATGTGTTGAAACAACTACCGGGCGTTCTTTTCCGTTTTGTTCCAGGTCGTTTTTCAGCCATACGATTTGCTCATCGTCGATGAGGCCGTAATAATTTCTGTCGGGAGTTAAGCCAATGGCATCGAGAACAATAAAGTGCCAGTTTTTATGATCGAACGAATAATAGCGTTTGTGCAAACGATTTTCGTACATTTTTTTTGCATACAATTCATGCGATGGACCGACACCGCTTTTTTCGTACAACCCAAAAACTTCATGGTTTCCCATGGTTGTGTATAAAGGCATGTTCAGTTTCGAAATGGTTTCTGTAAACAACGAATAAGCGCTGTCGCTATGTTCGTAAGTTTGTGCCAGGGCATCCATTATATTATCGCCGCCGGTTAGTACAAAGTCGGGAGCAAGTTTGTTAATCGTATCAATGGCCTGTGTTAGTCCTTCCACAGCGTGTCGTTCTTTTGTCAAATGAATATCGGTCATAAAAACAAAAGAAAAATCATTGTTTGCTTTTACTTCCGCCGTTTTCTTTGAGGTTTGGTTGCAGCCCGCCATCAGCAGGAAAACAACAACAATGAATAATAATTTTTTCATTTTAGCGTATTTGTGTTGATGAATTTTTAGCGAAGATAGTTATTCCGTTTTTTCGTAATGTTTACTATCTGCTAAATTAACTTTAATCATTATTTTTGCAAGAACGTTTCTTGATCTTTCAAAACAAATAAACGGTAAATTTTTTCATAAATGAAAGTTGAGATTTCACAATACTCATGGGAGGAGCTAAAAGAGGAAGGGATTTTTGAATGGCCCATCTGGGAACACGACGAAGATAAATTCGAGTGGTACTACGATCAAACAGAGCTTGCCTACATTATTGAAGGAGAAGCAATTATTAATACCGAGTTTGAAGCCTACACCATTAAAGCCGGTGATTTTGTGATTTTTCCAAAAGGGCTTGAATGCGTTTGGGATATTCATTATGCCATTAAAAAGCATTATTCGTTCGAATAAAATTGGATTAACGAAAGTTTTATTTCGCTGTAAATTTTTCAGGTCAGGGATGGGAACATGGCCGAATACTGTTAGAATTCACCCACTTTTACTACTTTGTTATCGGCCAGGTACCAAAGGTATGCTTCGACCTCTTCAAATCCTGACTCTTTTAACACTTTTGCGTAACGTTCCACCTGTCGGTTGTATTTTCCGGGAATCTGTTCCCCAGTTTTGTAATCAACCACGATGGCATGTTTGCCCGAATACATAATTCTGTCAGGCCGGAGTAATCTGTCCGGTGCGAGTACCTCGCGTTCGTTTAAAACCTGGAAACTCCCGTCGAACCATGTTTTAACGGTTTTCAGTTCCAGGTTTTCTTTAATTGTTTGTTCGATCTGATTTCGTTCGTCAGCATCAATTTTTCCTTCCAGAAAAGCACGCTGGCAAGCCTTTGAAATATCGGCTGAGGTTTCAATCCCGGAAAGAATTTCGTGCACGAGCTTCCCAATATTTTTTTCGGATTGATGATGTTTGCCTTCTACTAAAAAATCTTCGCCCGACAAGCGCAGCCTTATTCTTTCAGAGAAATCATTAAAACGGTATTTTCTTATGGGAACGGTGTTCGAAGTTTTGTCTTTTGTTTTGCTGGCCGGAACCGACCCGTACTCAAAACTCATGTTGGTGACGTCGAATGCCGATTGAAATTCGGGTTGAATGGCCAGCATTTGAAGCGCGTTCAGCAGCATCCGGTTGATTGCTTTTCCGGTTTCGTTCCCCTTATTATCGAGGGGTTTTGGGCAATTGATCATCAAAACCGATTTGGCGCGTGTAAAAGCCACGTAAACCAGGTTCATCGTATCGATAAAACTATTGACCCGTTCTTCGTTATAATCCTTTACATATTCCGACATTTTCATGGTTCCGTCCGCCAGTACCGGCAACCTCGGAAAACGATTGAAAGGCGGCGCATCATGTTCCACCCATAAAAGTGGTATGTTGGATCCTACCCAGCTGGAGTCCCAGTTAAAATAGGGGATAAGCACCGCTTTGTATTCCAGGCCTTTTGCCTTGTGAACCGTTAACAGGCGAATCGAATCCACCTCTTCGTTAACGCTAACCGAGGTTTTGTATCCTTTTTCGTTCCACCAAAAAAGAAAGTTCGACAAGTCGTTCGATAGCATTGTTTTCAGTTCACCGGCTTTGTCGGTCAATGTCTGGATAAAGGGCAGTTCGGTTTCCAGTTCGTACAAACCAAAAATGGCCGCGATGTGTGTGATCGTTTCATCGAGCGAAGCCAGGGCCACTTTGTTTCTTGCGAGTTTAATTTTTTGGGAAAGTTCGGAGCTAAACACCTGGTTTCGTTCTTCGGCAGAATGCCATCCCCCGAAAGTGTCAGTTTCTCGTTCTGCGTTTTCCGTAAGCGTGGGTTTTAACCAACTCAGCCAAAGGTTGAGTAAAGTGGCCTGGAGTATTTCATTGTCAGGATCGACCAGGTATTCGATGATGTGGATGATAAACAAAACCCCGCGCGAAGCATGCAAAAACAGCGATTCGTTGGAAAGGACCGACAATTCGTAGTCCTTGTTTTCGGGTAGTTTTGCTGCTTCCAGGAAAGCCTGGATAATATCGATACCTTCACGGTTTTTACGAATGAGGATGGCAATTTCGGCAGGTTTGATCCCTTTGTCCTGCAACATTTTAACCTGTTCTATCAATAACGAAGCCGAGTCATGGTAAAAGCTGTCTTTTTCGAGGAAGTCAACTTTTATATAGCCTGTTTTTTCAGGATTTTTTTTCCCGGATGTTTGCTGGTACGAGGAATAAATATTTCTGAATTGGTCGATATAGCTTTGATTATTATCTATTTCGCTAAATAGCCCGGATTCGAAGACCGTGATCAAATGCTTAAAAATATTATTGTTGAAATCAATTACATTCCGGTCGCTCCGCCAGTTGAAATCGAGCGTGTGATCCGTTTTTTGTTGCCCGCTAAAGTCGTGGTTAAGTTGCTCTGCAAGAATATTCCAGTCGCTGTTTCGCCAGCGATAGATCGACTGTTTTACATCGCCCACAATCAGGTTTGAGTGACCTTCGGCCAGCGAATTCAGCAAAAGCGGTTTGAAGTTGAACCACTGCAAACCCGAAGTATCCTGAAATTCGTCGAGCATGAAATGTTTGAAATAGGTGCCCAGTTTTTCGTACACAAAAGGCGAATCGCTTTCCCCGATTATTTTGCTCAGTAAAAGGTTGGAATCGGAAAGTGGCAGCGTGTCTTTTTCGTGTAACAGTTCTTTAATTTCTTCTTTCAGATCGATCAGGATTCCAAGTGTACGCACTTGTTTGAGCACGGCCAGCGCCGAGTTGTAACGCGGGAAATGTTCCTGGTGGTATTCAATAAGTTCATGTAATCCGGATAACAATTTTTGATTGATCAGCGACATGATTTCTTCGCGTCGTTTATTGGTTTTTGTTACCCATTTTTCAGATGATTCAACCGACTCAAGCACTGTTTTAGTTAAGTTTGGCTGATCGCCATTTGCCAGTTTCACAAAAAAGTTTCCGATGCTTCTATTCGATCCGCCTGTAAAATCGGCAGGAGATAACCCACACCGGTTCATTTCATCCACCTGGTACTGACCATATTTTTTTAAGGAAGTTTCAAATACCGAAACGATTTTCCGAAGTTCTTTTACCAATTCGTCGAGGTTTTCGCGGGTGTACACCGACTCTCCGTCTTCGGGAAAGAACACCTGAAATCGTTCTTTAAATAGTTCGGCGCCAAGTTTCAATATCTCGGTATCCAATCTTTGACTTCTGTTTTCCTCGATCCGTTCGCGGCTGTATTCGCGCAACCAGTTTAAAAGTTTACGGTCTTTGCCCATTTTGGCAAACAAGCGGTCGCTGGCTTCTTCCAGGATAATGTCGTTATCGATATTAACCGAAAAGTTCGGAGAAATGCCAAGTTCGCGGTTAAAAGCCTTGATCACTTTTTGTGTAAACGAATCGATGGTATTGATCGAAAAACGATTATAATCGTGTAAAATATTTTTTAGCACCTGCCCGGCGCGTTCCCTGATATTTTGTTCCGATTTTCCGGTTTCATCCCGAAGTATGCTAACATAGGCTGATTCTTCGTTGTTTGCCAGACGATATAACTGTTCCAATATACGGCTTTTCATTTCGTTGGTGGCCTTGTTGGTAAAGGTTACCGCCAAAATGTGCTTGTAATTGAATGGGTTATCGAGGATGAGTTTCAGGTATTCAACTACCAGTTGAAAGGTTTTCCCCGAACCTGCAGAAGCTCTATAAACGTTCAGCATGATTGATATCTGAAATTTAGGTTTAAAGATAAGGTTTTACAGAAAGGATACAAGTTAAAATCCGGGAGGTGGAGGAGGTCCCTGGTGCTGGCCAACGCTTACGCGTGTTTCGATCTTGAAATTCTTTGAGACTTTGTACTGCATAAACATGGTCGATCCGTAATTATCGAACGAACGTCCGCTTTGGTTGGGAAGTGGCGCCGACATCATCGAATTGGCCCCGTAACTAAAACCGCCAATGGTTAGATTATCATTTATCCTTGTTGCCGATCCGCTTAAAATTTCGCTGTTATAAAAGAAAGGCGAAAAGGTATTGAAATTATTCAACGTGATATAAGAGCTATTAAATTGAGGCTGGAACGCCAAATTGAAATTGAACGGTGGGTACGTCTGATCAAAAGAATACTTTGGCAATTTAATGCTGTTTATAAACTCGTCTGATGCCTGGAAGCCATGGATCAATTCGTAATATTCCAGTTGACGGTTCTGAAAGATTTCTGCTGAATCGAGCTCGCCAAAATCCATTTGAAGGCCTTGTTGCGCAAGACTTCGAAAAGAAATAAGAATCAGTATGAACATTAAAGTCCGTTTCATTCGTCATCGGATTGTGATGCGAAAATAAGATTTTTTCAGATGATGACAGGGAAACGAAGCTTAAAAAGCGTTAACTACGAGAGCTTTTTGTATGCTGATTTAATTTCGTCGTACAAAGCGTCGCTGATGCGGTACAGCGGCGGGCGCAGACAATTTTCGATGGTTCCCTGGATGTTCATCAACGCTTTCACCCCTCCCGGGTTGCCTTCTTTAAACATAAGTTGGAACATTTCGATCAGTTCGTAATGTATTTCACGTGCGCCTGCGTAATCGTTGGCAAGTGCGCGGTGCATCATGGTGCTGATTTTCGCGGGAAGCGCATTTCCGATGACCGAAATCACTCCTTTTCCACCGATAGAAGAGATGGTAACAGCCAAAAGGTCGTCACCCGAAATCAGTGTGAAATTGTCGGGTGTGTACTTCAATATTTTGGTCATTTGCGAATGTTCGCCCGAGGCTTCTTTTATCGCCACAATATTTTCTGAAGCTTCTGCCAAACGAGCAACAGTTATGGCCTCGAGATTGACTCCGGTACGCGAGGGGACATTGTATAAGATCACCGGAACCGGGCTGGCTTTGGCAATCTCAAGATAGTGGCGGTACATTCCTTCCTGCGAAGGTTTATTGTAATAAGGCGTAACCACCAAAATTCCGCTTATCCCATTAAAATCGAAAGTATCAACCTGTTCAAGGATGGTACGTGTATCGTTGCCGCCCATCCCAACAACCACCGGCAGATTACCTGATTTTTCTTTAACAAGCTCAACTACATTGGCTTTTTCCTGCGAAGTAAGTGTGGATGTTTCGGCCGTGGTTCCCAGAGCCACCAGATAATCCATGCCGCCTTTCACCTGTTTTTCAACAATGGTTTCAAGCGATTTGTAATCCACCTGGTTTTCTTTTGTAAAAGGAGTTATCAGCGCGACAGCTGCACCTGTAAAAAGCTGGCTCATTTGCTTCATTTTTTATTTAGCTGCGCAAGATAAAAAATTTGTTGTTTGACAAGGAACATCGTGTCCTGATTTTCGCCAATGTTAATATTCAGGTCGAAGTAATTATTCTCGTCCGGCGAACTGCCAATTTTGAAATCGGAGGGAGTTAATGCGGTAATGTAATCGAGTACAAAATTCTGCTTCAAGGCTGTATTCAGTAATAAATCGAAGTGCATGGTCATAAAATCGCGGGTCTTATCGGGTTTCGGAATTCCCCACCAATTCAGGTCGTTTACCGTCAGCGCATTGTTGGCTTCGAGCGGATTGCTCAGTTCATCGAACACACAATACGTGCGAAAGATAATGTGGTTTTTGTTGAAATGATCGCGCAGGTAATTCATCGCATCTTTTTGCGAAGGTTGCCAGATCACGCCAACTTTCCGAATATTGTGGATGTGTGGAATTCGGGGGGTATGCTTTTGTACTTCCAGCGCTTTGGTCAATTTACGCAATCGATATATTTCCTTGAAATTCATGAACAGCAAATGTAAGAATATTGATGAGCTAATTTTCGAGCAACTTTAGAAAATCATCTTCGGAGATCGTTGGGATTCCCAGTTTGGTTACTTTTTCGAGTTTGCTCGGGCCAATGTTGTTACCGGCCAGCAGGTAACTCGTATTTTTTGATATTGATCCCACATTTTTTCCTCCGTTCATTTCGATCATTTTCTTGAGCTCATCGCGCGAGTGTTTTTCAAAAGTCCCTGAAATAACAATGTTCAGGCCCGCCAGTTTTTCCGTTCTTCCGGCCAGTTGTTCATCGTTGATCGCAAACTGGAGTCCTTGTTTCTTAAGTTTTTCTATCAGCACTAAATGTTCTGGTTTCGAGAACCAGTCCACCACACTTTCAGCAATTCTACCGCCAATCTCATCAATTTCAGTAAGTTGCTCACGGCTTTGATTCTGAATGTTTTCGATCGTATGAAGTTTGTTTACGAGAGTTTTAGCCACTGTTTCTCCCACGAAGCGAATTCCCAGCGCGAACAGTACGCGTTCGAAAGGCACTTTTCTCGACGCATCCAAACCGTCCAGAATTCGTTGTGCCGATTTTTCCGCCATCCGATCGAGGTTCATCAACTGTTCTTTGCTGAGTTCATATAAATCGGCAATATTTTTCACCAGTTTTTGTGAATAAAGAAGTTCGATGGTTTCTTCCCCAATCCCGTCGATATCCATTGCTTTTCGGCTTACAAAGTGTTCCATTTTTCCTTTGATTTGCGGTGGACAACCGTCTTCGTTCGGGCAATAATGCGCAGCTTCACCCTCATTTCTTACCAGCGGAGTTCCACATTCAGGGCAGTTTGCGATAAACCGAACGGCTTCAAACATCGGGTGTCGCTGTGTGGCATCAACGCCAGTAATTTTTGGGATGATCTCGCCGCCTTTTTCCACGTAAACAGTATCGCCAATATGCAGGTCGAGGTTTTTTATAATGTCGGCATTGTGCAGCGTAGCTCGTTTAACAATGGTCCCTGCAATCGGAATCGGTTCGAGGTTGGCAACCGGTGTAACTGCCCCTGTTCTTCCAACCTGGTACGAAACAGACTTTAGAACCGTAGAAACACTCTCGGCCTTAAATTTATATGCGATAGCCCAGCGTGGCGATTTGGCAGTGAATCCGAGGTTGTCCTGCAGGTTTTTTGAGTTCACTTTTATAACTACGCCATCGGTGGCAACCGGAAGCTTGAACCTTTCGGTATCCCATTTCCGGATAAACGCGAACACTTCTTCCAGGTTTTTGCAAAGCGCCATGTGGTCAGATATTTTAAATCCCCATTCACGGGCTTTTTGCAAATTTTCGTAATGACCATCAGCGGGCAGATTTTCGCCGAGCAGATAATATAAATATGCGTCGAGTTTTCGCGTGGCTACCACCGAAGAATTTTTCATTTTCAGGGTTCCGGCGGCGGTGTTTCGTGGATTGGCAAGCAAGGGTTCGCCGGCTTCTTCCAACTCAGCATTCAAGGCATTAAATACTTCGAAAGGCATTAGAATCTCTCCACGAATTTCAAAACTTTCGGGGTAATCGTTTCCCCGAAGTTTTAGCGGAATCGAGCGAATTGTCCGAACATTAGTGGTTACATCGTCGCCTTTTTCGCCGTCGCCGCGGGTTACAGCACGCACCAGTTCTCCGTTTTCGTAACTCAGACTGATTGAAGAACCATCGAATTTAAGTTCGCACACATAATCACATTCAATCCCGATGATCTTTTTTACACGGGTGTCGAACTCGCGAATTTCTTCTTCGGAGTATGCATTCGATAGCGACAACATTCCGTATTTATGTACTACCTGTTCAAAATCGCTACTCAGGTCGCTGCCTACGCGATGAGTGGGGGAGTTCGGGTCGTTTACCCCAAATTCCTTTTCCATTTTTTCGAGTTCCTTAAGTCTCATGTCGAACTCAAAGTCGCTGATAGTGGGCTTTGCAAGCACGTAGTAATTGTAATTATGCTCTTCAAGCTCGTGTTGCAGCTCTTTTATTTTTTGCAATGCATCTTCGCGATTCATAATTTGTATTCAATTTTTACTTCAGAAAGCCTAAAAATAGAGAAAGATTTAAACATTTGCCGGGAGAAATTCCTTTAAGTAATAAACAAACTTATTCAACATGGCGTTCACACTCGAAATTGGAAAAAAGGCGATTGATTTTCAGCTTCCGGCAACCGATGGAAAAACATACTCGCTTGATAGTTTTAAAGAAGCAAAATTCCTTGTTGTGTTTTTTACCTGTAATCACTGTCCATATGTAATTGGTAGCGATGAGGTCACGCGGCGGACTGCCGAACGTTTTGAAAATGCAGGCGTGGTGTTTGTCGGGATTAATTCAAACAGTAAAAATACTTATGCCGAAGACGATTTCGAACACATGGTGGAGCGAATGAATGAACACCATTTTCCCTGGAAATATCTTTACGATGAAAGTCAGGAAACTGCCTTGGCTTACGGCGCACTTCGTACACCTCATTTCTATGTTTTTGATGCACAGCGCACGCTGGTGTATACCGGCAGGGGAGTCGACAACCCAAAAGATGCCTCGAAAATAAGTGTGAACGATCTGGCCCGGACACTTGAAGAACTAACTCAAGGGAAAAAAGTTTCTGTGCCGGTAACCAACCCGATCGGGTGTAATGTAAAATGGGATGGCAAGGACAAACACTGGATGCCTGCCGATGCCTGTGACCTGGTCTGGTAACAAATTTTGAAAGAAAAAATATCCACAACCGAACACTGGTACAGGATAGAAATGAACCTTAGCTGACACTTTGCCTTTTTTTTGATTTAAAATATTTTCTCGTTTATATTTTCCCTTCATTAGTGCGTAACTTCCAAATTTCAATATGCAGTTAAACTTGCCATTTTTAA
>WOYI010830704.1_pt1 | contig 10345 bp, 9 predicted proteins | sample 6423411 | NCBI WGS metagenome assembly WOYI01 (sample SAMN13441803, study PRJNA592873) | oil field metagenome | biome: oil field; feature: oil-well bore; material: oil-contaminated soil; isolation source: oil-contaminated soil from oil-well borehole | place: Germany: Wietze | collected 2016-10-18 ... | reverse complement strand
TATTTTTCCTTAATATATACATATAGTATCTATATTGTATCATGTATTTTCAATATAGGTATAATCTAATTATTGCACATAATTAACGAACTTTTTCTATCGAAATGCAAGGTATTTTGTACAAGAATGGAGTATGGCGATAACAAGCAAAACGATTAATCCTCAGCATGTTTTTTTGCAAATTCGCGAAGTGAAAATCGTATTCCTGCAGCCCAGCCCAAGCCCATACTCTGGAACAGTTCTTCCAACTCCCGCTTGAACGATGGTTCTATTGAAAACGTAGTAAGTACCTTATTCTCTTTTTTCCTTTTCTTCGGTTCATTTGAGAATAATTCCTTTGCTTTCTGCCCACTGATGCTCTCATCCATAACCAATTCATTTTCCACATTCGGGTTTTTCTTCAGTGCCATACCTTATCTCCAAATATCTTTATTAAGTGTCTTGATCGCTCCAACCGTACTTTCTTTCAACCCTCTCCCCCTTGCTTTAAAAAGCTGAGGCGCATAGCCTGCTTCCTGAGCTTTTCTGAAAAGAGGATCGACCGGAATCTTGTATACTGTGAACACCCCTTTACATGCTGCATTATAGATGTCACGGTGTTGTTTGATCCTGTTATCAAAAGAATTTATGATAATTTTTGAATGGCTCACTGTCGATCGTAGATTCTTCTTCAATCTTGCCAATTCATCAATGAATATTTCAAGTCCATCAAGGCTAAATACCTCAGGAGTCATCGGTGTGATGACTTCATCACTAGAGATAAGCGCTGCACGTTCCAATCGGCCAAGTCCAGGTGAAAGATCAAGGATTATCCTGTCAAAAGAATCCGAAACTTCATGTACTAAATCCTGTAAGACAAAAGGTTCTTCGGCTAATTTAGTTTCAGCATACAGTTTTAAGGTTCCCCCGATTCCAAAAGTAGGAAGTAAAGACATGTTCTGTATCTGTGGTATGGGAATGATAGCATCCTGGATATAGCACCTTCCTTGGACAACATCGGCTAATTCATACTGAGGTGCTTCTTTCAAAAACCACGAAGAAGCGTTTCCTTGAGGATCGACATCTACCAACAACGTACTATACCCATCCAAAGCAGATTGGCAAGCAAGCGTTCCTGAGATGGTAGTCTTTCCTACACCACCCTTCTGCAGGTGGAATGATATTGTCTTTGCCATGGATGTAAACCTTAAACAACAGTATATACCCAGTTCATCAGTCGTACAAGTATTATTATGAATCATGCAAGAATACCGTGATACTTATTTATTTCAGTATCTTTTAATATCTATTTCGATAGTATATTAATACAGATATAAATTATATTACTATAACTTTAATTCTGTTTTTACTTGTTTTACTATTATTAATTATTGTTATAATATCCCTTTACATCTTATAACAATTCAGATATCCCACACAGAAGTTAGTAGAAAAAGCCAAGGAGCATGAGTTATTGAACAACTGTGTTAGGGCTCCGAAGGTGTTGCCTCCGTTCTTTCTGACCGTATCAATGATGGAAAAAACCGAGCAGAAATTGGAGATGCCATCAGCAGAGCGGAATGACCCTGCATCCTTCATCTTCAGCGTGCCCAGTCTAAAATTCTTTTCTCCGATATCGTTCGAGAAGAGGGCGACGACAATAGCCTTGAGGTTGCTTCCGAATTGCAGGCAGGCAGACACGCCATGGAATTGGTCATTCCTGGAATCAATCACCATGAGGTAACAATAAACAGCATTAGGGGCTTCCTTGAGAGGCAAGGTTGTACCCTTATGGTCCATCTAACTGCGGGTTTTCTTCTTGGTGGAAGAAGGTTCCCCCTTGTTGATGGAGGCCGGCTTGCTGCTGTGCTTCTGCTCCTCAAGCTGTGCTATCCTTGCATCCCTGGAGGCTATGACCTGCTTGAGTTCATCAATGGTGCAGGAAAGCTTGTCGATTATTTGGGACTGTGTCTTGTTCTGGTCAGTGAGCTCGGAGAGCTGGGAAGACTGCTTGATCCCCTGAAGGACCAGTTTCTCATTGGTCGCAGAAAGACGGTCAATCTTGCGATTGAGTCGTTCAAATTCCTCCTTCCAAGTAACTTCTGGTACCATCTAAATCCTATCTCACTTAAAAATACGATAGCATATTTCCTATTGAATCATAACAGTAATTTGTATTTTTCATGGAACTATCTCAAATTATAAAGCATATGAGAAGTAATGTATTGATGGGATACAAGGTATGGCGTCAAGTCAGAATACAACAGCTCACATAGGCTTCCTGCTCAGACTTGTATAGGTATACCTGCGTAGTTTCCTTATTTTTCATATAACGATACTACTATAGTAGTATCATGATTACATCATAATTGAATTCTTGGTAATTTTTTTCATGGTAAAGTATTAGATTCATTGCATCTCTATCCTATTGTATCATGCACCATACAACGTCAGTTGTTTATACCAGTAGTTGCTAACATGATAACTGCCAATGCAACGAATACACCTCCCATAACCTTGCTCAAAACTTTTTCATTAACCTTGTTGGCAAGCTTTGCAGCGAAACGCCCTCCGATTACTGTGCCTATTGCTCCAAAGATCGAGGCTTTTAATGGAAGATTAGATGTAATGGCGTGTCCTATTGTCCCCGACGCAGCAGTAAAGGCCATTATGAGCGTAGAAGTGCCTATACCTTCATGCATGCTGTACTGCATGACGAATACCAGAATAAGCAAAATCATAACCCCGCCGCCTGCTCCAAATAGCCCACTTATTATACCTACTAGGATTCCAAGCAATAAACTGGAAACTATGACATTGGATCTTAAAAGCTTCAATATACGCGATTGTTGGGGGTTAGCATCATTACCGTTTAAATTAGGCACACCAACTTTGGCCCCTCTGAACCAAAATAACACCGCCGTAATTACCAAAAATATACTGAAAGCGCTGCTCAATCCAACCTCTGGAATGAAAGGCGATATAAAGCTACCTATCTGCGCACCACTAACAGACCCTATGGTTATCCAAATACCTTGTTTAAGATTCAGATTTTTATTTTGGTAATATGTCCACGCTACTACCAATGATGCTATGGTATCTATAAAAAGGCTTGCTCCAATAGCATCGGAAGTAGTGTAGCCAAGTATAATAAAGGCCGGAACTACAACCATAACACCGCTTGCACCTATCAGGCCAGTTACAATGCCAGCGATGCACCCTATACACAAAACAAGTACATATTCCATGCCCTGCCCCCATCAATGCGTATTACAAATCATAATGAAAGGTATCAATACCCCAGGGCAAGCCCTGGACTTAGGAGGCGTTGCCTCCTTTTCCGCCCCAAGGGACGGGGTATCTCACCTTGCTTTCCCGGCACTCGCTCGGGAATGAATGATATATAGTAAGAAAAATGATTGAGGGGTGCAAGACCGAAATTTAGAAAATTAGGCCCAATTTTTTCTAATACTAAAATTCACAATAGCCTGATATCACATCTCGCATCATATAACCACTATCTTTTATGATTCTCTCCTGGGTCTCATAGTCGACATATACGACGCCAAAGCGCTTCGAGTAACCAAAAGCCCATTCGAAATTATCGAGAAAAGACCATACAAAATAACCCTTTAACTTGACTCCTTCATCAATTGCTTGCTTACAGATTGCAAAGTGTTGATTCAGGTAATCACAGCGCATCAAGTCATGCACCCTGCCCTCTTCTACCACATCATTGGCTGCACATCCATTTTCTGTAATATAGATGGGAAGGCCTTGGGTCTCGTCATCAAAATAGTGGAGCAACCGTAATAATCCATACGGCACAATAGGCCAATTCATGTCAGTTGTCCTTTGCCAGACAGGGACCTCACGGTATGCAAAAGGTTCCTCCTCATCGTAGGCCACTGCTCCTTCATTATAATAATTGAGGCCTATGAAATCGATTGGTTCGGCAATGATGTCCATATCATCAGCTTGCACTGGGAAGGTAATTTTAAGTGTTTCAGTCACAAGAGAGGGGTACCCTTTTCCCATCAATGGATGCAAAAATACTTCTGTTGTTATTGCTCTTGCAAGCTCACTGGCTTTCCTATCTTTCGGCTTTCTCGTAGCAGGACGAGGGGCAATCGGATTCAGTGTTATCCCAATGGGAGTTGACAACCCAATCTTTCGGAATTCTTTTACAGATAGACCATGTGCAAGATTCAAGTGGTGCACTGCATCAAAGGCTTCTCTCGCATTCGTATGTCCGGGAGCATGTTCACCATAAAGGTAGCCTAGATATGCACTGCAGAAAGGTTCATTAAGCGTAATCCATTGGTCGACATATGCTCCAAGCTGCTCATAGCACACCTTTGCATAGGCAGCAAATGCATAGGATGTCTCTCGATTGGTCCAGCCGCCCTCATCCTGCAAGATCTGAGGAAGATCCCAGTGGTACAAAGTTGCCACAGCCTTCATGCCTTTTGCGTGCAACTCCTCACAAAGATTCCTGTAATATGAAACCCCAGCCTCGTTAACCTTTCCTTTTCCTTCAGGCATAATTCTCGGCCATGCAATAGAAAACCTATAGGCCTGAAATCCAAGTTCATCCATCAAGGAGACATCTTCTTTGTATCTATGATATTGGTCAGTTGCGACGCTCCCATCATCTCCATTCAGGATTGCACCGGGCTTCTCACAGAAAGTGTCCCATATAGAAGGTTTCCTGCCATGCTCTTCTACTGCACCCTCTACTTGGTAGCTTGCGGTTGCACAACCCCAAAGGAATTCCTTGTCGAATACTACTTTTTGCATTGTCTGACCTCACCTGTACCGTATTTTATCAATTGCTGGCTTTCCCTGCAAATGGAGCCTATCATGACGGCAGTAACCTAGCAAGCTTATGGATTGTTTAGAACAAAGTACTCTCGTTGTACAAATTAAATTGCTACTATTTTACTGCTTTTTCATACTATTTTTACCGTTTTCTATATCATTTAACTATGTTGTGTTATTAAAATAGCTGTCTTATATCTCAAACCTTCTCCGCTTCCCATTAGTTTGTCCTTTTGAAGTATTTTATAATGGTTTATTGCCTTAATTTATATTGCATTTTTGTGTTTTAATATCATTTCAATTTATTCATTAATCTATTTTATAATGATATATTTTGTTATTATAGTCTTATAATTTCATTACAATATTGTTTTTTATATATTTAATATTGATTTTATTTGTAACAATTCATTTTCTTTCATAATAAAAGAAATTCACACATCAAGACTGTGGAACAAAAGCATTTCTTTGTATTTCTAGTACTCACATATTGAAACAAAACACAATCCTTCAGGGTTTTCTAGCTCAAAAAAATACGGTATGCTCCCTGTATTAAGGAGAATTGTATGTCAAAGTTTTTCCCAGAAGGCTATGTCCCTGCCATGGAGCAGAAGCAGACTGAAAAAGCCATTAAGTACATCAAGGACACATTTGAACGGGAACTTTCTGGAGGTTTGAAATTAAGTAGAGTCACCAGCCCGATTTTTGTTCCAAGGGGTTCAGGTATTAATGACGATTTGAATGGTATAGAGCGACCAGTACGGTTCCAGATAGGGAACCTAAATAATCGTGAAATGGAAATCGTCCAATCCTTGGCAAAATGGAAGCGCATGGCGCTTGCTGATCTTGGATTCAAACGAGGTACAGGATTGTATACCGATATGAATGCCATCAGACCTGATGATGATCTGGATGCAATCCATTCCATTTATGTTGACCAGTGGGATTGGGAACTGGTCATGGACAAGCAGGAACGTTCGCTTGACTATCTCAAACGGGTCGTACGAAAAATCTACTCTTCAATGAAACGTACTGAATTTCTTGTCAGTGAGATGTTTCCTGGCTGTACTCCCACACTTCCCGACCAGATTACCTTCATTCACAGTGAGGATGCACAGAAAGAGTATCCAGGCCTAAGCCCTATGCAACGAGAAAAAGAACTAGCAAAAAAATATGGTGCCATCTTCCTCATCGGTATTGGAAGCCCACTTGCTGATGGTATCAGCCAGGGAGGCAGAGCCCCTGACTATGACGATTGGTCAACCAAGACTGATGATGAGCATACAGGATTGAACGGTGACATCATTGTCTGGGATACTGTTCGTGGGGAATCCCTGGAACTCTCCTCAATGGGCATCAGGGTAGATGAGGAATCCTTGCTTCGACAACTGAAGATCAAGGAAGCCGAGGACCGCAAATCGCTGTACTGGCATACACGTTTGCTTAATGGGGAGTTGCCACAGACCATCGGTGGCGGCATTGGACAGAGCCGACTTTGCATGTTCCTTCTAAAAAAAGCACACATCGGGGAAGTCCAGGCATCAGTCTGGCCAGAAGAAGTCCTTCAGGAAGCAAATTCAATGCATGTTTTTCTCATGTAGGGATGTGGAATGAAATTGGTCAGTTGGAACGTCAATGGGCTCAGAGCCATACAGAAGAAGGGATTTGAGGAGTATGTTTCCTCCTGTGATGCAGATATTTTTTGCTTGCAGGAAACAAAGCTACAGGAAGATCAGATCTCCTTGAACCTTCATGACTATCACCTGTATTGGAGCTTTGCAGAAAGGAAGGGCTATAGTGGCACTGCACTCTTCAGTAAAAGGGAGCCACTTGATGTTACTACGGGTATTGGGCACCCACTGGACAATGAGGGACGGACGGTAACTGCCGAGTTTGAAGATTTCTTTGTAGTGAGTTGTTATACACCCAACAGCCAGAGCGAATTGGCACGGCTTGATCTTCGGTTGGATTGGGATGAGGCCTTCAGGGCCTATGTTGCATCCCTCAAGGATATGAAGGGAGTTATTATCTGTGGTGACCTCAATGTAGCCCATAATCCCATTGACCTAAAGAATCCTAAGTCCAATGAGCGGAATGCAGGGTATACCATTGAAGAGCGACAGCAGTTTACCAAACTGCTGGAAGCTGGCTTCATCGATACGTTCCGCCTCCTCTATCCAGACAAGGCCGATGTCTACTCTTGGTGGTCATATCGGTTTCGTGCCAGGGAAAAGAATGCAGGGTGGCGTATCGACTATTGGCTCGTAAGCGATGAGTTGAAGAGCCGTGTGCAGGATAGCACGATCGATACCGAGGTCATGGGCAGTGACCATGCCCCGGTAATCTTGACCCTGCAGGATTGAACGTACAATTACAGCAAATATTGAGGAATCTCTCCTCGGTTCTCAAACACTTTTCGTTGTTGGGTTCCGAGGACTTTTTTGCACATCCTGATCGCTTTTGGAGTGATTTCAACCAGTTCGTCATCCTTGATGAACTGAATGGCCTGCTCCAGGGTTGGTTTGCTCACAGGTGTGAGCGTAACCGCCTCATCCTTTCCAGCGGCCCTGTGGTTGGTCAGTTTCTTTGTCCTGGTAGGGTTGAGCAGCAAATCACCTTCCCGGTTCCTCTCCCCAACAACCTGACCTTCATAGACGGGATCACCAGGCTCTAGGAACCATCTACCACGGTCCTCCAGCTGGAAAAGGGCGTATGCTACTGCATTCCCGCTTCTGTCGCTGATCAGGCTACCGCTATAGCGGTCAGGGAAATCACCCTTGTATGGCTCATATCCTTTCATGTAACTGTTCATGATCCCGTTGCCTCGGGTATCAGTGAGGAATTCGTCATGGTATCCTATCAGACCACGGGAGGGAATTTCAAACTGCATCTTCACCCGAGCATTCTCACTATAGGTAATGTCACTGAGCTGCCCTTTTCTCTTGGCAAGCTTCTCCATGACCGTGCCACTATGTTCCTCGGGACAATCGATGTAGAGGAATTCCACTGGTTCCGTCTTCTTGCCTTGCTCATCGGTCTTGAAAATGGTTCTTGGTCTGCCTACGCAGAATTCAAACCCTTCACGGCGCATTTGCTCTGCAATTATGGCCATCTGGAACTCACCTCTGCCTTTCACCGTAAAGGTATCATCAACATTTTTCTCAATCTTGATGGAGACGTTGCGTAACGCTTCCTTCTGCAAGCGCTCCCAAATCTTTGCTGAGGTTACCTGATTTCCATCCTTCCCTCCCAAGGGACTTATGTTCTTGGCGAAGAGCATGGAAACAGTCGGTTCATCGATGTGAATACGCTCCAATGCCTTGGGATTATCACTGGTACATATAGTATCCCCGATATGCACATCTTCCACACCACTGAGCACAATGATGTCACCACTGTATACCTTGGTGACTTCACTGAACGTCGGACCATTGTAGGTCTGCAACTTTGTTACTCTCAGCGGCTTGATAACCCCACCCTCTTTTAGACATACAAGGTTGTCATTGGTGGTAGCTGTTCCATTCACCACCTTACCGATGACCAAACGTCCGAGGTAGTCGTTGTACGAAAGATCACTGACCAGCATCCCAAAAGGTTGTGCATCATCAAATACTGGTGGCGGAACCGTCTCGATGATTGAGTCAAGCAACAGATGGAGATCATCATCAAGTGCACGAGAGGCTAGACCACATCGGCCGTCCTTCCCACTGGCGTAAAATACCGGTACATCAAGCATTGACTCATCATCACCAAGTTCGAGCAATAGTTCATAGACTTCTTGAAGGACCTCTTCACTACGTTCGTCCTGGCGGTCAACTTTATTGATGACGATAATTGGTTTCAAGTTGAGCTTGAGGGCCTTTTCAAGCACAAAGCGTGTTTGTGGAAGTGGTCCTTCTGCAGCATCTACGAGAAGCACAACACCATCAACCATGGAGAGGCCTCGTTCCACCTCTCCCCCGAAATCAGCATGTCCCGGGGTATCGATAATGTTAATCTTCACCCCTTTCCAGGATATGGCACAGTTCTTTGCACTAATGGTGATGCCACGTTCACGTTCAATGGCTCCACTATCCATTATTCTGTCTTGTCCATCATCAGTGAGTCCACTCTGCCTGAACATAGCATCCACCAATGTGGTTTTGCCGTGGTCTACATGTGCAATGATGGCTATATTACGTATCATTTCATTCTGGTTAAGCATTAGTTTTCCTTACGTCCGCATTCAGCGGATGACGCTGGCCCTCGATTCCTTTTGTTCTAGGAATGTTTTGACCAAGATGAGCAGAAGCATAAGCAGGATGCTAATCATGATGGTGGCAAGTCCCCCTGCCATCCCTACGGACTGTGCAACAGCTCCGACTATGATCGGCATACCGATCGCTCCAACAGTTGCGGTTGCGATACAGGTTCCGGTAGCGATGGTAGATGAGATAAATCCACTATCCATCGTAGAGAGTGTAGTAGGATAGGTTCCGCTCATAGCAAAACCAAATCCGAAAAGGCTGATATAGATCAATGCAGTATCCTCTACGCTGATCATCATGGTGAAAAAAGCAAACTGGAGTAAAGCAAGGATGATGAGCAGAACATTCTTGTTCATTCTGTTTGAGAGGTGGGCACAAGCGAGCCTCCCGAGCATGATACATACCCAAAGCGCAGAACTTGTCGTCTGTGCAAGGGAAGGGCTCAAACGTCCAGTATCGATGAAGTAGGTTACCAACCATCCTATGACCGATGCTTCCGAACAAAGATAGAAAAACAATATGAACGTAGTAAGCCAATAACGACCGCTCTTCATGAATGCATGGCTTTGAGCCCTATCTTCCCTTTGCTTTGGCTTCCCTGAGAGGGAAGAACGACCCAGGAATATGAGTACCAGAAGTTCGACCATAACCAAGAACCATGCGCTGGTCCTCCAATGTACACCAAAAGGCACAGTGGAGAAGAGAACGATAAACGGAGCAAGGAATGCTCCTACAGCAAAGGAAGCATGCAGAAGATTCAATCCAGCTCCCTTGTTCTCACTGATCTCACTCATGACAACATTCGTGATATTGCTATTGGTTCCCCTCCCGACTCCCGTACATGCAAAAGCCAAGAGCAACACTAGTGGATTACCTGTGAAGGTAATGAGAAGGAACCCGATAACGATACCAAGAGAAAGGACGATAGTACTTCGTTTTCGACCTATGATATAGGGAAGGTAGCCGGCAACGAGAAGTGCGATAAAGTTTCCGACTTGATGCGCTGATATTATAGCACCACTGAGTACATAACTCATGTGGTATTCTTCTTTCATGAACGGAAGCAATGCTCCGATCATCGTGCTCATCATCCCACTCGTGAGAAAGGCGAAATATATCGTATACATCAAGGGCACGTGTTCACGTTTAACCTTGAGCATGGTAGCAAGGGAAGGCATGTAAACTCCTGGATTGTTGAGAGGAAAGAATTCCAGACTACAGTACTGTCTAAAACGTACTCCTATTACATACCCTTATTTGGCATTTTTGTCCACTAGGCAAGGGATTATCTACTGCTC
>WOYI011394407.1_pt1 | contig 10349 bp, 10 predicted proteins | sample 6423411 | NCBI WGS metagenome assembly WOYI01 (sample SAMN13441803, study PRJNA592873) | oil field metagenome | biome: oil field; feature: oil-well bore; material: oil-contaminated soil; isolation source: oil-contaminated soil from oil-well borehole | place: Germany: Wietze | collected 2016-10-18 ... | reverse complement strand
CCCTGTTCGGCTTGCCGCGCATGCAAGGCATTGATGGCGCCGAGCTTGACCGCCGCTTCCGCCGGTTGCAGGCCGAGGTGCATCCGGACCGGCATGTGCAGGCTGATGATGCGCAAAGGCGCCTGTCGATGCAGTGGTCGACGCGGGTCAATGAGGCTTACCAGATATTGAAATCACCCGGCTCGCGGGCGCTGTATTTGCTTACTTTGCTGGGCCATGACCCGCAGGTGGAAAGCAATACCGCCATGCCCGCCGGGTTTTTGGTGGACCAGATGGAATTGCGCGAAACGGTGATGGAGGCGCGTGCGGCAAGCGATGAAGATGCGTTGGACGCTGCGCGTACGCAGTTATTGCGCGAAATAGCCGCCGAGTATCAGCGTTTGGTCGAACTGATGGATGTGCAACATGATTTCAAGGCCGCCGCCGAGCTGGTACGCAAATTAATGTTTCAGGAAAAACTGCTGCGCGAAATCGATGACGCCATTGAGGCCATCACTACGTAAAAATAACCATGGCACTACTTCAAATCGCGGAACCGGGCGAGTCCGCCGCACCGCATCAACATCGCCTGGCGGTTGGCATTGACCTGGGCACCACCAACTCACTTGTCGCTACGGTGCGCAGCGGTATGTGCGTCGTACTCAACGATGAATCCGGCCGCCCGCTGCTGCCTTCGGTCGTGCGCTATACCGCGGAAGGTGTTGAAGTGGGTTATGCGGCGGAATCCTGGAAGGCGCGCGATCCGCGCAATACCATTGTTTCCGTCAAGCGTTTCATGGGGCGTGGCCGCGCCGATATTGAGCATATCGAAACCTTTCCCTACGACTTTGTCGATGCCGAAGGCATGGTCAGGATCAGGACTACAGCGGGCATCAAAAGTCCGGTAGAGGTCTCTGCAGAAATTCTCAAAGCCTTGCGCGTGCGTGCCGAAGCTTCGCTTGGCGGGGAGTTGACCGGCGCGGTAATCACCGTGCCGGCTTATTTTGACGATGCGCAGCGCCAGGCCACCAAGGATGCGGCGCAACTCGCCGGGCTGCATGTGCTGCGCTTGTTGAACGAACCGACAGCCGCCGCCATCGCGTATGGCCTGGACAATGCGGCGGAGGGCATCTATGCCGTTTTCGATCTCGGCGGCGGTACTTTTGATATTTCCATCCTGCGCTTGTCCGGTGGTGTTTTCGAGGTGCTGGCCACGGGCGGAAATTCTGCGTTGGGGGGTGATGATTTCGATCACCGCGTGCTCTGCTGGATCATCGAAGAGGCCAAACTCAAGCCGCTGTCGCCGCACGACACGCGCTTGTTGCAGGCGCATGCGCGGGAAGCCAAGGAATATCTCTCACAACACGGCGAAGCGCCGATTACCGTCAAATTGGGCAGTGGTGAGTATGTTGATTTGACGCTGTCTACCGAAGTGTTCACCGAAATAACCCGTACGCTGGTGGAAAAGACCTTGACGCCTACCAGGAAGGCGCTGCGCGATGCCGGGCTGTCGGTGGCCGAGGTGCGTGGCGTGGTGATGGTCGGCGGCTCGACGCGCATGCCGCAGATTCAGCGTGCCGTCGGCGAGCTGTTCAAGCAGGAGCCGCTCAACAATCTTGACCCGGACAAGGTCGTGGCGCTGGGTGCGGCGATGCAGGCCAACCTGCTGGCCGGCAACCGCGCGGCGGGCGATGACTGGTTGTTGCTGGACGTCATTCCCTTGTCATTGGGGCTGGAAACCATGGGCGGCCTGGTCGAGAAAATCATCCCGCGCAATTCGACCATTCCGGTCGCGCGGGCGCAGGAGTTCACCACCTTCAAGGATGGCCAGACAGCCATGGTTATCCATGTCGTGCAGGGCGAGCGTGATCTGGTTACTGCCTGCCGTAGCCTGGCACGTTTCGAATTGCGCGGCATTCCGCCCATGGTGGCCGGCGCGGCGCGTATCCGTGTGACTTTTCAGGTGGATGCCGATGGCCTGCTTTCCGTTTCCGCTTGCGAGCTGACCACCGGTCACGAGGCGCGCATTGAGGTCAAACCATCGTATGGCCTGTCGGACAGTGAAATCGCCGACATGCTCAAGGAAAGTTTTACCCACGCCGGTGATGATGCCTCGCTGCGCGCCTTGCGCGAAGCGCAAGTGGAAGCGCAGCGTCTGCTTGAGGCCGTACGCTCGGCGCTGGCTGATAGTGCGGACCTGCTGTCACCTGTCGAGCGCACCCGGATTGACGAGGCCATGGTTCAGTTGCAAGCAGTGGCCACCAGCGATGATCGCCATGCCATCAATGACGCCATGCAGACGCTGAACAAAGCCGCGGATGAGTTCGCGGCGCGGCGCATGAATCAGAGCGTACAGCGTGCGCTGGCCGGAAAAAACATGGATCAGGTATTGTCATGACACAAATTATTGTTTTGCCCCATCCCGAGTTATGCCCTGACGGTGCAGTGATTGAGGCCGTCCCTGGTACTTCGGTGTGTGACAGTCTGCTGGAAAATGACATCGAAATCGAGCATGCCTGCGAAAAATCCTGTGCCTGCACGACCTGTCATGTGATCGTCCGCGAGGGCTTCAATTCGCTGGCAGCCGCCGAGGAAGCCGAAGAAGACCTGCTCGACAAAGCCTGGGGCCTGGAGCCCAATTCGCGTTTGTCGTGCCAGGCAGTCGTGGGCGCTACGCCGCTGGTTATCGAGATACCAAAGTACACGATTAACATGGTCAAGGAAGGACATGCCAAAAAATGAAATGGACAGACAGCCTCGAGATTGCGCTGGCGCTTGCCGAAGCGCACCCGGATGTGGATCCGACGCGCATCAATTTTGTTGACCTGATGCGTTGGGTCATGGCTTTGCCCGGTTTTGAAGAAAATGAAAGCCATTGCGGCGAGAAAAAGCTTGAAGCGATTCAGCAGGCATGGATGGACGAGGTCGAATAAGTCTGCATGCTGATCGACACGCATTGCCATCTTGACGCTGCGGAATTTGACGCGGATCGCGATGCCGTCGCTGAAGCGGCTAAGCAGGCAGGCGTTGCAGCAATCGTCGTGCCGGCTGTCGAGCGGGCGAATTTCGGCGCGGTTGCCTCGATTGGCCGTGAGCATGCTGACTGCGCGGTGGCCTATGGTATTCATCCGATGTACGTGGTCAAGGCGTGTGATGAAGACCTTGCCGCATTGCGTGAAACCCTCGCTCGCGAGCAGCCTGTTGCAGTGGGTGAAATTGGCCTGGACAGGTTTGTTGCCGAGCGTGATGACGAGCGGCAGCGGCATTATTTTGTCGAACAGTTGAAAATCGCACGCGAGGCCAGGCTGCCCGTGGTGCTGCATGTGCGCCGTGCGATTGACGCCGTGTTGCAGCAACTGCGGCGGATCGGCGTACGCGGGGGCATTGCGCACGCCTTCAACGGCAGCCAGCAGCAGGCGGAAGAGTTCATCAGGCTGGGTTTCAAGCTGGGCTTTGGCGGGGCGATGACCTTTCCCCGTGCGCTGCGCATCCGCAAATTGGCGGCGACGTTGCCGCTAGACGCCATCGTGCTGGAAACCGACGCGCCCGACATTCCGCCGGCATGGAAAGTCGGCGCTCGCAACACGCCGGATCAGCTGCCGCGCATCGCCGAAACGCTGGCTGCTCTGCGCGGCATCCCTTTCAACACGGTAGCGGAGGCCACGACGGCCAATGCCGCCGCTGTTTTGCCCGGGCTTGCCCGGTTTATTTGATGTGAATTTATTTGCATAACCCTCACAGGAGACAAAGATATGAGCACAGTCAATTTACGTGGCACCCCGGTGCGTGTCGAAGGCAATTTTCCCCAGGCCGGTGCCAAGGCGCCCGATTTTCAGTTGACCAATAGCGCACTGGCGGATGTCTCTTTGAAAGATTTTGCTGGCAAGCGCAAGGTGTTGAACATCGTGCCCAGCCTGGATACACCGACCTGCGCGACCTCGACACGCAAGTTCAATGAACTGGCCTCGAAGCTGCCAAATACCGTGATACTGGCGGTGTCGGCTGATCTGCCGTTTGCGGCAAAACGCTTTTGCAGTATCGAGGGATTACAGAATGTTGATCATCTTTCCAGTTTTCGCCATCCGGAGTTCATGACTGCCTGGGGCGTGAAACTGGCAGAAGGCCCGATGGCCGGCCTGACCACGCGCGCCGTGGTGGTACTCGACGAGAATGACGCGGTGGTGCATAGCGAAATGGTTGCCGAGATCGCGAACGAGCCGAATTACGACGCGGTGCTCAAAGCATTGGGCTAAAAGCAGCAGAATCCAGGCAGGATCAAAGATCGCCGGATGTCGCATGGCATGCTGACAGCGACATCCGGCGTTACGCTTCGTGAACGATGCTCTTCGTCATGAGAGACATTGCTGGATTTACGCCTGGCCGCGCTAAAATACCAAGTTGTCCTAAAAAATCTTATCAATCAGGGAGATTCACTTGAAAGTTCTTGTTCCGGTCAAGCGCGTCATCGACTACAACGTCAAAGTCCGCGTCAAGGCAGACGGCACAGGCGTTGATCTGGCCAACGTCAAAATGGCCATGAATCCGTTTGACGAAATCGCCATGGAAGAAGCCATCCGTCTCAAGGAAGCCGGTGTGGCCACCGAAGTCGTGGCCGTTTCCTGCGGCGTCACGGTATGTCAGGAAACCCTGCGCACCGCGATGGCACTGGGCGCTGACCGTGGCATTCTGGTCGAGACCGATGTTGAATTGCAGCCGCTGGCCGTCGCCAAGCTGCTCAAGGCGGTTGCCGTCAAGGAAGCACCCCGGCTGATTATTCTTGGCAAGCAGGCGATTGATGATGATGCCAACCAGACCGGCCAGATGCTGGCCGCGTTGCTGGGCTGGTCACAAGCCACGTTTGCCTCGAAAGTCGTCGTCGATTCTGCCGCTGGCCGGGTAACCGTGACGCGTGAAGTTGACGGCGGGCTGGAAACACTGGAACTGACATTGCCTGCCATCGTGACGACCGATTTGCGGCTGAATGAGCCGCGTTATGCGACGCTGCCCAACATCATGAAGGCCAAGAAAAAGCCGCTGGATGTGGTCAAGCCCGACGAACTGGGCGTGGATGTGGCGCCCCGGCTGATGACGCTCAAGGTCAGCGAGCCGCCAAAGCGCTCGGCGGGGGTGAAGGTGGCTGATGTGGCCGAACTGGTTAACAAACTCAAAAATGAAGCGAAGGTGATTGCATGAGCATCCTGGTCATTGCCGAACACGATAACAACACGCTCAAGGTGGCGACACGCAATGCCGTGGCCGCTGCGGGCAAGCTCAGCGCGGCGCTGGGCTCGGAAGTGCATGTCCTGGTCGCTGGCGCAGGATGCGCCGGGGTTGCACAGCAGGCAGCCAGCGTGGCTGGCGTGGCCAAGGTAAAAGTGGCCGATGCCGCGCATTATGGTGACCAGACCGCGGAAAACCTGGCCGCGCTGATCCACGCCAATGCGCATGGTTACACGCACATTCTGGCGGCGGCTACCAGCAATGGCAAAAGCACGCTGCCACGTGTGGCGGCCTTGCTCGATTCGGCGCAGATTTCCGACATCATCGAAGTGGTCGATGCCGATACCTTTGTGCGCCCGATTTATGCCGGTAATGCGCTGGCTACGGTGAAAAGTGTCGATCCGGTAAAAGTCATCACCGTGCGCACGACAGGTTTTGATGCCGTGGCGGAGAGCGGCGGCAGCGCCGCCATCGAAGCCATTCAGGCTGGTCCGGATCTGGGGCAGGCGAAATTGATCAGCCGCGAACTGACCAAGTCGGCACGTCCCGAACTGGCTGCGGCGAAAATCATTGTTTCCGGCGGGCGCGGTTTGGGCAGTGGTGAAAATTATCACCAGGTGCTGGAGCCGCTGGCCGACAAGTTGGGTGCGGCGATGGGGGCTTCCCGCGCGGCAGTGGATGCGGGGTTCGTGTCCAATGATTATCAGGTTGGTCAGACCGGCAAGATTGTTGCTCCGCAACTGTACATCGCGATCGGCATTTCGGGCGCAATCCAGCATCTGGCCGGCATGAAGGATTCCAAGGTCATCGTGGCCATCAACAAAGACCCAGACGCGCCAATTTTCCAGGTGGCGGATTATGGCCTGGTCGCTGACCTGTTCCAGGCGGTGCCTGAGTTGGTAGCGGCGCTGTAATTTCAATTTGATCCAGGGACCACCCATGAACGGTTATAACGCGCCTTTGCAGGACATGCGTTTTGTGTTGAACGAACTGGCCGGTATGGCGGAAGTTTCCGGCTTGCCGGGTTATGCCGAAGCGTCGCCGGATGTCATTGAGGCGATTCTCGACGAGTCGGCGAAGTTCACCCGCGATGTGCTGGCGCCACTGAATTTTTCCGGCGACCGTGAGGGCGCGCGCTGGGCTGACAAGCAGGTGACGACACCGAAGGGATTCAAGGAGGCCTACGCGCAGTTTGTCGAGAACGGCTGGAATGCCCTGTCGGGTAGTCCCGAATATGGCGGCCAGGGTTTGCCCAAGGTAATTTCCGCCGCCGTGCAGGAAATGTGGCAGTCATCGAACATGGCATTTGCATTGTGCCCGATGTTGACCATGGGGGGCATCGAAGCGCTGGAGCTGTATGGCAATGATGAGCAAAAGGCCATCTATCTACCCAGGCTGATTTCCGGCGAATGGACCGGCACGATGAACCTGACCGAATCCCAGGCCGGTTCCGACCTGGCCGCTGTGCGCACGCGTGCCGTGCCGCAGGCCGACGGCACTTACAAACTGTTCGGGCAGAAAATTTTCATCACCTATGGCGACCACGACATGGCCGCGAACACGGTGCATCTCGTCCTTGCGCGCACGCCGGATGCGCCGCCCGGCGTGAAGGGCATTTCACTGTTCGTCGTGCCGAAGTTCCTGGTGAGTGCGGATGGTTCATTGGGCGCGCGTAACGATGTGTATTGCGTGTCCATCGAGCACAAGCTGGGCATCCACGCCAGTCCGACCTGCGTGATGGCCTATGGGGACAACGGTGGTGCAGTCGGTACGCTGGTGGGCAAGGAAAACGAAGGGCTCAAGTACATGTTCGTGATGATGAATGCGGCGCGCTATGCCGTCGGCCTGGAAGGGCTGGCGCAGGGTGACCGTGCGTATCAGCACGCCGTGCACTATGCCCGCGAGCGGGTGCAGGGCCGCGCCATCGAGGGTTCGGCGGACAATGTACCCATCATCCGCCATCCCGATATCCGCCGCATGCTGCTGCTGATGCGCGCGCAGAACGAAGCCATGCGCGCCGTCGCCTATGTCGTTGCGGCGGCCTGGGACAAGGCGCTGCGCGATCCTTCGGCGGATGAGCGCGCCAGCCACCAAGCCTTTGTCGATTTGATGGTTCCGGTGGTCAAGGCCTGGCTCACGGAGACCGGCAATGAGGTGGCTTCGCTGGGCTTACAGATTCATGGCGGCATGGGTTACATCGAAGAGACTGGCGCTGCGCAGTTTTTCCGTGATGCGCGCATTACCACGATTTATGAGGGTACGACAGGCATACAAGCACTCGATCTGATTGGCCGCAAGGTCGCGCGTGATGGTGGTGCGGCGCTCCGGGCCGTGCTGGCGCAGATGCGCCAGACGCAAACCACAGCAGAACAGCAGTCACATGCCGGCATCCGGGCGGTGGCTGTGGCATTGGGGCATGGCATCCATGCGCTGACCGCGGCGGGTGAATATGTTGCGACGAATTACGGCAAAGATGTGCGCGCCGTTGCCGCAGGCGCCGTTCCCTTCCTGCGGCTGCTGGGCATTGTTTCCGGCGGCTGGATGATGGCGCGCGCGGCGCTGGCCGCGCAAAAGAAAATGACAGCCGGCGATACCGATCCGTTTTATCCAGCCAAGCTGGTGACTGCCCAGTTTTACGCCGAGCATGTGCTGGTCGCCGCGCAGGGACTGGTGACGGAAGTGATTGCCGGCGGTGCGACCACGCTGGCGCTCGACGAAGCGCTGTTCTAGCCGATACGCTGGCCGGATGGGGTGATCGGTTGATCTTCGATGGCGAAAAAACGGGAACCCGCGGGTTCCCGTTTTTTCGCCATATTCGTCATATTCGCCGTATCACCAGCGCCGACTTTTTACATCTGGGTGTAAATCGGCCCTTCGCCACCCTGTGGAGTGACCCAGTTGATGTTTTGCGTCGGGTCTTTGATGTCGCAGGTTTTACAGTGCACACAGTTCTGTGCATTGATTTGCAGGCGCGGATGGGTGGCGTTCGCATCACGCACAATCTCATACACGCCGGCCGGACAGTAACGTTGCTCGGGCGCATCGTAAAGCGCCAGGTTGATTTCAATCGGCACATCGGCATTCTTCAATTGCAGATGGCAGGGCTGGTCTTCCTCATGATTGGTATTCGAGAGGAAGACCGACGAGAGGCGGTCGAAAGTCAGCACACCATCGGGCTTCGGGTAATCAATCAGTGAGCATTCGGCGGCGGGCTTGAGTTTGGTATGGTCAGCCGTGTTATGCAGCGTCCATGGCGCCTTGCCACGCAGCAGCACCTGGTCGATGCCAAACATCAGCGAGCCGGTGACGAGGCCCTTGGCCATCCAGGGTTTGAAGTTGCGCGCTGTGTGTAGCTCTTCATACAGCCAAGAAGCGCGGAAGGCTTCGGGATAGGCGGTGAGTTCGTCCTGCATCCGCCCGGCGGCGAGTGCGGCCGCTGCGGCTTCGGCGGCGAGCATGCCGCTCTTGATCGCGGCATGGCTGCCCTTGATGCGCGAGGCGACCAGCATGCCGGCATCGTCGCCGATCAATGCGCCACCCGGAAAGTCCAGCCGCGGCATGGATTGCAAACCGCCCGCCGCCAACGCGCGCGCGCCATACGCGATGCGCTTGCCGCCATTCAGCAAGCCGGCGAGTTGTGGATGGGTTTTCATGCGCTGCATTTCTTCAAATGGCGAGAGGAAAGGATTGGTGTAGCCCAAACCGACCACCAGCCCGAGCGAAACCAGGTTTTCGCCAAAGTGATAAATGAAGCCGCCGCCGTAGGTATCTGTTTTCAGCGGCCAGCCGGCAGTGTGCATGACCAGACCTTTTTCGTGCTGGCTGGCCGGAACTTCCCACAACTCCTTGATGCCGAGGGCATAGGTTTGCGGGTCGGCATTCGCGCGCAGGTTGAATTTTGCTTCGAGTTGCTTGCCCAGATGGCCACGGCAGCCTTCGGCGAACAATGTGTATTTGCCGATCAACTCCATACCGGGCTGGTATGCGGGGCCATGTTCGCCATTGCGTTCGACGCCCATGTCACCTGTTGCGATACCGCGCACCGCACCCTGTTCGGTGTACAGGATTTCGGCGCCGGCAAAACCGGGGAATACATCGACCCCGAGGGCTTCGGCCTGGGCACCCAGCCAGCGGCACACCTGGCCCAGGCTGATGATGTAATTGCCGTGGTTCTGGAAGCATTGCGGCAGCATGAAATTAGGCACATCGAAACTGCCGCTGCGGGTAAGAAAGGCAAACCGGTCGCAACTGACAGGCGTATCCAGCGGGGCGTCTTGCGCTTGCCAGTCGGGAATCAGCTCGGTCAGCGCCCGCGGATCCATCACCGCGCCGGAAAGTATGTGTGCGCCGATTTCACCGCCTTTTTCGATCAGGCAAACACTGGTCTCCGGATTGATTTGCTTGAGCCGAATCGCCGCCGAAAGGCCGGCCGGTCCGCCGCCCACAATGACGACATCAAACTCCATAGCCTCGCGTTGCATGGTTTTCCCTTGGAGGATCAAATGAACTGCGAATTATAATCGGCACAAGATTTTCTTCCTTACTTGGCACATTACTTGGCACATTATCCAATCATGGACGATCAACAAACCATGGTGTATTGCAGTCGGGTTCCCCTGCGCTGGGGGGATGAAGACGCTTTGAACCACATCAACAATACGCTGTACTTTCGCTATATGGAGCAGGCGCGTGTTGAATGGCTGGACTCACTTGATCTTCCGCTGCGCCGGGATAGCAGTGAAGGTGCGGTGCTGGCTGAAGCAAGTTGCCGATTTTTTATACCGTTGACGTATCCTGGCGTGGTCGAGTGTCAGGTATTTTCCGCTCCGCCTGGACGCACCAGTCTGACAACATTTTATGAAATGCGGCGTGTGGGTGATGAGCGTTTATATGCCAGCGGTATGTCGAGAATCGTGTGGGTTGACCGGGCCAGTGGCAAACCGACACCATTGCCGGATCAGCTACGTCAGTGGTTGGATGAAAAAAGCCGGTAGTTTTCTGGCATTATCCTGAGCGTGCCCATTTATTCTTTGCAGGAGTTCCCGTGAACAAGATATTCCCTTCCGCAGCCGAAGCACTCAGGGGCATCGTCAAAGACAACCAGTTGCTGGCGGTTGGCGGCTTTGGCCTGTGTGGCATTCCCGAAGCGC
>WOYI011087112.1_pt1 | contig 10352 bp, 10 predicted proteins | sample 6423411 | NCBI WGS metagenome assembly WOYI01 (sample SAMN13441803, study PRJNA592873) | oil field metagenome | biome: oil field; feature: oil-well bore; material: oil-contaminated soil; isolation source: oil-contaminated soil from oil-well borehole | place: Germany: Wietze | collected 2016-10-18 ... | reverse complement strand
GGGTGAGCCGGATCGGCGCCGGCAGCACGAAGATCACCGTGGCGATCAGGCCCGGCACCATGCCGATGCCGAAGAAGACGATGGCCGGGATGAGATAGACGAAGGTCGGCAGCGTCTGCATCAGGTCGAGGACCGGCCGCATCCAGGCGTAGAGCTTCGGCCTATGCGCCGCCGCGATGCCGATGGGGACGCCCACCGCCATGCAGACGACGCAGGAGGAAAGCACCAGCGTCAGGCTTTCGGTGGTCTCCTTCCAGTAGCCCTGGTTGAGGATGAAGAGAAAGCCCGCGAGGACCAGAAGGCAGGTCTTCCAGCTTTTCTGCAAGAGCCAGGTCAGCCCGACGAAGGCGCCGACGATGACCAGCGGATGCGGCGTCTGCAGCACCCAGAGGATCGAGGCGATCAGCCATTCCATCACCAGCGACATCGCGTCGAACAACGGCTCGGCGTTTTCCTTGAGCCAGTCGAAGCCCTGTTTCGCGGCCTTTCCGATCGGAATCTTGCTGTCCGTCAGCCATTCCATTCCCGCACCCTCCCTGTGGGAACGCCGGTGGCCGGTTGCGCCCGGCCATCCGGCACTTTCGCGAAAGGCCTTCCGCCGCAGGGGCAGAAGGCCGTGGCGGGATCAGTCGAGCGCGGCCTCGACCGCTGCCATCGCGTCGCCGCCATCCTTCGTCGTCACGCCGTCGAGCCAGGGGCCGAGCACGTCGCGGTTCGCCGCGAGCCAGGCCTTGGCGGCATCGTTCGCGTCCTCGCCGTCATTGAGGATCGCGCCCATGATCTCGTTCTCCATGGCCAGCGAAAATTCGAGGTTCTGCAGAAGCTTGCCGGTATTCGGGCATTCGGCCACGTAACCCGCGCGCACGTTCGTCGCGACCTCGGCGCCGCCGTAGTTCGGACCAAAGACATCGTCGCCGCCCGAGAGATAGGTCATCTTGAAGTTGGCGTTCATCGGATGCGGTTCCCAGCCGAGGAAGACGATCGGCTCGCCGTCGCCACCGGCCTTTTCCACCTGCGCCAGCATCCCCTGTTCGGAACTTTCGACAAGCTCGAATTCCGACAGGCCGAACTTGTCGCCCTCGATCATGTCGAGGATCAGCCGGTTGCCGTCATTGCCGGGCTCGATCCCGTAGATCTTGCCGTCGAGATCGTCCTTGTGCTCGGCGATGTTGCCGAAATCGGTGATCCCGAGTGCCGCGCCCGCCTCGTTGGTCGCCAGCGTGTATTTCGCGCCGACGAGGTTGACGCGCACCGTCTCGACCGTGCCCGCCTCGCGGTAGGGGGCGATATCGGCCTCCATCGTCGGCATCCAGTTGCCGAGGAAGACGTCGATGTCGCCCTGGGCGAGGCCGGTCTAGGTGACCGGGACGGAGAGGATCTTCACCTCGGTCTCGTAGCCGAGCGCGCCGAGGATTGTCGTCGTGACGGCAGTCGTCGCGGTGATGTCGGTCCAGCCGACATCCGAGAAGATCACCTTGTCGCAGCCGGCGGCGAAGGCCGGCGCCGAGAGGGACAGCGCGGCGGCGGCCAGCAGTGTCGTCCGGAATTTGGAGGAAAAGGTCATCCTTTGTTGCTCCCTGTTTTCTTGTTGGGTGTGTCGATAAGCGGCGGGCTTCCGGCCTGGGCTAGGTCAGTCTCGAGCCCCGGCAAGGGGCCCGCCAGATTTGAGTGCTCGCAAACCTAGAACAAGTTTCGCGAAGGAAAAAGGGACTTTGCCGAGGCGGAGTGCATTTTTGTTGATTGACGAGTCAATAAAGGGTCGGCTAGCGAATAGGGCCTCATCGGGAAAGGCGGGTCTCATGCCGAAGCTTGGAATGGAGCCGATTCGCAAGGCGGCGCTGGTGAAGGCGACGATCACCGAGATCGGGCGCGCCGGATCGCTCGACGTCACGGTGAGCCAGATCGCGAAGCGGGCGGGCATGTCCTCGGCGCTGGCGCACCACTATTTCGGCTCGAAGGAACAGATCTTCCTCGCCGCGATGCGCCATATCCTGACGCTCTACGGCGCCGAGGTGCGCGGCGCGCTTGCCGCCGCCGAGGGGCCGCAGGGCCGGCTTCAGGCGATCGTGCGCGCCAGTTTCGCCACGTCGAGCTTTCGGCGCGAGGTGATCGGCGCCTGGCTGAACTTCTACGTCCTCGCCCAGACCCTGCCCGAGGCGCGGCGGCTCCTGGCCGTCTATCAGGGCCGGCTCCGGTCGAACCTCGTCCAGTCGCTGCGCCCGCTGGTGGGCGCGCGGGCGGGCGACGTGGCCCATGCGCTCGGCGCGATGATCGACGGGGTCTATATCCGCGAGGCGCTGAAGGGCGGAGCGCCGGACGGGTCGGCGGCGGCGGCCGTCGTGCTCGATTGCCTGGACCGCGAACTGGAGGCGGGCGCGTGATGGAGGCCGATTACATTGTCGTCGGCGCCGGTTCCGGCGGTTGTGCCATGGCCTACCGGCTGGCCGAGGCGGGCCGGAGCGTCATCGTCGTGGAGCATGGCGGCTCGGATGCCGGCCCCTTCATCCAGATGCCGGGGGCGCTGTCCTACCCGATGAACATGGGGATGTACGACTGGGGCTTCCGGACCGAGCCGGAGCCGCATCTGAATGGCCGCACCCTCGCCACGCCGCGCGGCAAGGTGATCGGCGGCTCGTCCTCGATCAACGGCATGGTCTTCGTGCGCGGCCACGCGAAGGATTTCGACCACTGGGCTGAAAGCGGTGCGGCGGGCTGGTCCTATGCGGACGTGCTTCCCTATTTCCGGCGGATGGAGACCTGGCATGGGGGCAACGGCGTCGCGGGCGAGTTTCGCGGCGCGAACGGGCCCTTGCATGTCACGCGGGGCCCACGCAGCAATCCCCTCTTCCACGCCTTTGTCGAGGCGGGGCGGCAGGCCGGCTACGAGGTGACCGCGGACTATAACGGCGAGAAGCAGGAAGGCTTCGGGCCGATGGAGGCGACGATCTGGAAGGGACGCCGCTGGTCGGCGGCGAATGCCTATCTGAAGCCGGCGCTGAAGCGCGAGAACTGCACGCTGGTCCGGGCGCTTGCCCGCAAGGTGGTGATCCGCGAGGGGCGCGCCGTGGGCGTCGAGGTCGAGCGTGGCGGCCGGGTCGAGGTCATCGGCGCGCGGGCCGAGGTGATCCTCGCCGCGTCCTCGATCAACACGCCGAAGCTTCTGATGCTGTCGGGCGTCGGGCCGGGGGCGCATCTGGCCGCGCACGGGATCGAGGTGCTGGCGGACCGGCCCGGGGTCGGGGCGAATCTGCAGGATCACCTTGAAATCTACATGCAATATGCCTCGAAACAGCCGATCACGCTTTATAAATACTGGAACCTCTGGGGCAAGGCCTTCGTGGGCGCGCAGTGGCTTTTCACCGGGCGCGGGCTTGGTGCCTCGAACCAGTTCGAGAGCGCGGCCTTCATCCGTTCCGACAAGGGGGTCGATTATCCCGACATCCAGTATCACTTCCTGCCGATCGCGGTGCGCTACGACGGCCGCGCGGCGGCGGAGGGGCACGGGTTCCAGGCCCATTGCGGGCCGATGCGGTCGAAATCGCGCGGCGCGGTGACGCTCCGGTCGGCCGATCCGAAGGCGGCGCCCGAGATCCGCTTCAACTACATGTCGCATCCCGACGACTGGTCCGAGTTCCGCAAATGCGTGCGGCTGACGCGCGAGATTTTCGCGCAGGACGCCTTCGCGCCTTTCGTGAAACACGAGATCCAGCCCGGTGCCGCGGTCGGGACGGATGCCGAGATCGACGCCTTCATCCGCGAGCATGCGGAGAGCGCCTATCACCCCTGCGGCACCGCGAAGATGGGCCGGCGTGACGATCCGATGGCGGTGGTGGACCCCGAGGCGCGGGTGATCGGGGTCGAGGGGGTGCGCGTCGCCGACAGCTCGGTCTTTCCGCGCATCCCGAACGGCAACCTGAACGCGCCGTCGATCATGGTGGGCGAGAAGGTCGCCGACCATGTGCTGGGGCGCGGCATGCTGGCACCGGCGAATTCGGAGCCGTGGCTGAGCCCGCGCTGGAAGACGGCGCAGCGATAGATCCGGTTTCGTCCCGCCTGCGGCGGGCCGACCCGCCGGGGGGCGCTGCCCCCCGTCGTCCATTGGTTCACGAACCAATGGACGCCCCCCCGAGGTATTTTTGAACAGAAGAAGATCAGGGCGTGGCGTCGAGACGCGCCGGGATGAGGCCGCGGAGTGCGTTGCCCATGTAAAGCCGGGCGCGGGGGAGGTCTTCGGCCATCAGGATCGCCTCGCGGGCGCGGCCGGAGGCGAGAAGCTCGGCGCGGAGGATGCCGGGCAGGCAGCCGGAGGAGAGCGGCGGGGTCAGGAGGCCGGCGCCAAGATCGGCGAAAAGACTGGTGATCGTGCCTTCGGCGGCCTCGCCTCGGGTGTTGAGGAAGAGCGCCTCGTCGATGCCTTCGGGCAGGGCGGCGCGGGTGCGGTCGTAGAGGTCGCGCTCGGTGGTCTTGTGGCAGAGGAGCGGGGCGTCGGGATCGAGCCGGCCGGGGGCGATCATGAGCCGCCACTCGGGCGGGGTCGGGGCGAGGGGGGCGGTCGCGACCTCGGCATCGCCGGCGCGGCCGATCGTGAGGCGGATGCGAAGCGGCGGGGGGCCGGCGACGGTGGCGAGGGCGGCGTCGATCGCCGCCCGGTTCCAGCGAAAGCCGAGGGTGTCGGCCGAGGCGCGGGCGCGGGCGAGATGGGCGTCGAGGCGGCGAAACGTCGTGCCGTCCCAGCCGAAGGTCTCGATCAGCCTTGTGCCAGATCTGCAAACCGGGCTTTCCACAGTGCCTCCTCGTATTCGCCCTCGGCCGTCGAATCGGCGACGATGCCGCCGCCGACGCCGAATTCGACCTCGGTCTCACCGTAGAGGGTGAGTGTGCGGATCGCCACGTTGAAGCTTGCGGCGCCGTCCGGGCCGATCCAGCCGATGGCGCCGCAATAGGCGCCGCGGGGGGCGGGTTCCAGTTCGCGGATGATCTCCATCGCGCGGATCTTCGGGGCGCCGGTGATCGAGCCGCAGGGAAAGAGCGCGCGCAAGAGGGCGGCGGGCGTGGTGCCGGGGCGGAGAAGGCCGGTGACGCGGGAGACCATCTGGTGGACGGTCGTGTAGGATTCGATGGCGTAAAGCTCAGGGACCTTCACCGAGCCGACGGTGCAGATCCGCGAGATGTCGTTGCGCAGAAGGTCAACGATCATGAGGTTTTCCGCGCGGTTCTTCAGACTTTGCTGCAAGTCGAGCCGGAGCGCCGCGTCATGGGCGGGGTTCGTGGCGCGGGGGGCGGTGCCCTTCATCGGCCGGGTCTCGATCCGGCCCGACGCATCGGTGGCGAAGAAAAGCTCGGGCGAGCGCGAGACCAGGACCGGCAGGTCCGGCAGGGCGACGAAGCCGCCGTGGCGGACCGGCTGGCGGGCGGCGAGCGCGCCGTAGAGGCCGAGCGCGGTGCCCGCGCGCCGGGCGCGCATCGGCATGGTCAGGTTGGCCTGATAGATGTCGCCCGCGCCGATATAGGCGAGGATGCGGGCGAGCGCCCTGCCGTGGATTTCCGCGTCCCAGCCGGGGGTGGCGGGGCTGAGCCGGGCGGTGCCGGCCTCGGTCGCGGCGCGGGCGAGGACCGGGCCTGCGTCACCGGGCGCGTCATAGACGCCGAAGGCCAGGAGCGGCACCCGGCGGGGCGCGGGCATCAGCGGCGCGAGGCGCGGCTCGAACCCGTAGCCCGCCTCGTAGCTGACGAAGCCGGCGAGCCAGCGGCCCTCGGCACGGGCGGCGTCGAGGGCATCGAGCGCGGCGTCGATCTCCGCCGCCCGGTCGGCGCGGATCAGGGCGCGGGGCGCGGCGAACGCGGTCGGGGCGCCGTCGGGGCCGTCTTCGAGGAGGATCATGGATGCGCGCCGGATCGGGGTCAGTCGCGGCCGAACTTGGGCGCTCCGGCGGCCGGGCGCAAGCGCGATGCCGCCGCTTTTGCGACCGTTCCCGCCGTTGACGCGGGCCCGGTTTGACCGAGGTCAAGGAGCGCGGCCCGGACCGGCGTCAGAAAGGAGGGGACAGCACGAAAGGAAAAGCGCTCATGTCGAACACGCCCCACGAACTGCACGAGGAATTCCCCGCAGAGGCCGAGAAGATCCACGCGCTGAAAATCTCGAACGCGCATTTCGCCAAGCTCGCCGACGAATACCACGCGCTGAACCGCGAGGTGCACCGGGCCGAGACCGGCGTCGAGCCGGTCGACCAGTTCGCCGAGGTCGAGATGCGCAAGAAGCGCGCGGCGCTGAAGGACGAGATCTTCCGGATACTCTCGGCCGCCTGATCTCAGCCGATCTCGTAGGGCAAGAGTCCGCGCCGGTCGGGATCGACGCGAAGCTGCCGCTCGAGCGGCGGGACCGACCTTTGGTGGCAGTCCCGCCGGTCGCAGATGCGGCAGGAGATCCCGATCGGCTCGAAGGCGCGGGCATTGGTGAGGTCGAGGTCGTCGGCATAGACGAGGCCCCGCGCGTGGCTGATCTCGCAGCCAAGCCCGATGGCGTAGCGGCGCACCGGCGCGTTGAACGAGCCGCCGGGCTTGGAGACGTCGCGGGCGAGGCAGAGATAGCGCACGCCGTCCGGGGTTTCGGCCAGTTGCCGCAGGAAGCGGCCCGGCGTCTCGAAGGCCTGGTGGACGTTCCACAAGGGGCAGGCGCCGCCGAAGCGGGCGAACTGGAGCCGGGTGGCCGAATGCCGCTTGGTGATGGTGCCCGCCTGGTCGACGCGGACGAAGAAGAAGGGGATGCCCTTCATCCCCGGCCGCTGCATCGTCGAGAGCCGGTGGGCGACCTGTTCGATCGAGGCGCCGAAGCGGTCGGCGAGGCGTTCGAGATCGTGCCGCGTCTCCTCCGCCGCCTCGAGGAAGGCGCGGTAGGGCAGGAGGGCGGCGCCGGCGAAATAGTTCGCAAGGCCGATCTTGGCGATGGCGCGGGCGGTCTCGGACTGGAACCGGGCGAGGTCGAGCGTCGCCTCCAGCAACTCGCCTTGCGTGAGAAGCGCGATCTGGTGGAGAAGCTGGAAGCGCTGGGTCGGCGCGGCCGCGCGGGTAGAGATGGCGAGGCTCCGCCCGGCGAGGGTCCGGATGTCGGAATTGTCCGAAAAGCGCAAGTCGATCCCCTTGGCGGAAAGAAGCGCACGGGCCTGCTTTTCGAGGTCAAGCGGCTTGCCGTCCGGGGCGGCGAAGCGTTCGGCCGCGCGGTCGACCGCGTCGATGTAATTGTCGCAATAGTGAAAGAAGTCGCGGACCTCTTCCCAGGGCGAGGCAGTCGTCGCGGCGCCGTCGCGGCCGAGCGCCTCGTCGAGCGAGGCGAGGCGTTCGTGATTCTGCCGGTAGGCGCGATGAAGCTCGAGGAAGGCCCGCGCCAGCATCGGCGCGTTGGAGGCGGCGAGGCGCAGGTCGGCAAGGGGCGGCGGCGTGTCGGCGAAGACCGGGTCGGCCAGCGCCTCGCGCATGTCGGAGACGAGGCGTTCGGCATCGCCGGCCGAAAGCTCGGTCACGTCGAGGCCGAACTCGCCGGCAAGGGCGAGGACCACGGTGGCCGAGACAGGGCGGTGGTTGTTCTCCATCTGGTTGAGATAGGGCAGGGAGACGCCGAGCTTGGTCGCGAAGGCCTTCTGGGTCAGGCCGAGGCGGTTCCTTGTCTCGCGCAGCTTGACGCCGGCATAGAGTTTCTGGGTGGCCATGTCCGCTCCGCGATCCTCGGGTTTGCGAAGCCGAGGATAGTCTTTGCAAACCCTGTCGCCAAGGCCGGAGGCGGGGCCGGCAAGCCCCGGCCGCACCGAGAGCATCCCGGCATTGGCGTTGGGCAATGCCCGGCCGTTGCCGACCCCAACCGGGACGATGGCGCCGAAGAAATGGTTCGGCCCGGCGAACCCGGCCGCCGAGGCCGCAGTCAGAAGCGCCATGCAGAGCGCCGTGATCGCGGTTCCGGCGAGGACCATCGGGTCGATGCCGAAGCGGACGGAATGGCGCCCCGGGACGGAGTTGCCGAAGGCATAGCCGCCCGGTCGGGAAAGCGGATGGCGGGGCGGTCGGAGACATTCATCCCGGTGGCCTATGGCCGGGGGGCGGGGCTTGTCCTGCGGCGAAATCGTACAGGGCGCTGTGCGGCGCGGGTCACGTCCAGCGGTGGAAGATGAAGAACGCGCCAAGGCCGATCAGGGCGAATCCGACCGCGTGGTTCCAGCTCAGGCTTTCCTTCAGATAGGTCACGGAGAAGACCGCGAAGACCGAAAGCGTGATCACTTCCTGGATGGTCTTCAGCTCGGCCGCCGAGAAATGCCCGTGGCCGATGCGGTTCGCCGGCACCTGCAAGAGGTATTCGAAGAAGGCGATGCCCCAGCTCACGAGGATCACGGCGATCAGAGGCGCGGACTTGAACTTCAGATGGCCGTACCATGCGAATGTCATGAAGACGTTCGAGGCGACGAGGAGGCCGATGGTGAGGACGGGGACGGGAAGCCAGGCCATGATGTCCGTGCGGGGCAGGATCGGCCTCGTATAGCGTGGCGCGTGGCTGCCGTGAAGAGGAGGAGAATTCGCAAATTTGCGATTAGCAAAACGCTGATTGCGTATAAGTTGCAAATTTTCGGGAATCCGCTTTGCCGCGCCGTGGCCAGGCGCTAGGTTGCGCCAATTGCCTGAGGGGGAGACGATGAAGGACATACTCGGACAGCTCGAAGCCCGCCGGGCCACCGCGCGCCTCGGTGGCGGCCAGCGCCGGATCGACGCGCAGCACGGCCGCGGCAAGCTGACGGCGCGGGAACGGGTCGAGCTTCTGCTCGACGAAGGCTCGTTCGAGGAATTCGACATGTTCGTCGCCCATCGCTGCACCGATTTCGGCATGGAGGCGGACCGGCCCGCAGGCGATGGCGTCGTCACCGGCTGGGGCACGATCAACGGCCGCATGGTCTATGTCTTCAGCCAGGACTTCACCGTCTTCGGCGGATCGCTGTCGGAGACCCATGCCCAGAAGATCTGCAAGATCATGGACATGGCGATGCAGAACGGCGCGCCGGTGATCGGGCTGAACGACAGCGGCGGCGCCCGCATCCAGGAAGGCGTCGCCTCGCTCGCCGGTTATGCGGACGTCTTCCAGCGCAACATCATGGCCTCGGGCGTGGTGCCGCAGATCAGCGTGATCATGGGCCCCTGCGCCGGCGGCGCGGTCTATTCGCCGGCGATGACCGACTTCATCTTCATGGTGAAGGACACGTCCTACATGTTCGTGACCGGCCCCGATGTGGTCAAGACCGTCACCAACGAGGTCGTCACCGCCGAGCAGCTGGGCGGCGCCACCACCCACACGCGCAAGTCCTCGGTCGCCGACGGCGCCTTCGAGAATGACGTGGAGGCCCTGGCCGAGGTGCGGCGGCTGTTCGACTTCCTGCCGCTGAACAACCGCGACAAGGCGCCGGTGCGGCCGTTCTTCGACGATCCGGGCCGGATCGAGGACAGCCTCGACACGCTGATCCCCGACAACCCGAACCAGCCCTACGACATGCGCGAGCTGATCTTCAAGGTCGCCGACGAGGGCGATTTCTACGAGATCCAGAAGGAATTCGCCGGCAACATCATCACCGGCTTCATCCGCATCGAGGGGCAGACGGTGGGCGTGGTGGCCAACCAGCCGATGGTGCTGGCCGGCTGCCTCGATATCGACTCCAGCCGCAAGGCCGCGCGCTTCGTGCGGTTCTGCGATGCGTTCGAGGTACCGATCCTGACCTTCGTCGATGTGCCGGGCTTCCTTCCGGGCACCGGCCAGGAACATGGCGGCGTGATCAAGCACGGCGCGAAGCTGCTGTTCGCCTATGGCGAGGCGACGGTGCCGAAGGTCACGGTCATCACCCGCAAGGCCTATGGCGGGGCCTATGACGTGATGGCCTCCAAGCATCTGCGCGGCGATTTCAACTATGCCTGGCCGACCGCGGAAATCGCGGTGATGGGCGCGAAGGGCGCGGTGGAGATCCTCTATCGCAGCGAGCTTGGCGATCCCGAGAAGATCGCGGCGCGGGTCAAGGATTACGAGGACCGCTTCGCCAACCCGTTCATCGCCGCCGAGAAGGGCTTCATCGACGAGGTGATCCAGCCGCGCTCCACCCGCAGGCGCGTGGCCCGGGCCTTTGCCAGCCTGCGCAGCAAGAAGCTGTCGAACCCCTGGAAGAAGCACGACAACATTCCGCTGTAGAGGGGCCCCCGCGTGCGGCAAGGGATCGTCATGGGCATGGTGATGCTCGCCGCCACGGCTGCGGCGGCCGAAGAGATCGTCACGCCCTCGGGCATGGCGGTCACCTGGCTGGAAACGGTGCATGGCGCGCCGGGGCCCGAGGGGC
>WOYI010121175.1_pt1 | contig 10352 bp, 13 predicted proteins | sample 6423411 | NCBI WGS metagenome assembly WOYI01 (sample SAMN13441803, study PRJNA592873) | oil field metagenome | biome: oil field; feature: oil-well bore; material: oil-contaminated soil; isolation source: oil-contaminated soil from oil-well borehole | place: Germany: Wietze | collected 2016-10-18 ... | reverse complement strand
ACAGAAATTTTAAAGTTATTAAATTCCTGTCCAGTTTTTCTAGACCATCACACTCCCACCAGGGATCATGGCCGCAGGCCATAATCCCATATTTTTTTTAAAATCACTCCGCCGTTGGATGCTTTCCATTTTTTTTTATTTTTGTCCTTATTATTCCTTTAATAATCTAACGTGATGAAAAGAGTTCTTGTATTTATGGCATTTGCAGCCCTGCTGCTTATGGGCACAACACAGATTTCACAGGCACAGACCGAAGAGACTGCGGCTACAACGCAGCAACTTACCGAACAGACAATGGCTACCACCCCCGTGGAGGCCGAGCCGGTACTACACAAGGAGATCAAACGCCTCTTCATCGAGGGCGGCGCCGGCTTCATGGGCGTTATCCTCCTCTGTCTCATCCTCGGACTGGCCATATCCATCGAAAGGATCATCTACCTTAACCTGTCAACCACAAACACCGACAAGCTGCTTGACAAGATAGACAAGGCTCTCAGGGAAGAGGGTGTCGACGCAGCCAAAGAGATCTGCCGTAATACACGCGGACCGGTGGCGAGCATCTTCTACCAGGGACTCGACAGAGCCCACGAGGGAGTGGAGATGGCTGAAAAATCAGTTGTTGCCTACGGCGGCGTACAGATGGGTCTCCTCGAGAAAAACCTCTCATGGATATCACTCTTCATCGCCATCGCCCCCATGCTCGGGTTCCTCGGAACAGTCATCGGGATGATCGCGGCATTCGATGCCATTGAACAGGCAGGAACAGTCTCCGCCACCATCGTCGCCGGTGGTATCAAGGTGGCCCTTATCACCACCGTCACCGGCCTTATCGTCGGTATCATCCTGCAGGTCTTCTATAACTACCTGCTCTCGAAGATCGACGGCATATCAAATCAGATGGAAGATTCATCGATCGCACTGATAGATATGCTGGCCAAATACAATCAAAAATAAGCCGCCATGTCAGAAAAAACGAAAAAGCTCACTGTCTACCTTTCGTGGGTTCTGATGGCACTCACGCTCGTCTTCGCAATACTCTTCTATTTCGGAGGCGTGGTGGAAGGTACTGACGGAACACGATACGAAGAGCCAAAGATCACAAACTCTTTCATACTGTATACCTATATACTCATCGGCATAACCGTGGCCCTGACACTCTTTTTCACAGTGAGGGCACTGGTGCTCAATCCGAAAGGACTGAAACTGACACTCGTGGCCCTGGGGGTGGGTGCAGTGCTGGTGGGCATCGCCGCCCTGCTGGCCGATGACACCGTGCTAAACCTTCCTCATTACAAGGGTAAGGGCAATGTGCCGAGAACACTCAAATGGACTGACATCGGACTGTATGTGGCTTACTTCCTCGCAGCCATCGCTGTCATCGCGATACTCTATTCCGAGATATCGAAGTTTTTTAAAAAGTAACTGAACGGTCCGCCGCAGGGCGGAGATAAATTTTTATCAAATGTCAAGAAGGTCTATACCGGAAATAAATGCAGGCTCAATGGCTGACATTGCCTTCCTCCTTCTTATTTTCTTCCTGGCTGCCACCACGATGGACTCAGATACGGGACTGATGCGTCAGTTGCCCGCTATCCCCGACCCCAACGTCCCGCAGGATATTAATAAGATCAATGACAGGAACATCCTCGAGGTGAAGGTCAACAAAGACAACCTGCTGCTGGTTGAGGGACAACTGACCGAGTTCAGCCAGCTGAGAGAGATTGCCCATGATTTTATCCTCAATGCCAATGATGAACCCAACAAACCGGAGAAAGAGGTTGTAAACATCCCCTACTTCGGCAATGTGCCGGTCACAAAAGCGGTCATCTCCCTGCAGAATGACATCGGTACAAAATACGGCGTCTATATAGCCGTGCAGAACGAGCTGATAGCGGCAAGGACGGAACTGCGCGACGAGCTGTCGCGAAGGGAGTTCGGTGTGCCTTATGAACGACTGGATGAAGACCGGAAAGGAGCCATCGACGACTATTTCAAGGTGCCCATTTCCGAAGCTGAACCTAAAAGGATAGGAGGAGATCAGTAATGGCAAAGTTCATCAAGACAGGAGAAAAATCGATTAAGGCACTGAATACTTCGTCACTGCCTGACATCGTCTTCATGATACTCTTCTTCTTCATGGCCGTAACCACCATGAGAGAAACCGACGTCATGGTCACCGTCAGGATCCCCGATGCCACGGAAGGCAAGGTCCTTGAGAAGAAATCTCTCGCCAGCTTCATATACATAGGCGAGCCTCTCGAAGCCTTCCAGGCGCTCTATGGTACTGAACCCAAGATACAGCTGAATGACACCTTCAAGGAGATAGCTGATATCCAGGACTTCATCGCGCAGGAGCGCGAACAGCTCAACGAGGCTGACAAGACCAAGATGCTGGTGGTGCTCAAGATCGACAGGGATACCCGCATGGGTGTCGTCACCGATGTCAAACAGGCGCTCAGGCGTGCCAGCGCGCTTAAGATAATGTACGCCAACACCAACGTCGACAGGATAGTACTGCCGTAATCACCCTTACGAAATATTATAAGGAAAAGGCAGGTCGCGCGACCTGCCTTTTCCTTTTCCGGAAGACAATCTATCCCAAAAGATTGACGCCCGCACTGGGCGCCAATCATGCTCGTGATCCCGGGGCGTCCCGAACCTGTTTGTCATTAAATATGCAACAAAATTAAAGTAGTGGATTAATTGCTCTGCGCAGCTGAGACCCGTGATCCGCAAATAGGAGAACCTTGGCAATAAAACCCGTCATTATTTGCACAGATAGTTGAATTAAATCAGAATATCTATGCATATAATGACTATATTTGCATTTAGAAGAGACTAAATGATTATGGACCGACTGAAGCAACTGGGTAATATACCAGTAGGATATTCAGTACTAAAGACACTGTTTAGCGAATATACCTATCCACGGAACAAGATTGCCAGCCTGGAAAAATCAGGAGCTTTGATCAGACTGAAACGTGGGGTGTTTGTAGTCTCTCCTGACATTTCAGGCGCGCTTCTGTCAAAAGAGTTGATCGCAAATCATCTGTACGGGCCTTCGTATGTATCAATGGAGAGTGCCCTGAGGTTTCATGGTGTTATCCCTGAGAGTGTCCATATTGTCAGGTCGATGACAATAAAAAGATCAAGAAACTTTGAAAACTCTGTTGGCCTCTTCAACTACGTCAGCTGTGATGAATCATATTATGCTGTCGGAATAAACCAGGTACTGAAAGATAATCACACATTTCTTATTGCTTCGGCGGAAAAAGCACTGTGCGATCTCATTGCATACACACCGATGATCAGACCTCGTTTTATTAAATCAATGAAGGCCTATCTGGAAGAGGATCTCAGGCTTGATATGAACGCTTTCTATGATATGAATGCCGGGATCTTCAGGCAATGCGCAGAGACCGGTAAAAAGAAAAATGATCTGAACAACCTCATTAAACTTATGAAGAGATGAGCCTGTTTGACCAGATGTTGAACCGATATGTTATCAAAACAGAGGATGAGAGGCGAAATGCCATTCACGAGGTAATGCAGGAGATCACACTGGCAGGTCTTTACCGTGGCGGCTTTTTTGACAAGGCTGCCTTTTATGGGGGCACCTGCCTTAGAATCTTTCATTCAATGCCGCGGTTTTCAGAGGACATGGATTTCTCTCTCGTGTCAGTGAATGAACCATTCAACCTTGAAGATTACTTCTCTTCGGTAGTTTCCGAATTTAAAGCATCAGGCAGACTGGTGGAAATCACCAGAAAAGCCAAAACAGAAGACACGAGAATTGAGTCGGCCTTCCTGAAAGACAATCCTGAGATCTATAACATCAGCTTCAGCACTGAAAAGACCGTCAAGATAAAGATTGAGGTTGATACCAATCCTCCGATGGATTTCACAACTGAACAGAAACTCTTGCTTCAACCCTTATCATTCATGACACGATGCTTCACTCTTCCTGACATGTTTGCGGGCAAGATGCATGCACTGCTTTTCCGTAACTGGAAAACAAGAGTAAAAGGCAGAGACTGGTATGATTTTGAATGGTACGTACGCAGCGGTGTTCAACTCAACTTCAGGCATCTGGAGGAACGGATTAAGCAGCTAAACGGGTTGTCTGTTAGTCAGGAAGACTTTTACACTTTGCTTAAGAAACGCCTCTCAACTACAGATATTGAAAAGGTCAAGCGTGATGTGGAGCCTTTCCTGAAAGACCGGAAGACTCTTGACATCTGGTCAAATGATTATTTCCTGAGACTTGCAGAAAAGATTGAATTCCTTCAGAGGTAATAACAGGCCCGGAGCGATGATATTCTTGCATTGTATCACATTTAAATTCCCTTATGGTTTGCGGTAATGCGAAACGGCGTCCGATAATGGGCGCCGCTGTCGTGTGATCCCGGGGCGACTCGAATTAAGTAAATCCAGGTTAATCTTGCTTCAGTTCTAATTTATCCCTCAAGTCCATATAATGAGCATTTGCGCATCATAACTATAAACTTTGAAAAACCAAAGTATATCGAAAATTAACTTTTCTTGCCCCCCAATAAGTCCCCCATTTTGATTTAATGTTACCTTTATCAGGTAGAAAACACATCCCTATGGCAAGCACCACTTTTTACCTGAATACAAACAAAGCTGACAAGAAAGGCCGGGCGCCAATTATTCTTCAGTGCGATCACAGAGGCCAACGCTTCAAATATTTCACCGGGGAGAAGATTGACCCCAGGTATTGGAGCAAGTCAAAAACAGCTTACGTTAAACCATCCTACAATGATGATGAAACGCTTGACAACTACCTTAAGAGTCTTGTTTCAAAGGTTGAGAAAATTGTCAGGGACGCCAAGACCGATGACAAAACATTAACAATAGAATACATTCAGAAAAAATTCCTGGAAACCGCCAATCAGAAGACCGATGGAAGTTTTCTCGGACTCTTTGATAAATACATAGCTGCTTCAAAAAATACCAAGACAGCCGGAACGATAAAGAACTACGAGAATGTCAAGAATGCTCTTAAGGATTTCAGTACCGAAAAGGAGGTAATCCTTCAATTTGACCTGATCAATTATTCATTCTATGAACAATATGTTGATTATCTCCTGACAAATAAGGATTTCTCGAATAATACTGTAGGCAAGCACGTTAAAACCCTGAAATCATTTCTTACATGGGCTACGGAGAACAATTATAATCGTAACCTGGAATACAGGAAATTCAAGGTTGCCCGTGAAAGCATTGAGATTGTTTATCTCACAGATGAGGAGCTTACTTCATTATACAACCTTAAGCTGAAAGACAAAACATTGGGTCAAGCCAGGGATTTATTCTGTTTTGGATGTTTCACCGGATTACGCTTCAGCGATATTGCAACCATTGAAAAGAACAATATTTCCAGGGACGAGATTAAGGTTCGCACACAAAAGACCAAGGACATAATTGTAATTCCGCTAATTCCTAAGGCGGCGGCTATTCTCAAGAAATACAACAACAAACTTCCCGTCTTTTCAAATCAGAAATTGAATCTGCATCTTAAAACACTCGCTGAAAATGCAAAGATCAATCAGAAGGTTGCCATTCAAAGATATCGGGGGGCCAAAAGAGAGGATTCAATGTCGCCAAAGCATGAGCTTATTACAACCCATACTGCCCGGAGAACTTTTATAACATTATCTCTCGAAAAAGGAATACGGCCTGAAGTTGTAATGTCAATTACTGGTCACAAGGATTACAAGACTTTCAAAGCATACATAAAAATAACCGACACCGTTAAAAAGGAAGAATTACTCAAAGCTTGGAAATAACATAACCATGAACAGTTTTGAAAACATTAATCAATCAGTAAGTGCTATTGAAAATCAGATCAAGTCTGAGCTTTTTACCTCAAAATCAATCTACGATACATATAATTTTACCTCACCGAATTATCGAACGCATTTCTTATCCGGGTTCATCGAGGAAATTAATAACGAACTGGACACCCTGCCACAGGATGAATATTTGATCAAAAAATTAAACTTACTTATCAATAGCCTCCAGAGTGAACTTGACTCTGACCCGGTTTTAAAGAAGCAAACTAACTCAATTCGTGCGCAAAAGTCGCATATTGAATTCTTGATCTCTGAACTCACAAAAAAAGCCTTATCAATCGAAAAAACCATTTTCGATAAAAGAGATGATTTTAAATCTGATATGACCTGTCTAACAAGAAAAGAAACAGCTCTTTTATTCCGGTATCTCCAATTGACAAATTCAATTCTTAATCATGATCAAATAAGTGACAGGGAATTGTGCAAACATATAGCGGCTTTGACCCATATCAGCGATGCACAATTAAGGAAGGAGTTAACCGGCAACTCCTGGACAGATCCAACCGAGATCTCAGCAAAAAGAGAAAACTTCGATAAAGTAAAATCAGTCCTGGAGCTCATCATAGATAGGATCAAGTCCGACTCTAAGCCTTTTAATTAACTTATATTCACTTAAGTATAATTTGGCACCCCCTTTGGCACTCCCCCTTGCCCTATTCTAGCTTATAGGTTTGCGCCATGTTTCCAAAAACAATGAAACATGGACAGCGCAATATTTATATCAATGACTGCCGACGACTTGCGCGGCATGATAAGCGAATGCATCAAGGATGCACTGACGCTTAAAAAGCAGGAAAAAACCTCCGAACCTATTCCGGAGGATCTCTTATCAATTGAAGACATTCAAAAGATCTTCAAGGTATCTAAGGTTACGGTTCATAAATGGAAGAAAAAGGGACTACTCCCCTTCTATAAGATGAATCGTAAGGTCTACTTCAAGAAATCTGAAGTAATCGATGCCATGCAACACAAAAAAAGAAAACTGGAGGTGTGAGCTATGGTAGATACTATCGTATTAAGAATTCATGATCTCAGAAAGCATCATGAATTAGTCAGGTTCGTTAACCTCAATTTTGAAGGAACATCTAAGCACTCAGCCCAAATCCCGAAGGAAGCGGTTGATGAAATGAGGAAGTCTCCATTAGTTGATGATGCATTCATTGTAGATTATTTCAGGAATAATAAAACCGGAACACACATTATTCACTATAAGTCTCAGCAAAGGCTTAATACCTCCGGCCATTACTATTTTCATGCATTTGAAAACAACCTTGGTGATTTTCTTGAGTTCAATTTCTCAGTTCCAAAATATAAATGGGGAACAAATATCCTTCATTTTGCCAGACACATGTGGGAAAAGGACTTTGTATTCTACAATCACTCTTCTCTTAAGTATAACTTGGATGAGTCTTACGGGTTATTGATTGGATTCATTAAGAACTTTTTTTTAAGAGAGTTTTCTGATATGTGCCCCATTGATTTCTCATGTGTAGAAATAAACAGGATTGACCTTTCATATAACCAGGTCTTTGACAGTAAAAAACGGGCTCTTGAATACCTGGAGTATCAAAAGGAAATAAGAAAGAAACACTCCCGAAATGACATTAACCAATTTAGAGAGTACGAAACTTCATTGATGTATACGACTCAGAGATACTCCCTTAAGATCTATCACAAAGGAGCTGAGTATAAAAAGCACGATCGAAAAGAGCATAAAAAAATCAATAAGTTGAAAGGCAAGGATTTCTTTAAAATAGAAGAATTGCAGTCTGTTGCCGACAGGATTTTGCGGTATGAGGTTACTTTCAGAGACTCCATGCTCACTTACCTTTATTGTAATAAACTTTTTCGTAAGAACTGTCCCATTCATAAAGCAAGATACGATACCTATAAGCGTGTCGAAGCTATAAATGAAAAGAATGACAGAATTTCCGAAAACATTGGTAAAATATCTGATCCTAAGAAGAATGAAAGGTATAAAGAAACTCACCCATATATAAACGTAGATCCCAAAGAAAGGAAGATTCATAAGGAAATGAAAAAGCTCCTTTATCTGAAAAGACAATTTATGTTGAATGTGGATGAAGATTCTGAAATCTTTAATTCTGAGACAGCCAAATACGGCTATTTTGAAAAAAGGGCCCTATTCTCAAAAGCTCTCTTTAAAGAATGCTCAAAGTTTTTTATGAGTTTTATTAAAGAGTTCCAGGTTACAGAGAAGCCGTCAATCAGTACGGTTTCTGAAAGGATCGATCATTATAATGAAACTCATTACAATAAATTACCAAAGAATGTAATGATGAAATTCTATGAACTGCTTCAAAATAACACTTTTGAGGAGCTTAAAAAGAAGGGCCTTTACTCAAAGGCTACTTACTATAGGTACCTTAAAAGGTTTAACGAGATCAGAGTTACAAAAAACAGTGTCATTGATCTGGATCTGATTTGTGCTCCTTTGGATCTTAGAAATTACCATTCATTAGTTCATTCTAGAAGTCAAATCTTTATTCACTAATAACATGAATACGAACATTATAGTAAAGCAAGGCTTTGCATACCTTAAGGAATATGAATTTTATCTCGTCACAGATCACGATATTAATCAAATCGAGAATAACACGCTTAAATCAGAACTTCTGCCTATCCCTCTGCTCAAGAGCTATTTTATTATGTGCGGGTTTAAGAAATGTCACGACAACTTCGGGAAAGGAGACTATTTCAAAATAATGGATACAAATATCTGGTGGAGTGAGAGTATGAAAGCCTACTATTATACTTGCCGGAGATTCAGGTACTATATGCGTTACTTTCACGAATTTCAATACTTCCTTGATACCTATCTTCGATTTGATATTATAGATTACAAAGAAATCTCTCGTTATATAAACAATCATTACAGGGACGCGGAGGGAAGACTCAGTCTTCGGTTATATTACATATCTATTGGGATGAATCCGGGATCATGTTTTACATACCAGTTCGAGACCAAAAACGAGCATTTCTGATGCTATATTTTTTCAAAATTCTGATATGCGCAGCTTGCTTAAAACCGCGTTTTTCATACATCGAGATGATTTCCATTTAAGTAAGCTGCGTATTTCATTGAAATACACTTAAATGAAGCACTAATTCGATGGAAATCGAGTGCTCACCGTGAGACAACTTGTCCTATGTTATAATACGGACAAGTTTTTTGCTTTTATGGGTCTTCTTATAGAGTAATTCTTTTCTCTGTGCGGATGGATTTCGCACTATGCGGATACGCTCTTACTCGTCCGCTTTTGTCAGCAAAGGTTTATGTTTTCGCTCCGGCGCCGCTGGCCGCAAGACCGTTGGCATCACAAAACCATTGCCCCCAACCTGCGGTCGGGGCCCCACGATTTTGCTGAAAAAACTTGTTTGCCCCTTTGGGGCTGCACGCCTTTTTTCTGCCAAGATCTTGCCTGCCCGAAGCGAAAACATAGGGCTGGTCGCTAACAAAAGCGCGAGCGCGAGCCGTGAGCCGAAAAAGAGGTTCTTTGAAATGGTGAGAATAGGTAAATAGAGCCCTCAGCCAATACTTGGCGGGTTTTTGGGTCACCGTATCACTTTCTGCCCGAAAGCCCCGTAAAGCAAGCCGGATAGCCATTAAAGCCTGACCCGCTTCGGGGGAGCAGTACGGAGGATACAGATAATATTCATTTTACTCAAAATTCAAATAACCATGAAAACAATAGTAAATCCCAACACACTTACAGATGTTGAACTTCTTAGCTTGATCCTGGGAGGCAGGAACGCCCTCAGTAAATCGGAGTATATTTTACAAAACCTGTCGATTGATAGAATTTTGGAAACTTTACCGGAAGAATTAACCACGCTTTACAGCCTTTCCAATACCCAGGCGCAGAACCTTGAAAACTTCAAATCATTCCGGAAAAGGGCAATGATCAGAAAAGACCTTCAACAAATAAGGTCATCAAACGATGCCCGGGAAATAATACAACCCTACTTTGCCGACCTCACACATGAGGAATTTTACTGCATTTTTCTGAACAGGGCAAACCGAGTAATTAAGATTGAACAGATTTCAAAGGGAGGCATTTCCGGAACCGTTACTGATGTCCGAATAGTTCTCAAGAGCGCAGTACTGAACACCGCTTCAGGGATGATTGTTGCACACAATCACCCCTCCGGAAATCTCAGCCCGTCAGATTCTGATATCAGAATTACGCAGAAAATAAAAGAAGCCGGATTGTTACTTGATGTTCAGTTACTCGATCACTTAATAATTGCCGGCGCAGATTACTACTCTTTTGCTGATAACGGAGCGCTTTAATTGTGCCCTGTCAATGATTTGAATGCTGAATTTTCAATTCCGGCATTTGGGGAGCCAGCTCCCCCCTCACCCGTACCTTAGGTTCACCCAGGCCTTACCCCCCTCATTATTCTACAATTATTCTTATTTGATATGCTGCCAATCAATTTAAACGACTTTAA
>WOYI010377326.1_pt1 | contig 10353 bp, 7 predicted proteins | sample 6423411 | NCBI WGS metagenome assembly WOYI01 (sample SAMN13441803, study PRJNA592873) | oil field metagenome | biome: oil field; feature: oil-well bore; material: oil-contaminated soil; isolation source: oil-contaminated soil from oil-well borehole | place: Germany: Wietze | collected 2016-10-18 ... | reverse complement strand
GAATTCAGGAACGCCACCTCGAGCATGTTGTTGCGCCCATAGGGATAGTAGGCATCGGAAATGTCGTCTTGCCCCAAGCAGACCGGCACACCTTCCTCCTGCAGTTCACGCACGCGCGCATGCAGAGGCCCCGTGTGCGGATCGCTGACCACACCCATATCCGCTTTCTTAAGGATGGCCGCCAGCTTTTGCAGGTAGGGCTTGGGATACAGGGACATGGCGCGTGCATGGTGGGCGAGGGAGCGTCCCTGCCAGCCGGTGCGGATGGTTTCCAGCGCCATCACTTCCAGTGAGCGCAGCCCGTTGTCGCCGGCGTCGTCCACCAGCATAGAAACCGGTTTGTCGTACTCCTTTGCCAGCTGGAAGCAGATGCGCACGTGTTCGGCAATATCCGCGTCGGTGTATTCGATCCAGGGGATTCCGCCAACCACGTCAGCACCCAAATCCATAGCCTGGCGCATCAGTTCTTCTGCGCCGGGTTCCCGCACCAGCCCATCCTGGGCGAAAGCCACCACCTGGATGTCCACGATGCCTTTGAATTCCTCACGGGCACGAATGAGGGCTTTCAAGCCTTCGAGCTTGCCCTTTGAGTCGACATCGGCGAAGGCACGGATGTGCGTGCAGCCATATCGCCCGGCCAGCGCGCAGGCTTTGCGCACATTTTTGATGATCCACTTCTCATCGTACTGTTCTTTGATCTTCGCGGCCAGTTCAATCGCGGTCATGGCTTTGCCCATGTCAGCGCCGTGGTAATCTTTCAAAGCGGCTTCATCCATCATCATCAGTGTGTAAACCTTACACAGGTGAAGATGGGTGTTGACGAAAGACTCGGTCACCAAATTGCCACCCGCGTCAAGTTCTTTGGCGGATTTACCTTCGATTTCCTCCGTAATCTTTTCGATCTTCCCATCCTTGATGGCAATATCCGTCTTGGTTTTTGGGTCGCTCCGCAGAATAGCGTGGCGAATGATCAAATCATATTGCTCGCTCATATTCCTCCAACTTTGCTTGTTTATTTAAAAATATGCCGGATGTCCCCATCCGGCACATAAATGTTTGTTTTTCCTATCTGACCTTTCCTGCGTCCAGCATCGCGAGAAAGATCTTTTCCGCCGAGTAGGGCGGTCCATCCAGGCGAATACCGGTGGCGTCATAGATCGCGTTACCAAGGGCGGCGATGGTGGGTACCATGGGGTGCTCACCCACACCGCGCGCGCCCCAGGGACCATCATCCTGTGGAACCTCGGCGTACGTGGTTTCCAGCGGGAAGGCTGTATCTGCTGTGGTGGCGATGCGATAATCCACGAAGCTGGGGTTGGTCATCACGCCGTTGCGCAGGCGGATCTCCTCAAACAGCGCAGAGCTCAGCCCCTGGATGAAACCGCCTTCAATCTGGGCTTTAACCAGCTCAGGGTTGATCGCCTTGCCCACGTCAAATGAAGCGGCGGCTTTGACGACGTTGATGCGGCCGGTCTCCTTTTCGATCTCGATATCCAGCCCTTCACAGCCCACGGTGTAATGCACAACCGCGCGTGGACCCTGGCCGGTTTCGGGATCGAGGTTGGTGACGTACTTGGGCATGAAGGAACCGCGCCCGACGATTGGGCCGCCCATCCATCCTTCGTCATTCGGTTTGGGTAAACCGTAAATGACCAGGTTTTCCAGGGGGGTTTCCTGTTCGCTCTTGTAGGAGATGACCATGCCATTTACGATATCCAGGTCTTCAGGGGTCTCGTGCCAAGCTTCTGCCACCACATCCAGGATCTGCTTACGGGCATCCAGTGCGGCTAAACGAACAGCGTTGCCCATGCTCCATGTAAGGCGGCTCGCGACCGTCTGCCACTCGTAGGGGCTGTATTGGGTATCCACGGGTCCTGCGATGCGCACATCTTCGTACTTGACGCCCAGGGCTTCAGCAGCGATCTGTGCCATGACAGTGAAGGTACCCTGGCCGATCTCCTGCCCGCCCAATCCGACAGTTGCCTTGCCGTCCTCTGAAAGTTCCACCCAGGAGCTTGATCCGGGATTGGGGGGCATGGCGGGGGCTTTCCACATGATGGCGATGCCCTTACCGCGCAGGCGGTCAGGCGAGGAGGGCACCTCTTTCCTGGTGAAATTGATGGATTTGGCAACATCGTCGATACACTGCTGGATACCGTTGGCGTGCATGGTCATACCGGTCACAACGATGTCCCCTTCGGCAATGGCGTTCTGCTTGAGGAATTTAATCTTTTCAATACCGGCTTTTTCAGCCAGTTCGTCGATCGCCTGGTCGATACCCGTGTGCAGCTCTGACATGCCAAAGCCGCGGTAAGCACCGCCGATGGGGTGGTTGGTGTAGACACAAATGCTGTCGGTTTCCACATTTGGAATGTCGTAAGGCCCGGAACTGGAGTAACCACCAGCGCGAGTGATGTTGGTGCCATACTCGGTAGATGCGCCGCCATCCCAATACATCATGTTCTTGAGTGCGAGGAGATTGCCATCTTTGTCGCAGCCGACCTTGACGTGGATGGTCAGGCCCTGGCGCACGAAGTTGGTGTAGAACTCCTCTTCGCGGGTGAGGATGAATTTGATCGGGTAACCCGGCATCTTGGTAGCCAGGGCGACCGGGATGGCTTCCATGGTGAGTCCGGCTTTTGAACCAAAACCGCCGCCCACCAGGGGGGCAATTACGCGCAAATCGCTGTGCGAGAGGTGCAAGGCTTTGGCGACGAGGTTGCGCTGCGCGAATGGTGATTGCGAGGACGCCCAAAGCGTCACTTTGCCCTTTTGATCCATCATGGCAACAGCACCATGCGTCTCAATGGGCACATGTTGAATGTGGGGTACTTTATAGGTTTTTTCAACGATGTACGCGCACTGTTTCCAGGCGGCTTCCACATTGCCCTTGCGGATCTTGAAGTGGTTGGAGATGTTCGTACCGGCTTTAGGGAAGATGAAGTTAACGCATTCATACTTACCCAGGTCCGGGTGAATTAACGGGGCTTTGTCTGAAGCGCCGTATTCAGCATCAAACACGCCTTCAAGCGGTTCATAGTCCACTTCGATCAGCGCGCAGGCTTTTTCAGCGATTTCTTCACTGGTTGCAGCGACAGCAGCAACGGGCTCTCCCAGGAAACGAACGCGGTCCGTGGCAAAGATAGTCTTGTCCTTGAGGTAAAGACCAATCCTTTCCGGAAAGTCCTTGCCTGTGACAACGGCTTTTACGCCGGGTAATTTTTCGGCTTTGCTCGTATCGATACGCTTAATGAGCGCGTGTGGGTGAGGGCTGCGCGCCGCTCGGGCGTAAAGCAACTTGTTGCCAAACTGGATATCATCCAGGTAGGTCGCTGAACCAGTAACTTTTTCCAGCACATCGTTACGCGGTACACTCGCGCCGACCACAGTTGTTATTTTTTCTTTTGATTTAGCGTTTGCCATATTTCGGCTCCTTTAGGATTTCTCCTGTTTTTGATCTGTTACTGTGTCGGAAGGCTCAACTACCAGCCACTTCTTTGACAGCTTCAACGATTCGATAATAACCGGTGCAACGGCACAGGTTGCCAACCAGAGCTTCCCTGATTTCGTTTTCGGTCGGATGCGGATTTCGTTTCAACAGCGCTGTGGCAGAGATCAGCATGCCTGGTGTGCAGAAACCACACTGCACGCCGCCGGTCTTGATGATCGTTTCCTGAAGCTTACTGAGTTTGCCCTGTTTGGCCAGCCCTTCCACGGTGAGGATGTTCGCGCCATCGCATTCAGCAGCGAGAACCATACAACTGTTGACCGGTTTATCGTTCATCAGGACGGTGCAGGCTCCACATTCGCCGGCGGCACAGCCGTTCTTGGTGCCGGTGAGAGAGAGTTTTTCCCGCAGCATTTGAAGCAGGGTCATGTTTTGGGGAACATCCACCGTTTCAACCAAGTCATTGACGGTGAGCGTGATTCTTGAATAAGTCATTGATTCCTCCTGTAATATTCAAACAGCCAGGCTATTTGCTTAACTTCGCCCACACTTCAGTGAGTGCTTCGCGGGTGAGGTTGCGTACCATTAATTTGCGGTAGCGCGCTGAACCGCGGACGTCATCAATCGGCGTAACCGCGTCCATGGCTGCCTCGGCAGCCTCGGCAATCGTTTCGGCTGTGATTGTCTTCTCGGCCAGGATGGCTTCAGCTTTCAGTGCCTCCATGGGGACCGGGGCGACGGAAGCGAGGGCGATCCTGAAAGCAAAACCTGATGGTGATTTAGCGCTGGGATAGCCCAACGCTGCGACACCAACAATGGATAGGTCGCTAATTTTGTTGCGCCCCAATTTTTTATACACACCTGCCATGCCGGAAGGAGGCAGGGGAAGTGTGACGGATGTGACGACTTCACCAGCCTTGAGCACTGTGCGTCCGGGTGCAAGGAAGAACGCATTCATTGGGATGGTACGCGCACCGTCAATTCCCTTTACATTTAATACACCATCCAAAATCATGCACGTGCCAATGGTATCGCCTGCGGGTGAAGCGTTGCAGATGTTACCGATAATCGTGGCGCGGTTACGCAACTGGTAGCTGGCGACTGAATTAGCCGCCTGGACAAGATTGGGGTAGTGCTTGATAACATCAGGGTGCTTTGCTACCTGGTTCATCGTTACCGCGGCGCCAATGGTCAGACCTTTTTTGGGATCAAATGAGAGTTCTTTGGTTCCATCAAGCCCTTTGATATCGACGAGATAATCGAGCTTCAATACGCCGTCTCGCAGCCTGACGAAGCTGTCCGTTCCGCCTGAAAAAGCATTTGCCGTCCCGTCGTGTTCGGCGAGGAACTGACAGGCCTCGGCGAGGCTGGCGGGTTTTACATACTCTAGCTCTGGGAGTCCTGGATGAGGATTGATCATGGTATGTCCTGTCTTTCTTAGATTTTGTTTTTAACACTTACGTGCTTTGTCACTTTTACTCCGCTTAATTTACATCGGCAGGTTCAAGTGAAAACTTATTAGGTCTTTCTTTGTCACATTGATTGAGTTTTTTGACCGGTAACTTACCTCGCTTTCTTTACCTTCCAGAATGCAAACATCACGTCATTGTGATAATGGCGGATAATTTGCCGGTGTTTTGCGATGAAATTTCGCTATTAAGATGATAGCATTAAAAAAAAACACTGACAAGAAAATTATAGCGCTTGTCAGACAAAATAGGATAAATGTAATGCCGGGTAAAAAATAAGGATGCAGGATTTCTGGAGGCAACCAAAAATATATACCAGGTCACTACTGGCATAAATCGGTCTTTACTATAATAATTAACTGACCACGAAATATAGTAATTCAAGGATAAAACAATGAGTCAGGTTGCCATAATCACCGACAGCACCAACGATCTACCCGCTGACTTACGTGAAAAATATCACATCAGCGTTGTACCATTGACGATCGTGTGGGGAGATGATCAGTATCTGGATGGGATTGAGATTACTCCCGAAGAATTCTACGACCGGCTTGGTAAAACTCCTCACCATCCCACTACATCGCAACCGACGCCGCAGGATTTCACCCGCGCATATGAGGGTGCGATTGCTGCCGGCGCTGATGAGATCTTGGTGGTCACAATTAGCAGCGCGATGAGCGGGACGATCGAATCCGCCCGGGCGGCAGCAGAGACATTCAGTGCACCGGTGCGGGTGCTGGATTCCAAATCCAACTCCATGAGCCTCGGTTGGCAGCTTCTGGCGGCTGCGCGGGCGCGTGAAGCAGGTGGCAGTTTGGAGGAAATGGTACTGGCAGCTGAAGAGGTGAGGGAGCGCCTGCATTTTCACATAGTGCTCGATACACTCGAATACCTGGTGAAGGGTGGACGGATCGCGGGGGCGGCAAAATTTATTGGCAATGTATTGAATATCAAACCACAGATCCGCGTCAACCACCAGAGTGGGACGGTGGAGGCGGGAGATGTTTCACGTACCCGGGCGCGCGCGCTGGAGACATTGTATTCAAGCTTTTTCAAGAAAGTGGATGGAACGAAGCATTTACGAATCGCTGTGCTGCACAACGCAGCCTACGAAGACGCCAGAGCCCTGGCGGATCGGATTACGGCAGAGTTTGAACCGTTGGAGTTGATCGTTGGCATCGTTTCTCCGGTATTGGGGGCGCACACCGGGCCACGCGCGGTGGCGCTTTGCGGCTATTCCGAAGGTTGAAGATTCATAAGAATTTAGGTTTAGTGACAGGGGTTAGTGACAGGGTGCGCGCTTGCCTTTTAAATTCAATTAGGATATTATTAATCATGCGTTTTAGCTTAAAAACGCAAAAATCAGAAGCACAATTCTAAGGAGGAAGAGAAGTGAAAAGATCATTGTTTGTAGTGCTTTCCCTGTTGTTGGTTGCAACCCTGGTGTTAACCGGTTGTGCCAAAGAAGCCAAACTTGGCTCAGAAGAAAACCCGATCAAGTGGGTTTTCGTTCCTTCCGGCGAGATGGAAGACGTCTCTTCGGGTGCGGATGCTGTCGCCGACCTCATCTTCAAGGAAACCGGTCTGGTCATCGAAACCTTCGTGGCAACTGACTATACAGCCGCTATCGAAGCACTGTGCTCTGGTCAGGCTCAGATGGGTTCACTGGCGACTTTTGCCGCCATCACAGCCGCGGATCGCGGATGTGCCTTCCCTGAACTGGTTGCCACCCGTTACGGCAGCCCGACCTACACTGGTCAGATCATCGCCGGCGTGGACAGCGGGATCACTTCTGTAGCCGATCTTGCCGGAACCACCTTCTGCGCGACCGATGAAACCAGCACCAGTGGATGGATCATCCCCAGCATCATGATGAAAGCAGTTGGCATCAACCCGGATACCGACCTGGATGTTGTCTTCGCTGGTAGCCATGACGCGGCTGTTGTGGGTGTCTACAGTGGTGACTGCGATGCTGGCGCCAGCTATGTGGATGCCCGCGCTGGTGTAGAGGATGAGTATCCTGATATCATGGATAAGGTCGTTCAGGTCGAGATCTCGATGGAGATCCCGAACGATGGTGTTCAGTTCATCAAGGACTTCCCCGCTGAAGACAAACAGGCCATCATTGATGCGCTCCTGGCCATCATGGAGACTGAAGAAGGACAGGTCGCCATGGATGCTGCTTACGAATGGGACGGTCTCGAAGTTCGTGACAACACTTTCTATGATGCTTTTCGCCAATTGCTCGATGCTGCCGGGGTTACTGCAGAAGACCTGTAAAAAAATCGTTTTACCTAGCAACTAACCTTCAAGACGGGGGGCTTAATGTCCCCCGTCTTGACAATTGGAGTGAATCTTATGCTCGAAATTCGCCACTTGACAAAAATCTATGATGATGGAACTGTGGCTCTACGTGATGTCAGTTTTAGTGTTCCTGATGGAGAGTTCCTGGTTGTCATTGGTTTGAGCGGATCGGGAAAATCCACTTTATTGCGTTGCATCAACCGGCTCATCGATCCCACTGAGGGGGAGATCCTTTGGGAAGGTGAAGACCTTGCCAAGCTCAAGGGTGATGACCTTCGCCATGTGCGCCGGAAGATCGGCATGATTTTCCAGCAGTTCAATCTTGTCAAACGCTCCACCGTGTTAACTAACGTGATGGCAGGCAGGCTTGGATACACTTCAACCTGGCGCAGTCTTTCCAGTCAGTTTTCTCAGCAGGATCAACAGCGTGCAATCAATGCGCTCGAAAGGTTGGGTCTCACAGATCAAACTGACAAACGTGCCGATGAGCTGAGCGGTGGTCAGCAGCAGCGTGTGGGTATCGCCAGAGCGCTCATGCAGGAGCCGAAAATGATCCTGGCAGATGAACCAGTGGCGAGCCTTGACCCGGTGCTGGCCCATTCCATTCTCCAGCACCTGGAGCGCTTGAATAAAGAAGATGGAATGACAATCATCTGTAGCCTGCATTATCTTGACCTGGTGCAGCGCTACAGCACAAGTGTGATCGGTTTACGAGATGGCAGGCTGGTCTATCAGGGATCCAGTGAAGATATTAGAAAGATCACAGATGCTCAATTCAAATCCATTTATGGAGAAGAAGCTGAGCGAATGGGTGGTCTCGTCGGAGAAATAGTCACAGAGGGTGAGGGTGCCGCATGAGAAGCCGAAAATCTGACACCGAGGTCAAACCGAGCCTGGTTCCACCAGTTGTTGCAGGTATCGTTTCACTTATTTTACCGGGCGTTGGTCACATGCTGGCGCGCTCTTTTGGAAAAGGACTCACGTTATTTCTAAGCTTTGTGTCCATGGCTGGTTTATGGATCTGGCGGGTGAGAGTGGAAGCACGCCGCGAAGCGGATTTCCTTGCCATGTTCCAGAAATCCATCCAACTTCGTCCAATACTCCTGATCATCTTAATACTCCTGGTTTTGATCTATTTCTGGATCGCATACGATGCTTACAAGACCGCCAATAAAAAGGTAAAGGCGAGGTCCGGATTCCTTTGGGTGCTCGTGTTGATCTCGTTCTTTCTGCTGGGATGGCAGATCGGTGAGATTCAACCAGCCACCCTAATTACTGAGGGTAAAAATTCATTTCCGCTTTTGAGCCGTGTTCTATGGCCGTGGGAAAAAGCTATCTATCGTCCTGAAGAATTTCTTACAGGCTACGCCGAGGTCTTGATCCCATGTACGGAAGGTATTGAACTTGAACCAGTGGTGGTTGAGGAAGGGGATCCGGTTGTAACCGTTACCCCGGCTTGCGGTAGTCTGCCAGAGATCGACGGTGACCCGGGTACTACTCTGACCATGACAGGCAGCGGTTTCAAACCGAATACTGAAACTGAGATTTGGTGGATCGATCAGGTGCAAAATAAATTCCGTCACCGCGCGGCTGGTGATTACGTCAAGGTCGTAACGGACGAGAATGGCTCATTCACGCTTGATGTGATTATCCCTTACCGAGTAATACCCGCTACCAGCAAGGAAGGTTACGTAGTCTGGAGGCTCATAGGTAGCCAGCTTGCCTCAGTTGGTGACCCGGTACTCAGCGAGGAACTGAAATTATCGATTGAAAAGATGATCGAGACCATCTTCCTGGGTATGATGTCGACTTTCTTCGGAATCATTCTCTCTGTACCGGTCAGTTTCCTGGCAGCGCGCAACCTGATGTCTGCAAATAAGATCACTTTAGCCATCTATTACCTTGTGCGCTTAATTTTGAATATCATCCGCTCGATCGAGCCGCTCGTGTGGGCGGTCATCGCGATCATCGCGGTTGGTCTGGGGCCGTTCGCCGGTATCATCGCACTAACTATTCACTCTATCGCTGCCCTGGGTAAACTGTATTCAGAGGCGATCGAATCCATCGATCCGGGTCCTCTGGAAGCCATCCAGGCGACCGGGGCGAACTGGATGCAACTGGTCTGGTATGGGGTTGTTCCGCAAATTATCCCGCCCTTTGTTTCATTCACGATTTATCGCTGGGATATCAATGTACGTATGTCAACCATCATTGGTATGGTCGGCGGCGGCGGTATCGGTTACCTGCTGATACAATGGATCCGCTTGCTTGACTACCGTTCAGCGGGTATCGCCATCTGGTTTATTGCGATTACTGTCGCAGTTCTCGATTACTTAAGTGCGGAAATACGTGCACGGTTTGTTTAGTCTCGCAAAAAATACCTGAAAATCAAGAGCTGCTTGATTGGGAACCCCTTTCAGACAGCTCTTTTTATTTACTCGTCCTCAATTTCTACCCCGCATTTATCCAGCCAGGTCTGGGCTTTGGGTGCCAGGCTGCCCGCCAAATTCAGCGGGGTGTCATCCAACCCGGGAATGCCAATGGGCAAACCGGTGAGGTCTTTCAACCAGTCGTTTATGTTTTCGGGGAATTTCGTGATGACAGAGTCGGGATCGATCATCCACATGGCGAGCTGAAGGCTTACCAAATCCTTGGTTTCAGTCTCGGCGGGAAGGTCTTCCAGGCACAGGCATTTTGCGAGATCGAGCTGCTTGCCTTCCTCTAACATTTCCAGCCGGTAGGTCGTCTCGGATTTTGGCAGGCTCTTTAGACTGTCGATACTTAATGCGAAGGGTCGGATCTCCCTGGTTTCTCCAGCCGTAAATTGAATTTCACTGCCTTGAACAACCACCATACGGCTGGAACCTGGATCGGTGGGAATGTAAACCAGACCGCATGGAATGATCACCTCAAGCGGGGCATCAGTGTTGTTGTAAAGCTCCATGTTGATGGTTCGTCCGCCCAGGTTGTAAACAACAATTTCACCACGGGTACTGATCACTCTGATCCTATCGTTGGCGATCAGGCTCAACACATCGTTGCTTTCTGTAATCGGAGTGCTTTGGGGCTTGAGTTTGTCGAATAGCGCTGTGAATGTACCCGGGCAGGAACACGAAATCATCAGTATGAGGA
>WOYI010349181.1_pt1 | contig 10353 bp, 2 predicted proteins | sample 6423411 | NCBI WGS metagenome assembly WOYI01 (sample SAMN13441803, study PRJNA592873) | oil field metagenome | biome: oil field; feature: oil-well bore; material: oil-contaminated soil; isolation source: oil-contaminated soil from oil-well borehole | place: Germany: Wietze | collected 2016-10-18 ... | reverse complement strand
CGCCAGTCAGGTCGATATGGGCTTTGGAGGTAGTGAAGTGATAGTTCATTAGCACCAGGCTGCCGGGTTTGACGAAGGTTTTGGCCAACAGATGCTCGGCGGCGCAACCCTGGTGGATGGGCATGACGAGATTGAAGCCGAGCACATCGCGTACGGCGTCGGCCAGGCGGTAGAAACTCTCAGAACCGGCATAAGCGTCATCGGCAACCATCATGGCGGAGAGTTGACGGTCGCTCATGGCATTGGTGTCACTATCGGTAAGCATATCCAGGAAGATATCGCGTGTGCGCAGGAGGAAAGTATTGAAGCCGGCCGCGGTGATGGCCTGCTGGCGTTGAGCGATTGTTGGCAGGGATGTTTCCTGGACGATTTTAATTTTGTACATTTCAATCGGCAAAAGTTTTCCCGAAGATAAACGAATATTCATGATGTTCCTTTAATGGTTGTAGAAAAACGGAAAAAGGGATCGCGCGCCGAACCTCAGAGGGTTGGTAGGGATGCAAGGTAAGGGGTCATCACCGGCTCGATCCAGCCGGAAATGCCCCTAAACGTAATAATAGATGTAGGAGGATTTACTGATGAAAGCGAGGGCAGGAAGTAAATGATTTTCCATTCGCGTTAGTTGATCACGAATTACTCCGATTATTGACCCGAATTTTGGACTAATACTGGCAAACTAGCAAATTATTGATTAGAGTATTCAGCCGGGTCAGTACAGATGACCGTGTTTGTTTAGGCATTTAAAGCCGTTCGCAGGCGCTTAGCATAAGGGAGCCGGAGCGAATTTTCTTGCCGGCCTGCATACGTCAGTCTAGCTCTGCCAGCCTGTTTGTATAGGTTTAGTGAGACTCTGGGTAGTGAAAACACTTTCTCACTTGCGTATAATTCAGCGCAATCAAATTGAAATTACACGAGGTCCATGATGAGTAAAACAGCCCAATCTCAGTCCGTTGCGCCCAAGGGGCGCCCAAACAAGTTGACGGACAAAAAGAGTCTAGCCCAAAAATCCAGAAAGGCATTGCCATTATGGATCTGGCTCTTGGCTGGCGTGCTGATCCTTGGCGCGACATGGTGGCTGACCCGGCAGGCGGGAGAGGCCAACAGTGAGGGGTTGGCAAGGGAAGTGAACGTTCAGGAAGCAGCAACGCTGCGCGAGGCGGGGGCCTTTGTACTGGATGTGCGCGAGATGAGCGAGTGGACCGCGGGGCACATCCCCGGCGCGACGCTTATTCCGCTTGGGGAACTTGAAAACCGGCTGGTTGAAGTGCCGAAAGACGTCAAGATTTTGGTGGTGTGCCGCTCGGGCAATCGCAGCGCGCAGGGGCGGGACATCCTGCTGAAGGCCGGTTATGAAAGCGTAACCAGCATGGCCGGAGGCATGAACGATTGGGTGGCGGCGGTTTACCCAAGTGTGACCGGGAATTAGCTTTAAGGCCTAGCCCTTGACCGAGTTCTGATTGCGGTGGTCATATTTGCAACATTTATCAGTTGACCGAGCTCTGGGCTTTAGCTTCAGGTTTCCAAGATAGTAAACAATTCCCATCAGCCCAGTATAGGCGCAATTGGATCGGTCAAGCCCGTTGAAGTTTTGATTTGGGGACTATTTAGACTGACGATAACAGAAAATAGGGACGTGTGGACTGGGTTTATACTCTGCCTGGGGCAAAGATTATTTATCTTCAGTCCCGCCTGAACCCCAATGATCTGCATCTATCGATAAGCCTCTTTGCCTCGGTATCGGTGTGGTACCCGGCCGGTTGCTCAGGGCTTAGGCATGTCTGATGGATGTAAGCTTTGGGCGAGATTGACCTTCTATTGGTCAATCTGTCATCCAAAATGCAGATCAATACACGAAACAATAAATGTCATCGAACCTCTAAAAACACAAGGAAGCTTACTTTGCGGCCTATACCCCGTGTTTGAACCAGAATAATTATTGTTATACTTTAAAGGTAAAAACCGGTTTTGAATACCTGTAAAAGTTTCAGATGGACTGAAAACCTGATTGATTTCCAGGTTGGATGGGATTGTATATTGCCGAGGTTGAGGGGGTAATGGCAAAAGTTTCGGTACCTGATGATTCAAAACCAGTTTGACCATAATGATGCACGCCCGAGCGTTAATTTGAGGTTCCAGAGCTATCAAAGAAACCCGGGCAAATAAAGATGGAATTTAAAAACAGTAGTAATTGGTACCCCTGATCTTTGAACCCTTGGGCTGATCAGAGGTTTTCTGAGAGGACCTTAGTATGTTTGAAAAGATATTATTACCACTTGACGGATCTGCCATGGCGGAACGAAGCATACCGCATGCGATCGAATTTGCCCGCATTTTCAACAGCAAAATCCTTGTGCTCCACGTTCTGGAATCTGGAATAAGCGCTGAACAAATTATGCATACTGAACCGCTGAATTGGCAGCTTCACAAAGCCAAAGCAGAGCTCTACTTGCATAAAATAGCCAATCAGATGCGGTTATCGCTTGACCTGCCTGAACTGGATAATGAAACCGATTGTAATGGCCGGGTGACAGTTACAGTTTTGGAGGGAAAAGTTGCCGAAGATATCGTCGATTTTGCCCACAGGGAGGATATCGATCTGCTGGTTATCAGTTCTCATGGTTCCAGCGGATTAAGTCGCTGGAACCTGAATAGCGTGACCACAAAGGTCGTTAATCTAATTTATAAACCTGTTCTGATCATTCGCGGTTTTGCGGTAGAAGGGGAGGTTTCCATGCTTCCGCGTTATGAAAGGATCATGATGCCAATTGACTGTTCCCGCCGTTCGGAATGCTCAATAAATGCCGGATTTGCTATCGCTAAAAATTACCAATCCCACGTGATATTAACTTCTGTGATAAAACCGCCGGAAATTTCTGCCATAGATCCATTCAACCAGGAACTTGAAATGTTGAATGACCAGTATATGGACCTTTCACGCAAGACAGTCCAACGTTACATGGATGAATTATCCCAAAGGCTTGGTGTGGAAAATGAAATACGAATCGTCGAGGACCACAGTATTGTAAAAGCGATTATGAACCTCGCAAATGATGAAAACGTAGATCTAATCATCTTATGCGCCCATGGATATACAGGAGAATTAAGTTGGCCTTTCGGTACCGTGGCCCGTAGTTTCATTGAATACAGCACAAAGCCCATCCTGGTAATCCAGGATCTGACATACCTGGACGTACAGCCAACGGATGCTTCGCAAGCTACTGAATCAACACGGAGCCCGGAATAATGTCAGAATTGCCCATATCCGGGGGCCAAAACGAAGAGCTTTTCAATGATGAATGTTCCTTCGTTGAATCCCTAGTACAGCGATATCAACACGCAAGTATTCTGCCCGCGCAAAGGCGATCCAAGCTACCCGACCTTGTAAAGAGTCAGCTCAAATCTTACGAGGAGTGGATAGCCAGCGCTTATCAGCACTACCAGGATTTATCCAGCTCCGACGGAAATATCAGCCTGACTGCGGAGTGGATTTTGGATAATCATTACATCCTGCAGCAGGCTTTCCATCTGATCCAGGAAAACCTGCCTTCTGGATATCAGGAGCAACTTCCCAGGTTGACGGATTCTCCTTACAAAGATTTTCCCCGCATTTTTGCCATAATCCGCAGTTTACTTCATCACCGAAGTTATTTGCTTAATTTAGATGAGATACAGAGATCGTTAAACGAATTCCAGGAAACGGTACCGCTTACCCTGGGGGAATTGTGGTCAATTCCAATCTTTATTCGTTTTGGATTGATTGAAATGTTAGCCCAAGTCCTGTTTGTAGATATTAAGCCGGGCGAATCCATTGTATTAAATTCAATGCCTCCCATTCTCCCCGAAAGTTCAATACCTGCACAAGCGCTTACTCTAGAGGACGCTATAAATCAGTCAGAATTTGTTGGCCGTATCATTCGCAGCTTGCGGGTGATTTCTGAAACCAATTGGGAGGAAATTTTTGAATCCCTAAGCTTGGTGGAGAAGACCTTGCGCCAGGATCCCGCCGGTATTTACCCTAACATGGACTTCAGAACCAGAAACTTGTACCGGGGAGAAATCGAAAAGCTTGCCAGGCTAACCGGTGAGGATGAAAGCCATCTGGCTAAATCACTGCTTAATCTATGCAATCAACCCAACGCTATGGTTGGCGGCAACAATCTTGAACGCCAGAAACCGGATCACATCGGCAGCTTCCTCATCGGTGAGCGACGCAGGGAGTTTGAGGAAGTAATTGGCTATAAACCGGACCTGAAGGAACGTATCCTACATAAAGTAAAAACTTGGAAAACCCCTTTATATCTTGGGGGTCTCTCTATCCTTGCAGTTGGATTAGTTTTGATCGTTCTGCGGCTTACCCACAGAGTTGTTTTATTTGAGTCTTTGGGCTTTCCCCAGGCCTTGTTAATGGCCATCATTACTCTATGCTTAATCCCGCCGGCCTTTATTGTTGCCAATCACCTGGTTAATATTGTCGTAAACGCATTCACCTCATCGACGCTCCTGCCCAAGTTGGAATTTAAGCAATCGATCCCTGAGGAATATAGAACGCTTGTAGTGATACCGGGACTGATTTCCGATAGTAAGGGCATAGCAGATCTGGTTCATCAGATCGAAATTCACTACCTGAGCAATCCGCAGTCCGGTATTAAATTTGCCTTGCTTACCGATTTTTCTGACGCCGACAGCCAAACCCGCCCTGAAGACGAAGGCCTGATTGATGAAGCATTTAAGGCAGTGGCAGATCTGGATCAGAAGTATCAGCAGGCTGGAGAGGAAGGCGACAAACGATTTTTCTTTTTTCACCGCCAACGCCTGTGGAACCCTTCTCAAGGAAAATGGATGGGATGGGAGCGAAAACGGGGTAAGCTGGAGGAGCTTGGCCGATTTTTGCGAGGCGACAATGCCACATCATTCCTAACGCTCACGGCCAATGAAAATACCCGTCAACAAATCGGTAATATCCGTTATGTGATTACAGTTGATGCGGATACCGTTCTACCGCCCGGCTCAGCAGCCCGCATGATTGGCACGATTACTCACCCACTTAATCAAGCCAGGTTTGACCCGGTTAGCGGACAGGTGGTTTCGGGGTATACCATTCTACAGCCTCGGATCGATATCAACCCACGCAGTGCCAACCAGACATGGTTCACCCGTATTTTTGCCGGCGATACAGGTCTTGATCTTTACAGCCGTGCGGTTTCGGATGTTTACCAGGATGTTTTTGGTGAGGGAATATATGTGGGTAAAGGCATTTATGATGTAGATGCCATGATGCAAAGCGTTGAGAACCACATCCCGGAAAACGCGCTTCTCAGCCACGATTTGCTTGAGGGGATTCTGGGTCGGGCAGGCTTAATCAGCGATATTACACTCATCGAAGATTACCCACTAAATTATTATGAAACAGTAGCCCGTCAGCGGCGTTGGATCCGCGGGGATTGGCAGCTTTTACCCTGGTTGATCAAACCCGCCAAGTTTGGGGTTAAATTTTCAAGCTTAAGTTACTGGAAAATCATTCACAATCTGCTGCGATCACTTCTTTCCCCGACGCTGCTGATTACAATGCTTCTGGGAATTGCCTTTATACCCAACCTAGCCTGGTTGTGGATTTTGATCACGCTGGTTTCATTCGGCGTTCCACTTGTCAACGCGGTAGTCATTAGTTTTAAACAAACTCTGCAGAGTATGCGCCGCAAAGCCATCTGGCCTTCTTTGTGGCCGGTATTTATGCGCTGGGTATTTGCTATAGCTTTTTTGCCTTATGAAGCCTATTACTCAATCGATGCCATACTGGTCACTTTGCATCGCTTGTTTATCTCTCATCGCAAATTGCTTTCCTGGACGACCGCTGAGCGCACCTCTCAGCTGTTGCGTTCCCAAACACTTCAAAAAGAAGCCTGGATTAAGCTAAGTCTTTCCGCAATTTTTGCTGTTATTTTTGTGCTGATCGCTCAATGGCAATCCCTGTTGACCGAGAAGACAACCATTCTATGGCAGATGCCAGTTTTGCCTATCATCCTATTATGGTTGTCATCCTCCATAGTTGTCAGGTTAGTTAACCAACCTCTTCCCAGCCCAAAGAGCGAGACTCCTTTTGAGGATCTGGCTTTTCTACGTCTGGTTGCCCGACGAACATGGAATTTCTTCGAGACCTTTGTTGGACCACAGGACCACTGGTTGCCCCCGGATCATTTTCAGGAATCACCCCGTCAGGTCATAGCCCATCACACCTCGCCATCGAATATCGGTTTATTCCTCACATCCGCAATTGGAGCGTATGACCTTGGTTACTTTGACCAGCTGGGAATGGCAGCACAGCTGGAAACCACGATCAATACCCTGACACAATTGGAGCGGCACCGCGGTCATTTTCTAAACTGGTATGACACACAGACACTTGAACCGCTTAAGCCACACTATGTCTCCACTGTTGACAGTGGTAACCTGGCAGTCAGCCTGATCATTGTTTCTCAGACCTGTAAAACCATCACATCAAAAAGGGTTTTTCGCCGGGAAATTTGGGAAGGCTATATGGACAACCTGACCGGCTTGCACGAGATTCTCTCAGGGATTTCTCTTGCACATCCCGAGATTCAAACGCGGGCGATACTTTTATCGATCACAAACTTGTTGGACAGAATCCATTCCATCATAAACATCCCTTTGCAGTGGTACCCAACATTTACATTTATTGGTTCAGACTTTTGGCCGAAACTTTCGAGAAGCCTGGGCGATTTTATCTCCAGCTTGCCAGCTAACATCGAAATAGAAAATATCATTAGTCTGCAGGGGGTTATCCAGGGGATAGAGAAAAACTATGACGCGATCCAAAACACGATTAATGAGCTGGTACCCTGGATCCCACTTATCGAAAAGATCCCCGATGCACTCCAACAAAGCCATCTTCAGCCAAAAGTTGATAGCCTGAAAGACCTGCTGATTTATAACCCACGGCTCTGCGAGCTCCCGCAACTTATTGAGCCTGCTCAATTAATGATCGAACAAATCCATCAGGAGCTGAAAAAATCTACCAATGCTACAGACCCATTGGATAAATCCGCGGCAGCAGCAAGCGCCTGGATAGAGGGTTTACAGAAAGCCTTACTGTATGCCAAAGGTAATGCAATCCATCTTCAAGAGCAATTTAGTGAACTTGAGAAGCAATGCGATCAACTAATTGACGAGATGAACTTTGCTTTTCTGTACAACGCGACCCGAAATGTATTCCATATTGGTTTTAACCTCGAAACGGGTCAACTCGACAACAATTATTACGACCTGCTTGCTTCTGAAGCAAGAATCGCCTCCCTGTTTGCTATTTCCAGGGGTCAGGTGCCTCTAGCCCACTGGATGCATCTTGGACGTCCGATTACGAAGGTAAATGGAGAATACGCACTCTTATCCTGGAGTGCGACCATGTTTGAGTACCTGATGCCCACACTTTATTTTCAATCGCATGTGAACACTTTGCTTCATAACAGTGTTGTGACCACCGTGAACTACCAACGTTCTTATGCCCAAGAGAAGAAGGTTCCCTGGGGTATCTCTGAATCGGGCTTCCATCAATTTGACACAAACATGAATTATCAATACCGGGCTTTTGGGGTGCCTGCTTTAGGTTTTAAGCGCGGCCTGGCCGATGACCTGGTGGTTACGCCTTACGCTTCATTTATGGCCATCAAATGGGCGCCTTCGTCTGTTGAGAAGAATACACAGGACTTAATATCTCACAATGCTTACGGACCTTATGGGTTTTATGAATCGATCGATTTCACCCAGAATCGGTTAAGCGCCGGCAAAAAATGGGAAGTCATCCATGAGTATATGTCGCACCACCAGGGCATGATTCTCATGGCATTGGTAAATTATTTGCGGTCCGACGTGATGGTGCGCCGAGTCCATCAGGATCCCAAGATCCAAAGTGTGGAATTACTGCTGCATGAACAAGTTCCCACAGGAGTGCCGCTACTCATGCCGGGCGAACAGGAAACCAGGGGAACCCGCCGTATCAGTGATGCCCCTTTGCAGATTGAACCCTGGTCAGAACCTGTTACATCCCATGCCGTACGGATGCATCTGCTTTCTAATGGTACTTTCAGCACCATGCTTTCGAATCGAGGTAGTGGGTTTAGCCGGTGGAAAAACATCGACCTAACCCGCTGGCACGCAGACAGGGTGCTCGACCCCTGGGGAACCTGGATCTACATCCAGGATATGGAGAAGAAGAAAAGTGAATCTGGGTTTGCAACCTGGTCTGCTGCTAATCAACCCATCCCGGGCAATTTAGATGAAATGCAGGTGAACTTTTTTGCCCACATGGCTGTATTTAGACGGACGGAAAACGATTTAACAACCACGATGGAAGTGACCGTAGCACCTGATGAGCCACTTGAAATCCGCCGCATCCACGTGATCAACAATGCTTCTGTATCGCGGGATTTACGCTTTACTTCGTATGGTGAGGTTGTTCTCAACGATCAGGCCGCAGACACAAGGCACCCGGCTTACAACAAGCTTTTCATCGAATCTGAATATATCCAGGAATTGAATTTATTAATCTTTGACCACCGCAAGAAAAATGCCACAAAGCAAGCTGTTTACCTGGGTCACATGCTGGTAATCAAAGAAAACCGCAACCACAGAAATGACAAATATCCGGTTGCCTATGAGACCGATCGCAGGTCATTTATTGGCCGGGAGCACAATTTGCGTAATCCGCAGGCTCTGCAATCCAAAGATTATCTGACTGGTTCGGTTGGACCTACTCTGGATCCTATCTTTTCGCTTGGCAGAAAAATCCACCTGGGACCTCATGAGACCTTTTCATTGGCTTACCTAACTTTTACTGCACCTTCGCGGATGGCTTTGATTAATTTGGCACAGCGTTACAGGGCATGGACCAAAGTTGACGATGCCTTCCTTGAATCCAACCTAAGTAACCTGACCTGGCTGGGCAGACAAAAAATCAATCGAGATGAGCTTAAGACGGACGTGGGCTTGCTTTCATTATTGGTATATCCGCATAGTCAGAAACGAGCTGATGCGGAGACTCTCTCAAAGAATGTCCTCACTCAGGCGGGTTTGTGGCGTTTCGGAATCTCGGGTGATTTCCCTATCATCCTGCTTGAAATTGATAACCCCCTGTACCTTAACTTGCTGGTTGAAGTGATCCAGGCACAATCCTTCTTGAGAGCGCGCGGATATAAGGCAGACCTTGTGGTGCTGAATACGCAGCCCAGCATGTACAACTCAGAATTAAACGACATGATGCTGCGAAGAATCCGCTTGATTGAAGCAGAACAATGGGTAAACCAGAGGTCAGGCATTTTCATCCGCTCAGCCGACCAAATGCAGGCTGAAGAACAAATCCTGTTAAGATCCGTTGCCAGGGTCATACTAAGAGGGGACTGTGGATCCTTAACCGAACAACTCCGAATGAGCTTTAACCCGCTTGCGGACCTGCCTCCGTTCTTCGCGGCTTTTCCATCGAGAAGAGAATTGCCTGCTACGCCCCCTTGGGATTCAAAACCGATCGGTGACCTGCAGTTTTTTAATGGTTATGGTGGTTTTTCCCCGGATGGAAAAGAATACGTTATCCATCTCCCTCCCGGAAAAACGACTCCAGCTCCGTGGGTAAATGTTATCGGTTATCCTAATTTTGGATTCATGGTCACCCAAGCTGGCAGCCAGACCACCTGGGCATTCAACAGCGGTGAAAATCGGATCTCACCCTGGTCCAATGACCCGGTGAGTGACCCTCCCGGCGAGGTACTGTATCTTCGCGATGAAGAAACCAGTGATATCTGGACGCCTACTCCGCGTCCAATGCCTGCACCGCAGGCGTATCGAGTGCGGCATGGCGCTGGATACAGCATATTCGAATCTGAATCCCACGGTCTTCAACAGGAAATGACAGTCTTTGCCAGCCCTGAGGACCCCATCAAAATTGTCCAACTAAAAATCAAGAATAGACTCGGCGAAAACCGGCGCATCACTGCTACTTATTATCTGGAATGGGTGCTGGGATTGACGCATGAAGACACTTATACAAGCCTAATTCCTGAATATGACCCCCAGTATTCGATGCTACGAGTACGCAACCCCTACCATGCAGAGTTGGGAAAACAAATTGCCTTCCTGATGACGAACCGCTCGCTGCACGGCTTCACCACTGATCGTTTGGAATTCCTTGGCAGCGATGGATCCGTTGAGAATCCTGCGGCGTTGCATCGCATAGGGCTTTCAAATAACGTCACGGTCGGCATTGACTCCTGTGCAGCCTTACAACTGCATCTCGACCTACCTGCAGATGGAAGCGATGAGATTTATTTTGTGGTGGGGGACGCCAAG
>WOYI010619508.1_pt1 | contig 10355 bp, 18 predicted proteins | sample 6423411 | NCBI WGS metagenome assembly WOYI01 (sample SAMN13441803, study PRJNA592873) | oil field metagenome | biome: oil field; feature: oil-well bore; material: oil-contaminated soil; isolation source: oil-contaminated soil from oil-well borehole | place: Germany: Wietze | collected 2016-10-18 ... | reverse complement strand
GCCAGGGAATACGGCTTTCCGGTGGCCGGGTTCGTTTCCGCTTCTCCGCCGGTCCCGGTGGGGCCGGCATCATCGACGGTGGCGGTAGCTCCTCGGCGCTGCTCCAGGTAGATTTCCAGGGCGGTCCTAAACCGGAGGAGGCCCCGGGCTCGGTAGTCTTCGCGGATCCGGCCCCATCGGGTGAGGGGGATCCGGTCGGGGCCGGGGGTCTCCGGCCGGCCGAGCAGGGGCGGATCATGCTCGATTGGCGGGGGCCGGGGCCGGCGGCGGTTGAGCATGGCGGTATCCGGGATGCTGTCCCAGGGGAATGAGCCGAGGAAGAGCCAGACTATCCCGGACTTTTGGCGGGCGGGTTTGGCGTCGGGGTCGAAGAGCACCCGGGAATATGTGAAAAATCGCTTATTGAACGACCAGTAGAGATCAAACCCTTCTTCGTCGCGGAGGGCTTTAACAAGGTATTTTTTCAGGTAGGTTTGAGGGTCTTTGTTCCCGCAGTCCTCCGGCTTTGCCCGGGTCCAGAGCCAACCGTGCTGCGGATCGTTGCGGAGAGCCATCGGTTTTACTATGATACCCTGCCCGCAGCGGTCCCAGATTTTTGATATCTCGGAGGTCTTCGCTATCCACCGCCGGCCGAAGAGGATCATGTGGGCGTGCAGGAGACCGGAGCGTTTCAGGGATCCGTCCTTCTTTCGCTTGGGGGTGAACTCGTAAACGCTGATGTAGGGGAGCCGGAACCCGAACCGCTTTCTGAGGAGGGAGAAGAAGCGGTTTAGGGCTACCTGAAAATGCCGGTTCGCGTGCCAGAGCGACGTAAACCGCCCGGGGTCGGTGGTCAGGGTCAGGAAAACCGCATCGCTGTAATATTCCCGGCTTTTTGTAAAAATCGAGTCGTATTTTTTGATGAGGGCAACCTTCCGGCCCTGGTGGTTGAATCGGTTAAGGAAGGGGAGCACCAGAAGCCGGTCGGGGTTGGTCGGATCCCCGAGCACGAGCCGCCGGTCTCGGACATCATTCATGTAGTCCGTGAAATGCTCTTGCACCTCTTCCCGGCTTTCGGGGGGGAGCATCTGATACGAGTTCAAAACGCGGATCGCTTCGATGCGTTCCGGGCGGCATTTCTTCGGCCAAGCGTATACTGAGCGTGGTTTGTTGTCGTCCTCGTCGGCGGTTTTGCGGTAGTTTGAGTTTTGCACTTGCCTTATCAAGTAAAGTAACTTGTTGGTTGTTGCCGCTGTAACCAGTCCGTCGGCCCCCTTTTGGCACGTAACCAGTCCAGAGGCCGCTAACTTGCGTAACCGGCGGTATATGCGATGGTATGCAGCGTTCCGGGCTTTATCATCCGTCCCGGGTTTCAGGGGGGGGTTACATCCGGCACAATAGACGTCTAATAGGTGCGGTAAATTTACGCCGTAACCTTTCAGGACGTGCCCGAGGTCGAAGGGTTTTGCATCGCCAGGGCGGGCTATTCGCAGGGCTTCCAGTGATTCCATACCGACAAACCCCGCGTTATACAGCGTCCGCTCTACGTTTTACGGCCGATAAATGCCTATTCCCCGCAATGAATCGCTGAGAGTTGGCGGGGTAATTTTGATATTGCCGGGCCGCGTCAGACAAGATACGGGAAATAACCGCAATTTGCCGGGAATATTGATTCCCTACACTGATCAGAAGTATTTTTATGTAAGAAGTGATACTATTGTGTGCCGTCCTACGGCGCAGGCGGGGGGACACTTCTTGGCAGATCTGAACTCCCCCCCTGCAACCGTTTCTTAGAGATCGCATATATCCACCTCCGCCAGTTCAGAGGCGACGATCAACCGCCAGACAACCTCGTCATGTGTCAACTTGCGGCCGTGCTGTTTCTTGTACTCCTGCGAGAGCCGGTTAATGTGGGCTCTTGTTTCGGTCGAGACATGGATCGCCGTGCCCTGAGAGTTGCGCGGGGCTTTTTCGAACGCTACGACCTTGTAATATCCGGATTCGGGCAGAAAAGAGGCGCTGATATCCTTCTTTCGGGATAGATACCCATTATGCAGTATAACGTTTCTTGGCATAGAACATGGATATCGTGCCAGATAATATAAATGTAACGATTCTTACGCGGCTGGCAATAAAACGGGGCGATGCGGTCGCCCGGATGAAAAAATAAACCGGATGATGCTATACGGAAACGGGGATTAGGCCTTGATCTCCGTCATGTGATCGTACAGGTCTTTTCGCACAGACCCGGCAGCCAGCACCCCGAGCCCGCCGGTAAGGGCGGCTGCGGAAGTTATCAAGAGTTTGATATCCCCGTTGAATTTAAAGGAGACAACGCCAGCAATCCCCACAACAGCCAGCGTCAATCCAGAGAGAGAATCGATGAACATCTTTGTTCGCATGGGGGTATCTATACGCAGATTAAACCTCATCTTACACCTCTAACTCCACATCATAGATCCCGTCGTAGAGCACGGTCCCGAGCCGGGAGCCCTCGACATAATGCGGCAGCCGGAGCGGGCGGCTGTATGTCCGTGTCGGCAAGACGAGATACGCCTCCTCTGTTTCCATACCGCCCCATCGGGGGTTGTATTGCCGTAATTTGGGCTCGTCGCCTGTAAATTTCGCTCCCCGCCTGAGGAGGAGCCACTCGAACGAGGTGCGAACGCCCTGGAACATCTGGTTCCATTCGTGGGTGCTCGCAACAATCCGGATACCCTCGTTCCTCAATTTCTGGATGTTTCTCCTGATGTAGTTTATAGCTCGGTTCTGCATCCGGTTCTCCTGTTGGTCACCGGCATAGCCGTATCCCCACGCCGGGCAAACGTTGTGAAATTCGTCGAATATGAGGGATAAGGGGCGGTATATCTGCCTCCTATGAGCCGCATATACTAAGTCGATGAACATCGAGGATATTTCCCGGGTGTATATCGTTGGATCCAGAATAAACGGCTCAAATGAGGCTACGTTAATGCGGTCGGCCGTCAGGGATGCCCTCCAGATGTCGCGGCAGGAGTTGACCGTCCTGAATTGGATGTCATACTCCCTGTGCGCGTTTATCTCGATCTCGCACCCGGGGAGCGTCCAGACGGTGACGGGGCCGAAATAGTCCGCGAGCGTGAGGATTTCGCTTCCTTTTCCCAAATCAAACCAGAGGATAGCCTCGTTCGGGGCATGCTCTCGCATGAGATCCACGAGCCAATACATCCCTTGCGTTTTGCCGGTGCCGGTGCGCCCGAGCGTGCAGAGGTGTTGCCCGGGGCTCTGGACGAACCGCCGGACGAGCACCCAGTACCAGAGCCGCGATGCGTCGGAGTCGAACGGGAGAGGTTCCTCGTCGCCGTCGATCCTGTCCAGGTCTACCCGGTCAGGAGGTTGAGTATACGTAAGTGGAGTTGCTTCCATAGGTCTGATCTCCGATAGCCGAGGTAGATCCCGAACCCGAACGAGAGCAGGAGGAGAGCCCAGAGGACGGGATACGGGCAGTAGAAACTCGATGCTGAGATAAGGGTGGTGGCCATCTGCTCGGGAATAGGGCCGGCGAGCAGGTGCGCCGGGTCGGGGCCGGTGATCATTCGCCCCGCCTCCGGATGGCCGGGGAGGGCATGGCGGCACCTTCGATATCCTCCTTTGAGCAGAGGTTATACTGTTCGATGAGTCCCGCGAGGGTCGTCCGGATCTCCCGCATCGCTACGTCATACTCTCCTGATTTGCCGTAGGTGTGGATGTTGTAATCCAGAATCGGCTCGTATTGCCGTTCCAGGAACTCTAGATCCCGCTCTACCTCGTCGAGTGCGGCCGTCAGTTCGTCGTGTGCGGTGCCCTTCAGGGCGGACGCCTTCGCCGCGACATCAGAGAGGAGTTCACCCAGGAGGGTGAGCCGCATCCGGATAGGTCCGCCGGCGGCGTTGGTCATGGCGAGCAGGGTATACGACATGTGGTAGGATATCGGGCCCATTGGCATCTGGTCGTTAGGTCTCATGAGGAACCTCCGGACCACCACGCCCGAGCCCGGGAGATGAGACCGGGCCGGGTGTCCTCCGGCGGGGATGAGGCCGGAGAGCCCAGGGGCCCGAGGTCTTGCCGGCTGTGCTCGATGCCGATCAACCCCTGCAAATACTCCTTTACCCGCTTCCGGTCTACGCAGGTCGAGAGTTCGACGTAGTTTTCAAAGAGCGTGAGGGTGCCCGGGCAGGGGAGGATCCCGGAAGAGTCGAAGCTCTTATAGACCGAATACATGAACTGCTGTTCTCCGGTCAGTTCTGCGAGGTCTACCCGGGGGTTGGGGATCATCGCCCGGACGCTCTCCAGCCGCTTTAGCCGGGGGTCGTTGTCGCTGACGGACTGCCCGAGAGCGTCCCGGGCCTCTGGTGAGAGCGCCATTTATCCCCCGTAGTATGAGGCGCAGACCGCCCAGGCGAGCGCGGCCGCCATGACCATTCCCATGACTACCAGGAGGTAACTGGGCTGCCGGTTAAAGGTGCCCTGCAGGTTCGACCGGTCCACCGCCCGGAAGAGGAGCGAGGGGGTTGTTTCTAATTTCAGTTGTCGAACCTCGTTGGTGCGGGTGTCGAGGTAGTCAAAGGGGCTGGTGAAGGATTCGCCCCATACAAACTGCACGGGTGCGCCGGTCAGGGCGTCGAAGAGGTGCCAGCGTAACCCTTTGGTGTCCTCGATAACGGCGGCGTGCTGGACAGGGCCATACGCTTTATCCTGCGCGAAATCCTTAGCCATCTCGTCTTCCTGCTTGAGGGTGACGAACTGCGTTGGTCGGCCGTCGCGCCCGAGAAGGATACTCGGTACGTCCTGATAGCGTTTCAGAAATTTCAACGGGTTTATCATCGTCTGTCTCTCCCTTTGAGTTGTGATCGTACGTTTTTCGTCGCTTCATCGAGGGACTGCCCGAAGGCTTTCACGATGGTGGTCCCGTTTTGAGATATCTTGATTTTATAGCGGTGCCGGTCCATTTGATCATCCCAGGGGGTTGAGCGCATTGATGATCCGCGTGATGATTGTTACCATTTTTTCAATGAGCCAGTACATGCCTTTAAATGCGGAAACGTTGTAATCCACCACTTTTTTTACGAACTGGAAAAAATCGCGGCTTTTGTTCGCGGCGTAGGCCATGCCGATGACTTCGAATAGGCCGGCGAAGAGCAAGAAATTTTCAATAAATATTTTCCTGAACACATACCAACCGAGCGTGATCACCAGGTAGACGCCTTCCAGCAGGCCCCATAACAGGGCGAGCAGGTTACCCGGGGTTCCTTCGACCCGTTCGCTGATGGCAGCGTTCATATCCTCGATAGGCACCGTTGAAACGGCAATGCGGGTCTCCTGCGTTGAGGTGACCGAAACCCGGTAAATAATATCAGTGATAGCGGAGGATAGAGGGGTCCACGCGCTCTTGCCGGCGGGTTGCTTCATCCAGAGGTGACGGCCGCCGTCGTCGTATACCCCATACTGGATTATATACGTCTGTGAGCCAAGAGAGCCGATGCCGAGCCATGTAGATTGCTCGTATGGGCCGGCGGTCTGGTTGCCCAGGCGATAGGTTACGATCTCGGAGGTCGGGCCGGTTGAGGTCCGGTTAATTTCGCCGGTGACGGTGCCCCCGTAGTCGTACAGAGTAAATTCTGTGATAGTGTCGGGGTTGAGGGTTATGAGCAGCTCCCCGATTACAGCGCCGGCGGGGTCGTAGGCGTTGAAATCAATTTGACGCGTCCACTCATCGTATGCGGTCGTTACGCTATCGGGCAGGTCCACGATGGTTACGGCCCCCGCCGGCGCGACGAGCACGGCCGCGAGGAGCACCAGGGCGATAAGGGGGAGGGGGGTTCGCATCGCCCTCACCACTTCACCATGAGTTTAAGCAGCCCGAGCAGCAGACAGATGAGCGCCAGCGCCCCGATGCCCTCGGCGTTGTCCGCGATCATGTCGATGACGGCCTGGCCCTTTTGCTCGTTCGTGCGGTGGTCCGGGGTGGGGGTGGCGCCCGGGCCGCCGGGAGTCTCGCCGGGGCCGGTGGTCGGGGTGTAGGTGGGGACGGTGCCGGGGCCGAGGACGACGTTGACGATGTAACGGGGGTTGGGGCCGGTGGTCGCGGTGCCCTCGATTGTCACGTAGCCGGCTTTTGAGACCTTGTAGGGGTAGGTGGCGTTTTTGCCGACCTCAAATATGGCGTAACCGGCCGAGTTTGTGGTCTTGATCTGGTTGTTACACTGGATTGATGCGGAGGGGATGCTGTTGGCGTTGAGGTCTCTGACGTAAAACTCTAGATAGCAGTTTTCCGGGTCAGTCGGGCCGCCGCTGTCCGGCCGCATTTCGATTATTACGTCATGCGGTCCCGTCAGGGTGAACGAGTGGTTTTCGATGATCTGGCTGTAGCCCGGGACGGTCGCGTTGGCTCGGTAGTATAGAGGGTAGGGGTCGGCGGTCCCGGTCGGCTGGAGGGTGTAGGTGCCGGTGCCGCCGGGGAGGGTAGCGTTGACGACCTCGTATAGTTCGGTTGGGTCGCCAGCGGCCGCGAGGATGCTGAGGTGTGCGTTGGCGATGAGTGCGCCGGTCTGCGAGGAGCGGACGTAGACGTTGACGGTGGCGGAGGTGCCTGGAGCGGTTGCCCCCAGATTATAGGTATAATTGCCTAACGGGGATTCTATGGTGATTTCTGCTATTTCAGATTCTGCGAAAAACCCGGTATAATCCTCTGGGCTATACTGGCGATATGTTTCAGTATCGGTTGCGTCACTAATGATTAATGTTGATGGGTATGACTGACCGTTTACAATTCTCTCCAAATCGACGAGATACCCTCCAAAATCCTGCGATTCAACAGTTATAATATTTTCCCAATTCATTGATGTAATATAATTGATGGAATATTTTGTGGGACTAACAATTTTTGTAGTCGCACTACTAATCATGACGTTGCTATCATCAGGCATATAACCAACGTCATCAAATCTACCGAACGAACCAGTAGAGTATAAAATTGCAGGATTTGTATGGATTTTTTGCTGACCGGTTAAACTCCCAATATTCCAATTATAAAAAAACACCGTAACTCTGGTCGAAGTTATCTGTCCTAAAATATTTTTCGATTTTTCGATATACATAATCCCGTCATTTGTGGTTCCGCCAAGTGTATACGTAATAGGATAATCCCCGTCAGTCAGAGACGGATATCCATCGCCATCCACCCCAATAGATAAATACTGAAAATTCTGCGCTTCGACTATTTCCGCTATCCATATTTCATTGCATACATTGGTTCCACCCCCGGTATAATCCCAGGCAGGGCTTAACTGGGTATTTAAGCCAGTATCTTCAAATCCCTTGAGATGGTCATTGATTAATATCTCTGCCGATACCGCCGGGACAAAGAGCGCCCCGACAAGGAGTAGAGCGAGCAGGAGCCCCCCCGCCGCCGGCCGGGGGGTGGACCGAGGACGGTTGCCGGGCAGAGTCGCGTCTCCTGGACGGGGAGAGGCTATGGGCGGGAGGGTCGAGGGAGGCCCCGCCGGCCGGGGGTTAGGACGGTTTCCGGGCATGGTTAGTGCCTCCGGGCGATCACGAGCAGGCAGAAAAGAAGCAAGCCGACTATGATCGCGTTTTGGGTGAGCCAGGCGATGATGGCATCGAGCAGCGAGACCGGATCCTGATTGGTCGCGGACGGCTGGATCTGGAGGGTGTAGAACGCTGATTCGGTCCCGTTGAGCGTGACCGAAGAAGTGGTGTTGGCGGTCGTGACGAGTGCGCCGGCGTCGTCAAACAGTTTGATGTCCTGTTGAAGAAGGCCGAGTGACTGAAAGTTCAGGGTGATGTCAGCAGCAGAAACGCCGGCACAGCAGATGCAGCAGAAGAGGAGCAGCACCGCGACGGGCCGGATAAGGTTTTTGGGGGGGGTCCACCTCATGAGACTCTATCTCCAGAGGTGAACGCCCGAGGATGCCAAGAACGGGACGGATTACATCCGTCCGATCATTGCGACGATCTTGTCGAAGAAGCCCGCGATGAACGAGATCAGGATAACTACGATGATCACCGGCAGGATCCCGACAACGAAGTCCACCAGGCTAGGCATTACGCCGACGATGCCCTGCAGCACTTCAGTGATCGGAGTGAGGTTAATTGCCATGTCGAGAGTTCACCTCGTTAAAACTAGGTAGGAGTTACCGTATAATATAAGTTTTCATTACTGGATTGTTACTGGAGGATAATTTTATACTCTGTACTGACAAAGTATAGATTATGGCAAAGGTTGTGCGGCTTTCGAACGAAATTGAAGAGGTCCACTTCACGAAAGAGAATGCTCTGGCCTACCGGAGGGTGCTTGGGGTTGAGAAGAAAGACCGGGTTGATACCCATGTGTTGATCGAGAGAGAGATACTCGAGCCGTTCAAGGGAATGTCTCGGGGGGCACTCTCGGACGCGGTAAACATTGGACTCAATATCGTGATGGTGCAGCGCGGGATGCTGTAACCTCGGGCTATCACTTTTTCCCGGTTATGGTAGTTGCTGTTTTGAGAGCCCTTTGATAGTGGCCAGGGGTTATAAAGGGAGATAAAGAAAAGGGGGTCGGGCTATCGGTCCTCGGGGGAAGAGTGATAGATCGACTGTCCCACGAGGTTACAATACCTCCAGAGGACAATATCGATGGTGCCGAGCCGCAGTTCGAGCCCTGGGATCCCGGTCTCCGGTTGGATCGCCCGGCACATCGCGTCAGGGGAGATGTAGCCAAACTGTTCTGCGAGCCTGACGAGGTGCCGGTCGGGTTTCACACAGTCGATCCCGATGTTCCGGGCCAAGTGATATTTTGTAATCGGGCCGATCCACGGCAGGGTTTCGAGATATGCCAGTTTGTCGCGAGCAGTGAGGAGGGACGCGAACCATTCGGCCCCGTGTTTCATCGCCTGTTCAACCGCTGCACGTTTGCCCGGATGCCCGATAACCCCCGGATCGCGGGCAACCATGAACCGTTCATAGATCCTGCGGGCTACCTGCTCTTTCATACCGGCATTGAGGACAGTCCAAACATACTCTGAAAAGAACGCATCTGGGGTTTGATGCTCCAAAATAGGTAGATTTTCGGCCCACCGGATCTCTCCAGCGTAGCCGCGCTCAGAGAGGTAGTTGTATGCTCCCTGGAAGAATCGAATGGGATCGTCCATTTCACACCTCTACCACCCTTCGGATCTCATCGTACGGCGACAGAATCGCCGGGTCCGGGCAATGCTCGTCACACGAGTAGATGAGGCGGCCGGATACCCCGACCCCTCGACATTCTATTTCCCACGTCGCCGGGCGATGGCAACCCGTTGTACTGCACGTTTCGCAGACGCGCCCCTCTAACGCGATCCTGTCGTGGATCGCCTCATGCAGTCGAAGCAGCCCCTCCCAACCTTTCCCGACAATCTGGCCGTTCCGCTTGACCTGTATCTTAACGTGCTTCCTTTTGTCTGGTTGTCTGTCCGGGTCGATCTTGGCACTGTCCAAGATCTCCCCTGTTGCCTCGTCAACAATGATTACTTTCCACATGCTCTTTCACTCCTCTACCATACTTTTACTCCTCGGGATCCGGGGTGAAGTCTCCCCGGAAGATCGCGGTGGCGAGGTACAAATCCTCGAACGACGCATCCCACTCGCCGCGGTCCTGGTGCATCTCAGCACGGGAGAAGAGCCACGCTTGGATCTTCCCCATGTCTACCGTGATACCATCAGCCATCTTCTACTCCTCTACCAACTGCCGTTCTGCATCGATCCTCTCCTGGATCAGCTCCTGGAGCCGGAGCAGTTGTGACCATGTGACGATAAGCCGGGCTCCGGAGCCGTCGGGGTATGTCTGTCGGATGCGATACAGCGGCCCCGGGGGTGGGCAATCCTGCCCGCCAGCCTTGATAATTTCAAATACCGTTTCGCCCATCTTTCATTCCTCTACCATCTTATCTCGCTCATCTAGCACCCGGGCAATGACCTCTTCGTAGGACTGCCTGGGGTGGGTCTTCATCGCCTTCAGCCGAGCCTTCATCCCCTCAGAGATGGTGATGGTTGTATAGCCATCCCGGGTAGCCATTCAAACCCCCACTTCAAAATTTTCATCCATATTAAGCGGAATTACGTAGTATACCCAAGCCCCGCTTAAGTTATCTCTCACACGGAGACGCTTCATTTTGAGTTTTTCCGCAAGATTCTTTGCGTTTACTCTTGCGGCAAACGGCCCATCTATTTTAGCGGTTGTTTTTGTCATAGTAAGTAATAGGTTGTAATAGTATATAATAGTTACCTATTGGTAGGGGTCTATCGATCCTCTACCATCCCAATCTCATCTCTCCAGTCAGTCATGCCGCCACCGCACAGAACAGCACCCCGCCCCATAG
>WOYI011029985.1_pt1 | contig 10357 bp, 10 predicted proteins | sample 6423411 | NCBI WGS metagenome assembly WOYI01 (sample SAMN13441803, study PRJNA592873) | oil field metagenome | biome: oil field; feature: oil-well bore; material: oil-contaminated soil; isolation source: oil-contaminated soil from oil-well borehole | place: Germany: Wietze | collected 2016-10-18 ... | reverse complement strand
GGGGTTTAAGGACAGGTTAGGAGCGGTTAAGGATTGGTAAATAGATGCTTATGGTTTTGTGTATTTTTTTATTTTGCCTTGCAGTGAGATACAATTGTTAACAAGTTTTGCTTTCGTGTTTAATTATTAGCTTGCTTCTTGCAGGATCCATGGAGGATACATGGCAGAAAAAATTTTAGTTGTTGATGATGAAGTCTCGCTTCAAGAGACATTAACATACAAGCTTGAAAAAGAGGGCTATAAAGTCGAAGTTGCCGGTGATGGTTTGACCGCCCTCGAATTAGCCCGCTCAACGAACCCTGATCTTGTTATCCTGGATGTGATGCTTCCAGGCATGGATGGATTTGAGGTCTGCCGCACGCTTCGACAAGAGACCAATATCCCGGTTCTAATGCTCACAGCGCGCGACGACGAAATCGACCGCGTGGTTGGTCTGGAAGTTGGCGCGGATGATTATTTGCCCAAACCTTTCAGCATGCGCGAATTGATTGCGCGAGTAAAGGCGCTGCTGCGCCGTGTGCGCCTGATCCGTGAAGAAGTTGGTGCTGCCGCCCAGGAAGGCAACCTACCCCAGATCATGACATTTGGTAACCTTGAGATCGACATAACCCGCCGTGAAGTGCGTTTGGATGGCGTGGTTGTGCCCTTCAAGCCCAAGGAATTTGACCTGCTGACCTATATGGGGCAGCATAAAGGTCGTGTATTGACGCGTGAAATGATCCTGGAACATGTATGGGGTTGGGGTTTTATTGGAGATTCCCGAACGGTAGATGTCCATATCCGCTGGCTGAGGGAAAAGATTGAACCCTTCCCAGAAAAACCGGAGCGGATCGTTACAGTGCGAGGGGCGGGTTACCGTTTCGAAGGATAAACAATGAAGTCGCGCTTTCATTTGCGCATTTTGTGGCCTTTCGTCTTGATTTTAGCAGTCAGCCTGGCTGCTTTTGCCCTGTTATTCCCCTTGGTACAAGACTCTGTCTTTCAAAGAGCAATTGAAACAGGCAAACAGGCAAACTACATTCCCATTTTTACCCTTGTATTTTTGATTTTGGCAATCGGATTGATGATTGGCTTGTTGATCAACATTTATTACACCAACCAGCACCTGAACGTCCTTGAAGATTTGACAGGTGCTGCTCAAGAGCTTGGCGAAGGACGGTTTAGAGAGATCAAGATACCCGGAGATGTCGGTCGTCTCCCCGAAATGCAGGAACTGGCTGAAGCGCTTCAAAAAACGGCTACCCAAACTGAAGAGCAATTTAACGCGCTGAACAAGCAACAAGCAATGCTTTCGGCGGTTTTAGATCACATGACCGATGGCGTGCTGATTGCTGATGACAGCGGCAAGGTGCAGCTGCTCAATGCCGCAGCCGAAAGGCTCTTTAAAATCGAAAATGAGCAGGCGAATGGTCACTCGGTTGTCGAAGTGATGCGCCATTACACCCTGGTGGAGTTGTGGGAAAAAACAAAAAACGGCAACCCTGAAACGATCACAATGGAATTGGGCTCTGCCCATAAATATCTGCAAGTTGTGGGGATCAATCTCGAAAAGGAACTACCCGGGCGTACGATGCTGCTTTTCCAGGATCTGACTCAGACCCATCAACTGGAGATCGTACGACGAGATTTTATTTCCAACATTTCCCACGAATTGCGCACCCCGATTGCAGGCTTAAAGGCGATCAGCGAGACCTTGCTGGACGGCGCTCTGGATGACCCGCCTGCCGCACGTAAGTTTTTGGTGCATATGGACAACGAGGTTGATAACCTTACCCAGATGGTAAACGAACTTTTGGAGCTCTCCCGCATTGAAGCAGGACGGTCTAATTTTGAATTCCAGCGAAGCGAACCCTGCGATTTGATCAACAAGGCTTATAACCGCATGTCTTTACAGGCAGAAAAGGCAGGGGTACTTCTGACGCAGGAATGCCCTTCCGATTTGCCAAAGGTGAATGCTGACCCAGCGCGGATAGCGCAAGTGTTCATCAACCTGATCCACAATGCGATCAAATTTACTCCTGCTGGAGGTCACATTCTTTTGAGTGCCTGGCAGGATGGCGACAAGGTGGTCTTTTTGGTACAGGATGATGGGGTTGGGGTGGCAAAAAAAGACCTGAAAAGAATCTTTGAACGATTTTATAAAGCCGATCGAGCCCGCGCAGGAGGGGGAACCGGATTGGGATTATCTATTTGTAAACATATTGTGGATGCGCATGGGGGGCATATTTGGGTGGAAAGCATCGAAAATGCCGGAAGCCAATTTTTCTTTACAATACCAACCACGGCGAGGTAAACCTTGCTTAACCAGATTTTTACATTTTCACAAAAAAGTCTTAACACCCTGATTGTATTTTCTTCCACTGCAACTGATATAGTAATAGAAAAAGGGACGGTTGAAGGTTTTTCTGGTTATCATGGTTGTATTGCTGCCTGGGCAGCTTGCAGTACAATTAACTACTGCTTTATTTCAGATATTTGGAGGCATGGATGTCCCGATTTACATTAGACCAGGAAATTCGCCTGGTACAGGATGAAATTCTCTTATTGGGGAGCTTGGTGGAACAGGCAATCCTCAATTCAGTCGATGCCTTGCAGCGACGCGACACAACTGCGGCACAACACGTCTGTGAAAACGATCGCAAGATTAACGCCAAGCATCATGCAATTGAAAACCATATCCTGATCACTTTTGCCACACAAAGCCCACTGGCGGGCGACTTGCGCTTTTTAGCAGCCATGCTTGAGGTCAATACCGAGTTGGAAAGAATCGGAGATTATGCCAAAGGGATAGCGAAAGTAGCCATCCACCTGGCGGATACCGATTTCCCAATCCCGATGCACGAGATCCAACAAATGGCTGACCTGGCGACTTCGATGCTGCATCGCTCGTTAGGAGCATTTGTGGCTGAGGATACCATCGCTGCTCATAGCATCCCGGAAGAAGATAACCAGGTAGATGAATTATATGAGCGAATCTACCGCAAGATCGTGGAAGCGATGATCAAAAATCCAGATACGATCGATTCGGGAAACCAGGTGGCGTGGGTCATTCACAACCTGGAGCGAACTGCCGATCGTGTCACGAACATTTGCGAACGGGTGGTCTTTATCGTTTCGGGTGAATCCGTTGAATTTGATGTTTCTGATGACGAACCTATTGACGAATAGAAACTGACAGATTAGTAAATAATAATACGCGCGATGAGCGCGTTTTTTTTAACCTTGTCCCGCAGCCCAAATACTGACCATTACTCAAAAAACCCGTGAAGCTTTCTGGATGGCATGCCTTAAGTTGATTATTGGCAAACCTTTACAATACTTATCGAAATAGTCGCAGGATTACGCTATAATGACAATAATCAATACAAAACTACAAATAATAGCCGTTGTGCTCGGAGCTTATGTAGGAGGTGACAAAAGTGTTAAGACCAAATGATACGAAAGGAAAGTTGATCGTCGTTGAAGGCATTGACGGATCGGGCAAGTCGACCCAAATCGATCTGCTCTACAAATGGCTGCTTTCGATGGGTTATTCTGTTTATTTTAGCGAGTGGAATAGCTCAGCTTTAGTCAAAAGCACTAATAAGGTCGCCAAAAAGACCCAAACATTTACCCCAGCGACTTTCAGCATTCTGCACTGCACCGATTTTGCTGACCGATGGGAAAACAGTATTTACCCCTTACTTAAAGCTGGTGTGATTGTTTTGGCGGACCGTTATTCTTTCACCGCTTTTGCCCGCGATATTGCCAGAGGGAATGACCCACAATGGGTGCGTGATATGTACTCTTTCGCCTTCATGCCTGATGCTGCCCTGTACTTCCGGGTGCCGCTGGATATCGCTGTGGAGCGTATAACCGGATCCCGGGCACAATTGAAGTACTATGAAGCTGGCATGGATTTGGGTCTTTCGGACAGTTACGAAGAAAGCTTTAAACTCTTCCAGGGCAAGATCTTGAATGAATACGATAAGATGGTCGATGAATTCGGTTTGACGATGATCGATGGCACTCTGCCGGTGAAGGTGCAGCAGAAGAAGGTGAGGTCATTGATCAAGCGCGTCCTGGAAGGTTTTGAGGGTTTGCCTAACCCAGATAAACAAGTGATCGCTGTTGATAACCCACAAGCAGGCAAGAAAGATAAAAAAGGAGGGAAATAATGGCCAATGCTGATTTCTATGGTGCTGGTTTTCCCTATCGTGATTTCGGAAAACTTCCAGGCAAGTTAATCGTTCTGGAAGGTACGGATGGTGTCGGCAGGTCAACCCAGGTAAATATGCTGCGGCATTGGCTGGAAGAAGAGGGTTACGCAGTTGCTGATACAGGTTTGACTCGTTCAGAACTGACTGGTCCCGGGCTTGACGCCGCTAAAAGCGGACATACACTCGGTCCAATCACGATGAGCCTTTTTTATGCAGCCGATTTTGCGGATCGATTGGAGAATAAAATTATCCCGGCTTTGCAAGCTGGCTTTATTGTTTTATCTGACCGCTATTTCTACTCCATGATCGCGCGTGACAGCATTCGCGGCATTGAAAAGAACTGGTCCAGAGCCTTATACGGCATAGCACTGCGCCCACATTTGATTTTGTATTTACAGGCATCCGTACCTTCGTTGGTGCAGAGACTTATCCATGGTCGTGGTCTCAATTATTGGGAATCGGGCATGGACATGCATTTGGCAGACAATTTCTACGACAGTTTCGTGACCTATCAGACTCAAATAATCAAAGAACTGGAAGAGCTGGCAAGAGAATACAACTTTGTAACCATCGATGCCGACCGTACTCCCCAGGAGATTTTTGAAGATCTCAAACGACCGATCCGGTTATTGCTGCATAACCGGCTGACAAAGTCGGAACGTCCATATTAGCATCTTCCGTACCCCAGCTTTGCCTGGGGTATTCTATAATCGATGATTGTGGATGGGCAACCCCCATCCCAACGGAGGAGGAATGGCAAAAGTAAGCGCAGAAGCGATCAACATATATGGGGCAAAAATCATTTACGAGCACCTCTCAGCGATGCAGGCAGAGGTGGAAGGGGTGATGACCAGCGCGGATATCGAATACATCCATCGTATGCGTGTGGCTTCCCGCCGGCTGCGCAGTTCTTTCGCGATTTTCAGAGACAGTTTTCCGAAACAGGATTACAAACTATTTGCAAAAGATATCCAGGCGGTGACAAAAGCGCTGGGAGCCGCGCGCGATTTGGACGTTCAGCTCGAGTTACTCCAGCAACTTCATCCGAAATTTAGTGACCCAAGGCTGGCACCGGGCGTCAACCGTTTACAGCTTCGGTTAAAACAGCAGCGCCAGGAAGCGCAGAGCAGGGTGATCAAAGCGATGAAAACCCTGGAGGACGATGAGACTTTGCGCAGAATTGCACGCTGGGCAGCGCCGTGGCTTGAAAAGGTTGAGAGCGTCTACCTGTATTCACCGGCGTTGTTTGAGCTGGCTTTTTCGAGCATCAAGGCGAGATTGCAAGAAGTGATGAATTTTGACGAACCAGTTCGGGTAGAGGCGAACGTGGCTGAGTTGCACGCCATGCGTATCAGCGCGAAACACCTTCGCTATACCATGGAGACGTTTGAAAGCCTGTACGGTGATGAACTCAAGCCATTTATCAACCAGGCAAAAAAGTTGCAGGACTTGCTTGGCTCGATCCATGATGCTGACGTCTGGACGGAGATGATCCCGAATTTCATCAAAGAGGAAGAGCAGCGCATCATCGCTTATTTTGGACATAATCGCCCATTGCGAAGGTTGTTACCCGGTCTGAATGCATTTGCTGCCAACCGTAAGGTAAGCCGGGCTGAAGACTACCAGGATTTTCTTCAGATATGGGATAAAACGCTGCAGGATGGCACGTGGGATAAGCTTGAGTCGCTCATCAATGCCCCGTTGAACATTGGCGAGGCGATCAAATTGCTGCAGAAGATGGAAAAACCCAATGAAGATGAAAATGGTGCTGTGGAAGTTTATGAAGAGTAGACCGCCATTTTTATCTGTCACTGCAAAGGAGCGCAGCGACTGAGGCGATCTTCCCCTTCAATTTCTAGATTTCAAAACCGATCCCGAATAAAAAGCCAATAAAAGGCAGACTGCTACGATCCTTTGCCAACCCCACTTTCATAATTCCTAAAAACTTGAGGCAAAGGATTTTGTAGTGACGAATTAATAAAACGTTATTGCGACTGCTTGCGTACATAGTAGGAGTGCTAGCGACTGCGGCAATCTGAAACTTTTAATTAACGCAGGAGCCAACCAGGGAATACTCAAAAAGAACCATGTCCGGATTACAATGTGTTCGTTACTTAATCACTGAAAGAACTGAGCTTTTCGATCCGCTCAGGCTTCGTCGTTAACCTCGCGCTCCATGCGTTTTAATAGAGTGTAGTTAAGCGCCGCGATCAAAGCCATTGCGGCAAACAAGACCAAATAGCCAACCTTGAAATTGTTCTCCCCAACAAAAAAGGTAAATTCAGACATGCCACCGATCCCTGAAATCAAGGTTAATGGCATAAATATCGTTGTGATCAAGGTGAGACGGCGCATGATGGCATTCGTGCGATTGGAAGTCTGCGCCATGCGATTGCTGATCATCGAAAGGTGGATTTCCATCAGACTCGTCACCTGGTCGCGGGCGGTTTCAGAGATTTCGTAGTACCGGGAGAGGTGGTCATAGACATCCCGGAAGAAGACTATCGACTGATCACTGATAAATCTGCTGTCCCGGCGGATCAATTTGCTGATCACTTCCCGTTCATAGAAAACCGATTTTCGGATGACCATCAAAGAGCGGCGTGAGTTCATCAGACCTGAAAGGTCAAAATCGCGGGAATCAGCCAGGATCTCATCCTCATACTGGTCAAGTTTGATCTCAATCTGGTCAATTGCCTGGAATTTGCGATCAACCATGATGTCAATGATCAGGTGTAGAAGGAAAGCAGGACCGTTTTTGATCCGTTGGCTTTCCCTTTCGACTGCCCGTTCAACTCCTGCCAAAAGCGGCTGACCAGATTTGTCGTACTTTGTGGAGCTAATGAAAAAGTTAGACCCGACCAGCAAGTCCAGTTCATGGGTGATGATTTCTGAATCCGCGCTTTCAAAGATGTTAAAGACCATGAAAGAGTAATCGGGAAATAAATCCAACTTGGGCAGCTGATCCTCATTAAGCATATCCTCAACCGAGAGCGGATGAACATTGAATTCTGTCATGAGTGGTTGGAGCGTCTCCAAATCCGGAGCACAGTAATCCAACCATAAAAAACCCCCGGAACTAACAGCTTTGAGCCCATCCTCCAGAGATGAGAGCGTGGAGATTCTTCCGCTTACATCAATGTAAAAGAATCGGGAAAGAGAAAGTGAGGGATTCTCAGGCTTACTTTCGGGAAGGTTTTCAGTCATGTTGCTCCTTGTGAGAAGGGTGGACATTAATCAGTTTGACTAATGGAGAAAAGGGATTCCAGTTTAGCAGCCTGGCAAAACGCCAGACTGGGATGGTGCGGGTGGATTGGACGTGGTGGCGTTTCTGCCACATTTCGGGCAATCCAGCAACAGCCGCTTTTTTTGCTTGCCAGAGCGTACCTCTGTTTGTTATGAACAACCCAGCAAACAAGTAACCAAGGTTTATAAGCAGGTGGCCTGGCAGCAAGAGCCAAAAGAGCAGCCCAGGCATATTCTTGACGAAAGTCCATACCAGGTTGCGCTGACCATAAAATATAGAGAAATCGCTTCTGTTACCTGTACTGCCAGAACCAACATGATGAACCACCGCCCCAGGCAAATAAAGACAGGGATAACCAACCATCCGAAGGCGCAGATCGAGGTCAATATCTTCCATATATGCAAAAAAGTCTTCATCAAAACCACCGATTTGCTCGAAAGCAAGGCGGGGATAAGCTGAAGCTGCCGCGCAAGCGCTCAGTACATAACGGGGATTTGCGGCACTAAAAGAGGCGGAGCGGTTGTGGTTTTTGCGCCACGCCAGACCACTGGCGTGGTAGACATTCCATTCTCCATCCAGAACTTCGGGATTGTTTGCCTGCAGAAGTCGGGAGGCAAAGCAGTGCCCGGGATGGGTTTTGGCAGCTTGGTGAAGAGTCGAAAGCCAATCGGGTTCAGGAAAAGCATCATTATTCAGCAATATAAGGTATTCACCCTGTGCTTGCCGGGCAGCCAAGTTGTTGCCGGCTGCAAAACCGAGGTTGCTATCAGAATGTATTACGCGGAGATCCAGGCTGGGATGCTGGCTGAGAACCGCAGGATCGGGTGCTTCATCTGCTCCGTTATCAAGCAGGATAACCTCGAAATCTTTGAAGGTCTGTTCTTCCAATGCCTGGAGATTATCTGGCAGGAATTGGTCGCTTTTCCAGAATAGGATGAGAACAGAGAAGAACGGTTTGATCATGTCCACTTTGCCTGGCTATGAATATTATAGTTTAGGTACGCTTCCATGCAGAGAATTGCGAAGAGGTTGGTGGTCTTGTATAATTACTGAAATATTCAGACAGAATGGACTGATATGGCGAAATCACAGAAATCCAATAAAAACGAAAGTGTAAGCTTAGAAAAAAAGACCCAGGTCAAGGCTGCGGGACAAAAAACAAATGAGCCCCAAATGAAAGCGACAGGACAGCAGAACCGAGCCATTTTACCCTGGATTTGGATCCTAATAGTGATTGTTGTAGCTGTTGGTGGATATTGGTTGATCCAACAGACCAGCCAACGCCAGGAAACCGTTAGCAATCAGCCGTTGGAGATGAGCGTAGCAGATGTAGCACGAATGGATAAGACAGAATGGATCTTTCTGGATGTGCGAGAGCAAAGTGAGTGGAACGAAGCTCATATTGAATGGGCAACACTGATCCCTCTTGGGCAACTCGCAAATCGGCAAAATGAGCTGCCGAAAGACCAGAAAATCGTGGTGGTGTGTCGGTCTGGTAATCGCAGCGCCCAGGGCAGGGATCTGTTGCTGAAGGCCGGCTTTGCCGAGGTGACCAGTATGGCAGGTGGAATGAACGACTGGATCAGCCAGGGTCTGCCGGTTGTCACTGGTCCTTGAACTGTAATTATTTTCGCGATTTCCGCCATCCGTTGGCAATTGCATCCTCCTCTGTACAGAACCATCTTTCGCCAAACATCGGTGTAATAACAGTCGGGGTATAGTATTCTTGCCCGGGTGCGTGGAAGATTTTTTCTTTTGAGGTGTACGAGATATTACCTTTAATATCACAACCATCAAGGTGAGCTTTACATCCGGTCGGACAAGTATATTCAGTAACTTCAGTCATTATTTTATTTAATATCGAAAAGGCTCTTGCTTTATATCCAGGAGAAGACCAGTTGGTGACCTCTGGTTCATTATGACCCACCGTTTCCAATGCTTCAGCTTCAGTCGACCTTACTTCCTGAGTCGTATCTGGTGAAGAAGTTATAGACTGTTGGTTTGGTATAGAAGTACTTTGCGGTTGGTCTTCTCTCTTTCTATCTGTGGAAGAGCACGAACTGCAAATAAGCAGTAAAGTAAGCAGTATCAGACCAGTTTTTTGAGACAGACATATCACTTTCTTGTGGACCCTTTCCTCTTTTTTTATATTGACCCTCATCATCTTAAATCTTAAAAGCAAGCTGAATTAGTATACACGCTAAAAACTTGTTATGCCGACTATTGACAAGAAGTGAAAAAGAAGCTGCCAGAAAAAATCAGAATTGTCCTCAATACCCATTTAAGTGTTTTTCCTCATCTTACTTTGAATTCTATCGATTTCAAATGAGCGAAATTTAAGTGTCAATCTATCTAACTTTCCTATGGTAAGATTAGAAGTTGTTTGATGCTTGAATTCAAAGGTGAAATGATTGGCTAACGCTACTAAACCCGTCTACGACTCTGCCAGTTACCGCGTTTCTGCGATTTCCGAATTAAAAGAATTAGGAAAATATCGCTACCTGCTCGGTCAACTAATCCGGCGGGATATCCTAACGCGTTACAAGCGCTCGGTGCTGGGCGTGGCATGGACGATGCTCAACCCTCTGGGCACCATGCTGATTTTGACCTTTGTCTTTTCCAACTTTTTCAAATCTGCTGTGCCGCATTACCCGGTCTACATTCTGAGTGGTTTGCTGGTGTGGAACTTCTTCTCTCAGGGCACGAATGCCGCCATCAGCGGGCTTGTTTGGGGAGGCAGTTTGCTCAAACGCATCTACATTCCCAGCACGGTTTTTGGTGTCTCGGCAATTGGAACCGCCCTGGTAAACCTGGTTATCTCCCTTGTACCGCTTGTGATTGTGATGCTCGTGGATGGAGCCCCATTTTACTTGTCGATGCTCTTTTTACCCATTTCCATTTTATTGTTAAC
>WOYI010016929.1_pt1 | contig 10358 bp, 8 predicted proteins | sample 6423411 | NCBI WGS metagenome assembly WOYI01 (sample SAMN13441803, study PRJNA592873) | oil field metagenome | biome: oil field; feature: oil-well bore; material: oil-contaminated soil; isolation source: oil-contaminated soil from oil-well borehole | place: Germany: Wietze | collected 2016-10-18 ... | reverse complement strand
GCCCGCCAGCGCATCAGGCGGTGTCTCGGCGTCGGCGTTCTTCTCATGGTCAAAAAAACCCATCGCGTGGGCGCTGGCCATCTTGCGCAGCATGCCGGCGGGCAGCGGGTCGGGCCGGGTGTAGTCGCCCACATAGATATCGAGGCCGTCCATCACGTTGAAATGCGGGTCGGCAAACAGCTTCTTCATGGCCAGGTTGCGCACCTCGGGCGACACGGCACGGGCCACAAAGGGCTTGAAGTCGGAGGCGGGGGTGAGGGCCTCGGCATCCGACAAGGTGGGCGGGGGCGGTGTCTCGGCCCCCGGGGCGGCAGGCTGATTGGCACCTGGCATGCGCGCCGCAGCCAAAGGCGCAGCCACTGCCTGGCTCGGCGCCGCTACCGGGGCCTGTGCGGCCGGAACGGGCGGCTCTTCGACCGGCTTGCCCGCCAACATATCCTGCTTGCGGCGCGACCAGCGCCCGAGAAATCCGTCAGCCATGGCCTGCCCCTCCTGCCCCTCCTGCCCCTCCTCCTGTGCCACGCTGCTTTTCGGTGGACACGGAGGCCGGATTGCCAAACCGGTCCTGCAGGGGACGGAAGCTGTCGGGGCGCTTGCGGCGCTTGGGCTCGGGCTGGTAATGCCCGGCCACAAAGGCGCGCAGGGCCTCCACCACCTCGGGCGCCGCAGGCACCTGTTCCACGGTTTCCTGCGCATCCAGCCAGCGGCCCGCGTCGTGGTAGCTCAGGCTCACTTCGACCGGGCGGGCCAGCGCGATTGCGCCGGTGCCGGGGTCTTCATCGCGGCGCCACATCACAAACCAGCAAGGGGCGGGCGAGGTGAGGTTGAGGTGGTAGCCCTCGGCATCATCCCGAAACAGCTCGACCCGGAACCCCGGGAACAGCCAGCGCTGCTCGCGCTCGTCGTTGACAAGCTGGCGCGGCCCGGTGCCGAAGGCAGGGGCATCGATCACCACCTCGGCCAGCGACCAGCGCCAGGGTTGCCAGCGGTTGTCGATATGCTCGCACCGCATGATCACGGCAACGTCGGTGTAGGGGCGCTCGGTCATGGGCGCAGACTTTACCCCGGAGCAGCCCCCACAGACAGCAATGCCCGCAAAGCCCTGCCGCCAGCGTGCGGATCACGCGGCGTCAGGCGACCTCGCCATTGCCCTGCAACACCTCCACCGCCACCGCGCAGTATTTGAACTCGGGGATCTTGCCAAACGGATCGAGCGCGGCATTGGTCAGCAGGTTGGCCGCCGCCTCCACGTAGGCAAAGGGCATGAACACCGTGCCGCGCGGCATGCCGTCGTCGCGCCGCAGCCGCACCTGCACCATGCCGCGCCGTGAGCGGATGCCCACCAGCGCACCGGGCGCCACGCCCAGCCGCGCCAGCTCGTCGCCATGCATCGACGCCGTGGCCATGGGCTCGATGGCGTCCAGCACCGCGCTGCGCCGCGTCATGCTGCCCGTGTGCCAATGCTCCAGCTGGCGCCCGGTGATGAGCACCAGCGGGTAGGTGGCATCGGGCGTCTCCGCCGCCGGGATCACGCTGGCGGGCACCAGCTTCAGGCGCCCCGTGGGCGTGGGGAATTTCTCGGTGAAGACGATGGGCTGGCCCGGGTCGTCTTCGGTGAGACAAGGATAGGTCACGCTCGAATCGCGCTCCAGCCGCGCCCAGCGGATGCCGTGGATGCTGGCGTGCATGGCCTGGCGCATCTCTTCGTACACGGCGGCCACGCCCGACTCTTCGCCTTCGTAGTTCCAGCGCAGGCCCATGCGTTGTGCGATCTGCTGGATGATCCACAGGTCGGGGCGCGCATCGCCCGGCGGCTTCAAAGCGCGGCGGCCCATCTGCACCATGCGGTCGGTGTTGCTGGCCGTGCCCGTCTTCTCGGGCCAGGCGCTGGCGGGCAGCACCAGGTCGGCCAGCCAGGCGGTTTCGGTCAGGAAGATGTCCTGCACCACCAGGTGCGAGAGGCTGGCCAGCGCATGGCGTGCGTGGTTCAGGTCGGGGTCGCTCATGGCGGGGTTCTCGCCCATGATGTACATGCCGCGCACCTTGTGCGGGTCGCTGTCGGGCGCCAGCGCCTTGTGCATGATCTCGACCACCGTGTAGCCCGGTGCCTCATCCAGCCTGGTACCCCAGAAGTCTTCGAACCAGGCATGTGCCTGCGGGTTGTCCACGCGCTGGTAGTCGGGGAACATCATGGGGATCAGCCCCGCGTCGCTGGCGCCCTGCACGTTGTTCTGGCCGCGCAGCGGGTGCAGGCCCGCGCCGGGCTTGCCGATCTGGCCGGTGACAGCGCACAGCGCGATCAGGCAGCGCGCGTTGTCGGTGCCATGCACATGCTGGCTCACGCCCATGCCCCAGAGGATCATCGATGCCCTGGCCTGCGCGAACGCCCGCGCCACCTCGCGCAGCGTCTCGGCCGGAACGCCGCACACCGGCGCCATGGCCTCGGGGCTGCAGCCGATCACGTTGGCCTTGAGCGCCTCGAAGCCGCTGGTGCGGTCGCGGACGAAGGCCTCATCCACCAGGCCCTCGTCGATCACCGTGTGGATCAGCGCATTGAGCATGGCCACGTCGGTGTCGGCCTTGAACTGCAGCGTGCGCCAGGCGTGGCGGCCGATATCGGTGACGCGCGGGTCGGCCAGCACGATCTTCGCGCCCCGTTTTGCGGCGTTCTTCATCCAGGTGGCGGCCACGGGGTGGTTGGCCGTGGGATTGGAGCCGATCACGAAAATGATCTCGGCGTGCTCCACACCATGAACCGGGTTGCTCACCGCGCCCGAGCCCACGCCTTCGAGCAGCGCGGCCACGCTGGAGGCATGGCACAGCCGCGTGCAATGGTCCACGTTGTTGCTGCCAAAGCCGGTGCGCACCAGCTTCTGGAAGAGGTAGGCCTCTTCGTTGCTGCCCTTGGCCGAGCCAAAGCCCGCCAGCGCCTTGAGGCCGTGCGTGTCGCGCAGCGACTTGAGCGTGCCGGCCGCGAGATCCAGTGCCTCGTCCCAGGTTGCTTCGCGGAAGGTGTCACGCCAGTCGGCGCCATGGGGCCGCACCTCCTTGGGCACGCCCGGCTTGCGGATCAGGGGCACCGTGAGCCGGTCGGGGTGGTGGGCGTAGTCGAAACCAAAGCGCCCTTTCACACACAGACGGCCATGGTTGGCCGGACCGTCGCGGCCTTCGACGCTGACGATCTTTTCATCGCGCACGTTGTAGGTGATGAGGCAGCCCACGCCGCAGAACGGGCACACCGAATCGACCTTGCGGTCCACCTTTTGCGAGCCGATATGCGTCCCGGGGCTGAGCGCGCCCGTGGGGCAGGCCTGCACGCATTCGCCGCAGGCCACGCAGGTGCTTTCGGCCATGGGGTCGTCGAGGTCGAACACGATCTTGCTGTGTGCGCCGCGCAGCGCATGGCCGATCACGTCGTTGACCTGTTCCTCGCGGCAGGCGCGCACGCAGCGGTTGCACTGGATGCAGGCATCCAGGTGGACGGCCATGGCCGGGTGGCTCAGGTCGGGCGCGGGCTGCTGGCGGCGCAGGGCCTTGAGTGCCGGGCGCACCGCCACGCCCAGGCGCGTGGCCCAGGCGCTCAGCTCGCCATGCTGGCCGACCGCTTCTGAAATGCCAGAAAAATTTGAGTCAAATTGGCCTCTAGCGCTTGCTGAGCAAGCGCTACCAGCTATCAATTCAGGAGTATTCACCTCCCCGTCGTTCCACCGGTAGCCTGCATCGGGCATGTCCGACAGCAGCATCTCCAGCACCATCTGCTGGCTTTTGCGGGCGCGCGCGCTGGCAGCCTGCACCTGCATGCCCGCCGTGGGGGCGCGGCAGCAGCTGGGGGCGAGCGTGCGCTCGCCCGCGATCTCGACCACGCAGGCGCGGCAGTTGCCATCGGGGCGCAGGCCGTCCTGGTGGCAAAGGTGGGGGATTGCCACGCCGTGGCGCTGCGCGGCCTGCAGGATGGATTCGCCCGGGCGGGCCGTGATGCTCTGGCCGTCCAGTTCAAAAGGCACCAGCGGCCCGGCGGCGGAAAAGGTGTGCGCATTCATCAAGCCACCTCGTGCGCAAAATATTTCCGGATGCAGCGGATGGGGTTGGGCGCCGCCTGCCCCAGCCCGCAGATGGAGGCATCGGCCATCACCTGCGCCAGGTCATCGAGCAGGTTGGCATCCCATTGCGGCGCCGCCATCAGCGCGGCGGCCTTGGCCGTGCCCACGCGGCAGGGCGTGCACTGGCCACAGCTTTCATGCTCGAAAAAACGCATCACGTTCAGCGCCGCATCGCGCGCCCGGTCGTGCTGGCTGAGCACGATGACGGCGGCCGAGCCGATGAAGCAGCCGTAGGGCTGCAGCGTGTCGAAGTCGAGCGGAACCTGGTTCAGGCGCGCAGGCAATATGCCGCCCGAGGCGCCGCCGGGCAGGTAGGCATAGAGCTGGTGGCCGTCCGGCATGCCGCCGCAGTATTCGTCGATGAGTTCCTGCACCGTGATGCCCGCAGGCGCGAGCTTGACGCCCGGCTGCCGCACGCGCCCGCTCACGCTGAAACTGCGCAGCCCCCGGCGCCCGTGGCGGCCAAAGCCGGCAAACCACTGCGGGCCGCGTTCGACGATGTCGCGCACCCAGTACAGCGTCTCGAAGTTGTGCGCCAGCGTCGGGCGGCCGAACAGGCCCACCTGTGCAATGAAAGGCGGGCGCAGGCGCGGCTCGCCGCGCCTGCCTTCGATGCTCTCGATCATGGCCGACTCTTCGCCGCAGATATAGGCGCCCGCGCCGCGCCGCAGCTCGATATGCGGCAGCGGGCATGGGGGCTCGGCATGCAGGTCGTCGAGCGCGGCCTGCAGCAGCGCGCGGCAGCCATGGTATTCGTCGCGCAGGTAGATATAGACGGCCTCGGTGCCCACCACCTGGGCAGCTATGAGCACGCCTTCAAGGAAGCGGTGCGGGTCGCGTTCGAGGTAGGTGCGGTCTTTGAAGGTGCCGGGCTCGCCCTCGTCGATGTTGACGGCCATGAGGGCTGTGCCCCCACGCTCCCCCGCTTCGCGTGGTGCGCTGCTCCCAGACGGGAGAGGGCCCCCGTATGCTCCGGGGACCGGGGCCGGCGCCTCGCCTGGGGCGGCCCGGCCCTCGGCGAGGGCGGACTGTTCGCGCACGATGCGCCACTTGCGCCCCGCCGGAAACCCCGCGCCACCCAGGCCGCGCAGGCCCGAATCTTCCACGGCCGTGAGCACGGCCTCGGCATCCATCTCGCCATTGACCAGCGCGGCGGCCAGCTGGTAGCCGCCGTGGGCGCGGTAGGTGGCCAGGTCGGTGTGGGCGGGGCTGATCGCATCCGGCTGCGCAGGCACGCTTTGCTCCACCAGCCCGGCAACATCAAAATTGATAGCTGCCAGCGCTTGTGGATGAAGCGCCAGCGCCCGATTGGGCTTGCATCTCACCGTTTCCAGCACGGCATCGACCGTGGCGTGCGGCACCGGGCACTGGTGCACCACAGCCACCGGGGCCTGCTCGCAGCGCCCCAAGCAGGGCACGGCCTGCACCTGCACATCGCCCTGCCCGGCAGCGCGCAGGCGGCCGGGCAGCGCGGCCAGCAGCTCGCGCGCGCCGGCCATGCTGCAGCTGAGGCTGTCGCACACGCGCAGCACCAGGCGCGGGGCCTGGGCGTCCTCGCCGCGCACGATCTCGAAATGGTGGTAGAAGCTGGCCACCTCGTACACCTCGGCCATGGGCAGGTTCATCTGCTTTGCCAGCGCCACCAGGTGGCGGTCGTGCAGCACGCCGAAATGGTCGTTCAGGCGGTGCAGGTATTCAATCAACAAGTCACGCCGGAACCCGCCAGCCAGGCGCGGCCCCAGCAGCTGCGCCACCTCGGCCATGGCAGCATATTCGGGCTGGCGGCCCTTGAGACGGCTTTTGCTGCGGATGAGCGCACGCATGTCGTCCGGTGTGGCCAGGGGCACGGCGGCTGGTGGGGGATTGGATGTCATGGGGTCCGCAATCGTGTTGGCGATGTACTGCGAAGATTTTGCATGCATCCCCCGGCCCCGGTGCCGCCACCCGCTCAGGTGTTCTTGCTGATCGAGATGGTGGGGAACTTGCTGGAGAAGTCCTTGGCCTTCTGGGCGATTTTTACCGCCACATCGCGCGCCACCTTTTTGTAGATCTGCGCCACCTCCCCGTCGGGGTCGGCCACCACGGTGGGCTTGCCGCTGTCGGCCTGCAGGCGGATCTGCATGTCCAGCGGCAGCGCGCCCAGGTAGTCCATGTGGTATTGCGCCGCCATCTTCTTGCCGCCATCGGCGCCAAAGATATGCTCCACATGGCCACAGTTGCTGCACACATGCACGGCCATGTTCTCGACGATGCCCAGGATGGGCACGCCCACCTTCTCAAACATCTTGATGCCCTTCTTGGCGTCGAGCAGCGCGATGTCCTGCGGCGTGGTGACGATCACGGCGCCGGTCATGGGCACGCGCTGGGACAGCGTGAGCTGGATGTCGCCGGTGCCGGGCGGCATGTCGATGATGAGGTAGTCGAGGTCTTTCCAGTTGGTCTGGCGCAAGAGCTGCTCGAGCGCCTGCGTGGCCATGGGGCCGCGCCAGATCATGGCTTCGTCCTGGTCCACCAGGAAACCGATGGACATGACCTGCACGCCGTAGTTCTCCAGCGGCTCCATGGTCTTGCCATCGTCGCTTTCGGGGCGGCGGTTGATGCCCAGCATCATGGGCTGGCTGGGGCCGTAGATGTCGGCATCCAGCACGCCCACGCTGGCACCCTCGGCGGCCAGCGCCAGCGCCAGGTTGGCGGCAGTGGTGCTTTTGCCCACGCCGCCCTTGCCCGAGGCCACGGCAATGATGTTCTTGACCTGCGGCAAGAGCTGCACGCCGCGCTGCACGGCATGCGCCACCACCTTGGTGGTGATGTTGACCGACACATTGTCCACCCCGGCCACGCCCTTCGCCGCGGCCACCAGGCTGCGGCGCAGCTCGGGCACCAGGCTCTTGGCGGGGTAACCCAGCTCCACATCAAAGGCCACGTCGCCGCCAGTGATCTGCACATTGCGCAGCGCGCGGGTGCTGACGAAATCCTGGCCGGTATGGGGGTCCAGCACGCTGGAAATTGCGGCCAAGAGGCCCTGTTCGGTGACTGACATGCAAATAACTCCTGTGGGGCGGGTAGTCTATCCAAGCGCTGTTCCCCCAGTGTCTGAAGGACAATGCGCATGCTTTGTGCCACTGCGGCGCGGTTTGCTGGATATGGCGCAAACCGGCACGGCCATTGGCGACGAGCCGTTTGATCCATGCCGCCGCTTCGTGAGTGATGGTCAGCCATATCTTGTTCTGGCCGGCATGACGGGTCATGCGGCCCACCCCACCGGGCTGAGCCATTTGGGGCGGCACGGACACCAGGCGCGGCTCGATGTCATGCCTGCGGTCGCCGCCCCGGCCCCATGGGTTCTTGATTCGGTTCTTGATCCGGTTCCTGAGCTCGTCCAGGCCGTTCTGGCAAAACCCCGAGTCCACGCAGTCGGCGCCGTCGCGGTACAACGGCCCGATGTTCTCCAACTCGTCGTGCGTGTTGCACCCCAGCGGCGCGCACTCCCAGCCCGCTTGATACCTTGATGGGCAAGGCATAGAATGCCCGGATGACTAAATCGACGGCTTCCCTGAAAAACGTGGAGCGCGCGCCGGTGGACTACACCGACCGCTTGTACTGGAATGGCATCATCAAGATGAGCCTGTCCAAGTTTTTCATTCTCAGTGTCTTGAAGGCGCGGCCCATGCACGGCTATGAAATCGCCCGTGAAGTGGAATGCTCAACCCAAGGCTGCTGCGCCCCCACGGAGGGCACGCTCTATCCAGTGCTGCGGGAGTTCGAGCAAGGCGGCTATGTCACCGCGCATACTGAAACGGTCGCGGGTCGCGGACGCAAGGTTTATACCCTGACGGACAAGGGACGTGAAGCCTTCACGGTGGCAGTGGATGCCTGGATGGAGGTGGCCGCCCACATCAGTCGACAACAGTGATGTTTTTTTTGGGGCTTGAACATTGCCCATCTATGGATAGACGAACAACCTATTGGACATTGATGCATGGGTTTGCAACGACGTTTTTTCACTTTTACCCGCCACTTTTACCCACCACTTTCACCCAGCTCACGAAAGGAGCACTTCATGCCCACCATTGAAATCTTTGAACCCGCAGGATGCTGCGCCACCAGCAGCGTCGCCATCGACCAGAACACGCTGCATTTCAACGCCGACATGGATTGGTGCAAGCAGCAGGGATTCGAGGTCAAGCGCCACAACCTGTTGAAGAACCCGCAGAGCTTTATCAGCAATCCGCGTATCAAGGAACTCCTTGACGCCTCGGGAACGCAGGCCTTGCCGGTCACGTTGGTCAATGGCGAGGTGGTGTTGACGGGCCGGCTTCCCAATCGCGAGGAACTGGCCCGCTGGTTCGGCGTGGAACTCACCCCGGCCAGCACGGCCGGCACGGCCGGCACGGCATCAACGTCCTGCTGCCCACCCGCGGCGCGCGCTTGAGCGCCATGCAGGAACGCTCTCCCCGGATTGCCGAGCACCACATGTCGTTCAAATTTCTACACGATGCACCGCCCTTCTTGTTCTTCACCGGCAAGGGCGGGGTAGGGAAAACCTCGTTGGCCTGCGCCACCGCCGTGCGTCTGGCGGATGCCGGAAAAAAAGTGCTGCTGGTCAGTACCGATCCGGCTTCCAATGTCGGCCAGGTCTTCGACCAGCCGATAGGCCATCAGATCGTCGCCATCGTTCAGGTGCCGCGTCTGTCGGCGCTGGAGGTTGATCCGATGGCCGCCGCACAAGCCTATCGGGATCGTGTCCTTGATCCAGTCCGCGATTCGATGCCAGCCGAGATCGTTCAAAGCATCGAGGAGCAGTTGTCCGGCTCCTGCACCACCGAAATTGCGGCATTCGATGAGTTCACCGGCTTATTGACGAATCCGGCCTTGCGCAGCGACTTCGACCATATCGTCTTCGACACCGCGCCCACCGGACACACCATCCGCATGCTGGAGTTGCCTGGCGCGTGGTCTGGCTATCTCAAAAACAATCCCGATGCCGCCGCCAACCTGGGGCCGCTGGTTGGACTGGAAAAAAAGCAGAGTCAGTATGCCGATGCGGTCAAGGCCCTGGCCGACCCGGCGCAAACCCGCCTGGTACTGGTCGCGCGAGCGCAACTCTCCACGCTCGAGGAAGCCGCCCATACCCATGACGAACTTTATACCATTGGACTGAGATCCCAGTACCTGGTCATCAATGGTGTTCTTCCCCAAAAGGCCGCCGAGGGCGATCCGCTGGCCACCGCGATCTTTGAAAGGGAACAGCGTGCGCTGGCCCAGCTTCCAGCCAAGCTCGCCACCTTGCCGCAGGATCGTTTGCCGCTCAAGCCTTTCAATTTGATGGGGGTGCAAGCCCTGCGCATGTTATTGGGCGAGCAATCGGACGGGCCGCTGGAGACCCTGCACGATCTGCCCGAGACCACCTTCCCGACCTTGTCGGAACTGATCGATGGGTTGAGCGCGCAGGGGCGTGGCTTGGTCATGATGATGGGCAAAGGGGGCGTGGGCAAAACCACGGTCGCGGCGGCCGTTGCGGTTGCCTTGGCCCAGCGCGGCCATCAGGTGCATCTGAGCACTTCCGATCCTGCCGCTCATCTCTCTTACACGCTCGATGGCACTTTGAAAAACCTGTCGGTCAGCCGTATCGACCCAAAGGTCGAAACCGGGAAATACCGCCAATTCGTGCTGGAAAACCATGGCAAGGGGCTGGATGCGGAAGGGTTGGCTGTGCTTGAAGAAGATCTGCGCTCACCCTGCACCGAAGAGATCGCGGTATTCCAGGCGTTCTCGCGCATCATCAAGGAAGCCGATGAGCATTTCGTCATCATGGACACGGCGCCCACCGGGCACACCTTGTTGCTGCTCGATGCCACGGGTGCCTACCACCGCGACATGGTGCGGCAGATGGGCAAGCCCGGCGAGCAGGTCATCACCCCGATGACGCAATTGCAGGACCCCGAAAAGACCAAGGTGATCATCGTGACGCTGGCCGAAACCACCCCCGTGCTGGAAGCGGCCAACCTGCAAGACGACTTGCGCCGCGCGGGCATCGAGCCGTGGGCCTGGGTGATAAACGGCAGCCTGGCCGCCGCTCGTCCGGCATCGCCTTTCCTGGTGACGCGCGCCAACCGCGAATTGCCGCTGATCGCCGAGGTGCGGGACCGGTATGCCAAGCGTTTCGCAGTGGTTCCATTACAGGCGCAGGAGCCGGTTGGCATCGACTTGTTGGGGCGCATGGCAACCCACTGACATTGAAGCTGTTTTCCTCAGTTA
>WOYI010237997.1_pt1 | contig 10359 bp, 15 predicted proteins | sample 6423411 | NCBI WGS metagenome assembly WOYI01 (sample SAMN13441803, study PRJNA592873) | oil field metagenome | biome: oil field; feature: oil-well bore; material: oil-contaminated soil; isolation source: oil-contaminated soil from oil-well borehole | place: Germany: Wietze | collected 2016-10-18 ... | reverse complement strand
TTCAGCTTGGCAATTTCTGCCAATTCGCCCGAAGTTGGGGTGATGCCCGCTGTGAAATAAATAACGCGCTTTGCCATGTTCGTAACTCCTTATGCCCACACTAGGGCCGTTACTTGATCGGGTTCGGGTTCCAAGCTTGCGGCGCCGGTTGCGCAGGCGCTACAGGGGCTACAGGGGCTGCTGGCTTGCCTTTCGGCTTCGGGGCCGGGGCATCGCCAACTTTGGACGTGAGCGCCTTCAATTCGGCAGTTTTCGTGGCAATGGCAGTTTCGGCATCCGGGAAGCGTTCGGCGTAGATCGCCGGAACCTTGCCCGCCACACCGTCGCAAATTTCGAGCGCGTGAGGCTCAGAAGGTACGGCCTGCGCATTGCGAAAATTTACAGTCGCAGAAAGGTCAGCCGCTGCCGCGAAGTCTTCGGGAGTAGGGGCCGGGCCATCTACGAAATAAAGAATCTTTGCGGGTTTCATATTCAAATTCCTTTGTTGATAAAACAACGGGGCCGAAGCCCCGTTGCTGTTACGGCTTAATGAACTTCGACAATCACACCGGCCAAATCCTTATCGGAAGTGGCGTAGCGATCCCAATTGGTCGAAGTAAAGAGCGCGGCATCGGTAGGTGACTTGCCGCCGTTCGCTTTATCCCATGCGAAGCCCAGAACACCGACGTTGTAGGACCATTCAGCCTGATAGACGCGAATCAAGTTTTCGTCGCCCGTCTTGCCTTCTTCCATCGCATCAAAGTCGTTGTTCTGACCGACCATCACCGCACCCGGCACAAGGCCAAGAATGTGATAAACATTCGGCGAACCGGCCGCAACAAGATTCGGCGCATCGGTCATTACCAACAGCTTGCCGAACGGGTCACGAATCACATTTACAGTACCGTAAGTGAACAATCGTTCACCGTTGGTAAGGTTGTTGCTGTACAGCTTGTGCATGGGCGCACTGTGCATAACCCAGACGGCAATCTGCGACGAAGCATCGCCGAACTTGGCCTGACCTTTATTCAGGTTGTTCCAAGTCGGGCCGTCTTCGGGCGCGGTAAGGCCGGTGGCATCATGCTTGATCGCAGTGACCTGCGTAAGGGCCGAATACACCGCGCCAAGGCCAGTATTGAGCATGTCGGCCATGCTGTCCTGCGCAAGCTGCTGGCCCATCGCGGCGCCTGCGGTTTCGGGGTTCTGCTGAATCCATCGAAACTGACCCGGATCAAGCCGCACAGGCGGCGTGCCGGCCGCGACCTTGACCGAGGTTTCGGTCAGGTGCTTCAACAGCTTTTCAGCGACGGTGCCGCTACCGTATGCGTTTCGGCGCCGAACAAGGCCGCCAGTCACGCGGGCAAAGAAGGCCACGTCAGAAAAATCACCTTGATGCGCAGCACCTTGAAGAAGAATCGCGCCACCAGTAGCAGCATTGAACAAATCAATTTGCTGCCGCTGAACTTCGGTATAGGCCGAATAAGCGTATTCAGAAAAAACTGCAAGATCGGAAAGTGCCATGATAAAGCGTCCTTATTAAGTTGCCTTCGCTTCTTTAAGATGAATCGCAAGTTCTGCGGGATTCATCTTCGAATAGTCGGCGGGTTGATCGAAGCTACCGGGAGTCTTCGGGGCACCGCCACCGTTCTGCGAAGGCTTACCGGCACCGCCGGACGCCTTACTAGCCGTGATAATAGCAGAAAAATCTTTGTTTGCAATAAATTCTGCGGACAAATCATCAATCGTCATTGCAGACGGCTTGCCGTCTTTGTCGAGAATGCGCGTAACTGGCGCATCGCCTTCAAAATCGGCCATCAAACGCGACTTGATATGCGGCATGATTACAGCAGGCGCATTTGAAATCTTGTGGGCAATTTGCGAAGCGACATTATCAACAAGCGTTGTCGTTGTATGCGAAGTTAGTTTGGAAACCTTCGCTTCGTATTCATCGCGTTGTTTGTCAAGTTTCGATTGCCAAGACTTTTCTAGCGTTGCAATATCGCCTTTCTTTCGCGCGTCGTCGCCTTCAATGGATTCCAGACGTTCGCGCAATTCCTTTGCTTCTTTTTCAGCATCTTTGCGCAACTGCGCTTCGCGGTCCTTGGCACGCTTCAAGGCGCCTGTGTCTTCTTCGCCGTCAACGTCAAGCCGGAAGCCTTCACCATCTTCAATATATTCGGCTTTCAAATGGTCCGGCAACTTTTCATGCTCGGCTTTAGTCAGTTTCTTTTTCAGTGCCATTTCAAGGACTCCTTGCAGTTATGCTAATACACCGTATCAGCGGGTTAAAATTTCTTTTATTTTGCGTCTAAATTCTTCATAAGATAGCGGTTTGTTGCTATCATATTTCGGAATGTCAGCCGCTTTCAAGCGCCCGTCGCGGATTGCTTCGCCGCCGTCTTGGCCTAAAACGTCATCCTGAACTTCTATCGGTTGACGGGCGAGCCAAGTATAGAATGTTTCTTCGATTAAGTCACTTCCTGCGATTTTCGGCGCAACGTGCGAACGGCAGCGAATGTGCGCAGGCGGCAACGGTCCTTCGCCAAACCTATAAACATTACCGCTGCGGCTTAAACAAATTTCGGTCGTATTGCCGTCAATCACCGAAACCCAAACATATCTGCCGAAAACTGCCGACATTACACCGGCCGCAACAATTGACGCAACATGCGCCGTTGCAGTATGAACCACCGAAGACGCCTGCTGATTCACGCGCGCCAGTTGTGACGGCGTGCCTTGTCGCTGGCCTTGTTCCCCTGTCAATTCTCGCAAAGTTTCGTCAACCGTCCAACGATTCGCCCAAGCTTTGCGAATTAAACTTTCAACGCCAGCTTGTGCCGAAGTTGTGAAAGTCTTTATAAATGGCAACAAATACAAACCATTTGCCGGAATAGGCGAATTAACAACTTGTGACCAAATGCGTTCATCGCTACCAGTTACAGCGGCAATTCCATAAAGCGGGTTAACTTCGCTGTCTTTATTTTCTAAAATAAACTGTACTGCGTTTTCATCAGAAATTATTTTTTCCGATTCGTCGCTGTCAAGTTCAATGTAACCCGTAACCCAAGCCCGCCGATTTACTTCTAAATCAACAGACATGAAATCTTTAAGTTGCTTAATTAACTTTTCTGTGTAATCGCTATAAATCTTCGATTGCGAATCGCGCAGTTCAACAATAAGATTATTAAGTTGTGCCTTCGATAAACCGTCAAGCGTTCTATATCGAACTCGCAAAAGAAGGTCTTTGAGAACTTCATTAATCGCACGAAGAACGAAATTAAATTGCTTTGCCTGATAAACTTTAACGTCTTCGACATAAACGGCAAGCCGCGTGCTTATATCGTATAATCGTTTATTGTCAGACAAAGCCACGATTAAACTCCTTATGCTGTATTGCCCACACTACCGCCATCGCCCGGCACGTTTTCAACAGCAGCAAGCGCCATTGCGTCGGCCGTGTCTTTAGCGATTTTGTTTTTTGCCGTCGCGTCAGGTTCCGTTGCAACGCCAGTTTTACGAAGTACGGTTCGCATTTCTTCAAAAGTGATAGCGCCGGCTTGCCATTCTTTCATAAGTGCTTGTCTTTCTTCCGGCGGCATTCTTGAAATATCAAAGTCCGTATTAAGCTCAAATTTCACGCCCGCGTCAGGTTGACCGATCCAACGTGCGGCCCATTTCAAAGCCCATTCAAAAGCGGCAGATATATTTTTCGTTGCGCTGGCTAAAGTCGAACCTTCCGAAGCGGATTCTAACTGCGCTTCGGTAGCTGTTCGCTGAACTTCCTTTTGCTCAACAAGCTTTGCCCCAAGCGCGACCATTTGCCGTTCTTTGGTGTCCATCGCTTCTTTAAGCATGGTATTCGGTTCGGCCTGCAACAGCTTGGCGTCAGCCCCGGCCGGCAGGGGAATACCGCCGCGCGAACCAAAGTTCACTGTGCCTTTCAAAACCTTGTCAACCCATTCTTCGGTAAGGCCGGTGAGTACCGGCGTCGGCTGGCCGACAATAAAACAAGATTCTTCGTAATCGGCGCTGTTTCTGTAATGCGCCAAATTCAGCGAAGCAAGATCATAGAAGTTCGGATTATCGGGGTTCGGATCATTATTTTCCGATCCGAAAAACATGAAAGGAATTTCACGCAAACGATTGCCGTTTGAATCGGTCGGCTTGAAAACTTCATGAACCTGAAAATTTCCTTTCGGTACTTTAGAACCGTCAGCCTTTGTCGGGATAGGTTCGCGCCAAACTTCATGCACATATTCGCCTTTTTCATCAAGACGCAAAACGCGAAACTGACCTGACGTTTTCATTTCGAAGCCGTCGTCAGCTACGCACCACGTTTCAAAGATAACAACAAGTGACAAAATTTCTTCTGCGCCACGGTCAACAGTTCGCCAATTAATAATTTCAGTCGGCGCGTAAACATATAGCGTCGGCCGGATGTTTCCATTTTCAAGATCGGCAATGCTTGCGCCGCCTTGATCTTCGGTTGTCGGGTAGTCCACCAACACGCCACCGCGTGAATACGCAAGATTCAAAGCTACGGCATGTTTAGCCAATTGCGTCAAATTAATTCCTGAACCTGTAGCATTTGCAACAAGCGGGTCAAGCAACTTCGGAACCTTTATAACAGGTTCGTGCGCAAAAACTTGACCGATCAATCCAAACAAAGTTCGGCGCGCTACGTTATAAAATACAGCCCGCGAAACATAAGCGTCATAACGCGCTTTATTTTCTTTCGATTGATCGGCCGCATTCGGCATTGGAAGATAAACAGTTCTCGCCGCCTTTATCGTGGGTTCGCCTGCTATTGCATCCCGAATAAGGTAATACATTGAAAGCAACTTCAACAATTCAGGACGAATAAACGATACATTGGCAGCCATGATTCAATTCCTTTAAGTTGGCATTACAAGCTTATATTTCACAGCCGCTTTATTCGCGCCCTTCAATACACGATAGCGCACCATATCATAAACATGATCTTCGGCGCTTGTGTCTACGTCATCAATCTTTTTTTCGTCGCGCGGGAGCGTATGAAGCAAGTCAACGCTTGCAACACAATTCGACATAAAGTATATCGCCGGACCTTCGCCATTGATAGATGCTTCCAAGCGATCCCGCAAAAGCTGCAAGCCTATGACGCGCGAACCGGGCGACTTGTCAGATTCAGTCCAACGCACACCTTTTTTCGACATTAACTTTTCAGTCGTATCAAGTTCAGCATCAATCACTTGTCGAATTCGATTATCTGCCGGACCGGGCCACGGTTGCGAATGAATCCAGCCATTAGCCATCATTGAAATTTCACGATCAATAATACCTTGCGCGATATTTGAAGCCGACATTTTAAGGCCGGTATTCGGTATCCATTCGTTCCTTTGATCTTTTGCACAACCGTACCATTCAAATATCTGAACCAATGAACCCGGTTGCGGACAAAAAACATATTCAGTTCCGTCCGAAAGAATTATCGTTGCTTCGGTACCGTCAGCTTCGGCCCACCAGCCCACACTAAACGGATGCGAACTGCCGTCATCATAGGTGCGATCAAGATGCCAACTTGACGGTACTACAAAACGCGGAACGACATGAATATGAGAAGTCCAAAGATCATCAATCGCACCGCCTGCCGTAACATCCCAATCACCATAAAGCCATGCCTTCCGCAAGTTCGGGTCTTTAATGCTTTCAAGTTCGGCAATATACGAAGCCGGCAGATAAGGATTTTCTTTATAAGAACCAAAAATCGCAATCTGCGTTATTATGTGCGTTTCTTCTTGTTTCGTCGCCGGGTTATAAATTTGAATAGAGCGACGAACTACGTTACCGCGCGGGGCGACACTAATAAAACGACGCTTAACCCAATTATGACCGGGGCCGCTTGGGTTCGTTGTGCTAAAAACTTCACACTTAATTAAAGGAAGCGGCTTCCCATCTTTCGTTAAATAGTTTCCTTTCGAATCTTTTGGCGTGTCGTTTACCGGGTCAAAAGTTACACGATTGACTGACATGAACGTGTCATAAAGATCAGCGTTCGGATGCTTTGTTAATTCGTTCCATCCAATAAACGGGTATTCGTGGCCGTGAAAACCGCCGTAATCTGATTTTTTCTTTACATGCCGAAATAGTAGTTCTTCGCCTGACGGCCAAACCCATTTATACTGTGACGCTGATTCAAGAAACTTGCCGCCATCTTTTAATTTTCCATTATCGCCAAACCATTTTTTAGATTCGGAAACAAGGCCGGCTAAGTTATCAAATTCAAGATCAAAGATTACACCACGCCAAAATTTACCGTAACCTTTGCCGACGTTACGATAATACTTCATCAACTGCGTTAAAGTCTTGCCCGGACCGCGCGCGCCCTCATAAAGGGTATGCGCAGCGTGCGAGCAAAGCGCGATAGTCTGCGAGCCTGCAAGCGGTTTGAAAACTACTTCAACAGGCGGCGACTTCGATTCAATGGCGACTGCGGGCATTTTCTAAAAGTTCCCGCTGTTGTTTTGAAGCTGCCGCTTCCCAATCTTCTTCGCTTCCGAAAACTGGAACTTCGACAACACGATGCACAATGTTATTTACATTTACGTTAGTTTGCGGCTTTTCAATAAAACCGCGAACGTCAGCATAAAGCTTCGCAAGCTTTGCGTATTCTTCGGGAGTCGGCGGAACAATAGCACCGTTCGGATGGATCGTGCCGCGCATTCGCTGTTCAATGTCTTGTAAAAATTCACGCTTGGACAATAGAAACGAATCTACGTCTTCGGCAGAAAGACGTAGTTTTTCAGCTTTTACTTCATCGTCGTTCGGCCAATTGCTTGCGACCCATAAAGCGCGGTTTGTGTTGTTCGGAAACAACACAAGCGCAGCCTTGAACGGTTCACGCTCGCGCAACAGCAAAGCCGCATAAGCGGCTTTTTCTTTGGATTCTGATTCATTTTGATCGGTCATTGCTGCGGCCTAGTGCATAGTCTGCGTTCACTATACCGCATTATTTAGACTTGTGACAGTGCGCCGAAAAAGCCCGATTGTGGGCTAGTATTTGCGCCGCCGTGCCGCGCGATATTGTGCCGTCTTTAATCAAATCTGTTTCTTTGATAGTTAGCAATATCGGCTTAACCCAATCACAAGCCGTATCAATTACGACAGGTTTTTGCTGTATAGCCTGACCAACACTATTCGGAACGGGTCCAGTTATCCCGCAACTCATTAGCAACAGCATCGGAATCAAGCTGATTAACTTTAGCAATTTCATCGGCAGCACCTTTTGCAGCTTCAACGCGAACTTTTGCGCCTTCATTCGCTTCGTTAATCTGACGAACAGCAATCGCTTCGTTAGTTTTTATTTGGTCATTTGCGTTTTTCTGGGCGGCATCCGCTTTACCTTTTGCTTTGCCCACACTTAGGGCAGCCAACACAGCAACGACGATTGCACCGGCCGCCGAAATAAAACTGCCGAAGCGCGACCATATCGCAGAAAGTACGGTCATCATTTTTACTTTCCTAGCTTGTTCGCGTACTTCTTGCTGATTGCCGCTAAATAAACGAATGCGGTGCTAAATGCAAGAAAAAGCCAATTCAAACCTTCAAGAAGTCCAATCAAAATTTTATTAAACATTTTCAAATTCCTATTTAATGCGACCTTGCCAACCATTTTCAAACCGTTCTTGCGTTTTGTCTCGTTCTGCAATTTCAATGTAAAAAACACGACGAAGCGATTGCACCATATCCAATAGGTAGCGCATGCCGTCAGCACCGCGCCGCACGGCAAACTTGTTCAGGGCAGCCAACGACAGGGCGCCTAGCACGCCATCGGCGGCAATGTCGGGGTAGTCAGCCCCTTGTGTGTTCAGGACGTTCAGCGCCCGCTGTAGCGCCTGCGCAGGCCGTGCCGGGCCTGACGTTACGCCCCAATCGAACATTTCAAACGCCAGTGCTGCGCTTACGTTGAAAATCTTGTCGAAGCTCGGCGCGATCCAATATCGCTTTGCATACAGTTCGACAGCCTGTTCATTGGTCGAATCTGCTACATTGGTCGGCCAACTTGGTTCGCGGAAAGCGGCCCAGGTAGCTTGAGTTATACCCCATTTCGTGAGTCCGCCACGGTCGGCCGGATCGTTCGTAACCTTTGCGCCGCCTTCGGCTGCAATGGTTTCGTCAATCTTTGCGCGGACTATCTGAGGGAGTTTCATTATTGATTAATTTCTTTTGCTTGAAAAGCCTTGCCAATACACCGGCAATTATAATTGCAATCGGAATCCATTTTGCCCATTCAGCAGGAAAGTACGTTTTTAGATCGCCGGGAATGCTATTCCAAACATCAATCATTATTTCTGGAAATGCAAAGAATGCAGAAAGAATTGCGGACCCAATAAGCGAAAGGCGCACCGACCAAAACCGATACGCCTTTTTCCATTCTTCAATCAATTCTAATTTTTTAATCATAGCTTGTCAGCCTTCTTATCAATCTTATCTTCAATTCGATCAAGTTTCATAAAAAGTGCCGTCATGCTTTTATCCATGTCATCACGTTTCACATACTGACCTGCAACAAGAACTTCAATGTTGCCGACTTTTTCGGCTAACTTTGAATCCTGACTTCTCAATTCTTGCAACGATTGCCACATTACGCGCATGAACCATCCACCCAAAACGCCTATAATTGCGACAGATAGATTAAAAAATTGTTGTGAATCCATTGTTCAGCCAATTTGAAGTTTCATTCACAGCACTGCCGAAAGTGTACAACAGGCTTAAGCCGAACGCAAAAAAAAGCCCCGGCCTTCAAAAGACCGGGGCTTTCCCGTTCCGGCGGCCCGTAGGCCGTGCCGGTGACTTACTCGGTACGCCAGATTCGCGCGCCGCCTTCTACAGCCCGAACCACGAAGGTGCGAGTGTTGCGGGTGACGGGCACCTGTTCACCCTTGCGGTTCGTCTTGAACTGACCTTCCACAACGACAGCGTAACGCGCGTTCGCACTGGAAACGGTCGATGCCAACGACTTGGCAGCCTTCGGCCGTTCCGTGGTGTTCGGCACGAAAAAGGACTGACCGACCGCCAGCGAGGCGAACGGGTAGGTATTGCCACCACGGCCACGGCCCGAAACGGCCGGCAGGGGCACGCTGTCTTCAATGGCAAAGGACGAAGCAACCGGGGTTGCGGCGGTTTCGGTAGTCATGTCAGATACTCCTTCGGTAGGTTGATTGATCTTCAAGCGAACAGCGATATTACCGGCCGCGTCCTTAATGGTGTCGTTCGTTTCGACCAATCCTTCGGCAACGAACGGCGCCACTTCGGCGGCTGGGGCATAGACGAAACCGTCAGGCGAGGCGGCGATAGCGGCCGACAAAGCCTGAAAAGCTGCGGTCAACTTCTTGGTCAGGGCCATTTTTCAAACTCCTTTCAAGGTTTAAGCACGTCACAACATAGCGACAGCTTGCATTCTACGCGCTCATTTCAACTTGTCAAGCGGTCAACGTAAAAAATTTTCAAATTTTTCGATCCTGTCTTGCGTGCATTCAGTCTTGTATGTTTCCTTGTAATCAGGCCAAGTGCCATCTTTGACGTTTTCACAATATGCCAGTTGCTGCCGCACTTCGTCCTTATAGCCAGCCCGACCTAAAACAACAAACGCAATAAGTGCTGCCGACATAACAAGACAATTTCTAACAGTCCGGTTCATTCTTTCACCTACAATTAAAGCGATTTTGCTACTTCTTCCGTGCCTACTTGGGCCACGCGCTGCGCCATCAAGCAAGCATTCTGCATTGTAACAAATACTGAATGAATTTTATTGAACATGACATTATTGGGGAACTTCTCGATAGCGTTAATAATGTCTTGCAAAGCGCGGTACTGATACGACAAACATTCATACATTAACGGCGCAGCGGCAAGCAAATTGACTAACGATTCATGCACCGTAACGCGCGGACCGAATGCTACAAAATGCTTTGACTGGTCCAAAGGGTCTTTCTTTTCGCATGCCACGACATTTTTATTTATAGGATTTACGAAAAACATCAAAGTTTCAAGTTCTTCCTGATTCAAAGTTTCCATTTTCTTACTCCATAGTAAACAAAAATTCAACAGCATTATTTGCAAAAATCCTGTTGGCTTCTTTTGCAGATTCAATCCAATCCTGCGACATATGCCAACAATAAGCAACGACGCGCCGAATGCCGGTACTCACAACATCTTGCGCACAATCCTTGCACGGCAGCATCGGTGAAACGTAAAGCGTGCAAGTTGACAAATCTTCGTCTCTATGCGCCTGCGCAATAGCGTTAATTTCGGCATGAATTACGAACTTGTGTTGTTCTTCACGCGGCATATTCAAAAACGCTTCATCGTCAAACCCGCGCGGCGGGCCGTTATAGCCCA
>WOYI010012470.1_pt1 | contig 10360 bp, 8 predicted proteins | sample 6423411 | NCBI WGS metagenome assembly WOYI01 (sample SAMN13441803, study PRJNA592873) | oil field metagenome | biome: oil field; feature: oil-well bore; material: oil-contaminated soil; isolation source: oil-contaminated soil from oil-well borehole | place: Germany: Wietze | collected 2016-10-18 ... | reverse complement strand
TCAGGACGGACGGTGCTCAGGACGGACGGTGCTCAGGACGGACGGTGCTCAGGACGGACGAAGGGGCGCCGGGCTCCACAAACCACTGCGGGTGGCGGTGCCGAGCTCGAGCTCGGCGGGCTTGGCGTTCGGGTAGAACTGCCGAAGCAGTTGCAGGGAGCCCCAGTCGCGGAACCAGTCGTCCTTCAGGTAAGTCGGTACCGGGGTGGCGCGCAGCAGCAGCTCAGTGATACCCAGGGGTCCGCCACCCAGATAATCCATCACCGGCGAATTCGCGTCCGCCCCGAACCGGTCCGGCAGAATGCGCCACTTGGGCACCTCGGTCACGCCGTACCGGTGGAAGAACGGACGCTGGCACGGGAAGGCCAGTCCGACAAGCCAGTCCAGCATCACCGGATCGGTGGAGCCGACGACGTCCTGCAAGCTATGCAGGACCGGGATGCGGGGCCCGGTGACGGCGATCCAATGCTGTGGTGCCAGATCGTCATCGGTGGCGACCAGTCGTACCTGGGTTGCCTCGCCCGGGATGGCGGACATCGGCGCACGCAGATTGCGCCAGGCGGGCACCGCGCCGACATCGGCGAAACCGATGGTGCCGCCGGGCTTTCCGCTGTCCGCCTGCTCGTCGGTGGCCCACTGCACCAGCACCTCACCCGGATCGAAGCGGCCGGCTGCCGCAACGACCAGCAGCGGTCCGCGATCATCGCGCGGGGGCAGCCGGTACCACGCAGATCGCAGCTTGGCAGGCTGCTGCGGGCCGGACCGCCAGCTGCCCAGCACCGGCGTGTGGGCGGGATCGAGGTTGTACGGCAGCCGGGCCTGCGACCCGTTCACCCCGGCCGCGTCGGTGGTGCCGCCCTCGGTACCCGGTTCACTGCCGGTCTCGTCGCTGTTCTGCAAGTCGGCGAAGTTGCTGTCGCCGGGTTGGTCTAACACCGGGTCGGCGGATATGTCGGCGGGAATCCCGTTGGGACGGAAGTTGTCGGCGGTGGCCGCACCCAGCGCGGTCCCGACCGGAGCGCTGACCGGTTGGAGCAACCCGACGTTGGGATCCTGTTCGACCATCACATCGGTTGCCAGCCCGCAGGTCTCGCCGCGCAATGCATCCAGATTGGAGCGGCCCACCGACCAGGCCGGATACTGGATGACCAGCGCGATCGTCAGCGACGCGACCTCGAAGATCACCACCGCCCAGGCCGCGACGGCCAACGGCGCCCCGGTGAACCGCGACCAGGGCCGGTCCGGTGTCGGTCTTCCCGAGAAATGCAGCCAGGCGGCGACCAGCAGGGCCAGTGCGGCCAGGCCGAGCAGCATGGTGGTGAAACCGTAACTGAATTCGGGGAACTCGTTGGACCACGGAACCCCGAAGTTGGACACGTACCACCAGCCGTTCACGGTGGCGAAGGACAGCGCCATCATGAACAGCACGACGGCGGTCACGATGGTGCGGTTGCGTTTCGAGCGCATCGCGGCCGCGGCGATGGCGACCGCGGCCAGCGCCCCGATCGAACCGGCCAAGCCGGCGAACACCCCGAAGTGATGCGTCCACTTGGTGGGGGTGAACATCAGCGACAGGAACGAGATGACGGTGATGCCGATCATCCGCTGGGCGGGGCCGATAGCGGTGCCGGGGATGCGGCCCTTGCGCAGCGTCATCGCGATCGAAACGGCAAGTGCCAGAAGCAGTGTCAGTACGGGGAAGCGCCGGGCCACCGAGCCGTCCGGGCTGGTGGTGAACAGTCGCGAGTAACGGATGTGCTCGTCGAACCAGGCCAGGCTGGGGCCGATGGTGGACTTGAACGAGCTGGCCTGCAGCTCACCGACCAGGGTCTGGTCGCGGAAGATCAGGAAGATGGTGACAGTGCCCGCCGCGGCGATCGGGGCCAGCAGAGCCAGATAGCCGAAGCGGGACGTGTGTGCGGCCACAATGGTTTTCAGCGGACCGATGGCCACCAGCAGCGCGCCGACGGCGGCGATACCGGTGGGTCCGGAGAACAGGGTCAGCGCGCCGATGATGATGGCGATGGCCACCGGCAGCAGCCGGCTGGTCGCCACCCCGCGCTCCACCGAGCACCAGGTCAGCAGGATGCCGACGGCGATGATGGGTTCGGGACGGAGTCCGTTGTTCAAGGGCAGCCAGAACGCCAGGAACATCGCCGCCGCGGTCCATGCGGCGGGCCTGCTCTTGTTGACGGCCGCCCCGAGCCGGGGAATCACCTCGCGGCTGATGATCCACCAGCACGCCAGGCCCATCAGCAGGGTGGGCAGCCGCACCCACACGCTGGCGGTGGAGACATGGGCCCACAGGGCGAGCAGGTCGTAGTACCAGCCGAACGGCGCCTCCGGGGTGCCGAACCAGCGGTAGTAGTTGGCCATGTAGCCGGCGTCCTCGGACACTCGGGCCATGGTGAGGATGTAGCCGTCGTCGGCGGTGTTGGCGCCCACGAAGTGCCACCACACCAGCAGCGTCGCCACCAGCGCGTCGAGCCCGGTGAGTGACCACCAGCGCTGCGGCAGGAAACGGCGGTGCCGCACGCCGTCGGCGACGTCGAGGCGGTGCAGTGCGATCAGCGACGCGATCGTCATCAAGATGCCCAGCACCATCACCAGGGTCTTCAGCAGCGTCGGAGAACTGCTGTACCGGGTGTCGATGGTCGCGGAGAACTGCAGGCCGGGCGGCGCCGGGCCGGACAGGTCGGTGAACACCCCGACGATCTGGGGGCGGAAGTCATAGCCGCCACGCTCGCCGCGCAACGGCGCGTCGGGATCGGCGCCGGGATCGTTGGAGGGGCCCTGGGTCAGCCCGACGAACTCGGCGGTCACCTTGTCGGCGTGCGCGGTGAACTTCAGTTCCCGACAGGCCGGGCTGAGTACGTCGGTCAGCGGCGCGCTCACCACCGGGGTGTTGCGGACGATGACCAGTAGTTCGTTGTTGACCCGTTCGACGAGCAGCCCGCGGTCGACGGCCTTGGGCGCTTGTTTGGGCACTGTCGACAGCAGCACATTGCGCGGACCGCTCAGCGCGGCGGCGGCACCGCAGGGAATGGTGATGGTCAGATCGGTCGCGACATAGCCGATCAGGGGTGCTGCGACGCTGTCCAGCGTCCCGTTCTGCGGCCAGTTCAGCGTTGCGGTGGTCTGGCTGACCGGCAGAAACGGGGTGGCGATGGCCAGGATGGTGCCGAGCAACCCGGCGACGACGGCGACCAGTCTGGTGGTGCGGTGATTGGCCGGCGCGTCGTTCACGGAGCTAGATGCTAGTTGTCCGGCCATCAACCACCCGCCTGCGGTTTTCGGATTGCCAGTACGAAGGGTCCCTCGGTGGACACATCCCAGCGCGGATCCTCGAACAGCGACGCGTTCAGCTCGACCTGATAGCGCTTGACGTTGGGCTGGTTCGGGTAGACGTCCGACGCCAGCCGCAGGGTGTAGCTGTCGGGCCCACCGCGGCGCATCAGGAACACCGACGGGGCCTGCCACGGCAACTGGTCCAGCGCGGTGATGAACTGGTCGGGCGTGCTGAGCAGCGCCCAGCTCTCGATGGCCGCCGAGCGGGCTTCGAACTGCGCCAACGGGTTTGCGTAGTGCGAGGTGAGTCCCTGGAAGCCGTAGTACGGGTAGTAGGACAGGAAGCTGTAATCCGCGGTCATCACCACGGTCTCGGTGCGCGGCACCCCGGTCACCTCGACAATCCGCTCGTCGAGCGCGCGGTAGTACTGCTCGGCGCCGGGCGGACGCCGGTCCGCGCGCTCCCCGTAGCCGTCGGTGTCGGTGTGGGCCACCGTGATGTCGGTGCGCAGCACGTCGGGGATGTCCTGGCTGAATGTCATCGCGCCGATCGCGCCGATGGTGGCGGCGATCGCCACGACGTGCCGGCCCGGGTGTTGGAAGCGGGCCGCGGCGGCCTGGGCCACCCAGATGAACCCGAACGTGCCCGCGGCTGCCAGCAGCACCGACAGCACGGGCTGCAGGCGGAAGGACAGCAGGGTGGTGCCGAGCAGCGTGGTCAGCATGGACAGCAGCGACCAGGCGTAGACGGCCAGCACCCCGACGGCCAAAGCTGCAGCAGGGTTCTCTTCGCGTAAGTGCTCATCGCCAGCACGGGTGGAGGTGCGGGCGTACACGACCAGCCAGATGGTGCCGAGCATGCACAGCGCGCCGAGCAGGGTGAAGTCCAGCATCGGGAAGGTCAGCTCGGCGCCGTCCATGGGCAGGTAATGCTGGGCGGTGCCGCTGTCGGCGGGGGTGCCGCGCGCCGCGGCAAGCAGATAGGGACCCCATGTGATCAGCGCCAACGCCCCGGCGATCAGGCCCATGACTGCCAGCTTCAGTAGCGGGCCGATGCTGCGGCGGGCGACGGCCAGCAGTAGCGCCATCAGGGTGACGGTGAACGCCGCGTAGGCCAGCAGCAGGGTGTAGAAGAGTGCCGCGAGGCCCAGGAACAACCCGACGCCGACGACTGCGCCCCAGCCCTGTTTCGTGGTTTTCCGCAGTCCCGACCACGCCAGCACGAAGACCGGCGGCAGCAGCACGGTGATCACCGCGGCATAGGGCTCGGCAGAGGTGTAGGCAAGGGTCACCGCCGCAGTGGCGGTCGCTACCGCCAGGGCCAGTTCGAAGCGCAGCATCGCCGACCACAACACCGCCGCGATCGCGATCGCGGCGGTGATCGAGATGATGGCCCAGGGTTTGAACATCTCCCACGCGGGCATGCCGGTCAGCTCGGCAAGCCGGCCACCGATCCAGAACCAGCCCGCTGGATAGAACGGCGGCAGGCCGATGTAGGTCATGTCGTGCAGGCCCGGGCTGTTGGCCAGCCTGGTCAGGTATTCGGTGCGGAACTGCTGATCTACCGAGATACCGAACAGGTACAGCCGGGTCGCGCCGAGCGGCATCGCCAGCGTGACCACCGAGAACGCCGACAGGAACACCACCGATATGAGGCGGGCAAGCAGCCGGCGGCCCCTGCGCCACAGCACGCCGGAGGCGAAAATCCCTGCCAAACAGACGAACTGGCCGACGGTGGTGAGGGCGTGCAGCTGGTTCGACGAGTTGTAGGCCGGCCATTCGACGCGGGCGATCGCCAGCAGTGCGATGACGCTGAGGGCCGCGGCGGTGGCGGCAGCCGCCGCCATCTGGCCGGTGACGGCCAGACCCCTCCGGCTCATTTCCCGGGTCGCTTCGCTCTCCTCCACCGAAGCATCAGAGAGGCAGCTTACGGAAGATCGGCCGCGGGATATGCCGCATCACGGCCATCAGATATCGCACCGGCCCCGGTGCCCAGATCAGCTCCTTACCCTTGGCCGCCGAGGCGACCGCCAGTTCGGCGACGTCCTCCTTGTCGACGGTGAAGGGCGCCTCCTTGGCGCCGGTGGCCTTCCAGTGCTCCAGCGTGGTAGTGGTGCGCACCTGTCCGGGACGGATGACGAGCACGTGAACACCGAACTCGCGCAACGCCTCCCCGAGGCCGAGGTAAAAGCCGTCGAGCCCGGCCTTGGTGGAGCCGTAGACAAAGTTGGAGCGACGCACCCGCTCACCGGCCACCGAGGACATCGCGATGATCTGCCCGAAGCCCTGAGCGCGCAGCTTCTCGCCGACCAACACACCGACCGACACCGCCGCGACATAGTTGATCTGTGCGGTCAGCACCGCCTTGGCCTGGTTCTGCCACAGCTCCTCGGCGTCGCCGAGCACTCCGAACGCCACCACGACGACATCGACATCGCCGTTGGCCCAGGCTGATTCGATGACCGCCGGGTGTGACGCAGTGTCCACGGCATCGAAATCCAGGTACTGCACCGACTTGGCGCCCGCGGCCTCGAGCTGCGCGATGGCGGCATCCTTCTTGGGTGCGTTGGGCAGATCGGCCAGGATGATCCGGGCCTTCGCATTGCGCAGGTACCGCTCGGCGATGGCCAGGGCGATCTCGGACGTTCCGCCCAGCAGCAGGATGGTCTGCGGGTTACCGGTGGCGTCGATCATGTTCGCGGGGTTTGCCTTTCTATAGCAATTCGAGTCGACGTGCCATATCCGAGGCGAAGACGCCCTGCGGATCCGCCTTGCGGCGCACGGCGATCCATTCGTCGACCCGGGGGTACATCTTGTGGAAGTTCTCCGCGCTGACCCGGGAGTCCTTGGCGGTATAGACCCGGCCACCGAATTCCATGACGCGGCTGTCCAGCTCGTTGAGAAATTCGTTGACGCCGGGCTTGTTCGGGAAGTCCATGGCCACGTTCCAGCCGGCCATCGGGAAGCTCAGCGGTGCCTTGTTGCCGGGGCCGAACAGTTTGAACACGTTCAGCGCCGAGTAGTGGCCCTGGGTTTGGATCCACCGGATGATGGCCTTGAAGTCGTCCAACGCGTTTGGCGGAACCAGGAACTGGTGCTGTGCGAAACCCGCTGGGCCATAAGCCTTTTGCCAGCCAGTGGTGATATCGAGCATGTGGTAGAACTGCGTCAGGTTGACGATCTTGTTCTGGTAGTTGCCGCTGACCCGGTAGAATGCCTCGCCGACCAGGCCCAGCGACAGCTTGTTCATCACGCTGACCGGGAAAAGGTTCGGCACCGCAGGCAGTTTCGGAGCGGTGAACTGCAACGGGTTGGCGGCCAGCTTCGGCGGCAGCTGGTCCAGCTTGGCCAGGCTGCCGCGGCTGACGGCCGCGCGACCCAGCTTCGGCGGCGGGTTGATCAGATCGAACCAGGCGCTGGAGTACGTGTAGTTGTCCTCGCTGCCGTCCTGGTGCACCGCGACGGTCTCGTCCAGGTCCGCGGTCGCTATCCCGTCGGCTATGAAATACGCGGTCTCGGTGCGGGTCATGGCGATCTGGGCGCGGATCACGATGCCGGTCAAGCCGTTGCCGCCGATGGTGGCCCAGAACAGCGCCCCGTCTTCGTCATCGGGCCCTCCCGAAGGGGTCAGGGTGCGCACCTCACCGTCGGCCATCAGCAGGTCCAGTGACAGCACGTGATTGCCGAAGCTGCCGGCGCTGTGGTGGTTCTTGCCGTGGATGTCCGAGCCGATAGCGCCGCCGACGGTCACCTGCCGGGTACCCGGCAACACCGGCACCCAGAGCCCGAACGCCAGCGCGGTCTTCATCAACTGGTCGAGGCTGACTCCGGCGTCCACATCCGCGATCGCGGTCTCCGAGGACAGCGAGTGGATGCGGTTCAACCGGGTCATGTCGACGACGATGCCGCCGCCGTTGCAGGAGTGGTCACCGTAGGACCGGCCCAGGCCGCGGGCCACGATGCCACGGCGCAGGTAGGACGGACTGGCCGGTGAGGCATCGGCCACCTGCCGGACGGCCGCAGCGATCACCTCGACATCGGGGGTGGACAGGACCTGCGCCACGCTGGGCGCAGTCTGGCCGAACCCGGTGAGGGATCGGGGCGTGAGGGGAAGGTCAGTAGACATATCAGTGCCAAAGGGTACCGCTCGCGGCTACCTGAGCCGGAATATCACCGCGCGCTGCACCACGAAGTTGATGACCGTCGCGGTGCCCTGCGCTATGACGAAGGCGACGGGGACCTGCCAGGATCGCCCGGCGAATTCCAGGTAGAACAGGTAATTGATGCCGACCTGGACGGCGTAGGTCAATGCGTAGAGCGCCATGACGGCGACGAATCGGGCCCTGCTGGGCGTCGCCTGGAAGGTCCAGCGCCGGTTGATCAGGTACGCGGTGGTGGTGCCCGCGACGAAGCTGAGCGTTTTGGCCAGGTTGACATGCAACCCGAGCTTCAACAACAGAATGTACAGCCCGAAATCCACGATCGCCGACAAGCCGCCGGTGACGATGAAACGCATTGCCTGGGTCTTCAGGCTCATCGGTGAGTTTTCGGGGGTGTCGGCCACGCGGGCAGCCTACGGGCAAGAATGGCAAGCGTGACCGATCTGTCCGAGCTGCTCGATGCGTGGCATGCGCTGCTTACGCGTCACGGCGCCTCGCTCGGAGCCCGCGCCGCGGGTGCCGCACTGTTGGCCCGCTGGTCCGAACCGCACCGCCGCTACCACGATGTGGCCCACCTCCAGGGCGTCCTGGACGCCGTCGATGACTTGGCCGGGTTCGCCGAGAACCCGGACGCGGTGCGGCTGGCTGCCTGGTACCACGACGCGGTGTACGCCGGTGGGCCCGACGATGAGGAGAACAGCGCGCTGCTGGCCGAGTCCGAGCTGGCCGGGCTGGGCGTCGACGCTGTACTGGTGGCCGAGGTCGCGCGGTTGGTGCGGTTGACCGTGGAACATGATCCCGAACCGGTCGACCGCAACGGGCAGGTGCTCTCCGACGCCGATCTGGCGGTCTTGGCGCTGGCGCCGGCGGAGTACCGGAGCAATACCGCGAAGGTGCGCGCGGAGTGCGGTCACGTCTCCGATGCCGACTTCCGGGCCGGTCGTGCCCGCATCATCGAATCGCTGTTGGCGGCGCCGGCGCTGTACCGCACGCCGGAGGGCCACCGGTTGTGGGAGGACGCGGCCCGGCAGAACCTGACCGCGGAGCTGCGGACCCTCAGCGGATGATGCTGCCAGTACCTCGCACAGCTGATCGCAATGGCCGTCACCATCAATGCATGGAACCGGTTCACCGTCGCCACCCGGATGCCGGCACCGCGTCGCTAGTCAGCTTCGACGGTGACGTCGTCACCAAGCTGCACCGACCGGGCACCGACCCGCAGAAGCTCACCGAGCGTCTGCGGGTCGCAGCCCGTTTGGACTGCCTGCTGTCTCCACTCAGTATGAAACCCGAACTGGCCGAGGGTCGTTGGCGAACACGGTGGCCGCGGGTCGAGGTAGTGGCGCAGGATCCGCGGCGGCTACCGTGGGGTGACGCGGGCCGGGTGCTCGCCGAGGTGCACCAGGAGCCCGTCGGCGATCTGTGTGTTCCACACGGCGCTCCCGGCAGGTTGGTCCGCGCGCTGGACCGGCTGCACGAGGGTCCGGTCGCCGATGTCATCCGCCGCGCCGCAGGCCGGCTCGAGTTCTCCGAGGAGTTGAGAACAGTCGTGCACGGGGACTTTCATCTCGGCCAGCTCGGCTGGGACGGACGACGCTGGGTGCTGATCGACGTCGACGACCTCGGCGTCGGGGACCCGCGCTGGGATCTGGGCCGGCCGGCCGGGTTCTGGGCCGCAGGTCTGATTCCGGACGCCGACTGGTATGCCTTTTTGGACGGGTACCGGGCTGCCGGCGGACCGGCGCTACCCGCAGGAGATCCGTGGCCGGCGCTGGAATCCTGCGCTCGCGCAGCCGTGATAGGCGCTGCGGCAAGCCATCCCGATGACGAGCTGCTGGTCGATGCCTGCGCGCGGATGAGCTGAGAGGCGCGGAACAGAATTGTTCGAGCTCTCAAACTTTCGCTGTTGGTATCTGAAAACTATTGATACGTAACGTCTTTCGTTCCGCAACCGGTTGCAACAACGGCAGTGGTGTGCGAACCTGGACAAGCGAAGGGGAGTAGCCCCCAAATCGGTTAATCGACACACTGGCTGAGCGGATCATTGCGAAGCCCGGTTACCGAACCGGCATTCTGCCGGCGGGCGAGACCTTCGGCCGCATTGCATCGTATTGGTTGCCGGCCGGAGGATTCTGTGGACCCCCGCCCGGAAGCCGCCGATTGAGGGGTTGTCCGTGATCTCCGCGCTTCTGTTGAGCTTCGCCGTCATCTTCGTGGCCGAGCTCGGCGACAAAACGCAGCTCGTGGCCATGACATTTGCGCTGCGCTACCGCTGGTGGGTGGTGCTCGGCGCGATCACCGCCGCCACGACTTTGGTCCACGTCCTCTCGGTCGCCATCGGCCACTACCTGGGCGCCGCACTACCTGGACATCTGCTGGGCATCCTGGCCGGTGCCATGTTCGTCTTCTTCGGGCTGTGGACGCTGCGCGGTGACAGTCTCAGCGATGACGAGAAGAGTCGGGTCGAGCGCGCGGCGGGTATCGCGTTCTTCGTGGTCACCTCGGCGTTCTTCCTGGCCGAGCTGGGCGACAAGACCATGCTCGCGACCATCACGCTGGCTGCCGACAACAACTGGCTGGGCGTGTGGATCGGTTCGACGCTCGGCATGGTGGTCGCCGACGGTCTGGCGATCATCGTCGGCGCTGTTGCCGGTAAGCATCTCCCCGAGCGACTCATCCAGATCGCCGCGGCGGCGCTGTTCCTGCTGTTCGGCGTGTTCATGCTGCTGGAGAACCTCTTCGCCAGCGCACCTTTCTGGGGCATCGCGCTGGCCACCGCGGCCATCCTGGGTCTCGTCGCGCTGGGGCTGCGTTATCTTCCCGAGAAGTACCGCCCGGCGGTGCTGAAGCCGGCCCCAGTCGATGCGGAGCCGCCGGCGGCGCAGCCCTAGCCCAGCCCTAGCCCTGGCTAG
>WOYI011400788.1_pt1 | contig 10363 bp, 9 predicted proteins | sample 6423411 | NCBI WGS metagenome assembly WOYI01 (sample SAMN13441803, study PRJNA592873) | oil field metagenome | biome: oil field; feature: oil-well bore; material: oil-contaminated soil; isolation source: oil-contaminated soil from oil-well borehole | place: Germany: Wietze | collected 2016-10-18 ... | reverse complement strand
TGATCTCTTCGGGGTCACCCAGGAAGTAATCTTTTTGCAGGTTCATCTCATCATCGAACTCAAACACATAGGGCACGGCCGTGGGCAGGTTGAGGCTCACGATCTCTTCGTCTGAAATGTTTTTCAGATGCTTGATGATGCCCCGCAGGCTGTTGCCGTGCGCAGCTACGATTGTTTCGTTGTATTTTGTCTTCATCTCCGGGACGATGGTATTGTTCCAGTAGGGCAGAATGCGTTCTACCGTATCTTTCAACGCTTCGGTAAGGGGCAGATCGTTTTCATCCACTCCCCGGTATCGTGGGTCCTGAAACGGAGAGCGTGGATCGTCCTTTTCCAGGGGCAGTGGCGGCACATCGTAGCTGCGACGCCAGATGAGTACCTGCTCGTCACCATATTTGGCAGCTGTTTCGGCCTTGTTCAGTCCCTGCAGCATGCCGTAATGTTTTTCGTTCAGTCGCCAGGTCTTTTCCACCGGGATCCAGTCCAGATCCATCTCATCGAGGATCACGTTCAATGTTTTCACTGCCCTCTTCAAATAAGAGGTATAGGCCTTTTCGAATTGAAACCCTTCCTGTTTCAGGTATTTACCTGCTTTATGGGCTTCCTCAATACCTTTCTCGGTGAGATCGACATCGGTCCAGCCCGTGAAACGGTTCTCCTTGTTCCAGACACTTTCGCCATGGCGAATTAAGACTACTTTCTTCATACACTTATTTTATTTTGTGGGTAAATGGGGCATATTGCTGCATGCTGATTCACGCTATACAAAATTACATAATATCCACTTAATTTGTGGCATGGGAGGGCAAATTTCTCTGCATATCTCCCTCTTCCATCCGATTAAGCTGCCTCAGCTGGATCAGCAGCAGGTAGAGCGACAGCAGGGCTGCCAGCGTGTCGGAGACAGGCATGGCGATCCACAATCCGTCGAGTCCCCATAAACGGGGTAGGAAGATGATGCCCGGTATCATGAATATCAGTTGCCTGCTCAGGCTCTGGATAATGGATTTGGCCGCGAAACCGATGCTCTGAAAGAAGCTGGACGATACAATCTGAAACCCCACCAGCGGCATGGCTATCACGGCTATGCGGATACCTCTTTTGGTGATGCCCAATAATTCGGCATCGGTGGTAAAGGCTGTAGCAAAGAGTCCCGGGAAAAATGTCCCGAACAGAAACCCGACCACGGTGATCAACGAAGCGACTTTCAGCGAATAAAAAAGTGTCTCGCGCACTCTCTTGTAATTGCCTGCCCCGTAGTTATAGCCGATGATCGGCTGGGTACCCTGGTTGAGGCCCATGATGATCATCAGAAAGATCATCAGCACGGTGTTGATGATGCCGTAGGCTCCCACAGCCAGGTCACCCCCGTAGCGTAAGAGGGAGGTATTCATCAATAGTGCGACACCCGATGCGGCTACCTGCATACTGAAAGGCGACATTCCGATGGAAACGATGGAGACAATGATCTTCTTGTCGAGCCGTATGTTTTTCCAGCGCAGACGAATCAGGCTGCTCTCCTGCAGGAAATGATGCATGACAAAAAGCATCCCGAGAAACATGGATATCACGGTAGCCCACGCAACACCCTTGATCCCTAAATCAAAACCATATAAAAAGATCGGCGTGAGAATGAGACTGAAAACGGCGCCAATGAGCATGGTGATCATCGCCTTCTTTGGATATCCCGAAGAGCGCATCATCGCGTTGAAATTATAACCGAGACTCACGAACACATTACCCAACAACACAATCTGCAGGTAATCATGTGCGTAGGGGAGGGTAAGATCACTCGCCCCGAATGCCCGCAGGATGGGGTCGAGATATATGATGAAAAGGGTGATGAAGACGGCATTCAGGATCACTGTCAACAGCAGCGAGTTTCCCAGTATCTTTTCGGCGGTCTCCTTATCTCTTTTTCCCAGGCTGATGGAAATGCGCGCTGCTGCACCGGCGCCCACAAGCATGCCCAGCGAGGCAGTGAGATTCATTACCGGGAAGGTGATGGCCAGCCCGGAAATAGCCAGTGCGCCCACTCCCTGCCCGATGAAGATGCGCCCAATCACATTGTACATCACAGAGACCATCGTCCCCACGATGCCCGGCAGTGCATAGTCCCACACCAGACTGCTGATCTTTTTGGTTTGGAATGCTATTTCTTTTTCTGTTTGCAAAATATAAAATTCTAATAACCTGTTTTATTCTCATGATCTCAAGTGCCAGCCTGTCAGGTTCCTGCTTACCGCGGTTGCCGATCAGTGCCAGGTTGCGGAGGGTTTGGTCGATATCCTCATCGGCAATTTCCTCCTGAGCTGTCACAGGGAATGCAAAAATAGTCATAATTCTTCACAATCCCAGTTTGAAGGGTGACTCCTTTTTTTGGCCCAGCCCTTGTATTTTTCGATAATTGATTCTATCTTTGGATGTTAATCTGTGGAGTGATGATTAGTCAGGAGCAGTTACTACACTACGTGTGGAAGTACCGGTTGTATCCCTGCGACAGCCTGGTAACCGCTGATGGCAACCGGGTGGAGGTGATTGATCCCGGGTTGCAAAACATGCATGCCGGTCCCGATTTTTTCAATGCCAAAGTGCGAATCGGTGATGTGTTGTGGGCCGGTAACGTGGAGATTCACACCTCATCGGCAGAATGGTATCTACATGGGCATCACCTCGATCCGGTTTACAACTCAGTGATTCTTCATCTTACCGGCCGGATCAACAGAGAGGTGGTGAATCAAAAAGGAGAGAGCGTACCCCAGTCGCTGCTGCCTCTTCCCGAAAGGGTGAGAGCAAACGCTGACTATCTGCTGCAGAGTGATCATCCTCTTCCCTGCCGTGATTTTCTCGCCTCCATGGATCAACGGCTGATCCGCTCATGGTTGGATGATCTTAGCCTGGAGCGGTTGGAGCGCAAGTGCAACGAGATAGACACCCACCTGGAACGTTTTCACCACTCATGGGATGAGGTTTTTTATGTGATGCTCACACGGAACTTCGGCTTCGGCATCAACAGCCGTCCGTTCGAGTTGCTGGCACTCTCACTCCCATTCAATTATATCCTGAGGCACAACGATGAGCTGATGATGGTGGAGGCATTGCTTTTCGGACAGGCTGGCCTGCTGATGGAGTCTGGAGTGAGTGATCCCTATTACCGGCAGCTGCAGTCAGACTATCAATTCCTCAGTGCCAAGTATGGGTTGAAAAGCCTGGAGAGCCACCTGTTCCGGAAGATGAGGATCCGTCCCTACTCTTTCCCTCACGTTCGTATTGCCCAGCTAGCCTCACTCCTTCAGCAGGCGGGTCGTCTATTCTCAACGATTCTTGAAACAGAAGATCTTCTCCGGCTCACCCGGCTCTTTCGTTGTGAACCCTCTCCCTATTGGGCTACCCATTACTCCTTTGGGAAGGTGTCGCCCAAAACAACCAAATCACTCGGTGCTGCTTCTATTGACATCCTGCTCATTAACACCGTTGTCCCAATTTTGTTTGCATACGGTAGATATACCGACCTGGAAGAGTACTGCGAAAGGGCCTTGAAGCTGTTATGCTCTCTCAAGCCGGAGAAAAACAGGATCATACAGATGTTCCTTGATGTGGGGATTGAGCCTGCCAGCGCTTTCCATAGCCAGGCATTGATACAGCTCAAAAAGGAGTATTGTGATCCCAAAAAGTGTCTGTATTGCAGGATAGGTCATTCCCTTCTTTCCTCTCCGGAACCATTCATTCGTTGATCTTTCAGCGCTATTTTCACTAATTTTCTGAATTCATTTTCAATAAAATGGGTAAATGATTGTATTTTTGCCGGGGGAATTGCCAAACTCATTCGAACGTCGTACAATGTTGAACAAGATTTTCTCATTTTTCTCGTTTCTATTTCTTGCAATGACAACTGTGGTTGTCCTTCATTCCTGCGCCAACATGGCAGCCCCCACGGGTGGTGCATATGATGTGGATCCACCGGTGGTGAGAGGTTCAACACCCGATTTCAACGCACGCAACAGCTCCCCTAAAAGAATTGAGATTGAATTCGATGAGAACATCAAGATCAAGACACCCAATGAAAAAGTGATCATCACCCCACCTCAGCAGAGCATGCCGGTGATTCGATCCATCGGCAGAAAGGCAGTGGTGGAACTAAACGATGAGCTGCTGCCAAACACCACCTATACCATTGACTTCACCGATGCAATTGTGGACAACAACGAAGAGAATCCCCTCGAGAATTTCGTCTTTTCCTTTTCTACCGGCGATCAGCTCGACACATTGTCGATCTCGGGCAAGGTCTTGTCGGCATCCGACCTGGAACCTGCTACCGGTATCTATGTGGGTATCCACTCTAACTTCGATGATACCGTTTTCACCCGTCTCCCCTTTGAACGCATCTCCCGCACCGATTCACGCGGTCAGTTTACTGTCAGGGGAATGTCGCCGGGAAAGTACAGGGTCTTTGCTCTGGGTGACCTGAACAGAGATTACAAGTATGACAATCCGCAGGAGGTGATTGCTTTTCTCGATTCAACGGTTACACCCTCGGTGATGCAGGCAGTACGCCAGGATACCATCTTTCTTGACAGCCTCACCATTGACACCATCAAAACGGTTCAATATACCCGTTTTCTGCCGGACAATTTACTGCTTCGCTCTTTTGTGAGTGATTTTCAGCGGAAATACCTGCAGCAGCATGAGCGGCCTGAACCGCATCGTCTCCTGCTTCAGTTTGCTGCACCCGCACCAATGCCCACATTCACACTCATGCGTCCCGAACAGCCCGATGAGGAGTGGTATGTCCTGGAGAAAAACAGAGGGAATGACTCTCTGCAACTCTGGATTACCGACTCTCTGGTATATCGTGAGGATTCCGTCATAATGAAAATCAACTATTTCCGAACCGATTCCCTCAATCGTGATTACATCGATACCGACACGCTTTTATTTACCGTTCGCGGGGCAGCACGACAGCAACGGACGGAAAAGAAAACGAAAAAGGATGAAAGTGATACCATTGCAGAGCCAATCTCTTTTCTGGAGATGAAAACGAATATACAGAGCACGTTTGAACTCTTCAACCCGGTGCGGATAGAATTTGGTGAGCCGGTGGTGCAGTTCGACTCTACCTACCTGCAACTGCTCCTCCAGGAGGACTCGCTCTTTCATCCCACACCCTATCGTTTTGAACGGGATACACTTAACCCCCGTAAATACACGGTTCGACCCTCCTGGGTCCCCGGAGGAAAATACAAGCTGGTGGTCGATTCTGCCGCCATCATAAGTCATTACGGACGCTGGAACAATGGCTATGAACAGGCTTTCACCGTGAAGGATCTGGATCAGTATGGCAACCTGGAGATGGTGATCGGCGGTATCCCTGAAGGTAAAGCTGCTTTTGTGGAGCTGCTGAACAAGGAAGATAAACCTTTTCGGAAAAGTTACGTCAAAGAGAGCAGCGCCCGCTTTCAGGATCTGCTCCCCGGTGAGTTTTATGCACGCCTGGTGATCGACGAGGATGGGGATGGTTACTGGACAACCGGCAATTATGAGGCAAACCGCCAACCGGAGCTGGTTTTCTATTATCCAGGAAAGCTCGTGATAAGGGCTTTCTCTGATCATCTCGAAGATTGGAACATCGAAAAAGTGCCGGTAATCAGCCAAAAGCCGCTGGAGATCACCAAGAACAAACCGGAGGAGAAGAAAAGGAGAGATCCCAATATGGAGAGAGAAAGAGAGCGGCAGCGACAGCAACAGCAACAAAGCTCACCGTTTTCCGGTGCTGGGGGAGGCAGAAGTAGTGGCGGACCTGGCGGTATGCGCCAGATGTAGGTTCGCAATAATGCGGATCGATTAAAAAAAACAGTTGTTATGATGAACAGAAAAAAACATTTCATATTTATGCTCATGCTTTCCATCTTTCTGCTTTTCACCATGGGGGTGAGCGGGCAGTGCAAGGTGCCAAATAACGCATTTACAAGCGGAGAGAAGATCACGTATGACCTCTATTTTAATTATGGGATCATCAATGCACGGGCAGGAAAAGGTACGCTCTCGGTAACCGATGCCAACTACCGCGGCATGAATGCCTATAAGACGGTCATGACCCTCAACTCTTCAGGGTTGGCTGGAAATTTCTACTCGGTGAACGATACACTTACCTCCTATGTAGATAAGGATCTGCGACCACTGCTCTTTACCAAGGAGGCGGCAGAGGGAAAAGACTATTCCGTGGAACGGCAGGCATACAGCTATCAGGGAGATCAGATCACCATTCGTGCCGTGCGAATCTGGAACGGTGAAGATCGGTTCGACGAAACGGTCACCACCGACCGCTGTACCTACGACTACCTCTCGGTGCTCTCTTACGTGCGCAACATCGATTACACGGGTATGAAGCCAGGCGACAACCGCTACATCCAGTTTATTTCCGGACGAAAACTGGTAGATATGTATGTCATTTATCTGGGGACCTCATCCCTCAAAGCAAACAACGGCAAACAATATGAGGTAATCAACATCTCCATGACGATAAAGGATGATGCTTTCACTAACCAGCAAGAGGCGTTGAAAGCCTCTCTTACCAACGATGAGAACCGAATTCCTGTGGTAATTGATACACATCTCAAAGTGGGTTTGGTGCATGCTGTACTCAAAAATGTCTCCGGGCTCAGACATTGATCAGGATATAAGTATAAGTGGCAAAGCCTGAAGAGGGTGATTAAAGAAATTTATCCGTAAATATGGTACAGCGATTCCCGAAAATCCCCGAAAAGAACCTATCTTTGTGATTCAACAAAGATTACCGAAGGTATGGATGATCAGAATCATTTTACAAAAATACCAGAGCCGGCACTTCGAAGGCTCCCCTGGTATCTCTCGTATGTGAAATTACTCCGGAGCCAGGGGGAGACGATTGTCTCCTCCACTCAGATCGCCAGGAAGATTGATGTCTCCCCCTCGCAGATCGCTAAAGACCTCTCTTATGTGGATATTCATGGCAAGACCAGGGTAGGATATGAGATTGACGATCTGATCCATGTACTGGAGACCTTTCTCGGGTTCACCAGGACACACAGAGCTGTGCTCTTTGGTGTGGGCAGCCTGGGAGCTGCACTGCTCTCCGACTCCGGCCTGGAACAATATGGCCTGAAAATCATTGCCGGTTTCGATGTGAAAGAGTCGGTGGTGAATAAAAAAATCCATGCCATTCCGGTCTATCATTCAGATCAGTTTATAGAAAGAAACAGCACCATCGGGGCTGAAATAGGGATCCTGACCGTACCACCTGGCATTGCTCAGGAGGTGTCAGATTTTATGATCCGCGGGGGGATCAAGGGAATATGGAACTTCACTCCCTTCCGCGTCCGGGTACCGGATGGGGTGGTGTTGCAGAACACGTCGCTCTATGCGCATCTGGCAGTCATGTTTAACCGTTTGTTGTCATGAAGATATTTGCAGTGGGTCTCAACTATGCTTCGCACAATAAAGAGATGAAGCGTACGTTTGAAAGCAGTGAGCCGGTGCTGTTCATGAAACCCGACACCGCCTTGCTCAAAGATGGTAAGCCTTTTTTTCTGCCCGACTTTTCTGAAGATGTGCAGTATGAAACCGAACTGGTGGTCAGGGTTTGTCGCTTGGGAAAGAATATTGCAGAACAATTTGCCCATCGTTATTATGATCAGGTTACGGTGGGGATCGATTTCACTGCACGTGACCTCCAGAAGAAACAGAAAGAGCTGGGGTTGCCATGGGAGATCGCCAAGGCCTTTGATCAGTCGGCAGCTGTGGGCACCTTTATCCCCAGGGAGGAGATAGGATTGCTACAGGAGCTCAATTTCCGGCTTGACATCAATGGTGAGACTGTACAACAGGGGAACAGCAGTGAGATGATCTACTCCATTGACCGGATCATTGCTTTTATCAGCCGTTTCTTCACCCTGAAGATTGGTGACCTCATCTTTACCGGTACCCCAGCAGGTGTCGGCCCGGTAAAGATCAACGATCACCTGCAGGGGTTTATCGAAGAGAGAAAAGTACTCGACTTCCGGGTGAAATAACCATTCAGGTATCATCATAACGAACAATCATGAAAAGAATCATCCCCCTCATCATTGTCATATGCACCCTCTTTAACTTTGACCGCTCATCGGCACAGGATTACAACCCCATACCGGTAGCTATGCCCTCACTGCTGTTTGCCCCCGACGCCAGGGCAGGAGGGATGGGTGATATTGGTGGGGCCACAATGCCCGACCTTTACGCGCAACACTGGAACGCGGCCAAGTATCCTTTTATCACTGCTGATGCGGGTGTAGCTTTCTCCTATACCCCCTGGTTGAGCAAGCTGGTGAACGATATTCACCTGCTTTATGCCACTGGATATTGGAAACCTTCCAACACTGCGGAGGATGCCCTGAGTGCTTCACTTCGCTACTTCACCCTGGGCAGCATTGAGGTGAACAACATGAACGGTGAGTTCTGGCAGAGTGTCTCCCCCCATGAACTGGCAGTCGATCTGGCGTACTCTCGAAAACTGACTGAGACCTTTGCCGGATCGGTGACATTGCGCTACCTGCGGGCCGACTATTCCACCGGTGACGATGAAACAACACCGGGAAACGCTTTTGCAGCCGATCTCGCGGGATACAACGAGGGATACATCACCCTGGGTCGATCGGAAGCACTCCTGGGACTGGGCTTTTCGCTCTCTAATATCGGTACCAAGATCTCTTACGACGGGGGAAACAGCTCCATGTTCTTGCCGGCGAACATGCGGATTGGTGCATCATTGGGGTACCCGCTCAACGAGCGTCACACCCTTTCAATAAGTGCCGATCTGAATAAACTGCTGGTACCCACCCCACAGTTGCCGGATGAGGAAGAGACTGCGGAGGAATCGCAAAGACGTATCGATGATTACAACAGCATCTCATCTATTGGCGGCCTGTTTCGTTCGTTTGGCGATGCTCCGGGAGGATTCAGGGAGGAGCTCCAGGAGGTGAGCTGGTCACTCGGTGCTGAGTACACCTATCTCAATCAGTTTTCACTGCGTACCGGTTATTACTATGAAGATGCCTACAAGGGCAACAGACGTTATGTCACCTTCGGTGCCGGTTTCAGAACAGAGGCATTTCTGATCGATGTGGCATACCTGCTCTCCACTGCTCAATCCAATCCACTCGATCAGACTCTGCGCCTCTCACTGGGATTCAATCTGGAGAGGATTGGTAAGATAATGAGATAATGATGAACATCAGAATAGGATTCGGTTATGACATGCACCGTCTGAAAGAGGGTCGCCCTCTCTGGATGGGAGGAATACAACTCGATTACAGACTCGGGCTGGATGGCCATTCCGATGCGGATGTGTTGATACATGCCATCTGCGATGCGCTGCTGGGTGCCGCCAATATGCGTGACATAGGGTTTCATTTCCCCGACACCTCCCCGGCATATAAGGATGCAGACAGCAAGAAACTGCTGAAAGAGACCCTCGCGCTGTTGCAATCGGAGGGTTACCGGGTGGGGAATATTGATGCGACAGTCTGTGCTGAACAGCCCAAGCTGAATCCCCACATACCGGCCATGCAGGCAAAACTTGCCGATCTGATGGAGATCACTGCCGATGCCGTATCAATCAAGGCAACCACATCGGAGAAGATGGGTTTCGTTGGCAGGGAGGAAGGGATTACCGCTTATGCCGTGGCACTGATTGTTAAAGAGTAGTCTGTCATGAGACGATTCAGGTGGATCCGGCGATTCAGACAGTCGCGAGGATATGGTGTTCATTCTCCCTTTGCTTATGAGCTGATCCGTAAGGTACGCTCATCTGGCATGCATTACTATGCGTTTGATGAGATTGCTGATTATCTTGCTGCACATCACCCGGGAATTCCGCTCAACCTCCCCCTTCATCACCTCTCTTTCAGGCTTGTGAATCATTTTAAGGCAAAAGAGATCCTGGAAATCCATTCCGGGAGTGGCGTGAATAGCTTGTACCTCTCCTCGCCCGGTAGGGATATCCATTGCACCTGTGTGGAGGAGAGAGCTGAGCAGATAGCCCTTGCCAGGGAGCTGACCGCGCCAAGAAGCAGCCAGTTCACCCTGCTCAGTCAGCTGCCGGAAGAGGGAACTTATGATGCCATATTTATTCATTTTGGAGAGGGGCGATCTCTCTCTCCCGATTCACTTATGCGCCTGAGTGGTCCCGATACTTTCTGGGTCGTTTATCCGGTGAATACTCCCCGGAGCAAACAATTTTGGCGCAATGTCGTTAATGATGAACGTGTAGGGATCACTTTCGATATGAAAGATATTGGGATTGCCTTTCTGCGGCAGACATACAGTAAGTTACATTATTTTATTTAGTTCC
>WOYI010815879.1_pt1 | contig 10375 bp, 10 predicted proteins | sample 6423411 | NCBI WGS metagenome assembly WOYI01 (sample SAMN13441803, study PRJNA592873) | oil field metagenome | biome: oil field; feature: oil-well bore; material: oil-contaminated soil; isolation source: oil-contaminated soil from oil-well borehole | place: Germany: Wietze | collected 2016-10-18 ... | reverse complement strand
GGGCGACACAAAGTGGGACAAGGGCCGCGGCGAGCGGGACGGGGCGCGGGTTTCGGTCTCGTTACGAAATGGCCGTTGGTGCCCTCTGATGGCCCGAGCGGGGGAAAGATTGCGAATCGGGCCTCTCTACCGACGAGGCCGACCTTCACACAGCAGAGGTAATACCCATGGCACTGCATCACAGCACCCGAGGCCGCGCCGGCCTCGCGACCCTGGCGCTCGGCGTCTCGGCGCTGCTCCTGGCCGGTTGCGCCGGCGGCGCAACGACCGACAGCGCCGATGGCGGAGGCGCCTCCGGCGACCCGATCATCGTCGGCACCACCGACAAGGTCACCACGCTCGACCCGGCCGGGTCGTACGACAACGGCTCTCTGGCCGTCCAGACACAGGTCTTCCCCTACCTGGTCAACACCGATTACAACAGCACCGAGGTCGTGCCCGACCTCGCCGAGTCGGCGGAGTTCACCGCGCCGAATGAGTACACCGTGACGCTCCCGGCAGGGCTGAAGTGGGCCAACGGCAACGACCTCACGTCGTCCGATGTCAAGTTCTCGTTCGACCGCAACCTCAAGATCGCCGACCCCAACGGCGCCTCGAGCCTGCTCTACAACCTCGACAGTGTCGCGGCCCCCGACGACACCACCGTCGTGTTCACTCTGAAGACCGACAACGATCAGGTGTTCCCGTTCATCCTGACCAGCTTCCCGGGCGCGATCGTCGATGAAGAGGTCTTCTCGGCCGACGCGATCACGCCCGATCAGGACATCGTGGATGCCGACGCGTTCGGCGGCCCCTACGCGATCACCTCGTGGGACTTCAACAAGGCGGTCGAGCTCACCCCGAACGAGGAGTACACCGGCCTGCTGGCTGCACCCGAGAACTCCGGCGTGATCCTCAGCTACTTCGCCGAGTCCTCGAACCTGAAGCTCGCCGTGCAGGAGGGCGACGTCGACGTTGCATATCGCAGCCTGTCGGCCACGGATGTCGAAGACCTCTCGAGCAACGAGAAGGTCACGGTCGTCGACGGTCCCGGCGGAGAGATCCGCTACATCGTCTTCAACTTCGACACGCAGCCGTACGGCGCCACGACCGCCGACGCCGATGCCGCCAAGGCGCTCGCCGTCCGTCAGGCCGTCGCCGACCTCATCGACCGCGACACGATCGCGACCCAGGTCTACAAGGGCACGTACACCCCGCTGTACTCCTACGTTCCCGAGGGCTTTGCCGGCGCGACCGAAGCGCTCAAGGGTCTCTACGGAGATGGTGAAGGCGGACCGGATGCCGCGAAGGCGAAGGCGGCCCTCGAAGCCGCCGGCGTCACGACTCCGGTCGAGCTGAGCCTGCAGTACAGCCCGGACCACTATGGTCCCTCGTCGGGTGACGAGTACGCACTCGTGAAGCAGCAGCTCGAGGCCGACGGGCTGTTCACGGTGAACCTGCAGTCCACCGAGTGGGTCCAGTACTCGAAGGACCGCACGGCGGATGTCTACCCGGCATACCAGCTGGGGTGGTTCCCGGACTATTCCGACGCGGACAACTACCTGGCGCCGTTCTTCCTGGAGAACAACTTCCTCGGCAACCACTACTCCAACGCGGAGGTCAACGACCTCATCCTGAAGCAGGCGGTGGAGACGGATGCCGCGACCCGCACGGCGGACATCGAGAAGATCCAGGAGCTCGTCGCTCAGGACCTCTCCACCGTTCCGCTGTTGCAGGGCGCACAGGTTGCCGTGACCGGGGCGGACGTGAAGGGGGTCGTCCTCGACGCCTCGTTCAAGCTGCGGTTCGCGCCGATCACGAAGTAACCTCGCACGATCACGGGGCGTTCCGACTCGCTGAGGCACGCAGTGCCGAGTCGGAACGCCCCCCTGCGTAAGGTAGGCATCCATGACCATCGACGCCGACGCCGTCGCAGAGACGCCCGCCGCCCCGCGCCCACGGACGAGGGGGTCGGGGTCGACGCTCGGCCGCTACATCCTCGTGCGGTTCCTGCTGATCTTCCCGACCGTGCTGATCCTGGTCACGCTGGTCTTCTTCCTGATCCGCCTCACCGGCGACCCGATCACCGCGGCGCTGGGAGGCCGCCTGCCGGCCGATCAGCTGGCCGAGCGGATCCATGAGGCAGGATACGACCGCAGCATCTTCATCCAGTACGTCGAGTATCTGGGTCAGGTGTTCACGTTCGACTTCGGCACCACCATCACCGACAACCAGCCGGTCATCGAGGTCATCGCCACCTACGGCACGGCGACGCTCGAGCTCGTGCTCTACTCCCTGGTCGTAGCCTTCATCGTCGGCATCCCGCTCGGGCTCGTCGCGGCGGCCCTTCGGGATCGCTGGCCCGACGCGTTGCTGCGCGTGAGCGCGATCCTCTTCTACGCCACACCGGTGTTCTTCGCGGGCCTCGTCGCCAAGCTCGTGTTCGGCGTCTGGCTCGGCTGGCTCCCCGTTTCGGGTCGCGCGAACGTGCGGACCGAGATCGCGCTGAACCGCGACGGAGGCACCGGCATCTACCTCATCGACGCGATCGCCTCGGGGAACCCCGCCTATGTCCAGGACGTCCTGGCGCACGCCGTGCTCCCGGCGCTCACGCTGGGCCTTCTGACGGCCGGGATCTTCCTGCGTCTCGTCCGCACGAACGTCATCGGCACCTACAACATGCCTTACATCGACGCCGCCCGCTCGCGCGGCGTCAGAGAGGGACGCCTCGTCCGCACGCACGCGTACAAGCCCGCGCTCATCCCGATCATCACGGTGATCGGACTGCAGATCGCGCTCATGCTCGGTGGCGCCGTGCTGACCGAGACGACCTTCGAGTGGAAGGGTCTCGGCTTTCAGCTGGCCGCCTACCTCTCCTCGCGAGACTTCGTCGCGGTGCAGGGCATCGTCGCGATGATCGCGATCATCGTCGCGCTCACGAACTTCGCCGTCGACATCATCGCGGCCTTCATCGATCCGCGAGTGAGGTATTGACATGGCAAAGCCTCGCCTGATCGACCGTCTGCCGGTGCTTCACCAGCTGCGGCAGAGCGTCGGGCTGCAGCGCGGGATGCTGGTGGCCGGGCTCGTCCTCACCGCACTCTTCGTGCTGTGCGCCGTCTTCGCCCCGCTCATCTCGCCGTATGGCTTCGCGCAGCTGAGCGGACCCGACGGCAACTTCGGTGCGCAGCAGCCGCCGAGCGCGCAACATCTGCTGGGCACGACGGTCGGCGGGTACGACGTGCTGTCGCGGGTGATCTGGGGTGCGCAGACCGCGCTCTATGTCGTGATCGTCGCCATCGTGCTCTCGGTGTTCGTCGGCATCCTGCTCGGACTCGTCTCCGGCTACCTCGGGGGCTGGGTCGACCGGATGCTCGTCGTCGTCGCCGACGCGATCTACGCCTTTCCGACGCTGCTCCTGGCGATCGTCGTGGCCATCGCGATCAGCGGCGGCCAGTCGCAGCTGTGGTCCGGTGTGCTGGCGGCCGCAGCATCCATCACGGTCGTCTTCATCCCGCAGTACTTCCGCGTTGTCCGCGCCGAGGTGGTGCGTGTGAAGTCCGAGGCCTTCATCGAGTCCGCGAAGGTCATCGGCGCCTCGACGTCGCGCATCATGTTCCGCCACGTGCTGCGCAACTCGACACGCACGCTGCCGCTCATCATCACGCTCAACGCCTCTGAGGCGATCTCGACCCTCGCGGCGCTCGGATTCCTCGGGTTCGGGATCGAGCCGACCTCGGCGGCCGAGTGGGGCTACGACCTCAACAAGTCGATCAGCGACGTGGCCGCCGGCATCTGGTGGACCTCGATCCCGCCGGGCCTCGCGATCGTCATGACCGTCCTCGGCATCACCCTGATCGGCGAGAGTCTCAACGATCTGGCCGATCCGCGTCTGCGCGCGCGCCGGCGCGCGACGAAGCAGACACCCGCCGACGCGCTCGCGGCCACTCAGCCCGCCCGCCGGGAGTTCATGGGAGAGGTCGAGTGATGAGCACGGCATCCGAGACGTCCCTCGCCGTCGACATTCGGGGACTCGACGTCACCTTCGCGACCGACGGCGGTGACGTGCACGCCGTGCGTCACGTGTCGCTCGATGTCCGCCGCGGCGAGGTGCTCGCGATCGTCGGCGAGTCCGGCAGCGGCAAGACGGTGACGGCTCGCACGATCCTGGGCCTGCTGCCCGAGACGGCGCTCACCCAGGGAGCGGTGCTGCTCGACGGCATCGACGTCGTGGGACTGGATGCCGAGGGCCTTCGGGCCGTGCGCGGCACGAAGGCGGCGATGATCTTCCAGGAGCCCTCGTCCGCCCTGAACCCCGTGTTCACGGTCGGGTGGCAGCTCGCCGAGGGCCTCCGGGCCCACGGCGGATACAGCCGGAAGCAGGCGCGCGCCAAGGCGATCGAGATGCTCGCGCGCGTCGGCATTCCCGAGCCCGAGCGACGCGTCGACGACTACCCGCACCAGTTCTCGGGCGGGCAGAAGCAGCGCATCGTGATCGCGACCGCTCTCGCCCTGGATCCGACCGTCATCATCGCCGATGAGCCGACCACCGCCCTCGATGTCACGGTTCAGGCCGAGATCCTCGATCTGCTCCGGCGCCTGCGTGATGAGGACGGCACGGCGATCGTTCTCATCACCCACAACATGGGGGTCGTGGCCGATCTCGCAGATCGGGTCGCGGTCATGCTCGATGGTGAGGTCGTCGAGACCGCACTCGTCGCCGAGCTGTTCGCCGCGCCCGCGCACGAGTACACCCGGAGGTTGCTCGCCGCCGTCCCGCGCGTGCAGATCGTCGACCGCCGACTGCCCGAGGGCGCGGCATCCGCGCCGCCGGTCGTCGTCGCCGACGACCTCGTCATCGAGTACCCCGGCCGGCTCGGCAGACCGGCCTTCCGCGCCGTCGACCGGGTCAGCTTCTCGATCGTGCCGGGAGAAGTGCTGGGGCTCGTCGGTGAGAGCGGGTCGGGGAAGACCACGATCGGGCGTGCGATCGCCGGGCTCACGCCGGTCAGCGGCGGGTCGCTTCAGGTGCTGGGCGTCGAAATGCTCGGGGTGAGAGAGCGTGTCTTCCGCCGGCACCGCAAGGACCTCGGCTTCGTCTTCCAGGACCCCGCGACCAGCTTCAATCCGCTGTTGACGATCGCGCAGAATGTCGCCGAGCCGCTCATCGTGCACGGCGGGGCGAGGGATGCCGCCGATGCTCGCGACAAGGTCGATGAACTGCTCGAGGCCGTCCAGCTGCCGAAGGCGTTCGGCGACCGATTCCCGCACGAGCTGTCCGGAGGGCAGCGCCAGCGCGCGTCGCTCGCGCGCGGACTCGCCCTGGATCCGAAGCTGCTGATCGCGGATGAGCCCACGAGCGCCCTGGATGTCTCGGTCCAGGCGCGCGTGCTCGAGCTGTTCGCCGAACTGCAGGAGCGGTTCGGGTTCGCGACCCTGTTCATCACGCACGACCTTGCCGTCGTCGACATGCTCGCCCATCGCGTCGTCGTGCTCCACCGGGGCGAGATCGCCGAGGAGGGCACCACCGCCGAGGTGCTCGGCAATCCTCGCGACCCATACACGCGCAAGCTCATCGCGTCGCTGCCGGTGCCGGACCCCGCCGAGCAGGCGGCGCGCCGCGCCGTGTGGGAGGCGCACCGCGACGAAGAGCCCGTCTGATTCAGCGGAAGAGGTCGCTCACCTCGCCGAACAGCCAGAACAGCGCGAACCCGCCGACGATGATCAGTGCAGCCCAGGGCACTCCGCTCTTGAGGCGTCGACCCTGCGGCGCGACCCCGGGTGGCGGCCGCAGGGCGTCGGCCGGAGCAGAGAAGGGCAGAGGGGTGTCGGCGGCTTCGGGTTGCGAGCCGGCGAGGCGGTCATCGCGCCAGCGCTCCCACTGGGCGAACTTGTCGAGCACCGCGGCCACGGCCGAGAACAGCCACGCCCAGGTCGCCGGGTCGAGGGTCGAGAACTCGCGCCTGCCATAGAGGAACATCCAGTCGTCGACGATCTCGACGTCCAGCGCCGCGGCGCTGTCGATGAACCGCGCCATGATGTCGGGCGTGAACAGGTACAGTGCGTCGCGCTCGTACCCCTCGGGGCAGTACAGCGTGAAGTGCTGGTCGAAGTCGCCCTCGAGACTCAGACGCTGGTCCTTGTCGAAAGATGCCGGCAGGTTCGAGCCGAGCAGCGCGTTGTTTCTCGTGGCATCCAACACGATGTGCGGGAGCGGGGTGGAGAGCTTGACGGCGACGTAACCCCAGCGGTGCGTGGTCCGGTCGTTCCCGGAGCCCGTCGTGTAGCGGTAGTTGCCGAACTCGACGAAGCGGGGCGTCGTCCCGCGCAGCACGTCCGTGGCCTCACGCGCGCTTCCCCGGCCGAAGATCATGCCGGGCAGGGGCGGTTTCGGAGCGCTCGGGTACCACGTCATCCCGTTCGCCTGCGCGAACCGATCCAGGCGCCACCAGCGCTCACCCTTGGTCCCGCGGACGAGGCGCGTGACGAGGACGACGGCGACAGCGGCGACGGCCAGCAGCATCACGATCGGCACGATCACGAAGAGCGGGCCCCCGCCGCCCGATGCCCCCATGCGGAAGAGGCTCGAGATGATCGAGACGAACGTCGAACCGAAGATCACCAGGAACACCGCGCCGACCACGACGCCGATGACGATCTTCGCGGTCCCGGCCGGGGCGACGCGTCCGCTCTGGCGCAGCTGACGCACGTGGGATCGGATCGCCGCGCGATCCGCCGGCTCGGTGAGCGGCCGGGCGTCGAAGGGCAGCCTCGTCGGTTCGCCTCGTTCCATGTCGCCACGCTACCCGGGCCCGCGCCGCAGAGCATCGATTGGGTGGGAGATCGCGGATCCGGTAGGATACGGAGGTTGTCTGGCATCGGCCGAGTCCGAATGAGTCCCGACACGTGCATCAACCCTCCTGATGCCGGGAAGTGCCCGGCATCCGTTCTAGTCCGAAGGAGGTGGGTTAGTGACGCACTCACACCAGTACGAGCTCATGGTCATCCTCGACCCCGAGATCGACGAGCGTCAGGTCGCCCCCAAGCTCGACGGGTTCCTCAAGGTCATCACCAACGATGGTGGCTCGATTGAGAACGTCGACATCTGGGGCAAGCGTCGCCTGGCGTACGAGATCCAGAAGAAGAACGAGGGCATCTACGCCGTCGTCAACTTCACCGCCACGAGCGCAGCCACGCAGGAGCTCGACCGTCAGCTGAAGCTGAACGAGCAGATCATGCGCACCAAGGTCCTGCGCGCCGAAGAGGCGATCGCCCTCGTCGCCGCCGAGAAGGAGCGCGCCGACGCCAAGGCCGCCCGCAAGGCAGCGAAGGCGTAACGACGATGGCCGGCGAGACCGTCATCACCGTCGTGGGAAACCTCACGGCAGACCCCGAACTGCGCTATACGCAGTCCGGACTGCCCGTCGCGAACTTCACGATCGCGTCGACGCCGCGCACCTTCGACCGTCAGGCGAACGAGTGGAAGGACGGCGAAGCGCTGTTCTTGCGCGCGTCCGTGTGGCGCGAGTTCGCCGAGCACGTCGCCGGTTCGCTGACCAAGGGTTCCCGTGTCATCGCGACCGGTCGCTTGAAGCAGCGTTCCTACCAGGATCGCGAGGGACAGAACCGGACGGCGATCGAGCTGGAGGTCGACGAGATCGGCCCCTCGCTACGGTATGCGACGGCTCAGGTCACGCGTGCGGCATCCGGCGGAGGAAACTTCGGCGGCCAGTCGCGCCCTCAGGGCGTTCAGCAGCAGGATGAGCCGTGGTCCACGCCCGGCTCAGCGGCACCGGACGCGTGGAGCGCTCCGGGCACGTCCTACGGCGACGACACCCCATTCTGATCACATTTCCGGATGCTGAGGCATCCGCTCACCCGTAAGGAAGAACAATGGCTGGAAAGGCTACCGGCGATCGCCGCAAGCCGCGGAAGGGCGCGAAGACCCTCGCCCCCGCGAAGGCGATCCACGTCGGCGTCATCGACTACAAGGATGTCGCCACACTTCGCAAGTTCATCTCGGAGCGCGGGAAGATCCGCGCCCGTCGTATCACCGGTGTCTCGGTGCAGGAGCAGCGTCTGATCGCCACGGCGATCAAGAACGCGCGCGAGATGGCGCTCCTGCCCTATGCCGGCGCTGGCCGCTGAGGGGCACGATCATGGCAAAGCTGATTCTCACGAACGAGGTCGCCGGGCTCGGAAGCGCCGGTGACGTCATCGAGGTCAAGAACGGGTACGCCCGCAACTACCTCATCCCCCAGGGTTTCGCAGTGGCCTGGAGCCGCGGTGGCGAGAAGCAGGTGGCGTCGATTCGCGCCGCCCGCGAGTCACGCGCGATCCACGATCACGAAGAGGCCGTCGCACTCAAGAACTCGATCGAGGCCGCCAAGGTGCGCCTGGCGGTCAAGGCCGGCAAGGAAGGTCGCCTGTTCGGTTCGGTCAAGACCGCGGATGTTGCCGACGCCGTCAAGGACGCGGGTCTCGGTGACCTTGACAAGCGCAAGATCCACATCACCTCGCCCATCAAGGCGCTCGGTGAGCACGAGGCCACGATTCGTCTGCGCGACGATCTGACCGCCGTGATCACGCTCGAGGTGGTCGCCGCGAAGTAGTTTCGCGTCTGCAACGACGGATGCCGTGGACCTGGCGGGTTCACGGCATCCGTCGTTTGTTTCCTTCTCTTAAAACTCCAGGTGCAGGGCTTGACAAACCGCTCATAGGCGTTTTTCAGGTTTCGGATTTGTCCCCAGCTCCGTTCGAGTGGACGCAACCTTCAAGGGTGACTTCAATCACATTCCTTCTCCACAACCTGTGAATCATAAAAACCCAGATCAACAGCATTTTAATCCGGGACCGCGTCCGATGAATCGGGAGTTTTCCACAGGCGTTGTGCACAGGCAACCCGGCGTTTCGTCAGATCGGTCCACAGGGTTATCCACAGGCCGGTTTGCGGGTGTCGGTGCCCATGCCTAGCGTTGCCTGAGGCTTGGGGGTCGAGTCGGGGAGAGCGGGGCGCGCATGTCGATAGCGGACATTTCGGACGAGCGCCTCGGCGGCTCGGGGCGTGGTCCTGAGCGGATGCCGCCGCACGACCTGCTCGCCGAACAGAGTGCGCTGGGGGGCATGCTTCTGTCGAAGGATGCCGTGGCGGACGTCATGGAGACAGTGCGCGGCACCGATTTCTACGTTCCCAAGCATGAGCTGATCTTCGACGCGGTCTACTCGCTCTATTCGCACGGAGAGCCCACCGACGTCGTCGCCGTGACCGACGAGCTCATCAAGACGGGCGATCTGCAGCGCGCGGGGGGCGCGGATTACCTCCACTCGCTCACTTCGATCGTGCCGACTGCGGCCAACGCGGGCTACTACGCGTCAATCGTCAACGAGCGCGCGCTGCTGCGCCGCCTGGTCGAGGCCGGTACCCGCATCGTGCAGATGGGCTACAACGGGCAGGGCGAAGCGCTCGACCTCGTCAACACCGCGCAGGCCGAGATCTACTCGGTGACCGGGGCCGAGCGTGCCGAGGATTACGTGCCGCTGCAGATCGCCGTCGACGCCGCGGTGGACGAGATCGAGATCGCGCGCGGCCGTGACGGTCAGATGACCGGCATCCCGACCGGCTTCTCCGGACTCGACCAGCTGACCAACGGGTTGCACCCCGGTCAGATGATCATCATCGCGGCGCGTCCCGCGATGGGCAAGTCGACCCTCGCGCTCGACTTCGCCCGGTCCGCGGCCATCAAGCACGACATGCCGACGATCTTCTTCTCTCTTGAGATGGGCAGGAGCGAGATCGCGATGCGCCTGATGAGCGCCGAATCAGCGGTGCCGCTGCAGAGCATGCGCAAGGGCACGCTGGACTCGCGCGACTGGCGGACGATCGCCGCGACGCGCGGCCGCATCAACGACGCACCGCTCTACATCGACGACAGCCCCAACATGACACTCGTCGAGATCCGCGCGAAATGCCGGCGGCTGAAGCAACGCGTCGGGCTGAAGATGGTCGTCATCGACTATCTGCAGCTGATGACGAGCGGCAAGCGCGTCGAGTCGCGTCAGCAAGAGGTCTCGGAGTTCTCGCGTGCGCTGAAGCTGCTGGCCAAGGAGTTGGATGTGCCCGTTGTGGCGTTGTCCCAGCTGAACCGCGGCGCCGAGCAGCGCGCCGACAAGAAGCCGGCTCTCTCTGACCTTCGCGAGTCGGGCTCGATCGAGCAGGATGCCGACATGGTGGTTCTGCTGCACCGCGAAGCCGCGTACGAGAAAGACAGCCCGCGCGCCGGAGAAGCCGACCTGATCGTCGCCAAGCACCGCAACGGCCCCACCGACACGATCACCGTCGCGTTCCAGGGCCACTTCTCGCGCTTCACGGACATGGCCCCGGGTGACTTCGGGTGAT
>WOYI011055383.1_pt1 | contig 10377 bp, 15 predicted proteins | sample 6423411 | NCBI WGS metagenome assembly WOYI01 (sample SAMN13441803, study PRJNA592873) | oil field metagenome | biome: oil field; feature: oil-well bore; material: oil-contaminated soil; isolation source: oil-contaminated soil from oil-well borehole | place: Germany: Wietze | collected 2016-10-18 ... | reverse complement strand
ACTCGGTGCTGATCCCCGGCATCAACGACGAGCACCTGATCGAGGTGAACCGCGAAGTGAAGAAGCGCGGCGCCTTCCTGCACAACATCATGCCGCTGATCTCCGAAGCCGAACACGGCACGGTGTTCGGCCTCACCGGCCAGCGCGGCCCGACAGCTTCCGAGCTCAAGGCCGTGCAGGACGCCTGCATGGGCGGCGCCAACCTCATGCGCCATTGCCGCCAATGCCGGGCCGACGCGGTGGGCCTGCTGGGCGAAGACCGCTCGGAAGAGTTCACGCTCGACAAGCTCGAGCAGATGGAAGTGGTCTACGACCTGGACAAGCGCAAGAGCTACCAGGACAAGGTCGAGGTCGAGCGCCAGGCGCAGCAGGCCGCCAAACAAGAAGCCCTGGCCGCCGCGGCCAGCGCTGTGGGTGTGGACGACGACATGAAGGTGCTGGTTGCGGTCGCCACCAAGGGTGGTGGCCGGGTCAACGAGCATTTCGGCCATGTCACCGAGTTCCAGGTGTTTGAAGTCTCGGCCGCACAGGCCCTGTTTGTAGGCCACCGCCGTGTCGACCTGTATTGCCAGGGCGGCCATGGCGACGACGAGCAGCTGCCTTCGGTGGTCAAGGCCATCAACGATTGCCACGCCGTGCTGGTCGCCAAGATCGGCGCCTGCCCGCGCGACGAGCTGCTGGCCGCCGGTGTCGAGCCGGTCGATCAGTATGTCGGCGAGTTCATCGAAAAGGCCGCGCTGGATTGGTTCAACGACTACCGCGGCCGCATCGCCAGCGGCGCCATTACGCACCAGCCGCGCGGCGACGCGCAGATCCGCCAGGGCGCTTTCACCGGCGGTCTTGCCGAAGCTGCCTGACCCGACCCTCATTTCCCCACGACATCCCCCAGAAGGAGAGCCACCATGCCCATGAAGATCATCGCGTCCACCTGCACCGCCTGCTCGGCTTGCGAACCCGAGTGCCCGAACGTCGCCATCCGCGAAAAAGGCGGCACCTACGTCATCGACCCCAAGAAGTGCACCGACTGCGTGGGCCATTTCGACGAGCCGCAGTGCGTGGCCGTGTGCCCGGTTGACGGCTGCATCGTCAAGGCGTGACCCCCATCCTCATCGAGACCACCACCATGCTGCCCAACATCGTCCTCAAGCCCGCCGCCGTCAAGTTCATTTCGCGCATCGTGCGCTTCTCCGGCCTGCCGGCAGGTGCGGGTTTTCGTCTGGCAGTCAGCCCGGGCGGCTGCTCGGGCTACAGCTCGGAGTTCAGTGCCGAGGCCGCGCCCGGACCGGGTGAGCAGGTGCTGGAGATAGAAGGCCTGCGCCTGTTCCTGGGGGCAGAGAGTCGTCTGATGCTGGAAGGCGTGATCATCGACTTCGCCGACACACCGACGCAGTCGGGCCTGACCTTCACCAACCCCAACCAGGCCGCCTGCGGCTGCAGCAGCGCCTCCAGCGAGAGCCCGGCGCCGGTGGCTGGTGTGACCAGGATCGAGATCGGCGCCATCGGTCGCGGCCGTCCCGCCTCGCTGGCCTCCTGAGACCCGCGCCATGAACGCCGCCACCATCGTCAATCTGGGCCTGGACGACGCGCTTGACGCGTTCGGCGCCGGTGCGATCGGCGGCGCGGTCAGTCCCGAGGTCGATGCGCTGATCAAGGCCGCGGGCCTCAAGCGCGACCAGAGCGACGAAGCCCTGGCGCTGCTGGAGCGGGCGCGGGCCCTGGCGCCCAGCCATCCCGGCCCGCTGATCGCGCTCTACCGCTTTCACTTCTACGGCCATGCCCTGGACAAAGCCCGTGCGGTCGGTGAAGACGCGCTGGCCATCGCGCGCGCCGCGCTCGGTACCGATTTCGGTGACCAGCAGCCCGACGACGACGCCCTGCGCCACGATCCGGCCGTGCGTTTCTATCTGTTCACGCTCAAGGGCCTGGCCTACCTGAATCTGCGCCTGGGTGACTTCGACGAAGCGCGCCTGATGCTCGCCGCGCTGCGCCAGCTCGACCCCCAGGACCACCTGGGTGGCGCCTTGCTCTCGCATGTGCTCGCGCGCCGCGAAGCGGCCGACACGCCCGATGCGGTGGACCCGCTGAGCGCCTACCCGGTGCGAGGCTGGAGCGGAAGCGGAGCGAAGTTATGAGCGCCGCGCCGGGCCGTTCCCAAGCAAGCACGCACCGCAGCCCGCAGGGCGGAGGTCGTCCAGTGCACGCCGTCAACGAGCTGCGCGAGTTCAAGGGCACGCGCGCCCCCGCCGGTGACATCGCCGCCATGCACTGGCAGGGCGGCCCGGTGGACTGCGCCGCCTGCGAATATGCGGCCCTGCGCGAGCTGCCGGCCGAACAAGGCTGCGAACCCGGCCACGCCTGCCTGCAGGACATGTACGCGCTGCGCATCGCCCGCTTTTTTCGCTGGCACCCTGAGCAGGGCGACCGCCAGCTCGGTCATGCGTACTTCGAGGTGCGTGCCATCGCAGCGCGCCACGCCAACGTGTTTCGCCTGGCCTCGCTGATGGACGACCCGGACGAAACCGTGCGCCTGCAGATCGCGCTGCGCCTGCCGCAGCAGCTGCTCGGCCGCATGGCGCGCGACCCGCACCGCGAGGTGCGCATCCGCGTCGCCCAGCGGCTGGAAACCACCGAACTCGCCGCCATGCGCAACGACAGCGACTACGGAGTGCGCGAATGGGTGGCGCGGCGCCTGCCGCTGGCCTTGCTGCCCCCCATGGTGCGCGATCCGGACCGCGCCGTGCGCCTGATCTTGGCCCAGCGCCTGGAGATGCCGGCGCTGCTGATCCTGCTGCACGATGAATCGCCCGAGGTGCGCCGCACGGTGGCCGAGCGCCTGCCGGCCCCCTTGTTGCCACGCCTCATCGACGACGAAGACTGGCGCGTGCGCTGGGAGGTGGCGCAGCGCGCCGACCTGGCCCAGCTCGGCCCGCTGCGCGAGGACATTGACCCCCTGGTGCGCCAGAGCGTGCTCGACCGCCAGGACCAGCGCCAGGACCAGCGCCAGGCCCTTTCACTGGTTCCGGGAGCGCCCCATGGCTGACATCAACCGCGACGACGCCGAGATCGAACTCGCCTTTCCCCCGCGCTTCCAGTACGGCGAACGCGTGATCGCGCGCTCCGTGGTGCGCAACGACGGCACCTACAACGGCAAGGACATCGGCGAGGTGCTGGTGAACAAGGGCGAGATCGGCTACGTCATCAACATCAACACCTTCCTGCAGCAGTTCTACATCTACGCGGTCGATTTCGTCGACTCCGGCCACCGCGTCGGCATGCGCGCCAAGGAACTCTGCACCCTGGACAACCTGCCCGACGAGGTGCTGGTGCAGCTCGGCGACAAGGCCTCGTCCATCACCACCCTCGGTCAAGCCACACCCACCCACACGGAGAGCACATGAACCCCCACGCTCACATTCGTTCGCTGCCCCCCGAGGGGGCTCTGGCCTCCTTTGAGGCGGCTCGGCAGGAGGCACCATGAACGGCATCGAACCCCGCGAACCTGTTTACGCCTGGGGCCAGCGCGTGATCGCGCTCGACGACCTGGTCAACGACGGCAGCTACCCCGACCGCGAACCCGACGCCTTGCTCGCCGCGCGCGGCACGGTGGGCGAGATCGTCAACGTCGGTTACGCCCAGGAACTGGACGAACCCGTTTACCTGGTGCAGTTCCCGGGTTGTGTGGTCGGCTGCATGGAGATCGAACTCGTGCCTGCGCCGGCCGGCCTTTTGCCCGAGACCGAAGACGAGGCTGTATGAACACCGTCGCGCCGCGTGACCTGACGCTGCACCGCCTGGAGCGGGCGCTGAAGGAGCGCGTGCGCTACCGCTTCGTGCAGCCCACCGTATGGATCGACGAACAGGGTTACCGGGTCGATAGCCCTTGCTGCTCGCGCAACGTGGACCCGAGCGGCGGCACGATTGCGATTGCGTTGCTGGTGCCGCCGGCGGCTGACGCCCAGGCCACCGCGCGCGGCTGGACGCTGTGCGCCCGCGATCACCACAACGAGGCCTGGGTGCAGCACAGCCATGCCGACCAGATCGAGCCCCTGCTCGACTTGCTGTGTGTCGACAGCGAACGCCGGTTCTGGCCATGATCTATCTGGACCACAACGCGACTACCGCACCCGCGCCCGAGGTGCTCGATGCGATGGGGCCGGTGTTTGTCACCGCCTGGGCCAATGCCTCGTCGCAGCACGGGCCGGGGCAGGACGCCAAGCGCGTGCTCGGCGCGGCCCGCGCCACGACGGCCAGGGTACTGGGTTGCAAGACCAGTGAACTCATCTTCACCAGCGGTGCCACCGAGGCCAACCACATGGCTATCCGGGGCCTGCTCGGTGCGGCCAAGGCGCAGGGTCGCCACCGCCTGCTGATCGGGGCGGTCGAGCACTCGGCCCTGCTGAGGCTGGCGCGCTCGCTGGCCGGGCAGGGCGTGCCCGTGGACTTCATGCCGGTGTCGCCCGACGGCCGCACCGACCTGGTGGCCGCCGCCGCCCTGATGGGCCCGGACCTCGCCCTGGTCTCGCTGATGGCGGCCAACAACGAAACCGGTGTGCTGATGCCCGTCGCCGAGGTCGCGGCCCTGGCCCATGCGGCCGGTGCCGCGATGCACGTGGACGCGACGCAGTGGATCGGCAAGTTGCCCTTTTCGTTTGCCGACCACCCGGCCGACGCGGTCTCGCTCTCGGCCCACAAGTTCCACGGCCCCAAGGGCGTGGGCGCCTTGCTGCTGCGGCAGGGCCGGGCCTTTGAGCCACCGGTGCCGGGCAGCCAGGAGCGGGGCCGGCGCGGCGGCACCGAGAACCTTCCCGCCATCGTCGGCATGGCCGCCGCGCTGGAGCGCCTGGGCGATCTGCAGGCCCTGGCCCAACGCGTGGCCGGCCTGCGCGATGCGCTGGAGTCGGGCTTGGCGGTGTTGCCTGGCCTGCATGTGTGGTGTCAGGGCGTGCCACGACTGCCGGGCACCAGTTACCTGCGATTTGGTCAGCTGGACGCCGACGTGGTGCTGCAGCGCCTCTCGCGCCTGAACGTGGCCGCCAGCAGCGGCGCGGCCTGTTCCTCGGGCGGCAGCGAGCCGTCGCATGTGTTGAGTGCCATGGGCGTGCCGCGCGAGGAAGCGCTGTGCGCGATCCGCTTTTCGCTCGGCGATGAAACCCGCAGCGAAGACATCGCCCTGCTGCTGAACAGACTGCCCGCCTTGCTCGGCGTTGCAACTACGCCCTGAATTTTTTGTGTTTGCCTGACTGGAGCCGATGATGAAAGTGATGATCCGCTGCGATGCCAAAGGGGTGCTGAGCGCCTATGTGCCCAAGAAGGACCTGGAGGAGCCCATCGTCGCCATGGTCGAACCCGGCATGTGGGGTGGGCTGGTCACGCTGGCCAACGGCTGGCAGCTGGATTTGCCGGCCATGCCCGAAGGCACGACGCTGCCGGTCACCGTCGAAGCGCGCCGCCTGGCCTCTTCGGTTTCCGAGGACTGAACGCCATGTCCATCAGCACCGAACATCTGCGCGCGGCCGGCGAACTCGTGGGCGCCGCCGCCACCCTGCGCGACGCGGCCTCGATCTGGCGTTCCCAGCACCCCGACATGAAGGTGGTGCTGGTCGACGCGATGGACATGCGCGACGAAACACCCGCGCTGCTGCTGGGTGCCCGCAAGGTCTACCTCGCCACCTCCAACGGCCACTGCTGGAGCGTGACCGGGCAGCCCGAAGAAGCCGATGCCCTGATCTTCACCCAGGACTGAGCACATGACCCCCACGCTTGTCACTCCCTGTGCCGCGCGGCCCCATGAAGGGGTTGTGCTTGCCTGGGGCGCCCCTGCGCTGCGCACGCTTTCAAGGAATTGATCATGGAAATCGATGCCATATCCCTCTACGAGCCCGAATGCGGCGAGCGCGAGATCCAGCTCGTCAACGCCGTGCTGGAATCGGCCCGCTGGGGCGATGGCCCCATGCTGGAATCGTTCGAAACCGCTTTCGCGGGCTGGGCCGGTCGGCGCCACGCGGTGGCGGTGGGCAGCGGCACGCTGGGCACCTGGATCACGCTGCGTGCCTTGGGCATCGGCCCGGGCGACGAGGTGGTGTGCAGCAGCCATTCGTGGCACCAGGTGGCGCAGGCCATCACGCTCGCGGGCGCAACGCCGGTGTTCGCCGACATCAATTACTGGACCGGCTGCCTGAGCCCGGAAAAAGCCGCGCTCAAGGTCACCTCCAGGACCCGCGCCATCCTGGCCGGCAACACCAACGGCCACCCGGCCGACTGGGCGCCGCTGCGTGCGCTCGCCACGCGGCACGGCATCCACCTTATCGAAGACAGCACCGAAGCCCTGGGCTCGCGCTACCGGGGCCAGACCGTGGGCAGCTTCGGCGATGTGTCGGTGTTCGACTTCTCCCAGCCCTCGGCCCTGTGCACCGGCGAAGGCGGCATGCTGGTCACCGACGACGACAGCCTGGTGCACGAGCTGCGCTACCTGCGCCAGCGCCGCGTGAGCGACCGGCATTCGGTGTCGGTCGGTTCGCGCGTGCCGCTGCAGGCCGGCTTGAGCGAGATGACGGCCGCGCTCGGCCTGGCCCAGCTCGCCGGTCTGGACGACCGGCTGATGGCGCGCAAGCAGGTGGAACTCTGGTACCACGAGCAGATGCAGAGCTTCGAGGGCGTGAAGCCGCCCTACCTGGCCGAGAACGTCGATGAGGTGCACTGGATGCTGTACGTGGTGCACCTGGGCAAACGCTTCACCGCCAGCGCCCGCGCGCAGATGGTGGACGACCTGGCCTCCAGCGGCATCGAGACCGCGGCCTACAGCCACCCGCTGCACCAGCAGTTCTATTACATGAACGCGGCCGCGGCCATCGGCCAGCAGCGCGGCCTGCTGCGCGACACCGACCGCATCGGCGACCGCGCCCTGGCCCTGCCGCTGCACACCCGGCTGGACGCGGTCCAGGTGCAGTACATCGTCACGACTTTGAAGGACACGGCCACCAACGTCGGCGCCGGCGCCGCCATTTACCTCTAAGGAATCCCCATGACCGACCTGATCCAAGACATCGCCAGCCGCCTCGACGCCGGCAGCGTCATCCCTTACCTGGGCCCGGACATGCTGTCGCTGTGCGAGGCGGGCAAGGTGCCGGCCACGCCACTGGAACTGGCGGCCTTCATGACCGCCAAAGTCAGCGTGCCGCACAAGGTGCGCAACCGCCTGACGCAGGCGGCCCAGTTCATCGAGAACTTCAAGCACCGCAAGTCGGTGGTGCACCTGATGAACGAGGCCTTTGCGAGTTCGCCCGCGCCCTCGGCCCTGCAACTGGCCCTGGCGGGCAGCAACGCCGGGCTCTGGGTCGACACCTGGTACGACGACACCATGCTGAACGCGCTGACCCGCGTGCGCGGCAGCAGCGGCTGGAACCAGGTGCAGGGCCTGTCGCAGTCCGAACATTTCGGCCACTGGACCGGCGCCTACGACGCCCAGGGCCAGGCGCTCGACACCCTGCCGGTGGCGCCCACGCATTACAAACCCTGGGGCGGCCACAGCCCGGCCGGCAACTACCTGGTGTCCGACAGCGACTATGTCGAGGTGCTGACCGAGATCGACATCCAGACCCCCATCCCCGCCGCAGTGCAGGCCTGGCGCACCGGCCGCAGCTTCCTGTTCCTCGGCTGCCGCTTCGACGACCAGCTCACGCGCTGTTTTGCGCGCCAGATCATGAAGCGCTCCAGCGCCCTGCACTGGGCCGTGCTGCCCAACGAACCGACCCGCATGGAAGCGCGTTTCCTGGAAGAGCAGGGCATCACGCGCATCAACATGCCGCTGGCCGATTTTTCGGCGGCGCTGATCGACGCCATGCAACCTGCACTGGCCGTCTGAGACCTTTTCGACCTTTTCGACCGTTTCGACCGTTTCCCAACCCCAGCCATGAGGCCACATTCATGACCACGATCACCGTCCTTCCTTCCGGCAAATCCTACGAAGTTGCCGCCGGCACCACCATCCTCAAAGCCCTGCTCGGCGTGGGCGAGCCGGTCATGAGCAAATGCGACGGCAACGCCAAATGCGAAGCCTGCCATGTCTTCGTCACCAGCGGCCGCAAGAGCCTGTCGCGCATCCAGCCGCTCGAAAACGAAAAGCTCGACGGCATGGTCGGCATCGGATCGGCCTCGCGCCTGGCCTGCCAGGCGGTGCTCGGCGAAGACCCGATCACCGTCGAGCTCTTGATGACGAGCTGACCCCCAAGGCGCACGCACCATGGCCGCCTTGCTCCATCTGCCGACCCACCCGGTGGCCGACGTTGTGGTGGTCGGCGCGGGCCTGTGTGGCCTGGCGCTCACCCGCAGCCTGGTCGCGCGCGGCCTGGACGTGACCCTGCTCGAAGCGCGCGAGCGTATCGGCGGCCGGGTGCTGACCCGCACCGATCCCCAGACTGGCCAGGCGCTCGACCTGGGTGCCACCTGGTACTGGCCCGAGACCGAGCCACGCATCAGCGCGCTGCTGGGCGAGTTCGGCCTGGCCACGCTGGCCCAGCACGACCCGGGCGACACGCTCTGGCTCACCGACCCCAACCGCGAACCCGAGCGGCGGCAGGACGAGGGCGGTGTGCACGCCGGCGCGCGGCGCATCCAGGGTGGCGCGGCCCGGCTCGCCGACGCGCTGGCCGCCGGTCTGCCCGCGGGCTGCCTGCAGCTGGGCAAGCCCGTGCGCGCGCTGCGCGACCGCGGTTCCCACATCCAGATCATGCTCGAAACCGGCGCACCGCTGCGTGCGCGCCAGGTCGTTCTGGCGCTGCCACCGCGTCTGGTGCAACAGTGCATGGTGCTGGACCCGCCCCTGCCGGCCACGGTCCGGGACGCGATGGAAACCACCGCCACCTGGATGGCGACGCACGCCAAGGCCCTGGTGGCTTTTGACCACGCCTTCTGGCGCGAAGCCGGGCAATCCGGCAACGCCTTCGTGCGCCACGCGCAGGCCGTGCTCGGCGAGGTGTTCGACGCCTGCGATGAAGCCAATGGCGCGGCGCTGGGCGGCTTCGTGGCACTGAATCCGGTGCAGCGCGAGCATTTCCAGCGCGGCCTGCCGCTGCTGATAGACAGCCAGCTCGCGCAGCTCTATGGCCAGGCCGCGCAGGGTGGCCGGCTGCAGCTGCAGGACTGGGCGCTGGAGCCCTGGACCTGCAGCGACACCGACCGCGCCACCCCGCCCGAGCCGCCGGTGGCCAGCCCGCTGCTGCGCCAGCCGCTGTGGAGCGGCCGGGTGTTCCTGGGCGGCAGCGAAACGGCGGCCCATGGCGCCGGCCACATGGAAGGCGCGCTCGAAGCGGCCGACCGCATCGCCCATGCGCTGCTGCGCCAGAAGGCGCCCAGTGCCGCCACCCGCGAGCCCGTGGCCCACGACCGCGAAGCGGCGCTGCGGGCCTTTGCCGAAGGCGTGGCCGCACGCGCCGCTGCCGCGCCCGGCCAGTACCGCCGCCACCTCACGCGCCTGCTCTCCAGCCAGCAACACGATCTGCTCACGCAGCGCGCCCTGCTGGCGACGGTGGACCGCGTCTACAGCGAAAGCCTGGCGCAGATCGACGCGCTGCTGCCGGCACTCGACGCCGCCGACGCTGCGGTAGCGCAAGGGCAGCACGCGCTCACGCCCCCATTGCTGGCCGCGTTTGCGGGCTGGAACAAGGGCTTGCTGCAGGCCGCGCTGGCCTTCAACGCCAGCTCTTGTGCCCTGTCGAATTTCGCGCAGGACCAGGTGCCCGACGCCGAAACCCAGCGCGCCATCACGCTCGACCTGGCCGCAGCCTGGCGCGAGTTCGCCATCGAACTCAACGCCCGTTTGCTGCAGGCCCAGTCCCTGGCGGTCAGCGCCTGAAAACCGAAATGAGCCATCCCATGTTGCACAGCGCCTTGTTGGGCCTGATCCAGGGCGCCTGCGAATCGGTGCTGATCCTGGTCGACCAGCTGCCGCACGAGGAGTTGATGCGTTCGCGCCTGACGCGCGCCGAGGTGCAGCGCCAGCTCGCCACCCTGGCCGCCAGCGTGGCCCAGATCGAGCCGGAGCAGCGCGCCATGATGCCCGAGCTTGACTGGTCGGGCTGGGCCTTGATGGGCGTGCAGCTCGCCGGACCACCCGGCGAGACGCTGGACGAAGCCCTGTGGTTCGCCAGCCAGTCGCTGGTGCCCGCCACGCTGTTGTGGCTGCGGGTGTACCGGCAGAGCCAGCCTGATCTGTTTCGCATGACTCTGGCCTGAGATCGTGAACACGTTCTGAGGGGCTGGAACGCACCGTGGTGTGCGGGGGAGTTCGCGAGTGCAGCGCCTGCCGCAGCCGCGAGGTGCAACGAATGATCCTAAAAACGGCAGTTGGATGCGCCCGCCGGTGCCGTGATCGGGGTGCCA
>WOYI010054192.1_pt1 | contig 10377 bp, 13 predicted proteins | sample 6423411 | NCBI WGS metagenome assembly WOYI01 (sample SAMN13441803, study PRJNA592873) | oil field metagenome | biome: oil field; feature: oil-well bore; material: oil-contaminated soil; isolation source: oil-contaminated soil from oil-well borehole | place: Germany: Wietze | collected 2016-10-18 ... | reverse complement strand
GATTATAAAATAATAACTAATAAAAAAATAATATGAATTTTCCAATAGAAAAAACAAAATTAGGGAGTGATAGAAAATTTAATTTGTCAGATCCAAAAGAAAGGGAAGAATATTTCAAATTAAAATGTGGAGTTGAGATCGAAAAATTAAAAGAGTACTTAAATAATGGCCATACATTTATTGCCTACTTACTTGGCAAAAAAAATTCAGGAAAAGGAACCTATTCTAAAATGTTTTCTGAAGTTATCGGAACGGATAAAATTGAACATTTGTCAGTTGGCGATATGGTAAGGGCAATTGATGAAGAGATGCAAGATACTCAAAAGAAAGCAGAACTAATAGAATTTCTAGAGAAAAATTATCGAGGATTTTATTCTTTAGAAGAAATCATTAAGAGTCTGGAAGACAGAGATACAAAAAGCTTACTTCCTGATGAAATTATTTTGGTTTTAATCAAAAGAGAAATTGCAAAAAGGAAGGGCAAGGTTATTTTACTTGATGGTTTTCCAAGGAATTTAGACCAAATAAGCTTCTCATTATTCTTTAGAGATTTGGTTGATTATCGAGATGACCCGGATATTTTTATCTTAATAGATGTGCCAATGAATGTAATTAACGAAAGAATTAAGTGGAGAAGGGTTTGCCCTAAATGCAATTCCTCACGAAACTTAAAATTATTACCCACTTCAAAAATTGGCCATGATGATGCGGGATTTTATTTAATTTGTGATGAACCAAATTGTGATGGGGGCAAAATGGTTATGAAAGAAGGAGATGAAAAGGGAATTGAACCTATTAAAGAAAGATTATTAATGGATGAAGAGATACTTAAAAGGGCCTATTCTTTATATGGAATCCCTAAAGTTTTATTAAAAAATACAATTCCTGCTGACATCGCTCCTAACTATGTTGATGATTATGAAATAACTCCTGGCTATTCTTTTGAGATAGTTGATGGAGAAATTAGGACTATTGAAGAGCCATGGATAGTAGCAGATGATGACGGCGTCCAATGTGTCAGCTTGCAAGCTGCTCCGGTAGTAGTTTCCATGATAAGGCAACTTGTTGCAGTTTTGAAAATTTAATGCTATCATAATCTTGGTCCTATCAAACAAATTCCAAACGCTTTTTTATTGGGAGCTTTAATATTTAATTACTGTGGTAATTAAATGAGGTACCCACTTGTGATCCGTGGATTCACAGATAGGACCCTAGGAACTGCTAAACTAGCAGTTCCTATTGGGTGAGGCAAAAAAATGGATATTAAAAAATTAATAACTAATTATAAGGTTTGGATTGCTTTTTCTTTTATAGTTTTTTCTTGTTTGATTTTTGTTATTTTTCAAGAGAATCATAATGAATATGAATTTTTAAATTTTTGTTCTTCGCGTGTTGATAAAAAAGATTTACTAGTTAATTTCAGACCGATAGAAAAAAAATTATTCAATAAATACAGTGGAAAAGGAAACGTTCTTGTTTCTCTATATTTTGAATATCTTCCTACTGGAGCAAATTTTTCAATAAATAGAGATGAAAAACTATGGCCAGCTAGTTTAATAAAAATTCCCTTCTCTATGGTTATTATGAAGAAAATTGAGAATGGTCAATTATCTATGAATCAATTATTAACCATGAAGGACGAATTTAGAGATAGTGATTATGGAGAAATGTATCGTCTTCCTTCTGGTTCAAAAGTTTCAGTAGAGGAATTATTAAGAAAAACTTTAATTGATTCTGATAATACGGCCTACTTAATGCTGGCAAATCAGGCTAACGAAAAAGAAATAGGAGAGGCCTTCAGTCATATGGGAATGGAAGAAGAATTTACTCAGATTTTAGAAACATTTCAAAAGAATGGTGAGTCTGATTTAAGCATAACAACAAAACGCTATTCAGTCTTTTTTAGATCATTATATAATGCAACTTATCTTTCTCCTTATTATTCTAATATGTTTTTGAGTATTTTAAGTGAAGCTGATTGTGTATTTTTGTGCCAAGCTGTTCCCCCAAAAATTAAAGTTGTTCACAAGTTTGGAATTCATGAAAATAAGAAGATATTTGCTGATTCCGGATTATTCTATATCCCTGATAGACCTTACTTATTAACTGTTATTATTAGAAATGATGGTGATCTTTCTAATTCTCAAATTCAGGGAATTTTTAATGACATTTCAAAAACAATTTTTGATTATGTTTATTATGCAAAATAAATATTTTTTGAATAACAAAAAACATTGTTTTTTGACAATGTTGTACTTGTCGGGCTGCCAGGAGTTGAACCTGGGTCTTACGCACCCCATGCGCAAATAATACCATTATACTACAGCCCGAGAGATCAATCTTTATCTAATGATTTTATGCACTTTGCGCAAGCCAAAATCTTCTTACCAGCAAAATTCTCAAATTTCTTATTTACTGGATTAGCAGGCACAGTAACTTTTTGTAGGTTAGGGTACTTTCTTTTCTTTGGTGAAGGATTGTATCTAGAAATTAGCTTGTAATAACTTCCTTCCATTGAAGAAGATTTTCCACAAATTTGACATTTCTTTTCCATATGCAGGTAGATTATCAAAAAAGTTGAATAATTGCAAGTATTTTGTTAGTATTGGTTTATGGATGTAACAATAATAGTATCACTAATAGTTTTGCTGTTTTCAATAATTATCCATGAGGTTGCTCATGGTAGCGTTGCTTATTCTTTGGGGGACTCCACAGCAAAAGATGCTGGAAGGTTAACTTTAAATCCAATTAGTCATTTAGATCCAATTGGCTCAGTGTTGTTGCCTATCTTTTTATCCTTTTTGGGTGGACCAATAATTGGTTGGGCAAAGCCAGTTCCAATCAATCCTTACAATTTTAATGATCCTAAGTGGGGGAATTTAAAAGTTTCAATTGCTGGGCCCTTGGCCAATTTCTCTTTAGCTCTTATTTTTGGATTATTAGTGATGTTTATTAATTTGCCAGAAAGTTTCCTTATTGTATCTTTATTAGTTATATTCTATAACGTTGTCTTAGGTCTTTTCAATTTAATTCCAATTCCTCCACTAGATGGTTCTCATGTATTGTTTAGTTTACTGGGGCAAAGAGCTGATGGACTAAGAATTTTTTTAGAGAAGTATGGATTCTTTTTGTTATTACTTTTAATTTTTCTAATTCCTAATGGAATCACCTGGGTGTTTAATTTAGCAAGCCAAGTAGTTTATTTCTTTTCGGGTCAATTATTATTTTAATTAATATAAAAAATATGAAATTAGAAAACAAAATCGCAATTGTTACAGGTGGAAGCGCAGGAATAGGCAAAGCTATTGCTGAAAAGTTTATTGAAGAAGGTGCTAAGGTAGTATTTTCTGATATAAACGAAGTAGATGTCAGTCAGCATGGAAACAAGGCGCTATTTAAGAAATGTGATGTTTCTAAATCAAGCGAAGTAGATGAATTAGTTAGTTTTTGTTTAGAAAGATTTGGAGGTTTAGATATTATGGTTAATAATGCCGGGATTGGAACAATGGCAGATATTACCACTATTACCGATGAAGAGTGGCAAAAAGTTATTAATATTAATTTATCAGGAGTACTTTATGGGGCAAGAGCCGCTTCAAGAGTAATGAAAGAAGGCGGATCGATTATTAATATGAGTTCAATTTTAGGATCAGTTGGTTTTGCTAATAGTATTGCTTATTGTGCTGCCAAAGGTGGAGTTAATCAAATTACCAAAGCAGGCGCCCTTGATTTATCCAAGAAGGGAATTAGAATTAATTCTATTGCTCCTGGCTTTATCAAAACCAATATGACAAAAGGGATTCAAGAGGACGAAACAGGCTCTGATTTTATTAATTTGATGACGCCGATGGGACATATGGGAGAAGTTAGTGACATTGCAAATGCAGCAGTTTATTTAGCGTCAGATGATGCAAAATATGTAACCGGAAGTATTTTATATGTTGATGGGGGATATAGAGCCCAATGACATTTGACATTTAGGATATTATTTGATAGTTTAATCACAAGCGAATTTTCGCTTGCGATTTATTTTAGAATTAAAGTATGCCAACAATAAGACAATTAATCAAGAAGAATAGGAAACCATTAAAAGAAAAAGACAAAACACCTGCCTTGGCTTTTGGATTTAATCCTTTGAAGAATAAACCTAAGAAATATGATTCTCCTTTTAAGAAAGGAGTTTGTTTGAAGGTTTTTACAACTACGCCTAAAAAACCTAACTCAGCTTTGAGAAAGGTTTGTAGGGTCAGATTAAGTAATGGTAGTGAAGTTTCAGCCTATATCCCCGGAGAAGGACACAATTTACAAGAGCACTCAATTGTAATGATAAGGGGAGGAAGAGTAAAAGACTTGCCCGGTGTAAGATACCACGTTGTTCGTGGTAGATTTGATTGTGCTGGAGTAGAAGGAAGAAAGAAGAAGAGAAGTTCTTACGGAGTTAAAAAACCAACATCTAATTAAGATATATGTCAACAGGATTAAAATTTAAGAAAAAAGTAATATTACCTGATGCGGTTTATAACGATGTACTTGTTGCAAAGTTTATAAATCAAATTATGTTAAATGGTAAGAAAAGTGTAGCTCAGAAAATAGTCTATGATGCTTTTGATATAATTAAGGAGCAAACTAAAAAAGATCCTTTAGATGTTTTTAAATTAGCGATTCAAAATGTTTCTCCTGTGTTAGAAGTCAAACCAAAAAGAATTGGAGGAGCAACATACCAAGTTCCTATGGAGGTTAAGGGTAATAGAAAACTCAGTTTAGCAATGAAATGGATTATCACATCTTCAAGAAGCAAAAAAGGGAAAGCAATGAAATTTAAGTTAGCTGAAGAATTGATAGATGCCTCTGAAAATAGAGGAAATTCAGTAAAAAAGAAGGAAAATATGCATAAAATGGCAGAAGCAAATAGAGCTTTTGCGCATTTTGCGTTTTAAAATATATGAGTCGCCAATACCCAATAGAAAAATATAGAAACATAGGAATTATTGCTCACATTGATGCCGGTAAGACAACAACAACCGAAAGGTTTTTGTTTTACACTGGAATTTCTCACAAAATAGGAGAAGTCCATGAAGGTGAAGCAATTATGGACTGGATGGCACAAGAAAGAGAAAGAGGTATTACTATTACTGCTGCTGCCACTACTTGTTTTTGGTCTCCTAGAGAATATTTAACTAAAGAAAAAACAGATACTTACAGGATAAACCTTATCGACACTCCTGGCCATATTGATTTTACAGCTGAAGTACAAAGAAGTTTAAGAGTTCTTGATGGAGCTGTTGTTGTTTTTGATGGTGTTGCTGGAGTTGAAGCTCAGTCAGAAACTGTTTGGAGACAGGCAGATAAATATAATGTTCCTAGAATATGTTTTATTAATAAACTGGACAGGATGGGAGCATCTTTTGAGAAAAGCTTGCAATCTATTTGGGACAAATTAACTAAAAATGCAGTTGCGATTCAGTATCCAATTGGGGAAGAAGCACAATTTGAGCAGGTGATTGATTTAATAGAAATGAAAGCAGTGAGATTCGAAGGAGAAATGGGTAAAGATGTTATTTTCTCTGATATTCCTGAAAATATGGTAGAAAAAGCTAAGGAATGGAGAGAGAAAATGGTTGAAAAAATTGTTGCTGAAGATGAGACATTAATGAATAAATATCTAGGTGGTGAAGAAATTTCAGTTGAAGAATTGAGGGCTACTTTAAGGAAAGCCGTTATTGATTGTAAACTTGTCCCTGTTTTGACTGGATCTTCTTTGAAGAATAAGGGGGTTCAGTTAGTTATTGATGCTGTTGTTTATTATCTTCCAAGTCCAGTCGATTTGCCTCCTGTCCATGGAGTAGATTTTAAAAATGAAGAGATTAAAATAGAAAGACATCCTGACGACAATGAACCATTTGCTAGTCTAGCTTTTAAAGTTGCAACAGATCCTTTTGTTGGAAACTTAACTTATATAAGGGCATATTCAGGCAAATTTAGTAAAGGAAATTATTTACTTAATACAGTGACGGGAGAAAAAGAAAGAATTGGAAGAATATTAAGAATGCATGCCAATGAAAGAGAAGATGTTGACGAAGTTTTTGCCGGTGATATTGTTGCCTTTGTGGGGCTAAAGAATACCTCTACAGGGCATACCTTATGCGACGAAAAAGACCCCATTATTTTGGAGAAAATTGTCTTTCCAGAACCAGTGATTTCTATTCAGGTTGAACCTAAATCTAAAGCAGATCAAGAAAAAATGGCAGTATCTCTTAAAAAACTTCAGGATGAAGATCCAACATTTAGAATGGAAATCGATCAAGAGTCAGGAGAAACAATTTTATCAGGAATGGGAGAACTTCATTTAGATATTATTATTGATAGATTAAAGAGAGAATTTCATGTTGAAACGAATGTTGGAAAACCACAAGTTTCTTACAGGGAAACGATTGATAAAGCAGCTGAAGCAGAGTGTAAATATGTAAAGCAAACTGGGGGAAGAGGTCAGTATGGTCATGTTAAAATTAAAGTTGAACCTAAGAAAAGAGGTGAAGGATTTGAGTTTGTTAATGAAATTAAGGGTGGAGTTATTCCAAGAGAATATATTCCTGCAGTTGAAAAAGGAATCAAAGAGGCAATGGAGAAAGGAGTAGTTGCTGGCTACCCCTTGGTTGACATGAAAGTAGTTTTGTATGACGGATCTTTTCATGAAGTTGATTCTTCAGAGTTGGCTTTTAAAATTGCTGGATCGATAGCTCTACAGGATGCGGCTAAGAAAGCTGGAGCCTATCTTCTAGAACCGATCATGAAACTAGAAGTTGTCATTCCCCCGGAATTTTTAGGAGATGTAATCGGTGATCTTTCATCGAGAAGAGGGCAAATTGAAGAAACGATAGATAGGCCTGGAGTTAAAGTAATTTATGCAAAAGTTCCTTTATCAGAAATGTTTAGTTACACTACGACCCTAAGGTCATTAACTCAAGGAAGAGGAACATCATCAATGGAGTTTGAAAGTTATCAAAGAGTTCCCGGTAACATATCACAAGAGATAATAGAAGGTAAAAGAAAATAAAAATATGGACATTCAAGAAATTAGAAAAATAATAGAAGAAGAAGGAGGAAAAATAATTATCCCCGGCGAAGATTCTCCTACCTTAATAATCATGAATTTGGAGGATTACAGAAAGGAAAAAGAGATAAAACATCAAAGTAAAAAGAATAATCCTCCTAAAGAGTTAGAAAAAGAATCTTTAACAATAGACGATCTTCCTTTTAATTAATTATTGACTTTTTTCAAAATTTCGTTAGAATAAGCAAGTATAATAAATAATAAAATAAATTAAAAATATGGCAGAATTTATAAGAACAAAACCTCACTTAAACATAGGAACTATTGGTCATGTCGACCATGGTAAAACTACCTTAAGTGCAGCAATATTACACGCTTTAGCTCTAAAAAGTGGAGGCGGAGTTGAAAAGTCAGTTGACCAAATTGATTCAGCCCCAGAGGAAAAGGCAAGAGGGGTTACGATTAATATCTCACATTTAGAGTATGAAACGGACAAGAGGCATTATGCTCATATTGATTGCCCTGGCCATGCTGACTACATTAAAAATATGATTACGGGTGCTGCTCAAATGGATGGAGCAATTTTAGTTGTTGCTGCTACTGATGGTCCCATGCCTCAGACAAGAGAACATATTTTATTGGCTAAGCAAGTTGGATTACCATCTATCGTTGTTTTCCTAAATAAATGCGATATGGTTGAAGACGAGGAAATGATTGATTTAGTTGAAGATGAAGTTAGAGAACTATTGAAAAAATACGGATTCCCAGGTGATGAAGTACCAGTAATCAGAGGTTCAGCCCTTAAAGCATTAGAAGCAACATCTGTTGATGATGAGTGGGTTAAAAAGGTCTTGGAATTAATTGATCAATTGGATACATATATTCCTGAGCCAGTTAGAGATAAAGACAAACCTTTCCTTATGGCTATCGAAGATGTCTTCTCAATTGAGGGCAGAGGAACAGTTGCAACTGGAAGGATTGAAAGAGGAGTAATTAATGCCAATGATGAGATTGAAATTGTTGGGATTAAGCCAACAACAAAGTCAACAGCGGTTTCAATAGAAATGTTTAATAAAACATTAGATCATGGAGAAGCAGGAGATAACGTTGGTATTCTTTTAAGAGGATTAAAGAAAGAAGATGTTGAAAGGGGGCAAGTATTAGCAAAACCGGGAACTATCACTCCTCATACTGAATTTACAGCACAAATTTATGTCTTGACAAAAGAAGAAGGAGGTAGACATACACCATTTTTTTCAGGATATAAACCACAATTCTTTATCAGAACAGCCGATGTTACAGGTGATGTAATTTTGGAAGAAGGGACAGAAATGGTTATGCCAGGTGATACAGTTAATGTTACTGTTAAATTGATTGTACCAGTAGCATTGGAGGAAAAACAAGGATTTGCTATTAGAGAAGGTGGGAAGACAGTTGGGGCAGGAGTTATTACTAAGATTTTTAAATAATAGAAAATGGTAATGGAAACTTCAAAAAAAATAGAGAGTGTGCCTAAGCTTAGAATTAAGTTAAAGGCATACGATTACAGAATAATTGACAAGAGTGCTCAGCAGATAATTGATATGGCTATACGTTGTGGAGTCGAGACTGCTGGGCCAATTCCCTTACCAATAGAAATTAGTAAGTTTACAGTTAATAGATCAACATTTGTTCATAAGCCATCAAGGGAACAATTTGAAATGAGGGTTCATAAGAGAATAATTGATATTTTATCTCCCAATGCAAAAGTAGTAGAATCATTAAAAACACTTAATTTGCCAGCGGGAGTTGATACAGAAATTAAAAGTATTTTATAGATGGTGTTTAAAAGATAATTTAATTAAATACTGGTAATGCTAGTCTTTTCTAGGCTGGTTGCCTAGATTTTTATTGGAAATAGTATGAAATTCATATTAGGAAAAAAATTAAAAATGAGTCAGACATTCAAAGAAGACGGAACAGTTGTTCCGGTGACTTTAGTGAAAACGGGGGAATGTAGCGTTGTTCAGGTAAAAAATAAAGACAAAGATGGTTACGAGGCCGTTAAGGTTGGATTTGAGAATTTACCAGAAAGAAAAATTAAAAAATCTGGTACGCCATATAGGTATTTGAAAGAATTTAGGGGAGACATTGATGAGATTAAAGTAGGAGACAAAATTTCGTTAGAAATTTTTCAACCGGGAGATAAGGTTAAGGTTTCCGGAGTATCCAAAGGAAAAGGATTTCAGGGAGGAGTAAAAAGATGGGGGTTTTCCGGAAAGCTTAGCGCAACTCATGGCAATAAGCACGAACATAGAACGCTAGGTTCTATTGGTGCTTGTGACCCAGCAAGAGTTATTAAGGGGAAAAAGATGCCAGGAAGAATGGGAAGTGAGAGAGTTTCAGTCAAAAATTTAGAAATTATCGAGATTGATAAAGAAAATAATGTAATCTCTATTAAAGGAGCCATTCCTGGGAGAAGAGGAACTCTTTTAGAGATAAGAGGATGATTTTATGACAACAAAAGAAGAAATAAAAACAGATTTACCGGAAGATATTTTTGATGTTCCTATGAACACTGACTTGTTGCATCAAGTCATTGTTTCTCAGATGGCAAATAAAAGATATAACATTGCTCATAGCAAAGATAGAAGCGAAGTTAGTGGTGGTGGCATTAAGCCATGGAGGCAAAAAGGGACTGGAAGAGCACGCCACGGATCAATAAGGTCTCCTATATGGATTGGTGGAGGAGTTACCCATGGGCCAACTAAGGACAAAATTTTTAAGAAGAAATTACCAAAAAAGATTAAAAGAAAGGGATTGTTTATTGCACTATCTGATAAAGCAAGAAATAATTTGATAAAAGTAGTTGACAATTTAAAGATTGAAGAAATTAAGACAAAAAAAGCAATAGAAATGCTTGAAGGTTTAGGAATAAAGGGAAGCTGTTTGATTGTTTTGCCTAAAATTGATAATAATATAATATTATCAACAAGAAACATTCCTAAAGTAAATACAATACAAGCAAAGGACATTAATTGTTTAGATGTAGTATCTTCAAAGTATTTATTAATAGATAAAGAATCAATAGAAATAATTAAAGAAGTATTTAAGAAATAGCATGGAAGTTAAGAATGAAAAATGGAATATTTTAAAATCGCCTTGCATTACAGAAAAAGCAGTTAACGTTTCTGAACAAGGAAATTTTTACGTCTTCAAAGTTTTTAATAATGTTAATAAAATTGAAATTAAAAAAGCTATTGAGGAAAAATATAAGGTTGATGTTATTCAGGTTAGAACAATTAACGTTCCAAGGAAGAAAGTAAAAAGGGGGAGAACAGAAGGTT
>WOYI010990947.1_pt1 | contig 10378 bp, 6 predicted proteins | sample 6423411 | NCBI WGS metagenome assembly WOYI01 (sample SAMN13441803, study PRJNA592873) | oil field metagenome | biome: oil field; feature: oil-well bore; material: oil-contaminated soil; isolation source: oil-contaminated soil from oil-well borehole | place: Germany: Wietze | collected 2016-10-18 ... | reverse complement strand
AGAGTTACTGATTGGGAAGTTATGCGTTACCTTGAAACAATCTGATCGCTCTTGATGTTATGACGCGCCTGAAGATTTATTTTCAGGCGCTTTTTGTTAATGTTGGAATATGAAAAGCCGGGAACCATACTGAAGAAAATTCATTACAAATCATCAAAGTAGTTTACAATCTGGAAACTATGGAAAAGACAATAGAATCAAAGATACTTCAACAAGAACGAGCCACGATTGCAAGCATGACAAGGTTGTATTGCCGGGCTAAGCATTCCACTGAAGGTGAGCTATGCCCCGACTGCCAGGAATTATTGGATTATGCCTGTGAACGCGTGGGACGCTGTATGTTTCTGCCTGACAAGCCGGTTTGCGCGCGCTGCCCGGTGCATTGCTACAAAGCGCCCTATCGGGAGCAAGTTCGGGAAGTGATGCGATTTGCTGGTCCGCGTTTGATTTTTAAAGATCCTGTTGCCGTGGTGCGTCATTTCAGACTGATCCTGCGAGCAGACAGCGAACAGGTTGCCCGGATAAGACAAAAGGTGTCTAATAAGTAGCTGATTAAAATTTAGTTAACACAGAAAGCCACAATTCGGTAAAATTGAACAATATTGATTAGACAAACTACGGTTTTGCATAATCGTTGGTCGAATGGGTATTGGAGGTTGGATTTCTCACTTTTTGAACCGAATCAATATTTCCGCCTTCCATTCGTTATTTCAGGAATCCTGACCTTAATAATCAAAGACCAGCGCTATACATATAAGTAGAAAAAAGGAGAAATTATGTATTCCAAGCAAACAGAGTTGAAAAACGCATCCGGACTTCATGCCCGCCCCGCTTCAGAGTTTGTTGCGATGGCAAAGCAGTTCGAATCCAAATTGACGGTTCAGCGCCTGGATGACGAAGCCGCGCTGCCCGCCAACGCCAAGTCGATCATCAAGATTTTAGCCCAGGGACTTTCTGTCGGTACGCCAATTGAAATTGCCGCTGATGGTCCGGATGAGGTGGAGGCCGTCGAAAAGCTGTACGAGCTGGTCGAGTCAAAATTCGGCGAAGACTAATTCAAATTTATCAAGAACTGAGGTTGAAAGGAGAACCGATGAGGATCTTAAAAGGAAATCCCGTCTCCAGGGGTATTGCCCTGGGAAAAGTGTACATCTACAAAGCCTTCAAAGCCGATGTTCATGAATCGTATTTCGAGGCAGGCAAAGAAGACGAATTTTACAAGAAATACCAGGATGCCGTTAAGACAGCCGAGAAAGAACTGGACAGTATCATCACATCGATGACCGGAGAATCACCCGAGAAGGCAAAGATTTTCACTGCTCATGTCGAGATCCTGATGGATGAGGAAGTCGAAGAAGGCGTCAAAGAAATGATTTACGAAAGCCGGACAATGCCCGACTACGCTGTTGATGAAATCTACACACACTTCGCCAACCTCCTGGAAAAAGCGAAAGATCCGCTTATTGCTGCCCGGGCTGCTGACCTGCGGGATGTTCGCAACCGTGTTTTACGCATTCTGAAGGGCGAGAAAGAAAGCAACCTCTCCAGTCTACGTGAGAACGTGATCATCGTTGCACATGACTTGTTACCAAGCGATACAGCTACCATGGACCGCAACCGGGTGATGGGAATCATCACTGAAGTCGGCGGAGCCACCTCGCATACAGCCATCATTGCCAGGAGTTACAAGATCCCGGCTTTGCTGGGAGTGGCAGACGCGACCGCGATCATGAGCAATGGCGACAATGTCATCATGGATGCGTTGACCGGTAAGGTTCTGTTGGACCCTGAAAGGGAAACAATCAAAGAATACCAGGAAAAGCTGGTGGAATATATCAAGGAAGAACGCGAAACGAGCCAATATCTGGATAAGATTCCATTGGTTGCCAGCGGCGAACGTTTTAGTGTTGGTCTTAATGTCGGAAACACTGACCCTGACGAAAGTTATAAATATGTTGATTTCGTAGGACTTTTACGAACCGAATTTGTCTACATGGGCAGCGAACATTTGCCAACCGAACAAGAACAGTTCGAAGCTTACAGGAGGGTATTGGCAAACGCGATGGGCAACCCGGTCACGCTGCGAACGCTTGATATTGGCGGAGATAAAACCTTGCGCTATATGGTGATGCCAAAAGAAGATAATCCTTTCCTGGGAAACCGCGCATTGCGTTTTTGCCTTGTCCACATCGATATGTTCAAAACCCAGTTGAGAGCTGCTCTGAGGGCGTCGGCCTTTGGTCCATTGCAGATCATGTTTCCGATGGTTGGCACGATGGATGACATCCGGGCTGCCAAAGCGGTTGTGGAGCAGGTAAAACAAGATTTAAGGACCGAGGGCATCGCTTTCGACGAGAAAATCCATGTTGGCATAATGATCGAGATCCCTTCCATCGGGATGATCGCGGATATGGCTGCCAAGGAAGTTGATTTTGCAAGCGTTGGTACCAACGACCTGACGCAGTATCTGCATGCAGTCGACCGGATGAACCCGGCAATCGCCGATTACTACCAAAGCATGTCTCCTTCGATGTTCCGCATGTTGGGGCGGATCTTTGCAGAGTTCAATAAAGCCGGTAAGTCAATTTCGGTTTGCGGCGAACTGGCAGGAGACCACCTGGGTGCCCTGGTGATGTTTGGGTTGGGCTTGCGAAAATTCAGTATGAACGCCGCCAATATTGGGCGCGTGAAGCGAACTTTGTCACTCTTCACCCTGGAAGAGGCAGTGAATATTGCCAAGAATGTCCAAAACCTGAGCTCCGAAGCTGAAGTGATTGCCTATGTCAAGGCTGAAGTGGAAAAACGAAGCTGAGGCAAACAACCCGAGGACTGATTTTTAAGAGGTCGCAGAATATTGCGACCTCTTTTTAGATGCATAACTTAGCTATCGGGTCGAGAGGTTATAATAAAAAAGGTCATCATTCCTTAATATCCAAAATACTCACACAAGGAGAACCATGCAAGCAAACACTCCATTCCAGGAAGAAGCGATCAATTCCATCCGTTTTCTCTCCGCTGACGCAGTCCAGAAGGCAAACTCCGGGCATTCCGGTATGCCGATGGGTGCTGCAGCGATTGCGTACACATTATTCACCCGTCACTTGCGCTTTAACCCTGCCAATTCTAAATGGTTCAACAGGGACCGATTTGTGCTTTCAGCCGGGCATGGCTCTATGCTGCTTTACAGCCTCCTGTACCTGACCGGTTATGAAGCGATGACGATGGAACAGTTGAAGCAATTCCGCCAGATGGGCAGCCTGACCCCTGGGCACCCAGAATTTGGACATACTGAGGGGGTTGAGACGACAACCGGACCGTTGGGTCAGGGGCTGGCGGCGGCTGTGGGGATGGCAATTGCGGAGGCTCACCTTACAGCAGTTTACAACACTGCTGAAGAAAAAATTGTGGATCATTACACATACGTGATCGCCGGCGATGGTGACTTGATGGAAGGAGTCACCTCCGAGGCTTCTTCCCTGGCAGGGCACCTGGGTCTGGGGAAACTGATCTGCTTCTATGACGACAACAATGTCACAATTGACGGGATGACTGACATTGCTTTTACAGAAGATCGCGCTAAACGCTATGAAGCTTATGGCTGGCAGGTGTTGCATGTCTCGGACGGTAATAATGTAGCTGAAATTGACCAGGCGATCATCCGGGCAAAGGCAGATCCGCGACCGAGCATGATAATTTGCCATACGGTCATTGGCTATGGTTATCCAACCTGGGGAGGCAAGCCGGCAGCTCATAGCGGAATACCGAGCAAAGATGAATTAACTGGAGCAAAAAAAGCGCTTGGATATCCAATTGAAGCGATGTTTTACGTAAGCGATGCAGTTCTTGAACACTTCCGTGAAGCCCTCCCGCGAGGGGCAAAACTTGAGGCTGAATGGAACGCAACCCTTGAGAGTTATTATCGAAACAACCTTACAAAGGGTGCTGAATTAAAGCGCATGTTGGCTGGGGAGCTTCCAGAAAACTGGAAAGACGCTTTGCCAACCTTCCCTGCTAGCGAAAAAGGAATGGCGACACGATCGGTATCCGGTAAGGTGATCAATGCTTTGGCAGGGGTGCTGCCAGAGTTGGTAGGAGGCTCAGCAGATTTGAGTGGATCAAACTCGACTGTCATTGAAAATACAGTTGGTTTCCAGAAGGATAGTTACATGGGTCGCATGATCAATTACGGCGTGCGGGAGCATGCCATGGGCGCGATCAATAATGGGCTCAACCAACATGGGGGCTTGATTTCCTTTGCGGCTACATTTTTTGTGTTCTCAGATTATTTGCGCCCGGCGCTGCGGTTATCCGCCCTATCGAATACCGGAAGTATTTGGGTCTTTAGCCATGACAGTTTCATGGTCGGCGAAGACGGTCCCACGCACCAGCCCGTGGAGCAACTTGCTTCAGTTAGAGCCATCCCCAACCTGGTAACATTGCGACCGGCTGATGCGAATGAAACCGCAGTTGCCTGGAAAATCGCCATCGAACGACGGCATGCACCGACACTCCTGGCACTGACCCGACAGGCTGTGCCTACTTTTGACCGCAGCAAATTTGCCGGTGCTGAAGCGACAGAGAAGGGTGCTTACGTGATGGCAGATCTGGGACCTGGACCGATTCGGTTGATTTTGATGGCAACCGGTTCGGAAGTTGAGCTAATTGTCAAAGCAGCAGAAACATTAGCAGATGAAGGCATTGGCGTACGCGTGATCTCCATGCCCAGTTGGGAGTTGTTTGAAGCACAATCGGAAACCTATCAAAATGAAGTGATGATGCCTGAAGTCACAGCACGTCTTGCCGTTGAAGCTGCAACCAGCCTGGGATGGCATAAATGGGTGGGATCAGAAGGCAAGATGATCACGCTTGACCGATTTGGTGCCAGCGCGCCCAACGATATCTTGTCCAAGGAATTTGGTTTCACCGTGGAAAACGTGTTGCAGAAATGCCGCGAATTGCTTTCCAAGTGAGGTCGATCCAGAAATAGTATTTAGAAATCAGGGCGGTATCTTACCGCCCTGTTTAAATCATCCCGGAAAAAACATGACCCCCCCTTTTTTTTCGATCTAATCTCGTTCTCCGGTTTCAACGAATTTGACCAACTCACCTACACTTAGCTCCTTGATTCCGAGCCTCTCTACGGTGCGACCTTTACGGCGGTAATCAGTGCCGTGGATGAAACAAGCCAGGTTAATGATGCTGTTGATGCCATTCACCGAAACGCCATAAGTGCTCCCAAAAGAGGCGATCGGTACCAGGCTCATCGGAATTTCCTCCGTGATATAGCGGTGGTTGAGCGTTCCCGGTGCCTTGATCCCATAATATCCGGTCTGATTATGCATGGCTTCGTAAAGGTTTTCTCCTGTAGCGTTGTATGCCAGTTCCAGCCATTCCATTGCATTCCTGGCTCTTATTCCAATGGCGGAAGCGACAGTAACGCGCTCACGATCGAGCACTTCCAAAACCTTGGCAACCGATGGCGTGACGCCATCGACATAAAACTGGAAATCTCCAGAGGTGGCTTCGATCCAGCCGGCATTGAGCAACGCCAGGGCGGGATGGAAGATGGCACCCATATTGTTGAGCCCGGTCTGTAAAACGTTCTTACCGTCAATAAACTGCGGGAAAGCTGGTCGGATCGCTTCCAAAACTTCGGCGGTGCGCGTAGCAGGCAAGGCGGCTAATGGCACGGCTTCTTTAATGCGGAAGATGCGCGCCTGGCTTGGTCCTTCGGAGCGGCTGGCAAAGATGAAAGTTTCAGCCTCAGAGATGATCGGGTTCGCGGGGCAATTCTCCTGTGCAAGGGTGTAGCGAAACTCGAGCGTGCCACCTGTGCGGCCAGGATTCAGGATAACGATGTGGTCATCCCTCAAAAATGGTGCCGCAGCTTTGGCAATATCGTAATGAGCGGAGGATGGCACCACAACCATGACAATATCCGCTTCACGCAGAGCCTCTTCCATATTGTCCGTGACTTTATAAATCTTGCCAAAACCATGCGGCTCGGTTGGGCTTTCCAGGTCGATACCACCACGAAGCCGAATGATTTCCACGTGTCTGGAAGTACGATTGTACAAAGTCACCTGGATTCCCAATAATGCAAGGTAAGCTGCCATTGCTTTTCCCCCATTACCTGCGCCGATTACGGCATAACGATAAGTCTTGTCCATTTTTTCCTCAATTCAGATATTCTTTTAAGCGTACTTGTTCGGAGATCGGATCTCCATTGATGTCAACCGCTTCGCTCGCACCATCCAAAACACGGGTGTTTATTTTCCCTGGAGCAAAGGGGTTGTTTTTCAGTTGGGGAGCATCCAGGATGCCAAGTTTCACGGCTCTGTTCAGCGTCACTGGGTCTGTAAACGGGTCATTGGTGCTCTCCAAAGTTATGTTTTTGATAGCCTGTAAAGTAATCTGCGCTTGCTCGATCAGATGTTTTTTGCGAGCCTGCACCTTGGGGTCAACAGTCATGTCCGGCTGACCAGCCAGAGCATTCTCGATGCTGCGCCGGGCAGCCAGGCTGGCAGCGATCACGTCTGCAGCAGTGGCGGCGTGATCGGCTTCGGTGTGACCGACAATGTGAACGATGTGTGGGTGCAGTGCCATTTGCAAATAGATGCTGGTTGCCAGGTGGGCGCGGGCAGCGTTGTCTTCCAGGGGGTAACTGAGCAAGCCGGTACGCGTTTGCCGCCAAATATGAAAGTTTTCATCTTCCAGAGGGGCAATCATTTCCAGGATCGCGAGCATTTTTGCCAGGTCCATGGCGTCCGAAAGATTGGGAGGACTATTGAACATCAACTGGGCGATGTAGTCTTTGACGCCAAAAGCTTTGGCGTTAAATGCTGAAAGATAGGCGGATGTAACGTAGATAACATCCGGGGCGTCGCGCATGCCCCAGTGATGCGGTTCGTTCAGTTCTACCGGGATGCCGCGCTCACCGTACCACGACATCACGTTTTGGTGTTCGCGGATGGATTCTTCCAGGGTGAGCGGTCCGCGACCATCCATCAGGTTGAACCAGAACAGCGGGATAGCACACCAGGCGATGTTAATTGTTTCCACATACATTTCAGCCAGGCGGATAAAGTCATCCGTGCCGGAATAGGTGCGCATCAGGGGGTAGTTGCCAGCGCGGGAAGCCTGGTAGAGTTGGCGGTAGTCCTCAGCGGAACGCACAGGCACACCTCCGGCACCAGTCGTACGGGGATTTTGCCGTTCGGGGTGGAAGAAGTTTTCCTGGGAATCTTGGTCGGTGCCGAGTGAAATCACATCCAATGCCTTGGCTTCAGAGATCTCACGGATGCCTTCGATACTGGCTGTCATGGTCGGTAAACCAAAATGGTGGCGCAGAAGCGGGTAGGGCTGCTTCCAACGAATGCGCTCAATCGTGTTTTGGGGATAAGTTATTTTTCCGTATGATTCGAGGCTTTCCCCGCGCAGATAAGCCAATATTTCTTCGCGACTTTGGCTTCCATCAAAGATTTGATCAAAAAAGCCTTCCAGGGCTTCAGCTTTGCGGGAAACTGGCGGGGTACCGCCAAATGCAAAACGCACTCCTTTTTCATGCAAGTCGGCAGCAGCTTCTGCAAACTCAGCCAGGAGACGCTCGCCGGTTTCGGGTGTAAGACGGTAAGAAATGCCGACCAGGTCCGCATTTTCACGCCGGGCAACATCGAGAAAGGTCTCGATCGGGACAGCCGGACCGAGAAAAATGGTTCTCCAGCCAGCTGATTCAGCTAATCGAAGAAAATTACTGACCCCTGCAACATGCACACATTCCCCCAAGGCACCAGCTACAACGGTTTTCATACTTTCTCCTATTTCATCACCGATCGGAAAGGTGTTCAACCCGAAATTTCGTGGGCATTCTGCCAAACTGGCGGGCAGACAAACTATTTGTTAAGTTTACCCGAAAATAAAGGGGGCATGATTTGGTAAGCCAAAATTGTATGAAGATAAAGAAGAGATAGGATCACGGACATCAATCGTTTATAAAGGACACGATCTGGGGTAGCCACGCAAGATTGGCACCCCGCAGCGAAAAAGGTTCTCACATCATACAATTTGTGTCACTAGTCTCAGATCGATAAAAAATGCCGGGTTCAACTCCGCATGTAAATACGCGGGGTAGGTACAGAACCCGGCCTGTGCTTATTGGCTAACCAACCACATTCACTAATCTGCCTGGCACAACGATAACTTTGCGCACAGGACGACCTTCCAGGGCTTGTTGGACGGTTTCGCTTGCCAGTGCCAGCCTTTCCTCTTCTTCGTCACTGATTCCCGGTTCAACCATGATGCGGTCGCGCAGTTTTCCGTTGACCTGGACGATCAGAGTGATCATCTCGTCTTTGGCTGCTTCTTCATCCACATTCGGCCAGAGTTGGGTGTGGACTGAATATGGCTTGCCCAGGCGTTCCCACAATTCTTCGGCGATGTGGGGGCAGACCGGCGCCAGCATGCGCAGATAGATATCGGCAGCTTCGTTCCACTCATCTGAGCCAAACGCGCCGGCATTTTTGGCACGACCCATTTCATTCAACAGCTCCATCAGGCTGGAAACGATGGTATTGAATTCGAAATTCTCGAAATCGTAAGTCACACGCTTTAGGGTCTGATGTGTCTTTCGGCGCAGCGCTCTCAATGTGTCTGAATCAGCCTTGCCATTGGCTGGTTCCAGCAGCATGTGCCAGACTCGCCGCAGCCAGCGGCTGTTGCCCTCGATACCGGTGCTGGACCAGGGTCCGCCCAGCTCCCAACGACAGAAGAAAATGATGTAAGCGCGAACGGTGTCGGCACCATAACGTGCCACCAGCTCGTCTGGGTTCACCACGTTGCCGCGGCTCTTGCTCATTTTTTCACCGTCTTCACCCAATACCATGCCCTGGTTGCGCAGCTGCAGCATGGGTTCATCACCCAGGGTGATGCCGCAATCCCGGGCAGCTTTGTGGAAGAAGCGCGTGTAGATCAGGTGCATGGTGGCATGCTCGGAGCCGCCGGTATAGGTATCGACTGGCATCCAATAATCGTACTGGGCAGGATCGAAGGGACCTTCAGCATAATCGGGGCTGAGATAGCGCAGGTGGTACCAGCTGGAGCACATGAAGGTATCCATGGTGTCTGTTTCCCGCTCAGCAGGCTCCCCACAGTTGGGGCAGGTGGTAAAACGCCAGGTGGGGTGCAGTTTGAGCGGACTTTCACCAGTTGGCAGCCATTCCACGTCGTCCGGCAGCAGTACGGGCAATTGCTCATCGGGCACGGGCACCGCTCCGCAATGCTGGCAATAGACAATCGGGATCGGCGCGCCCCAATAGCGCTGACGGCTGATCAGCCAGTCATGCAGGCGGTAGTTCGTAGCGCTTTTGCCAACACCGATTTCCTCGATGTAACGGCAGGCAGTATCAAAACTCTCCTCTTCCGGGGTGCCAGTGAGCGGACCGGAATTAATCATGGAACCGTGCGCTTCGACTGCTTCGGTCATTTCTTCCGGTAAGATCGGCTCCTGCCCGTTAGGGTGAATAACAACTTTTATGGGCAGGTCGAATTGACGGGCAAATTCAAAATCTCGCTGGTCGTGAGCCGGCACAGCCATAATAGCCCCGGTACCGTAACTCATGAGCACGTAATCAGCCACCCAAATCGGGATGTGTTCACCAGAGACCGGGTTGACCGCGTAACCGCCGGTGAAGACGCCGGTCTTTTCGCGTGTAACAGACTCGCGCTGGATGTCGGACTGGCGTTTGGCTTGTTCCTGGTAGGCATGTACCTCATCTGATTGTGCAGGCGTGGTGATCTTTTCCACCAAAGGGTGTTCAGGGGAGAGCGCCATGTAGGAAACACCCCAGAGCGTGTCAGGACGGGTTGTGAAGACCTCGATCGGGTCGCCGGCTTCAGTTTTGAAGATCACAGATGCACCCTGGGATTTGCCAATCCAATTACGCTGCAGGGTTTTGATCATCTCCGGCCAGTCGAGACCTTCGTAACTGAGAAGTTCTTCGGAATAATTGGAAGTGCGGAAGAACCATTGATTCAGATCTTTGCGGATCACTGGTGTGCCGCAGCGTTCGCAGTGGCGGTCCTCGCCTTGCACCTGCTCGCGAGCCAGGGTCGTGTTGCAGTTGGGGCAGAAATCCACGGGAGAAAACTTTTGGTATGCCAGACCATTTTTGTAAAACTGGTTGAAGAACCACTGCGTCCAGCGATAGTATTTGGGGTCGGCAGTGATGATCTCAGCACGCCAGTCAAAGCTGTTGCCCATGGATTTGAGTTGACCGCGCATGCGCTCGATGTTGGCATAAGTCCATTTTCCTGGATGGATGTTGTGCTTGATGGCAGCATTTTCAGCCGGCAGACCAAAGGCATCAAAGCCCATCGGGAA
>WOYI010314579.1_pt1 | contig 10386 bp, 6 predicted proteins | sample 6423411 | NCBI WGS metagenome assembly WOYI01 (sample SAMN13441803, study PRJNA592873) | oil field metagenome | biome: oil field; feature: oil-well bore; material: oil-contaminated soil; isolation source: oil-contaminated soil from oil-well borehole | place: Germany: Wietze | collected 2016-10-18 ... | reverse complement strand
CTTAATAGAAGAAACCAAGAGAATATTAGACCCTACTATCCCCCTTCAGCTAAAAAAATAGCTGATAATAAGATACTTACTAAAAGAGTACTTCGAAGAGAAAAAATAATGACTCCTGAGGTCTACAAACTAATTAGAACTAAAAAGCAATTACAATTTCTAGATTGGGATTCAATACCTAAAAGCTTTGTAATAAAGCCCAATAAAGGTACTGGAGGAAATGGGATAATAGTATTCTATGGTAAGAAAAAAGGAGAGAATGCTTGGATAAGACCAAATGGTAGGATAATGACTCAAAGAGATATCATCTTACACATAGAGAATATCCTTGAAGGTCGATACTCCATGGGATCTAAAAAAGATATAGCAATTATCGAAGAAAGAGTAAAAACAGACCCACTACTTAAACAGTACTCATATAAAGGTGTACCTGATATTAGAATAATCTGCTTTAACGGTATCCCTATCATGGCTATGACAAGACTACCTACTAAAAGATCTAACGGTACAGCTAACTTACATACAGGAGCAATATGTACTGGTATAGATATAGGAACAGGCATTACCACCTACTCTATGCATATGGACCCTAATAGCTTAATAAGTGATACATATGAACTAATAGATAAAACTATGGACCTTAAACAGAATAAAATATTAAGTGGTATACAAATACCTGATTGGGATAATCTTTTAGAAATAGCACTTAAGTGCCAAAAGTTTACAGGACTTGGATATATTGGTGTAGATATAGCCATAGATAGAGACAAAGGACCAATTGTATTTGAGGTAAATGCCAGACCTGGTCTAGGAATACAGGTAGCTAATCAAGCTGGCCTTAGATGGAGATTGGAAAAAGCTAAAGGGCTTGATGTAAAAAGCATAAAGCATGGTCTTAGATTAGGAAAAAACCTCTTTGGTGGAGAGGTAGAGGAAAGTATCGAATCAATTAGTGGTAGAAAGGTAGTAAACATTGTTGAGAAAGTGAATGTATATCATAAGCCTGCTGTATCAATGAGAAAGAAGAAGCAGAAGATTAAAGTTGATAAAGAGATTACTAATAGCTTTATGGACACAGGAGTTTTAACCTCCCGTATTTCTAGTAGTCTTGCTAATAGAATAGGTTTTAGAGATGCTACAAAATTTTTTAAAAATGCTGAAGTGCCTAAAAGCTTTGATACCTTTAAAGAAGCACAGGAATATATTGACACTGAAGGGAAGAAAATTGTAGAACATGAGGATATTGAACGTCTTGCTAAAGTTGTAGAAGATGGGCAGATAAATATAAGACCAGTTATAAAAATTGTTATTAAATTAGCTGGAGAACTAAAAGATATTGAAGCCGTAATCACAGATGACATAATATATACCCTAGTAATCGGTAGAAAAGAGTTAGCTGGCTATCTAATAGATACAACTAAAACATTTAAATAAAAACTATTATGAAAACATACAAAGAGTATTTAAAAGAGGCTGGAAATGTACACTTAGCTTACTACTTAGAAGCTGCAGATATCTTAGATATAAAATACAAGGTACTAGTACATAGACTATTAGCAAAATTCGATTATAAAGATAAGGTATGGTTTATAATTAATACTGCAACACCCCTAACCAACTCACCCTCCTCCACTATAGCTAAAAGAAAGCACCTTACTAACTTAGTCCTTACTGAAGCAGATTTACCAGTACCTAAACAAGTCCCTATAGATAGCCCTATTGATGCTATTAAATTCTTTGATGCTTACAAAGAGATTGTTATTAAACCAGCACAACAACTTGGTGGTATAGGCATTACTATACTCCCAAGTACTGAGCAAGATGTTATCAAAGCATATAGGCTTGCTAAAGAGAAAAACAGATCAAAGAGTGGTACAGAGGTATTAGGTGAAGAATTCGTTCATGGTGATAATTACAGACTACTCGTCGTAGGAGAGAAAGTTGTAGGGGCTGTGAGAAGAAAAGCTGCTGAAATTATTGGTAATGGTAAAAATACTGTTAAAGAACTAATTGATATTAGTAATATAGATAGGAAAGAGAATATTTTAAAGCCTATAACTGCCGATAATGAAGTAGAACTTAGACTTAGAGAGCATAATATGACATTGGATTCTATACCAAAACTTGGAGAGAGAATTAAACTACGATATAGCTGTAATCTATCTGCTGGAGGTACTACTCAAGAGTGTATGGCAGAAGTTGGTGATTACTATAAAGATCTTGCAATTAGAACAACAAAAGCTATAGGTATGGAATTTGGTGGTATAGATATCATTACTCCTAATATTAGTAAAAAGAGTAAATGTGCAATAAACGAAATTAATTATAATCCAGGTCTAAGATTGCACTATAAAGTACATGAAGGTAAAGTGGTAAAAGTTGCCGTACCTATAATGGAATATATACGAGACAAATATTTAAATTCATAAACTAGCTTATGAAGAATATTAATACAGTACAAGGACTTAACCTACAATCCCCTACTACATATGTAGAGATAGAGGATATTGATCAGAGTAAAGATGTAAATAAGCTCTTAGACTTAATACAAAATTTCCACCCTATTTTCATCGAATCATATACAAATGAAAACAATGTTCTTACTATAAGGTCAAAATTACCAGCACTATGGAGAGAGTCCTCTAATACACTTAGAGATTTATCAAAAGGCAAAATATCATATGAGAAAGCTAAGGATTACTTACTAAACACAGTAATCAAAATGCAGCTTAAATCTATGTCTACTATACCAATATTACACAAAGCCCAACAGAAAGGATACGAAACAACCTTAAGCCTAGTAGACGAAGGTATTATACCTGGAATTAATGAAGGTTATGGATATAAATGGAATAGATACTACACCTTAGGCTGTGGAAAAGGCTCACAAATTACTTGCTCAATATCATCCAGTAAAGACTCTAGCTTTGCTAAAAATATACAACAAGATAAATGGGCTACTAACAAAATTATTGAAAGAATGGGTTTACCCCTACCTAAATGGGATATTGTTAAGTATAAGGAGGATATTGATAAGCTCTGGAATCAGTATGAGAAGCCAATAGTTATTAAACCAACTGGACTGACTGGAGGTAATGGAGTAACTGTAGGTATAAAAACTAAAGAAAAAGCATACCAAGCCTTTGATTATGCTAAAGAAAAAATTGGAGAAAAGAATCGTAAGAATTGGCAAAAGAAGATAATGATACAGGAACAGGCAGAGGGAGATGAAAATGGTGCTGATTATAGGCTTCTAGTTATCAATGGGGTACTTAAAGCTTGCACAAAGCGAATTCCTGCTTTTGTTGTAGGAAATGGTAAAAATACAATTGAAGAATTAATACTAAAAGAAAACAAAGACCCTAGAAGAGACTTAACTAACCCTGCACATATCTTAAAACCCATTGAGATTGATCCACCACTTATACAATTTCTTAAGAAAAATGGTCTTACACTTGAATCAATACCTAAAAAAGATCAAAGAGTATATGTAAGAAATGTAGCAAGTATGAGCAGAGGTGGTATAACTGAAGACTTTACAGATAAAGTAGCCCCTGAAATAAAGACCATTGCAGAATCTATCGCAGCTACCTTGCATGTCTTTACTCTTGGACTCGATATTATCTGTAATGATATCTCTAAACCACTTACAAAAGAAAATGGGGCAATATTAGAGGTTAATACTATGCCAGAATCATATCTTAACTTCTACCCAGTAATAGGCCAAGAAAGAACAGACGCACTAGACTACTATATAGAGCAACTATTAAAAGATAACCAAACTCAAAAAATCGTAGTAATTGGTCAAACAAAAGATGATATACCTACTCTACTGAGAAATAAGAGGGTAATTGATAAAGATTCTAATATAGGTTTTTACAAAAATAATAATATTATTATCAATAATTCAGAATTTAACAAAGATATAGAAACCTGGAAAGCTATAGAGGCTCTAAAAGTTAATGCACTATTAGACACCATAATCTTACAATACAGGGATATTGATGAAGTAAAAGAACATGGATTAGGATTTGATAGAATCGATACACTATTTTTAACCAAAGAGATTAGAAATAACAAAAAGGTAATGAAAGTATTTAGAAAGTATAGAAGAAAGAAATTAATTCAAAAGATTAAAAGGATATGAAATATCTAATAATTGACAAGGAGCATAGAGTCAAAGGTCCTAGAAAAGGAAAATACTCTACTGCTGTTGAGAGAATAATGTCTGAATTAGCAAATAAAGATATTCCCTATAGTTTTGCATACTTAACTCAAATAGAATTTTTGCTCAAGGATGGTGAAACATCTATAAGAGTAGACGGAACTGACATTTCACAATATTCCCATATTATCTTTAGGGGGCACAATTTACATAATCCAAAGGAGTATGAAACCAAGCGTTTGATATTTGACTGGGTTGATCATTACAATACCTCGAAAAATAAAGATAAGATTTTAGTACAAAATAGTAAGGCCATCAAAAACATGCCCTACTACAACAAAATATTCACTGCTCAATTTTGTTCAACACACGATATCCCCTATTTTGACACCTACTACCGTACAGATGGTGATTATTTAAACAAAAACATACTAGATGACTACCCTATAATTATCAAAGAGTACTCAGGAGTGAATAGACTGGAGAAAAAAATGGGTAAAGAGGTAGTAAAAAAGAATGTATACAAGATAGATTCTCCAAAAGATTTCTCTCAAAAAGGACTTAAAGGACAAGATCTATCTAACTTCTTTATACAAGAATTTGCTGATAAAGCTGAGGATATAAGAGTATTTGTAAAGCAAGGTAAAGTGATAGGAGGTTGGAAAAGAAAAGCTACAAAAGGATTTATGACAGTAAATAAGGGAAAGTACAGTATGTACAATAATCCTAGTAAAGAAATATCTACTATAGCTAAAAAGGTAGCAAAGCTTTTAGAAGCCAATTTTATAGCCGTCGATTTTATGTATAAAAATGAAAAACCTTATCTACAAGAGATAAGCTTACATCCTGGCTTTAAAGCATACGAAACAAAAATCGAAGATGGTACACCTATTAATATTGCAGAAGCCATTATTACTGCTTTCTAAATTCCTGCCTTTTTAAAAATCTCTTTCCACATCTCCTTAGTAGGTACAATCTTTGGCTTAGCTAGCAAACCTTCATCTACCCAACGAGTTCTTTTGTAATCTATTTTACCAGCATAAAACTTCTCATACATGGTAGGATCTTTCTCTAATATCCTTTTAACTTTTCTAAAACCTCTAAAATACACAATATCCTTCCCATATATTCCTGGATAACTAGTATCCTCTAGCCCTCTTTTAACTCTATAAGCAATATCCCATGAAGAGTACTTTAAAAAATTACCAGAAAGGGCATTATAAAGCTCCCTAAAACTTAAATTCTCACCTAAATAGATAGCCCAAACCATACCAGCTTTCTTCTTTAACCACTTATCTGTAAGATATCCCATAGACTCTTCGTTCCAAGTAGCTAACCCCTCTTCAATATCTAAATATGACGTTAAATTGGCATTGCCTAAAGCAGGAAAACCAGTCTCAAAACCATTAATAGACCTAAGTACATGAGTACCGACTTCGTGTATTAAAGTTTTCTTAATCTTAAACTCAGACCTAGTAATATTTGAATCAACTAATATTTGTTTTCTCTTTATACCAACCTTAATACCATTTTTGGAGATATTTTTAGAGGTAGCAACACTCCAGCCTTCTAAACCAAGCATCTCGAAAGCTACATTAAAAACATTCTCAATTTGCTCATAGTGAAGCTTCTCTCCCCTATCTATCTTCTTATTAATTTTAACATCATAGTTATCAAGCTTACCTCTGAGTACCCTAGCAGAATTTCTAAAAAGAGTCGCGGAAGGAGCTCTATACTTCTTTAATGATAATTCTGTAACCAAGTCATTGTTACCAACACTATGCATTAAATCACTAGCAAGCTTCTTGGACTCTATTAATTTAATATAGAAATCTGAAATACGAGGATCTACATCGGAAATTAGCTTAACATTTGCTAACTCTTTTAATATCTCATCATTTCTGTTTTTGACCACCTTGTACTCAAATACAGGCTCATACGTATCTGAGCTAAAGAACTTTTTCTTCTCCTCTTTTAAGTTTGTAGGGGTAAAAACAAGACTTAATGGAATACGGAGATGCTGTAGAAGTTCAGTTACCTCTTCTAGAGTTAAAGCACTTTTACCTTTCTTTGTGAATATATCAAGCATATATAATGATACACTAAGTAATACTCTTTTCAAATACAAATACCCTCTTACCAGAGCTAATTAACTCTAAAGCAATACCAGTACCTTTTGCTACACAGTATATAGGCTCATCTGCTACATGAGCTGGTACACCAGTAGCTTTAGCTATTAATCTATCTATATTTCTTAAAAGTGCCGTACCACCAGTGACTACCATACCTCTATCTATAATATCGGCCGATAGTTCTGGGGGTGTTTGCTCTAACACACCCTTAATAGACAGTATTATCTTCTTTAAAGGACTTTTTACAGCCTGAGCGATATCATTTGAGTTAACCATAATAGCCTTTGGTACACCAGCACCAATATCTCTACCCCTAACCTCCATCTCTAGGGGCTTAGACATTTCTAATGCTGAACCTATCTCAAATTTAACTTTCTCTGCAGTCTGTTCACCAATTAAAATACCTTTTTTCTTTCTCATATAGGTAATAATGGCCTCATTTATAGCATCTCCAGCTACCCTTAAAGAGTCATACTTAACAATACCATCAAGAGACAGTACGGCTATCTCAGATGTACCACCACCCATATTAACTATCATATTACCCGAAGAGGTCTCTATAGGTAATCCTGCACCTAAAGCTGCTAAAAGAGGTTCAGGTAGTAAAGTAATATTCTTGGCTCCAGCAGAATTAGCTGCTTTAAGTACAGCTCTTTGCTCTACAGTTGTAATACCTGCAGGTACACTTATTACTACATCAGGTTTAAAAAATCTTGCTTTACCCAATGCTTTATCAAAAAAATACTTAAGCAATGCTTCTGTTACTCTAGAATCAGCAATTACTCCATTTCTAAGAGGCCTTTTAGCTACAATATTATCAGGAGTCTTCCCTATCATCTCTTTAGCCTCAGTACCTACTGCAATAACTTTATAGTTATTAACATCAATAGCCACCACTGTTGGCTCTACAAAGACAATACCTTCACCCTGTACATATACTACAGAGTTAGCAGTTCCTAAATCTATTCCTAATTTCTTTCCTATCATGCTAACATTATACCAAGTTATGATATACTAACAATACAATGAAGTTGAAAACCTCAAAAAAGTTTACCGCTATTCTTACCTCCGTATTAGCAACTTTTGCTGTATATACAGGAGCTTTGCTTATCTTTCTGTATGTACAAGGATGGAGAGTTGATTTACTAGATCAATCTATAAAACAGGTAGGAGTTTTAACAGTAGATAGCTCCCCATCACAAGCAAATATATATGTAAATGGCCAACATAAAGGAAGAACTGCAAAGAGTACTACCTTAGATGTAGGCACCTACAATGTAAGAGTATCAAGAGAGGGTTACTATGATTGGAACAAGGATGTGGATATAGTTGAAGAGAAATCTACTCCTGTTTCTGCCTATTTAATAAGAACAGAATTCGAAGAGGAAACGGTATTTCAATCAGATTTAACTCTAGACAATTATTGGGTTGATAAAAACAACAATCACCTTTTAATGCTACTTAATGATGGTCTATCACTTCGATTGCTTCATCATACTATAAACACTGGTTTCTGGACACTTAACTCTACCCCACTTACAATATTGGAAATAGATAATGATATCGAAGAACCAATTACCCAACTAGATTTACAGCTATCTCCATCAGGAGAAAAAGCTATATTACAGATAATAACAGAAACTACCGATAGTAAATATGTAATACCTACAACAAGAATATCTCAATATGAGGAGATAATAACTACTCCTTTACCTTTGACAGAATTTAGTAATTACACCTTAAGTTGGGCTAAAGATGAAAACTTCTTAATATTAGAATCAGATAATGATGTCATATCCTACAATCTTGAAAGAAATACTAAACATTTACTGTATAGAAAAGTGGACGATTTAGATGTTTGGTCTACTGATGAAGATGGCTACTTCTATATATTTAGAAATAATACCCTTGAAGATGAGAGTGTACTTACCTACTCTTTAGAACAGTACAATTTGGATGGCTCTGGTAAAACAACATTAATACCTAATATATATTTCCAGAGTAATAAAGAGTTTATAAATAGCTATAGAGGATCTGATTTTCAATTTAGCTATTTTACTAACTCCCCTGAAAATACTCAAACTACAGGAGAAATAACTGACTTTATTGTTAAACAAGATCTTACTGGTATATATATAAAAACAACAGAAGCTACATATTGGTACAACAGTACTACAGGTAAATATATAACTGTTTCTACATATCCTGCTGATGTTATACAATTCTCCCCAGATGGAGATAAGGTACTAATAAATAGTCAAGGCAACTATAAAGTATTTATCTTTGATAAAGAGGAAGGCGATCATACAGTTACTATAGGCACTCACCCTATTAACAACCTTAATTCTGACTTAGTTAAAAGAATCCATTGGTTAAGTAATTCTAGATATTTCCAATTTGAAGAAGACAACTTCATATATATCTCAGATATTGATGGTGATAATAAAACACCTTTACTAGAATCTGAAGGAATTACATACTGGACAGTAACTTCCTCTAGAGAGGATTTAATAACACTTACTGAGTCTGAAAATACAGGAATAGTTCTCACTTCATATACAATACACTAAAAAGCGCATCCGGCCGGAGTCGAACCGACAACCTACGCGTTAGGAGTGCGTTGCTCTATCCAGATTGAGCTACGGATGCATAAAGTCCCCTATTATACTACATTCACATGATATAATATAAATCGAATGGAAACAGACAAGATTGTAATCAAGGGAGCTAAACAGCACAACCTCAAGAATATCTCCTTAGAATTACCAAAAAACAAGTTAATAGTATTTACTGGAGTATCTGGAAGTGGTAAGTCTTCCTTAGCATTTGACACACTGTATGCAGAAGGTCAAAGAAGATATGTTGAATCACTCTCCTCATACGCTAGACAGTTCTTAGGCCTAATGGAAAAGCCTGATGTAGAGTCAATAACGGGACTCTCACCATCAATCTCGATTGATCAAAAGACAGCAGGAACTAATCCTAGATCCACAGTAGGTACTATAACAGAGATATATGGATATCTAAGGTTGCTATACGGCCATATAGGTGTACCTCACTGTCCAAAGTGTGGTTCTGAGATAAAATCTCAAACCATACATCAAATAGCCTCTCAAATAGAAAAGCAATTTAAAGAAGATAAGAAATTTCAAATTCTTGCACCTTTGGTTAGAAATAGGAAAGGAGAGTATACAGCACTCTTTGAGAATTTACTTAACAAAGGCTTTTTAAGAATAATGGTAGATGGTAATACATACCATCTAGATGATATTGAGGATATTAATCTGGATAAGAATAAGAAGCATAATATAAAGCTAATAGTAGATAGACTTAAAGGTAAGGATAAATGGGAAGATGAAGACCATAAGAGGTTGATAGACTCATTAGAGGTTGCTTCTAATATGGCCGATGGAGAAATAATTGTAAGAGTTGGAGATAAAGAAACATTCTATTCAGAGAAATTTACATGCTTTAAGTGTAATATTTCCTATCCTAAGATTACACCAGCAACCTTCTCTTTTAACGCGCCAGAAGGTGCTTGTCCGAATTGTGCTGGTTTAGGACATGTAAAACAGATTAATGTACAAAAAATTTATAACCCTAGATTAACAATATTAGAGGGAGGAATCTTTCCATGGGCTAATAGAATGACAAAAGATACTTGGAATAAAAGAGTTTTGGAAGCGGTCGCAGAAGAGCACAACTTTGATTTAAAAACTAAGATAAAAGACTACCCTAAAGAGATATTTGACCTTATTTTCTACGGAGAAGGTACAAAACCTACATATACAATTACCTATACTAACAGATACGGAAGAACAAAAGATTATGATGTAGAGTATGAAGGTGTAGTAAATGAGCAAGAAAGACTTTATAAAGAGACAGACTCTGATTATAAACGCTCTCAAATTGAAGAGTATATGGAAGATGAGATATGTACTGTTTGTAATGGTCAAAGGCTTAAACAGTTTGCCCTATCAGTAACTATAAATGATAATAATATTATAGATTTAACACAAATGCCTATTAAAGAATTAGAGGAATTCTTTAGTAAGCTTAAATTAGAAGGTAATAATAAAGAGATAGCTA
>WOYI011013373.1_pt1 | contig 10387 bp, 8 predicted proteins | sample 6423411 | NCBI WGS metagenome assembly WOYI01 (sample SAMN13441803, study PRJNA592873) | oil field metagenome | biome: oil field; feature: oil-well bore; material: oil-contaminated soil; isolation source: oil-contaminated soil from oil-well borehole | place: Germany: Wietze | collected 2016-10-18 ... | reverse complement strand
GTTTTGATATGTATCGAATCAACAACTATTCGATGGTGTTGCCCGATGGTTCGGTTTTGCAGGTGGCTGCCAAAGCGTATCACAGTATATATTTCGAAGTTTTTGGTGAGGGTGGTGTTCCGGCGTTAATAATGTTTCTTGCGCTAATTGGCCTGACGTTATTTGTATTCATGCGCCACGGGAAAGTGCTTGCTTCGACCGGAGAAATTTGGCTGGGCGATGCTGGGCGGTACTTGCTGATTGCGACACTGGTGTTCTTGGCCGGCGGCATGTTTATCGGTGTCGCTTTTCAGTCCTATTTCTATTACTTGGCTGCGTTGTCGGCTGCTTACACCAACTTGGGGGGCAAGTATGCGTGCACTTGAGACGGGGTATGTGCCTGCGTTAACCGGTTTGCGAGGTGTCGCCGCTTGGTGGGTGGTGCTTTTCCACTTTTATGAACCACTGCGGGGCGTGGTTCCTGCTTGGATCTACGAGTTTGTCAGACAGGGGTACTTGGCTGTTGACCTGTTTTTCATTCTCAGTGGTTATGTAATTTACTTGACGTCGTCAGGTTCTTTGGAATCAATGAAATGGGGGCCCGTGTCCCGTTTTTGGATCAATCGGTTGATTCGAATTTACCCGCTGCATCTGGTCTTGATGGTGTTTTATTTGTTCAACCCGCTGGCACTTTGGCTTTTTTCGGAATCCGGTGTCGGGGCGGGTCGGTACGATTGGGGATACTATTTTGCATCCATTTTTTTGGTCCAAAATTGGGGAATATTTGGTGGCCTCCAATGGAACATACCGGCTTGGTCGATCAGCACAGAGTTTGCAGCCTATCTGGTATGTCCTGTATTGATGGTGGTCATCCTGAGTCGATTGAAAAAAAGCCAGGTTGGGCTTTTTATTGCCATCTTGGGTGGGGGTTTGGGGGTTGCCATTTTGTTCGGACTGGCTGGTAAAGCATCAATTGGAGAGGCCATTCCTACCCTTGGTGTGGCGAGATGTGTGCTTGAGTTCTGGATGGGGTTGTGTCTGGGCGGATTTTGCCGTGCACGCGGGGCGGGGGCAACGCCAGGCAAAAGGGGTCGCTCGGTACTGATTTTTCTTTTGATTGTTTTTGACATTTGGTTGGTCGAGTCGGGTGTTCCGAATTATTGGTATGTGCCAGCCACTTTTGCCGCCTTGATTTATCTTTTGGCCCAGGGAGATTTGGTTTTTTCTCGTTTTCTTTCCTCTCCCACGGTGCATTACCTGGGGGTGATTTCTTACAGTACTTACCTAGTGCACTATTTCGTCAAAGATTGGGTCAAGTTCTTGAGTGAATCGATCGGCCTGTATCAGTTGGCTTTTTATCTGGTTGTGTGTGGGGCTGCATCTGTTGTTCTCTATCGTTGGGTTGAGTCGCCCTCCAGGGAATATTTAAAGCGCCACTGGCTGGGGGTGTCTTCATGATTGATAATTTTTCTATTTTTTTTACTTGCCTGCTGTTTTTATACATTGCGTTTCGGTTGTCGCGAAAGAAATGACCAATGAACCCATTTGAGCAATTCGAGTTGATGGCAACCTTTGTGCCGAACCTGGCTTTCTAGGGGTAAAAGATGCTCTCGTGGTTTCTCCTTCAATCCCTGTCCAAAGACAAGCTGTCGGTATTTCTGTTTCACAAGATGCCGCAGCAATACGACCCGCTGGTACCGGCCGACGTGAACATGGCGCGATTCGAGCAACTGTTGGACCACACGTTTTCCAAGCTGCACGTGCTGCCGCTGGAAGAGGCCATTGGCCTTTTGCAAGCCGGCACCCTGCCGCGCCGCGCCGCCTGCATCACCTTTGACGACGGTTATCCCGACTGGCTGGCGGGCGCTGCACCGGCCCTGCGCCGACGCAACCTGCACGCCACCTTCTTCATCACCTCTGGCCAGTTTGACGGTGTGCCGCTGTGGCAGGAGCGTATCCTGGCGGCGGTGCGCCGCCTGCCGGGGCCGGCGCTTGACCTCGGTATCCCCTTCCTGCCTGCGCAAGCCGTCTCATCGGTGGATGACCGCCGAAGACAGGTGCAGAGGCTGGAACAAGAACTGAAGTACCTCACGCTCTACCGTCGCGAGCAGATCCTGAAGCAACTCGAAGCCGAAGCCGGCATACAGGCGGCCGACGTGCCGGTGATGAACGAGGCGCAACTGCGCGATTTGCACAGCCAGGGCTTTGGCATTGGTGCACATACTGCCTTGCACCCCATCCTCGACTACTGCAATGCCGACGAGGTCGAGCGCGAAATTGGCGGCGCCCGTGAGCGGCTACAGGCCATCGTGGGCGGGGCGGTGAATGGCTTTGCCTACCCCAATGGCCGTCCCTATGCCGACTTTTCCCGTCTGCATGTGGACGCGGTCAAGCGCGCGGGCTACCGCTACGCCGTTACCACCCATTGGGGCGTGGCCGGCGCGTCAACATCGCCCTTCCAGATCCCGCGCTTCACCCCTTGGGCCGACCACGATTGGCATGTGACCTACCAATTGGTGCGCAACCTGATGACCAAACCTATGCAGGTGCCGGAGGTGGCCACATGAGCGCGACGGCAGCCATGAAAGATGGGTTGCGAACCGCGCTCTACCGTTGCGGTGCCTTCGGTGCGTGGCACCGCTGGCGCAACCGTAACGCGCTCACGGTGCTCATGTTCCATCGGGTGCTGCCGGCCAATGACCCGGCCTTTGCACTGGCCGAGCGGGAGTTCACCTTCACCCTGGACGGTTTTCGGCGCACGCTTGACTTCGTGCAACGCCATTACCGCGTGGTGAGCCTGGGTGACCTGCAGGCCGCGTGCCAGGGGCAGCAGCCTTTGCCCCCCAACCCGGTGCTGATCACCTTTGACGATGGCTGGCGCGACACCTTGACCCACGCCGCCCCAGAGTTGGCCCGGCGCGGCCTGCCCGCGGTGCTTTTCCTGGCCAGCGAGGTGGTGGCGCTTGAGTCCCCACGCTGGTGGCAAGACACCCTGGTGGCGGCATTGGCCGAGCCCGGGGCATCCGCCCGCTTGTGTGCTGCCGCTGGGTGGGCCGCCATGCCCAAAGGCAGCGTCAGCCAAGTTCTGGCGGCCCACTTGGGCGCCATGCCAGAAGCCGATCGCCAAGCTTGGCTGGCGCAGCACGCCTCAGCGGTGTTGGGCCAGATCGCGCACCGGCAAATGGTGACGCTGAGCGAACTGAAAGCCATCGACAAGGAGCGCCTGGCGATTGGCGGGCACGGCCATACGCACAGCCCTTTGACGCTGTCTCCAAACCCCGAGGCCGAGTTGTTGACCAGCCAGCGCATGCTGGACGAACTGGGGCAGGGGGTGCGCAGCATGTCGTTTCCGCACGGTGCCTGGTCAAGCGAGTTGGCCGAAGCGGCCAGAAAAAGCGGGTTCAACTGGGTATTCACCAGCGACGCCATGCTGGTGGATACCTCTCGCAGGTCTAACCCATTGCCCGCTCTGGGGCGTATTCACATGCCTGAAAACGCATGGACCTGCCGTGCGGGCCAGATCGACTTTGCCCGCATGGCCACGTTTTTGTTTTTCCGGCCGGTGCAAGGCCACGCCCAATCATGACCAGTGATCGCCTGCGCATTCAGCGCAAGTCTTTCGAGACGCTGACCACCGCTGAGCGCGATGGTTGGACCCGGCTGCTCAGCGAGAGTACCACCTCGCGCTGGGCATTCCTGTCGCCCACCTACGCCGAGGCGGTGAACGACACGCTGGGTCCGGTGGACGTGGTGTTGTGCTGGCGGGCCGACGAATTGGTGGCAGTGATGCCGCTGCAACGGGCGGCTGGCTGGCTGGGCCGCCTGGGTATGCGCGAGCCCGTGGGCCGGCAGATGACCGATTATTTTGGCCTGCTGGCACGCCCAGGTGTGGCGCTTGACTGGAAGACACTCGTGCGCGAGGCCCGCATTCCGTGCCTGCACTTCACCCATCTGGACGAAAGCCAGGCTGCGCATGGCTTGACCGGCGACAGCCCGAGAAAAGGGCTTCGCACCCATATTCATGCGGATGGCGGCGAGGCCCATTGGGAATGGCTGCGCACCCAGGACAAAAAACTCGTCAGCGACACTGAGCGACGCGAACGCAAGCTGGTGGCAGAACACGGCCCCATCCAGTTTGAGATGCAGTCCAAGATGCCGGAGCAAGATCTTGATGTCTTGGTGGACCTCAAGAACGCGCAGTACCAGCGCACAGGCCACGACGGTGGCGCACTGCTTTACCCTGCGAATGCCCGCTTGTTGTCTCGGCTGCTGACATCGACAGACTCCAATTGCCACCCCCAGCTCAGCGTGCTGCGCTGCGGTGACCAATGGGTCGCCGGGCATTTCGGCCTGCAATGCGGGCCGCTCTTGCACTACTGGTTTCCCGTGTATGACAACCGTTTCTCAGCCTATTCACCCGGGCGGATCTTGTACCGGCATGTCTTGTTAGAAGCGCGGGCGCAAGGCATTGCCTGCATCGACAGGGGCGAGGGCGATAGTGCGGCGAAGCGGGATTTCGCGAACGAGGAGCACGGCTTTTATAAAGGGATGCCGTCGGCTGGCTTGTTGGGTTGGTCTATATCAAGCGCACAGCGTCTTCAATGGCGACTGATATCACAGAGGTGAAAATTTTGCACACACAGAAATCTCCATCTGAAACAACGAAAATTCCTGCGGAAATGAGATCTTCGGTGCTTGTTGGTGATCTTCAACGATATGCCTATTGGATTGGCCCCAGATCGAATTGGGTGATGGGCGCCACCGGATTTTTGGGTTGGCGGCTCTCGCGCGCTGTTCAAAAAAAATTGGGACGGCCGGTTGGTGCCCTGTCTTGGCCAGTCGGTCTCGGGTTGCTTTGTCTAAACTCTCGGGCCTCTCCGTTCAAATCAGTTGAAATGTCAATATTGAATCAAGCTCTTGACGGATTTGAGCGGCAGTCGGCGATTCACGTTGACTGGTGTGGGGTGCTCTATGGTGCTCTTGGTGTTTATGAAGGTCTTAGTCACGCACAGGGGGTTGAGCGAGTCGATCGACTTGTTCTTCCACTAATGAATAGACCAGGTGCTGCTGATGGTGAGATTTCTTATGCCGCAAATCGAGATGAAATTCTCATAGATACGATTGGCATGATCTGTCCCATGTTGGCACGCCTTGGCCGATTAACTGGAAACGATCGATATCGAGAGATGGCATTGCTTCAGTTGGAACGCTTTCTTGATCTCGGAATCGACGAAGAGACCGGTTGGCCATGGCACGGATATCGCAGAGGATCGGGAGAGAGGCTCGGGCTTCCAGGGTGGGGACGTGGCTTGGGTTGGCTGGTGCTGGGGATGGTTGATACCATACTAGAACTGTCAGAGAAAAATGACTGCAGCAAGTGGTTTGAAATTACCAATAGATGGATTGAGCGCATGTATGAATTCCAGATGGCTGATGGGAATTGGCCGTGGTTGCTAACTGAAAGAAATGCTCGATATGATACGTCGGTAACGGCAATGTTGGGGTATGCGGCGTGCCGTTTTTACGGTCATAATTTTGGTCGAAATGATACGGCTAGACTGATGTATGAGCGTGCATTTGCTGCGATTGATGAAATGACTGATCCGTTGGGAAGAGTTCAGAGCGCGTCGGGAGAGGCTCTGGGGTGGGGGGATTATTCACAGCAGTTTGGTAATAATCTCTGGGTTCAAGGCCCCGCTGTAGCTCTTCAAGTTTTAAAAGATGAGCTGAATTCAAGAAGTGAGGGTGGGTGAATGATGATTTTTGGAGGTCACAGTTCAATTGGGTGAGGTGCTCAATCCAAACGGGTGGTGCAGAGTGAAGGTGTTATTTTCCCCGTTTTCTTATTGGTAGAAACGTGAGCGCAATATAAATTGCGCAGCGCATTGGTCGATGCCGACTGCGCATTGCGTGCCAGAATGATTTCCGTGCAATGCTGTGATCTCCTTTCCAAAAGTGGCTATAGGCATGATCGAATTCAACTTGACCGATCCTCTGGGACAGGGATTTTTCGTTGAGCAAGTCGTTGCCAGATCCTTTATAGCCCCACCGCAAGGATGCTGCGTGTAGTAGGCGAGCCAAGTGATTCTCGCTTGAGAGTTGGTGCATGGCACTTGATTCATGGATGCGATAAAGGGCTACCGAGCCATTGAGTGAATGCATCTCACAAATGCGCGATGCCCGCAGCCAGAAATCGTAGTCTTCGCCCTGCCGCATGGATTCGTTGAAGCCACCAATCGACTCATACACCGAACGCCGGACCACGGCGGTGTTCATGCCAACCAGCACACCATTCATCAGTTTCGTGTACAGCCAACCCGAGCGCTCAGGGTCGGCGTCGACAAGAAGGTTTGCATCTTGCATCAGCGAGCTGGCCGGTGCAAAGCCGCCCCCAGGCAGAGCAGGCCATCGAATGAACTTGCCAAAGACGACGCCTACATCTGGGTGCGCGTCAAAGTACCTGACCTGCGCTTGCAGCTTGCCGGGAAACCAGACGTCATCGGCATCGAGAAAGGCGATCAACTCGCCACGCGACTGCGCCATGCCCACGTTGCGAGCCCGCGAAACGCCAGTGCCTGTGAGGTGGAGCACCCGGATGCGTTCGTCCTGAAGGGCGTAGCGGTCGTAGTCGTCGTCCGTGGAGCCATCATTGATGAGCAGCAATTCCAGGTCGGTGAACGACTGCTGCAACACGCTGTCGAGGGCTTCCTGCAGGTAGTCCTTTCCATTGCGAACAGGGATGATCACCGAAACATGTGGTGAATTCATTGCTCTGGTCTATTGGTTGAATTGCTGTAATGCGGAGCGCAAAAAACCGTCGGCCTTGTTTCTAAGCTCCAATCGGCGACACAAAATGGCCGATCGAAGCTCCTGTTCGTTTTTCAAGGTGTGAAGGGCGAGAGAGACGATGCGATCGGGTTCGAATGGCTGAGCGGGGATGCAATGCTCAGGAAGCCCCAGCAGACGAAAGAATCCAGAATGCTTGATGTCATAGGCCAGCCCGATGGCCGGAGTACCTGTACTCGAAGCGAGAATGCACGAATGCAACATGCCACCAATGTGTATGTTCAGTTGCTTGTAGGCGTGAAGTAAATCGTCTACGTCGCCATGTACAACCCTGAGCTTGATGCCGGCGTCACGCAGCAGGGCAGCCACCAATAGTTCACTATCATAGTGAATCATGTAGTGAAATAGGCAGTCGGTTTGTCTTTGGATTTCTTTGAGCGCGATAACGTAGATTCTCAGGTCTTCATTTATTCGGCTGCAAGCGCTAGGGCCGTGGAATGGAAAATTGATTCCAATATGAACTCGGTCTGCGGAAAGACGTTCTTCAGGTGAAATCTCGGCGCTGGCTTCAATAAAAAGAGCTGGGTCCCCGATCAACTGTATGGAACGTGAGGTACAGCTTTGCAGGAGGCGCTGGGATGTAGCATCTCTCACACTGATATGTTCACAATTTTCTAGAAAGTTGGAAAGAAAACCTGTTTGTTCGGCAGGTAGGGAGAATTCACCCTTTTCAAGCCTTGGATCAATTAGATTTACTCCAACGCCATAAATCATCAATAGATTGCGGCCGTTTCTTATCCATGCCAAATCTCGATGGAGGCGAGAAGGAAATTGTAGTTGATTGTTGGGGGAGAAGTAGCCGCTGCCGCAGATCGCCAGGGGCGCTTCATTGGTTGACGTGTCCTCCAGGTCTCCCCAATTTTTTAGAATTGCAACAATTTTGGGGAGATGATTTTTTATGGATTGAATGGAGGCCTGGGTGATTGCGAGATCACCCTTGTTGTATGCGTGTTTCGATATGTAATTTCTATAGTCAACCCTGTATTGCTTTAGATGTTTGTGCATCATTCGATCATAGAGTCGGCGCAAGAGGTGTTTTCCTTGTTCCCAGGTGCTGCCCATAGTGGCTGGTTGTTGGGCCACAGCGCCGTAGACGATCAGTGCATCTTTTTTCATGGCAATAGTTCTTTCTTAGGGTTGCTTTGATTTTTTACGGAGCTTGTCGAAAATGTTTTGAAGTTCTAGGGATATTGGTAACGAGAGTGCCCTTGAAATGGGGAAGAATGCGATGCTCAAAGCCAGGCCTGTAAATGCGATAGTTAAACTTGATGGCCATTCGTCAGGGAGCTGAGTGCGGGTGAACCAGCAAAGGGCACCAGTGCTTGCAGTGAGCGCCAAGACCGAAAGAGTGTTCTTCAGCCACGCGAAGACTGGTACACCAAGTTGGCGCTTCAAGATGAACACCATCAGGGGAGCAGATAACAGCTGCCCCAATGCCATCGCCAGCGCGAATGTGCTCAAGGTTCCATCCATCAGCCACCAAGCGCAGGCGATCTTGGCGACCAGCGACAAAGCGGTTGGGCCAATTGAGGCATAGGGCTTGCCCACGCCAGTCAGCGCGGGGGTGCTTAGCATAAACAGGCTGCTTAGCGCATAGGCCAGGCACAGCCAGGGGATGGCTGGCACGGCGGCAAGCCAGGCGCTGCCATACAGAACACTCACGATGTCGTGCGCCAGCACCGCAATGGCGGCCAGCGCCGGCAGCATGAGCGAATTGATCAACGAAGTGGCCCGCAGGTATTCGCCTGCCACGGGGCCATTGGCGTGGTGCACCTTGGCCATGTAGGGCAAAGCGAAGTAGTTGATGGTGGGCAGCAGGGCTGTGCTCACCATGTTTACGGTAGAGTTTGCGCGGCTGAACAGGCCAACTGCGGTGGGTGTCATCCTGCGGCCGAGCAATATGTCGGGCAGGGCGCTGTCGGCGGCCTTCAGCAGGGCTGTCAGCAAGTTGCCCAGGCCGAAGTGCACGATGCCCTTGAGTTGGTGGAAAGCCGGCAACCAGGGCAGGGGGCGGGCTAGCGCCCAGCGAGCCATGGCCCCGGTGACTAGGATGTTGATCAGGTTGGCCCAGGCCATGGTCATGGGGCCAAACCCATCCAGGGCCAGTCCCACCGAGGCTCCGAAATACACCACGGTGGTCACTGCGGTGATGCGGGCCGACTTCTCCACTGCCATCTCGCGCGAAATGATGGCCATGGGAATGGCGCCAAAGGGAATGAACAAAAAGCCCAGAGCCAGTACCTGCACTACGGGCACAACCCGCGCCTCGTGAAAGAAGTACGCCCAGTACGGTGCACTAAGGTACATGGCTGCTGCCACGCTCCAGGAGGTGACTAGCAGCACGCCGAGCGCGTTGCGCAGGCTATCCGGGGTCAGCTCCTTCTCGCGCCGAATGAACCCAGTGACACCGAAGTCACGAAACACATGGGCCACCGTCATGAGCACCGCGCTCATGGAAAAAATGCCGATGTCTTCTGGGCTGAGCAGGCGTGCCAGCACGATGGTCAGTACAAAGTTGGCCACCAGGGCCAGGTTGCTGACGATGAATTGCAGTGCGACTTTTTGGCGAACCGAGGACATGTTGGCAGTTTCCAAAGACCAGATGGGCCACCTGAGCGGTGCTTAGACAGCGAATGCTACAGGGTTAGTCTTGGTGCACACATCTTTTCCTGAGCCAATCGGTTTTGTCGTAAAAAAAATAGCGCACTCTGCTTGCTTACTCGTTAAAGTGGCTCCCGTGCTCACGACAACCGCTGTCGAGGCTGCCTCAAGAGACTCGTGCAAGGCTGACTCCGTCAAGGTTGTGACCCAGTTACTTGGTGCATCGCACACAGTGGCCTGTGCCACCTTGTTTGCGAGCAGGATGCGCTGACTCAACGCTAGGCAAGAAGATGGACAAACGGTCTACTGAATACCGACGAGGGATGGGCAACTGGGAGGCTTGGGGCGGCGACGTTGCACCCATCTTTCGTGCTGCCGAAAAATGGGCGACTGCATTGTCGGGAGTGCAACGCCCGTGGCTCTGCTGGAACGTCGACCCAGACTGGTGTCTTTTGCAGCAGAAATTGGTGAAGAACGCTGGATGGACCCCAGTGGTGGGGTTCGACCCGCGGGTGGGCTTACCCGAGCATGTGGTGCCGGGGGCAGTGGTGGTGGATTTCAACGCCGACCTGCAGTTGCCGGTGCTGTACCCACATTTCCCCCTGGAGTTCGCCTTTCTTTTTGTGGATCGCATGGCTTTTTGGCACTCAGACCTTCTCTTGCCTGAACCCAAAATGCGCGAGATGGCCGATTTGTTCGCGAAACTGCCCGATGGCACAACCGCCGCCGTCAACACCGCAGGTTGGCGAGACATCTTTTCCGTGAGCCACCGCCGCTACTGGGAGTTGATCGGTTGCACCACACGCTCAGCCAGCCGTGACCAGTACGAGAAAGGGTGTGGCTGGTGGCTGAATTTCCAGTCGCACCGCAACCGGGCTGTCAATTCAGGTGATCCGAAGTTGTCTAGCTACTACTGGGACCATGGAACCGGAATCTACTACTGGAAGCGACAGCACGGTGG
>WOYI011035367.1_pt1 | contig 10388 bp, 9 predicted proteins | sample 6423411 | NCBI WGS metagenome assembly WOYI01 (sample SAMN13441803, study PRJNA592873) | oil field metagenome | biome: oil field; feature: oil-well bore; material: oil-contaminated soil; isolation source: oil-contaminated soil from oil-well borehole | place: Germany: Wietze | collected 2016-10-18 ... | reverse complement strand
AGGGTGAAGAACTGCTTGGCCGCGCAGTCGAGGTCGTCGATCTCCAGGTGCCCTTCATCCACGGCCGTGCGCAGGAACGCGACAAAACTGTCGTGGGTGCGCTTGGGGCCGGCTTCCCAGAAGATCCGGCGCAGGCTCTGGTCGGCCTGGCCCGGGGTCACCATGATCCGGTGGGTGCTGATGGCCTCATCGCTCACGATCAGGCCGAAAAATCCCTCGGCGATGTGGCGCAGCTGGCCGCGCAGGGTGCCATCGGCCTGCACCTTGAAGAATTCGTCCGGCAGCATGTCCTCGCACAGGATGCGCACCGACTCGGAAAACAGCGATTCCTTGTCGCCGAAATGGCTGTAGACGGTCAGCTTGGACACGCCGGCCTCGGCGGCGATGCGGTCCATGCTGACCCCGGCAAAGCCTTCGCGGGCGAACAGGGCCTTGGCTGCCTGCAGGATGGCGGCGCGCTTGGCCAGATCCTTGGGACGGCCGGGGCCGGACGGCGCACGGGCGGTGCGGTCCGGATCGGCGGTCCTGGAATCGGGGGCGTGCTCAGCCATGGGTCAATACTAGACTAGGCGGTTCGATATTTACAGCCTCACGCCCCGGCTGGCGCGCCCGTCATCGCCCTGTCAGCTTGTCCCCCAGGCGCCGGCGGCCTGGCCGCCGGCGGCCGGGTCAATCGCGCAGCTCGGCCACGAAGCAGGAAGTCTCCAGCTGTTCCAGCACGACCTCCACGGCCTGCGCGGTGGACAGGGCCTTGCCTGTGCCGGCCAGGTCGGCGGTGAAGGCGTGGGCATCCAGCGCGGCATCGACGGCGCGCTCGATGCACTGGGCCTCCGCTTCCAGCCCCAGCGAATGACGCAGCAGCATCGCCGCCGACAGGATGGTGGCGTAGGGGTTGGCAATGCCCTTGCCGGCGATGTCCGGGGCCGAACCATGAATCGGTTCGTAGATGCCCATCCGCGTTTTTCTGCTGCCGTCCGTGGCGCGGCTTGCGTCGCTTGAAGAGACCCCGGCCCGGCCATCCATGGCCGGGCGCCCGGCGGCACGCGCACCGTCGATAGGACGGTGCGCAAGCGTGCCATCGGGCCCCAGCGAGGCCGACGGCAGCAGGCCCAGCGAGCCGGCCAGCATCGAGGCCTCGTCGGTGAGGATGTCGCCGAACATGTTTTCGGTCACGATCACGTCGTACTCGCGCGGCTTGGCCAGCAGGTGCATGGCCATCGAGTCGACCAGCTGGTGTTCCAGTTCGATGTCGGCAAATTCCTCGCGGCCGATGCGCGTGGCCACCTCGCGCCACAGGCGCGAGGTTTCCAGCACGTTGGCCTTGTCCACCGAAGTGAGCTTGCCGCGGCGGGCCCTGGCCAGGGCGAAGGCGCTGCGCAGCACGCGCTCGATCTCGGCCACCGAGTAGCTGCACAGGTCGCTGGCCGCCTCGGCGGTGCGGGTTTTTTCGCCGAAGTAGATGCCGCCGGTGAGCTCGCGCACCACCATGATGTCCACCCCGGTCAGCAGGTGCGGCTTGATCGGCGAGGCATCCAGCGCGGCGGCGTGCGGACGCACCGGGCGCAGGTTGGCGAACAGCCCCAGCGCCTTGCGGATCGCCAGCAGGCCCTGCTCGGGCCGCACCCTGGCGCCTGGATCGGACCACGTGGGCCCGCCGACCGCGCCCAGCAGCACCGCGTCGGCCTGCTGACAGGCGGCGGTGGTGGACTCGGGCAGCGGCACGCCATGGCGATCAATGGCGATGCCGCCGATGTCGTGCTCGGTAAAGGTGAAGCTGTGGCCGTAGCGGCTGGCCACGGCCTTGAGGACGGTGACCGCGGCGGCGGCCACCTCCGGGCCGATGCCGTCACCGGGCAGGACGACGATGTCAGCGTGCATGGGTTGCCTCGTAGCGTGCGATGTCGGGGGCGCGGGCCAGCAGGTAGCCGAGCTGGTCGACGCCTTCCAGCAGGCAGGTCTGCGAAAACCCGTCCAGCGGGAAGGTGTAGATGCGGCCATCGGGCGTGCGCAGCTCGCGTGCGGCCACGTCGATGGTCAGTTCATCGTCCGGTCGCTGCATCAGTGTCTGCACGTCGGCCTCGTCCAGGACCACTGGCAGCAGGCCGTTCTTGAGGCTGTTGCCGCGGAAGATGTCGGCGATCTCGCTGGAGACCACCGCCTTCAGGCCCAGGTCGGTCAGCGCCCAGGGCGCGTGTTCGCGCGAGGAACCACAGCCGAAATTGCGCCCGGCCAGCAGGATCTGGCGGCCGGCGTTTTCCGGCCGGTTGAAGGCAAATTCCGGGTTCGGCACGCCCTCGGAGATCCAGCGCCAGTCGTTGAACGCAAACCGGCCCAGGCCGGCGCGCTCGGTGGTGGACAGAAAGCGCGCGGGGATGATCTGGTCGGTATCGATGTTGGTCGAGCGCAGGACCACCGACCGCGAGGTGATCTGAACGGTCCGGGCCTGGATGGCCGGGTTCTGCGACAGGGATGGAGACAGGGCGGTCATCACGCTGCCTCCTCGCCGTCGTCCAGCGCGAACACGGCCGGGACGTCGGTGACTTCAGCAGTGGGCAGCGCTTCGGGTGCGCACTCGGCGCGCGGACGCAGCGGGGTGTCGCGGATGCTGCGGGCCAGGGCGCTGGCCACGGTGGCGGTGAAGGCCATGCTGGCGGCCTGGCTGGTTTCGGGGCTGGGCATCAGGCCACTTCCTTCTGCGGGGTTGCTGCAAAGAATTCACGGACATCGGCCACCCGGCCCTGGACCGCCGACCACGCCGCGCTCAGCGGCGAGGCCAGCACGGTGCGCGAGCCCGGGCCCTGGCGGCCTTCGAAATTGCGGTTGGAGGTGGACACGGCCAGCTCGCCCGGCGCGACCAGATCGCCGTTCATGGCGATGCACATCGAGCAGCCCGGCTCGCGCCACTGCGCACCGGCGGCGCGCACGATGGCATCGATGCCTTCGGCCTCGGCCTGGCGCTTGACGATTTCCGACCCTGGCACCACCAGCATGCGCACGCCGTCGGCGACCTTGCGCCCGGCCAGCACGCGCGCGACATCGCGCATGTCGCGCAGGCGGCCGTTGGTGCAGGAGCCGACAAAGACCACGTCGACCCTGGCGCCGGCCACGGTGTGGCCTGCATCGAAGCCCATGTAGGCCAGGCCCTTGCGCGCGGCGGCATCGTGGGCGGCCGGGATCGGCGCGTCGATCGCGATCGCCGTGCCCGGATGGGTGCCCCAGGTCAGGGTCGGGCGAATGTCGGCGGCATCGATCGCCACCTGCGCATCGAAGTGCGCACCGTCATCGCTGCGCAGGGTCTTCCAGTAGGCGACCGCGGCATCGAAGTCGGCGCCCTTGGGCCCGCGCGGGGTGGCCGCCATGTAGTCGAAGGTCACCTGGTCCGGGGCCACCATGCCGGCGCGCGCGCCGGCTTCGATGGACATGTTGCACAGGGTCATGCGCTGCTCCATGTCCATCGCCTCGATGGTGGAGCCGCGGAATTCCAGCACGTGGCCGGTGCCGCCGTTGACCCCGATCGTGCCGATGATGTGCAGCGCCACGTCCTTGGCGCCCACGCCGGGGGCCAGCGGCCCGTCGACGGTGATCGACATGGTCCTGGGCTTGCGCTGCAGCAGGCACTGGGTGGCCAGTACATGGCCGACTTCGCTGGTGCCGATGCCGAAGGCCAGCGCGCCGAACGCGCCATGGGTGGAGGTGTGGCTGTCGCCGCAGACGATGGTCATGCCCGGCTGGGTGAAGCCCTGTTCCGGCGCGATCACGTGGACGATGCCGCGGTTGTCCGAGCCCATGTCGAACAGCTCGATGCCGTACTGGGCGCAGTTGGCTTCCAGTGTCTGGACCTGCTTCTCGGCCGCGGCGCTGGAGTAGGGCAGGCGGCCATCGGCGTCGCGCGGCAGGGTCGGTGTGGAATGGTCCATCGTGGCCTTGGTCCGGTCCGGACGGCGCGGCGCGATGCCGCGCGCGCGCAGTTCGGTGAAGGCCTGCGGCGAGGTGACTTCGTGGATCAGGTGCAGGTCGATGTACAGCACCGCAGGGGCGCTGTCGCTTTCAGGCACGACGACGTGCGCGTCCCACAGTTTGTCAAAAAGTGTACGGGGAGCTGGGGCTGGGCTCATTGCGGATGGCCTTGCTTGGAATCGGAAATGGCCGGGCGCGCGACCAGGCGCACGCTCGGGGACTGGCTGGCACTGAACGTGGTCGATCCGGCGCGGGCGGTCATGCGCGTGGCGGGCTCAGGCGGCGGCGGTTTCGGACCGCGCGGGGCTGGCCTGGCGCTGGCGCAGCAGGCGGTTGGCCACGTCCAGCCAGGCCAGCGCGCTGGCTTCGATGATGTCCGCCGCGGTGCCGGTGCCCTCGTACTCCACGCCTTCGGCGCGCACCGACAGGCTGGCTTCGCCGCGCGCATCGGTGCCGATGCCCACGCTGTGCACCTGGTAGCTGTCCAGGGTCATCTGCACGCCGGTGGCCGAGGACAGCGCGCCGAACAGGGCATCGACCGGGCCGTTGCCCTGCGCGGTTTCTGACACGCGCTTGCCTTCCGGATCGGACAGCTCCACCAGGGCGTTGGCGCGGCCGCCGACATCGGAAATGGTCATCGACGCCAGCCGATAGCCCTGGCTCACGCTGGCATCCTGCATCAGGGTCTGCAGGTCCGAATCGTTGACCACGCGCTGCTTTTCGCACAGTGCCTTGAACTGCTCGAACACCAGCTTCAGCTCGTCTTCCTCCAGCAGGTAGCCCAGCGCGCGCAGGCGTGCCTCGACCGCGGCACGGCCGCTGTGACGGCCCAGCACCATCTGCGTGTCCGGCCAGCCCACGTCCTGCGGACGCATGATCTCGTAGGTACCGCTGTGGCGCAGCATGCCGTGCTGGTGGATGCCGGACTCGTGCGCGAACGCGTTGGCGCCGACGATCGCCTTGTTGCGCTGGACCGGCATGCCGACCAGGCGCTGCAGCAGCTGCGAGGTGGGCACGATGCGGCGCGTATCCACGCGCGTGTCCAGCCGGTAGAACGCGTTGCGTACCTTCAGCGCCATCACCAGTTCCTCGATGGCGCAGTTGCCGGCGCGCTCGCCGATGCCGTTGATCGAGCCTTCCACCTGGCGCGCGCCGCCCTCGATGGCGGCCAGCGAGTTGGCCACGGCCAGCCCCAGGTCGTTGTGGCAGTGGGTGCTGAAGACCACGTCCCGGGCGCCCGGGACGCTGGCGATCAGGCGCGAGAACATGCCGCGGATCTCCTCCGGCGTGGTGAAGCCCACCGTGTCGGGCAGGTTGATCGTGGTGGCGCCGGCGGCGATGGCGACCTTGACCACTTCGGCCAGGAAGTCCTCCTCGGTGCGGGTGGCGTCCTCGGGCGAGAACTCGACATCGTCAACGCTGGCCCGGCCCAGGCGCACGTGCCGGTCCACCGATTCCAGCACCTGCTCGCGGGTCATGCGCAGCTTGTGGTCGCGATGCAGCGGGCTGGTGGACAGGAACAGGTGCAGGCGCGGCCGGGCGGCGGCCTCCAGCGTGCGCAGCGAGGCCTCGATGTCGCCAGGCAGGCAGCGCGAGAGCACCGCCAGGGTCGGGCTGCGGATTTCGCGCGCGATCAGGGCCATGGCTTCGCGGTCGGACTGCGAGCTGGCCGGGAAGCCGGTCTCGATGATGTCCACGCCCAGCTCGGCCAGGGCGCGGGCCATGACCAGCTTCTGCTGCGGCGACATGCTGCAACCGGGAGACTGCTCGCCGTCGCGCAGGGTGGTGTCGAAAATGCGTACGTTGTCTGTGTTGGTGGTCATGCGATGGATTCCTCTACGGCTTCGGCCGTCCTGACGGCGGCGGGGCGGCGTGGTGTCTGGTGCGGGGCGGTGATGTCGGGAGGACGCCGGGTGCATGCCTGGCGGGGGCCGTGGCGGGCGATGATGCCGCATCGCGACCGATGTGTCGGCGCTGGCCACGGCATGGCGGGCTGCGGCGCGGTCACGGCCGCATCGGTGCGATCGCGCTGCAACCGGGTGTCGGCGGCGCGGCGCGCGCATGCCGGTGCGGCCGGCATGGCGGCCACGGCCACCGGGAGGGCACCGGCTACGTCCGGTTCCTGCGCGGGGCGCGGCGCGTCAGACACGACGGCCGGACCGGGGGGAGCCACGGCACAGGCGGACGAGCACCCTGCGCGCGCTGAGGGACCGGCTGCGCCGGGATGGCGCCGCTGTGGGTCGAAGAAGACGCCTCCGACCCGACGCGAGCGCTTTTACGGGTCCCGGGTCCCGAGTCCCCGGTCCCGGCTTGACCGCGTTCATGCCGCCGCCCCGGTGACCGCCTGCTCCGGCGCATCCACGCCGATGCTGACCGATTCGCAGTCGTACACCTTTTCCAGCTGGTGGCGCAGGGTTTCGATCGAGCGCGGGCTTTCCACCAGCAGCTGCAGGCGCCAGCGTCCATCGGCGTGCGGCACGGCCTGCACGCCGCGCGGGACGAAGCCGCGACGCTCGACCATGCCGATCACGCGCACCAGGGCGCCTTCGGCCGGTTTCACGATCAGGTCAAGCCGGTATTGCATGGGACGTGGGCTCCGTGACGGCCTTGGCCGGATTGGCTTCCAGCATCGCGCTGTTGGCGTGGTTGGGCGGGACCAGCGGCCAGACGTTGGCCTTGATGTCGATGGCCACGTGCAGCAGCGCCGGGCCGGGCGTGGCCAGCAGTTCGGCCAGGGCGTCATCGACCTGGTCGCGCAGCTCGATGCGGCGTGCGGGAATGCCGAACACCTTGGCCAGCGCGGCAAAGTCCGGGTTGTCGGACAGGTCGATCTCGCTGTAGCGCTCGGCGAAGAACAGCTCCTGCCACTGACGGACCATGCCCAGCGCGGAGTTGTCCAGCAGCACGATCTTCACCGGCATGCGGGTGCGGGCGATGGTCGTCAGCTCCTGCACGTTCATCATGAAACTGCCGTCGCCGGAGACCAGCACCACGGTGCGGTCCGGGCAGGCGAACTGCGCGCCCATCGCCGCCGGCAGGCCGAAGCCCATCGTGCCCAGCGCGCCGCTGGTCAGGTGGTTGCGCGGATGGTTGAACTTGCAGTGCTGGGCCACCCACATCTGATGCTGGCCGACATCGCAGGCGATGATGGTGTCGGCCGGCGCCACCTCGCTCAGGCGCTTGAGCAGGGCCGGGGCGTAGATGTCGGTGCCCGGGGCGTCGTAGCGAAAGCCGAACCGCTCGCGGTTGCTGGCGCAGCGCGCCTTCCAGGCGTAGCAGGTGCTGCGCGCGCCGGTCAGGGCCTGCAGGCCGGTGGCCACATCGCCGGGGATGGCGATGTCGGCCGTGCGCAGCTTGGAGATCTCGTAGGCGTCGGCATCCAGGTGGATGACCCGGGCGAACGGGGCGAATTCGGCCAGCTTGCCGGTGGCGCGGTCGTCGAAACGCGCGCCGACCACGATCAGCAGGTCGCTGTCCTGCACCGCCATGTTGGCCGCGCGGGTGCCGTGCATGCCCAGCATGCCCAGGTAGTTGCCGTGGTTGGCAGGCAACGCGCCCAGCCCGCGCAGGGTCAGCACGGTCGGGATGCCGCTGGCCTCGACGAACTGGCGGAACGCGTCCACCGCGCCGGCCAGGGCGATGCCGCCGCCGCCGTAGACCACCGGCTTCTCGGCGCCGGCGATGGCGGCCAGGGCCTCGGCGATGGCCGCCGCGGACGGAGCCGGTGGCGGCTGCACCGCGGCCGGCACGTGATCGGGCAGGTGCGAGGCATCGTTGACCTGCACGTCCTTGGGCAGGTCGATCAGGACCGGGCCGGGACGGCCTTCGCGGGCAATGCGGAAGGCCTCGGACAGCACGTGCGGCAGGTCTTCGACCCTGCGCACCAGGAAGCTGTGCTTGACGATCGGCATGGTCATGCCGAACACGTCCAGCTCCTGGAAGGCATCGGTGCCGATCAGGGACGTGGCGACCTGGCCGGTCAGGCACACCATCGGCACCGAATCGAGCATCGCATCGGCGATGCCGGTGACCAGGTTCGACGCGCCCGGGCCGGAGGTGGCCACGCACACCCCGACCTTGCCCGATGCGCGCGCGTAGCCGTTGGCGGCCAGCGCGGCGCCCTGTTCGTGGCGCACCAGGATGTGTTTGAGTTTTGAATCCACCAGCGCGTCGTAGAACGGCATGATGGTGCCGCCCGGGTAGCCGAAGATCGTCTGGACCCCTTCGGCTTCCAGGGCGTGGGCGATCCAGCGGGCGCCATTGCGTGGGGCAGTGGCGGTGGTGGCGTTCATGCGGCGGCGGCCTGTTGGGAGGTGGGCTTGGGTGCGTTTTCGGCCAGCCACACCATCTTGGATCGCAGCTGCTTGCCGACCACTTCGATCGGGTGCTCCATGTCGGCCTGCTTGAACTTCTTGTAGTTCGGCAGGCCCGCTTCGTATTCGGCGACCCAGTTCTTGGTGAAGGTGCCGTCCTGGATGTCGGTCAGGATGTCCTTCATGCGTGCCTTGGTGGCCGCGTCGATCACGCGCGGGCCGCTGACGTAGTCGCCGTACTGGGCGGTCTCGGAGATGAATTCCAGCATCCGGGTGATGCCGCCTTCGTAGAACAGGTCCACGATCAGCTTCAGCTCGTGCAGCACTTCGTAATAGGCGATTTCCGGCTGGTAGCCGGCTTCGACCAGGGTTTCGAAGCCGGCCTGGACCAGCGAGGAGGCGCCGCCGCACAGCACCGCCTGCTCGCCGAACAGGTCGGTCTCGGTCTCTTCCTTGAAAGTGGTCTTGATGAGGTTGGCGCGGGCCCCGCCCAGGCCGGCGGCGTAGCTCAGCGCAAACTGCTCGGCCTTGCCGCTGCGGTCCTGGTAGACCGCATAGATGCACGGCACGCCGCGGCCGATCTCGTATTCGCGACGCACCAGCGCGCCAGGACCCTTGGGTGCGACCAGGACCACGTCCAGGTCTTCGCGCGGCTCGATCAGGCCGAAATGCACGTTCAGGCCGTGGGCGAACAGCAACACCGCGCCCTGTTTCATGTTCGGCGCCAGCACGTCGTAGTACAGGGTCTTCTGGACCATGTCCGGGGTCAGCACCGCGACCAGGTCGGCGTCCTTGACCGCCTCGGCCGGCGACTTGACCAGGAAGCCATCGGCCTTGGCCTTGGCTTCGGTCGGGCCGCCCGGACGCAGGCCGACCGTCACATCAAAGCCCGACTCGCGCAGGTTCAGCGCGTGCGCGCGACCCTGGCTGCCGTAACCGACGATGGCGATGGTGGGCTGGGGGAGATTGGGGGTCGAAGCAGTCATCTGTGGCAGTCCTGTGGATTTGAAGGTTGGGGGTGAAACTTTTCGCAGGGGCTGAAAGCACGAAACCCCGCACTTCGCAGTGCGGGGTTTCGTAGGATTCTCGTGTGGTTGCTGCTTACACGGCCGTACGTCCCGCACCTGCTGGCGAGGTGATAAGTACGAGCACAAGCGCGGCGGCCGCGTGCGGCGCGGTCTGCAGTCGGGTGGTCGAGGGACGGACGGTATCCATGAGGCCGGCAGGAAAACACGCCCGCGCACGCCGTGTCAAGCACGGATTTTGTTTCTTTGGCAAGCATCGTCCTGAGCCGGCGCAGCGTTGCCATCGGGCCGTTCCCGATGCTGGATCGCGGGCGTGCCGGTGCCGGCGATCCTGAAGCCGTGCCGCGCACGTGAGCGGCGAGCCCTGCTGCAGCAATGAGCAGGCGCAAAAAAGGCGCCGCAATGGGCGCCTGTTCTTCCACGTCCTGCGCAAACCTACTGCTGACTCTGCTGCGCGTCGCGCTCGATGGCTTCCATCAGGATCTTCTTGGCCTCCTCGGCGCCGCCCCAGCCATCGAGCTTGACCCACTTGCCCTTCTCCAGGTCCTTGTAGTGCTCGAAGAAATGGCCGATGCGCTCCAGCCAGTGGCCGCTGACCTGGGCGATGTCATTGATGTGGGCGTAGCCGCTGAAGACCTTGTCCACCGGCACGGCCAGCAGCTTCTCGTCGCTGCCGGCTTCGTCGCTCATGCGCAGCACCCCGACCGGGCGGCAGCGGATGACCGAACCGGGCACCAGCGGCAGCGGCAGCACCACCAGCACGTCGGCCGGGTCGCCATCGCCGCACAGGGTGTGCGGCACGTAGCCGTAGTTGCAGGGATAGCGCATGGGCGTGGACAGGATGCGGTCGACGAAGATCGCGCCGGACTGCTTGTCCACTTCGTACTTCACCGGCTCGGAATCCTTTGGGATTTCGATGACCACGTTGATTTCTTCCGGCGGATTCTTGCCGGTGGGGACGCTGCCAAGGCCCATGTACTGCTCCAGTGTCGATGCGTGAAAGTGGCCGGCATTCTAGCCCAGGGCTGTTGCGGGGCAGCAGTGGAGGCCGCCGGGAACCGGTCAGGAAACCGGTTCCCGCGCGGTCCTGCGC
>WOYI010305031.1_pt4 | contig 10388 bp, 9 predicted proteins | sample 6423411 | NCBI WGS metagenome assembly WOYI01 (sample SAMN13441803, study PRJNA592873) | oil field metagenome | biome: oil field; feature: oil-well bore; material: oil-contaminated soil; isolation source: oil-contaminated soil from oil-well borehole | place: Germany: Wietze | collected 2016-10-18 ... | reverse complement strand
CTGCGCCGCTGCCCGCTCTCACCGCATGGTGGCCGGTCAGGACTGCCGCCAGCGCCTGAGATCATCCAGGGTATCGATGCCGCGAGGGATATGCTGGCTGGCTTCTGCCACCGCGATGGCCATGCCGTACCACAGGGCGCGCAACTGTTCGAGACTCTCGGCAAGCTCCGGGGGAGCCGGCGGCAGCGTCGTCAATCGCAGCAACGCCTCATGCCGGTAAGCATAGAGGCCCACATGACGAAAACGCGCCACAGGACCGCCCTCGCGACTTGCCGGGATGGGCGCGCGGCTGAAATACAAAGCCCGGCCATGGGCATTGCAGACCACCTTGACCACGGCCGGATCCTCGACCTCCCAGGGCTCGGTGAGCGGCACACACAACGTGGCCATGGCACAATCTGGCGCCCCTTCAAGAAGTGAGACCACCTGGGAGATGGCCGCGGGGGGCATGCCCGGCTCATCGCCCTGCAGATTGACCACGATGGTCTCGGGGGCAAGCTGCAAGAACCGGCAGGCCAGAGCGATTCGATCGGTGCCGCTTTGGCAGTCCTGCGCCACCATGACCACCTCCCCACCACAGGCATGAATGCATGCGGCAATGTCGGGATGATCGGTGGCCACCACCACGCGGCCCACGCCGCTGGCCTGTGCCTGCTGCCAGGTGTGCCAGATCACCGGCTGGCCGTGGAGATCCGCCAGCAGCTTGGCCGGCAGCCGGGTCGACCCATGACGGGCCGGTATGAGCACCACGGCGCTCAGGCTGTGCCATCTCCTGCCTGGCCCTCGGTGGCACCCTGCCCGAAACGCCGGGCCTCGCCTTCCAGCATCACCGGGATGCCGTCGCGGATGGGAAAGGCCAGGCTGTCGGCCTTGCAGATGAGCTCTTCTGCCTGGCGCTCATGGCGCAATGGGCCCTTGCACACGGGGCACACCAGGATATCCAGCAAACGATGATCAATGGCGTTCAATGATGACACTCCTCAACAAGGCGATCACACGGCTCCGTCCAGCAAGCGGCCTGCCAGGGCCAGCAGAAACTCGCTGGCGGCAGGATCCATCTCCACCCGGGCCGAGACCTCATGATAGCGCTCATCGGCGTATGCTCTCAATTTCACGGCATCCTTGGCCGTGCACAACACCACACCATCTGTCATGGCATCGAGATCGGCTGCCCCATAGGCATGGTGATCGGCAAAAGGATGCTCTTGCACCTCCAGACCGAAGGCGCGCAGGTCGGCAAAGAAGCGGTGCGGCTCGTGCATACCGGCAATGGCATGCACCACCTGGCCACGCCACACCTGGAGCGGCACAGGCGGGCCGCCGCCCAGGGGGCATGCCCAGGGCTCGGCATGGATGGTGAAATGGAACACCGGGGTGTGCTGGGAAAAAACCCCGTTGCCCTCACCGCCGGCCAGGACGGCGTCTGCTGCATCCAGACGCGCCAGCGGTTCGCGCAGCGGCCCGGCCGGCAGCAGCAGGCCGTTGCCAAAGGGCTGGGGACCATAACAGGCCACCAACACCCCGTCGGGACGCCAGCGGGGATGCTGCAGACCGTCGTCGCTCACGGCCAGGCGCACCCCCAGCGTGCTGGCCATGGCCAGGGCCGCCGCGCGATCCCTGCCGGCGATCACCGGACAGCCGAGCCGGCGCGCCAGCAGCACCGCCTCATCGCCATAGAGGTGGGCCGGGCCTTCCGGCGGCACCAGGGCCGGACCCGCGCCCAGTCGGCCGCCATACCCCGAGGCCAACACCGCGATGGAAAAACCATCGGCCAACAGCGTTTCGCTGCACCAGATGGTCAGCGGCGTCTTGCCGGCACCGCCCACAGTGAGGTTGCCCACCACCAGCACGGGAATGGGGTTGCCGGTGGCATCCGGCTTGAGAAACCGCCTCCGCCAAGCCGCCACCGCACCATACAAAAGCGCCAAGGGATAGGTGGCGCACACCCAGACCCCGCGCTTCATCCAGCGCTGCCTGAGCCAGGCTGCGGCCTGTGGCCCGCAGCGCGGCCAATTGGTTCCATGCCTGGTCATGGGTTTAGTGGTCGGGGTGACATGATTTGAACATGCGACCCCCGCCTCCCGAAGGCGGTGCTCTACCAGGCTGAGCTACACCCCGCATGCATCGTGATCCAACTGCCCGGAGGGACCACATGGCCATTCAATAGGCCGTAGGCCGTTCAATGCTGTCGCTCCAGCGCAAAGCGCGCCATGGCGGAAAGCCCATCCTTGAAGGGCGACGGCGGCAGAATCGAGAGCGCCTGCAAGGCATTGTCGGCCTCGCTACGGGCGATTTGCAAAGTATAATCGAAGGATCCTGCTTCCTCAAGAAAGGCGCGCGCCATCTCCAGGTCTCCTGCGAGCCGCCCCCCCAGCATGCCGTGCAACGTGGCGCGCTGGGGGCTGTGCTGCAGGGCATGGACCATGGGCATGGTCATCTTCCCCTCCAGCAGGTCACGCCCTGGTTCCTTACCCAGGACTTCTGGATCGGCGTGGTAATCCAGCACGTCGTCCACCAGCTGGAAGGCCATGCCCAGATGCAGCCCATAGGCGGCCAGCGCACTGGTCCAGGATGGCTCTGCCTGCGCCAGCAGGGCACTCATGTGCGTGCTGGCCTCGAACAGGCGTGCTGTCTTGCGCTCCAGGATATCCAGACAGTCCTTCTCATTCAGCGAGAGGTCTCCTGTCCAGCGCAGTTCCAGAATGGCCCCTTCTGCCATGGCGGTGGTGGCCCGTGACAGGATCGCCATGGCACCGAGGCTGCCCACGGCAACCAGCAGCTCGAAGGCACGCGTATAGAGAAAGTCTCCCACCAGCACGCTGGCCCGCTCCCCCCAGATGGTATGGGCCGCCTTGCGACCCCGTCGCCTGTGGGCATGGTCCACCACATCGTCGTGCAGGAGCGTGGAGGTGTGGATGAGCTCCACCACCGCCGCCAATTCCATGGGGGTGTTGTCCCTCAAGCCACAGGCTCTGGCGGCCAGAATGGTGACCGCGGGGCGCAGTCGCTTGCCGCCGCTGCCCACCAGATGGCCACCCAAGTCCTTGGTCAGCCCCGCATGGGAATGCAGCGCGCTTTCGATGAGCCGGTCGGCCACAGTCAGCTCATCGGCGATGAGCTGCAGGGCTGCCTGCAACGCCCCTTCCTGATCCTGTGCCGCCACCTAAGAGCCTCCTGTAACGCCCTTGAAAGAACCACCGGGACTTGCTAGTGTAGCCGGAAAGGCCATGGAACTTCAGCTTGTATCATGCAATGATCATCCGCGCAGCCGGCGCGGGGGGCCGCTGGCGCCGCGCGGCCTTGTTCGGCGCGCCATGCTGCTGGCCATGATACTGGGTATACTGCTACTGGGCTGGATGACGCCCGGCATGGCCGCCTGGTCCTGGAGTTCCCTGGCCAAGCCAGCCGATGAGACGTTCCTCCCGGCGGAGCAAGCCTTCCATCTGGAGACCGAACAGCGCGACAATAATGTCATCCTGCGCTGGCAGATCGCAGAGGGCTATTATCTCTATCGGGATCGGCTTTCCTTTGCGCTGCAGCCCGGAGCACCATTTGTCCTGGGTCCGCCGCAGATCCCACCGGGACAACCCAAGGATGATCCCTTCCTGGGTCATACCGCAGTATTCCATAACCAGCTGACCGTCACAATACCCATCCACAGAACAGCCTCTTCCCAAAAGCCGCCCCGCAAGGACATGAGCCTTGTGGCGCGCTATCAGGGATGTGCCGCCAAGGGCCTGTGCTATCCGCCCCAGGAGATGTCCATCGCCCTGCAACTGGGACATGACCCGGCTACCCCTGCACCCCCAACAGCGCAGAAAGCACGGATGATCCAGGGTCATCAGCCCCAGACAGACGACAACCAGGCCCTGCGGCTGCTGGAAGGAGGCTCCTGGTGGCTGCTGCCTGCCTTCGTGGGCTTTGGCGTGCTGCTCTCGCTGACCCCCTGCGTCTGGCCAATGATCCCCCTGTTGCTCAGGATCACCGCCACCGAGCACGGGAGACGGCGTCGCAGCTTTGCTGGCGCTGGGGCTTACGTGCTGGGCATGGCCTGCGCCTATGGCCTCCTGGGGGTGGTGGCGGGCTTCACGGGCAGCAATCTGCAGTTTGCCTGGCAACATCCGCTGGTCCTGGTGGGCAGCGCGCTGCTGCTAGTGCTGCTGGCGTGCAGCAGCTTCGGCTTGTTCAACCTGCAGGTGCCGCCTGCCTGGCAAACCCGCCTGCAACAGTTGGCCGGCCTGCCCGCCGCCGGCCGGCTGGGCGCCACCTGGCTGATCGGCCTCATCTCGGCGTGGATCGCAGGACCCTGCGTGACGCCAGCCCTGGCAGGGGCCATGCTCTACATCACCAGGACCGGTGATGTGATGCTGGGAGCAGGCGCCCTGTTTGCCCTGGGGCTGGGCATGGGCATGCCACTGCTGACCATGGCGCTGCTTGGTGAACGCTGGCTGCCGCGCTCCGGCCCCTGGATGAGGGGTGTCAACCATGCCATCGGTCTGTTGCTGCTGGGTGGTGCGGTGCTGCTGGTACAACGCATCCTGCCATCCTGGGGAATCAGTCTGGTTACCCTGCTGTGGCTCATGGCGCTGGGCGTGCTGCTGCTGCGCCATCTGCCCGCCAAGGTGGCGATGGGGACCATCAGCGCTGTCATGTCGGGTATCGTCCTGTGGCAATGGCCGATACCCGACAGCCTGTCTCCTCCTGGAATCCCTGCGCAGTATCATGCATCATCCCGATTCGCGGCCATCGACAACCTGGAACAGTTGCAGCGCGCCCTGCAACAGGCCGCACAGGAGAAGCGCGCTGTCATGCTGGACATCTATGCCGACTGGTGCACGGCCTGCCAGACCATGGAACGGCGCGTCTTTGCCGATGCCACCGTCCATCGGGCGCTGGGCGATGTGGTGTGGCTGCGCAGCGACATCACCGCAAACACACCGGCCCACCGCGCCCTGCTCCAGCGCTTGGGTGTCATCGGCCCTCCCACGGTGCTTTTTTTCACGCCCGGACAGCAGAATGCCCCCCAACGGCTGGTGGGAGAGCTCAACAAGGATGCCTTCCTGCGGCGCGTCCAGCCCCTCATTCATGGCTGAAAACACCCCTCCTTCCTCATCACCACCGCCCCCTCCACTCAAGTCCAGCCTGCTGCAGGCGCTCCGGGGCGTGCTGGCCGCGCTGTTCGGTGTGCAGTCCGAGAAAAACCAGCAGCGTGATTTCTCGGCCACCCATCCCTGGATGTACATTCTCATCGGGCTTGTTGCCACTGTGATGTTCGTGGCCGGGCTCATGGCGGTTGTTTTTTGGATCATTCGCACATACGCCACCTAGACTGGAACGCCCTGCCATGCCGGCCCCTCCTGGAAGGAGGATTGTTTGTGATGCTGGCCGGCGCTGTGATGGGCGGCTACTGGCTGTGGCCAGCCGCCCTGCTGCCCTGTCGCATCGCGCTGGCGGGTGCGGTGCTGCTCATGGCATGGCGCCGCAGTAGCGCCCAATGGCGTGCCGCAGCGGCTTTGGCTCTGGTATTGACGCTGGCCTGGCCAGTGGGTCCAGCAGTGCATCGGCCCGGCCTGCAATGGCAGGAAGTGCTGCTGCTGGCAGCCAGCCCATGGTACCTGGGCGTTTTCATCCAGCACGCCATGCCGCCTTCTGGTCTGCACAAGAGGCTCATTGCAGCAACCCTGCTGCTGTCCTTCATGACCGGCATGCTGCTTGCGGCGGGTTGGCATGAACATGAGGCGGCGGCGTGGGCCGCCTTGTTGCTCGGCGGTGAACTCGCCTGCAGTCTGCTGCTGATTCAGCCGCTGGCAGCCGCCCTGGCCACCCGGGATGAGCCTGGGGTGTTTATGCTGACCTCAGGACAGGTCATGCTGCTGTGTGCCCTGTCGATGACCTTTGTGTCGAACGCCCAGAGCGCCCAGCAACCCGCCCTGGAACTGTTGGCCTATCTCACCATAGCAGCAGGTCTGCTCTGGAAGACGGGCGACCCCTCGAAAAGCCGTCTCTTTGTGGCCCTGGTGGCCATGCTCCTGCAGCTGCCCATGACCCTGGGCTTGCTTGGCCTGGTCCACAACCCGCCAGGGGCGTTGTGGGCCTATCTGTTGCTGACCGCCACCATGCCGGTCTTTCTCATCACCCAGACCCACGATGCACTGCTGAAGCAGACCAGGCGCGCCGAGCAGCAAGTGGCCGAATGGATGCATCTGCTCTCCAGGCTCAGCAACCACGTGGAATCAAGAAACTCGCTGCGCGCGGCGTTTTGGGAAATTTTCCAGTCACTTGCCAGAATCGAGCCAGAAATCAAGGGCTGCACTCTGTATATGGGCGACCAGACAGTGGCGTTCGGTGAGGCAACACCCCATATCCTGAATCTGAGCGAAGGGTCCCAGCGCCTGGGTTGCCTGTATGGCGCCAGACCCCAGTCTCTGGACAGCATCCAACCCATCCTGCCGCTGCTCACCATGCGCCTCAACTCCATGATGCGTGAATGGCGCGCCAGGCAGGAAGCCATGACCGATCCGCTCACCAACCTGCTCAACAGGCGCGGCTGGCATTGCGAGAGCACCCTGGCTGTCCAAAGGGCCCTAGAAGAAGGCCGGCCCATCAGTGTGCTGAGCCTGGACATCGATCATTTCAAGCTCATCAATGATCGCTTCGGTCATGAGGCCGGGGATCACGCCTTACAGAGCGTGGCTGGCGCCATTCGACACGAGGCCCGCCAGGACGATGTGGCCGCCCGCATGGGGGGCGAGGAATTTGCCGTATTGTGCTGGCAGACCAACCTGACCCAGGCCCAGCGCATCGCCGAACGCCTGCGCCTCGCCATCAAGGCGCTGCGTGTTCCCCCCATCGATGCGCCCATCACTGTTTCCATCGGGCTGGCGGGCGGTCTGGTGCCGCTTACCGAACAGTCATTGCATGAATGGCTGCAACAGGCCGACAAGGCCATGTATGTCGCCAAGCGGGCAGGACGCGACCGGGTTGTGGTGTATGGCCTGCTGGAGGACCAGACAGGCCACCAGAACCACCACTTGACGCAGGGGTAGTGACTCAGGCCGCCTGGTTGCCCAGGCCATGGCACTTGGCCCATGCCACGAAATCGGCCTCTGTCATGGGCCTGTTGAAGTAGTAGCCCTGACCGAACTCGCAGTTCCAGGCCAGCAGGGCGGCGAGTTGGCCTTCTTCCTCGATGCCTTCGGCCACCACGCCCAGTCCCAAGCCATGGGCGAGAGCGATTACAGTCTTGACGATGGCGGCATCGTTGGCATCGGTCAGGACGCCGCGCACGAACCCCTGGTCGATCTTGAGCTGACTGACCGGCAGTTCCTTGAGGTAGGCCAATGAGGAATAGCCGGTGCCGAAATCGTCGATCACAAAACAAGCCCCTTGCGCGACCAATTCCCGGATGATGACCAACGCCGCGTCCCGGTCAGTCATCAGGGTGCTTTCGGTGATCTCGAGTTTCAATTGGCCAAAGGGCACACCGGCTGCTTCGACGGCTTCCTTGACCGAGGTGGCAAACTCGGCATGATGCAACTGGATGGGCGAGACATTGACGGAGACACGAGGCTCCAGCATCTTCAAGAAAGGATCTGCCTGCCATCTCCCCAGGGCCGCAAGGCTCTCCTGCAAGACGAGCTCACCGATCGGTACGATCAGACCCGTCTCCTCGGCCAGCGGGATGAACTCGGCAGGCGAGATGAAGCGCCCCTGGGTATCCCTGAGACGCACCAGGGCCTCCACACCATCGAGGCGCCGGGTGGCCAGCCGCACGATGGGCTGAAACAGGACCACGAAGCGCTGCTCGGCCAGCGCGCGACGCATCTCCTCGAGCAGCCTCCTGCTTTTTTGTAGGCTGGCATCCAGTTCCGGGGAGAAGATGGCAAAGCCCTGCTCACCCTGCTGCTCCTTGTCCTGGCCGCGGTGCATGGCCAAGGCGGCCTCACGCAACAGGGCTTCCCCACCCGCCGTGCCGGGATACCCCACGGTCAAACCGATGCGTAGTTTCAGCTCCAGGCGCTGCTCACCAATATACAGGTCATGCTGGGCCAGGCGCCGGATCTGCAAGGCCAGATCACTCATGACGCCCATGTTGCCATTGGGTAACAGGATACCGAACTCGCCATCGCCCACGCGGGCTACCGTACCTTGCGGCATGACCAATTGCTCCAGGCGCCGGGCCAGGATCTGCAGCAGCTGGTCCCCGAAACGCATGCCATAGGCCTCATTCAAGGCACGAAAATCAGCCACGCCTACCGAGAGCAGGATCAATTGCTGGGTATCATGCAGCTTGTGCAGCGCAGCCTCGAGAATGGCAAGAAAACTATCGCGATTGAGCAGTCCTGTCAGGACATCATAATGGGCCAAGTACTCGGCGCGTTTTTTCTCGGCCAGATCATGCTGCATCAGGATGAAATGCCGCACCTCACCCTCGTCCGTGGGCACAGGAGCAATCGTCTGCTCCACCACCAGCAGCCGGCCGTCCGGCCCTGTGATGGTAATCTCGTTGTTGCGCCGCCTGGCGCCTGGATCCACGATCTGCACCACACCTTCAATCGCCTCCAGGGGAGGCAGCTCCAGGCCCAGCTCCTCCAGCCGAACGCCGCTCATGCCGCCCTGGTCAAGGCGCAGGCGCGATGGACCAGGGAGGCGATACAGCTGGCAGAAAGCCCGGTTGGCATACGCCAGAACACCGTGCCGGTCGAAGATCACCATGGGGTCGGCCACCGCCTCGAGACCCGCGCCCAGCAGTTGCAGGTGTTGTTGCTGCTGCAACTGGATGATGGCTGTGCCCAGGCGCGGGGCAATGGACTCGAGGCTCGCCACAGCCATGGGGTCGAAGACGTGCCCCTGCTCGAGCCAGTGCAGCACAAGCGCTGCCTGTTCCGCGCCCAGACCCAGCGGGATCACCAGCCAGCCACCGATACCAAACCGCGCCATGCCTGCACGAAAGGTGGCCAGCTCGGGATCATCGCGTTCGAACCACTTGGCAATGCGCTGGGTGAGAGAGGCCACGACAGGATGCGATTCATGCACCTCGTCCAATGGGATATGGTGCAAAAAGTCGGCCTCGGGCGTCTCGGAGACCACAGCAGCACTGATCCTGCCTTCCTGCCACTGGGCAAGCCATACCAGCGGCGCATCGATCACCTGGGCAATCCGGGTGCACAGCTGCCGCAACGAATCCTTGCTGGCCCTGTCGTGGGCCCTTCCTTCGTCGAGGGCATGCAAGGCCTCTTCCAGGAGCTGGCGCTGCTTGTCCTCATGGACATCCATCATGGCCATGTACATGCCGCCATTGGGGCGTGGCGCCACCTCATAGAGCACCCAGCGATAAACCCCGCTGTTGTGGCGCAGGCGCACCGTCATCCGGACATTCTGCTGATTGAGCGCCGCCATGGCCATCACATCCTCGATGTGCTCGCGGTCCTGGGCGTGTATCAGGCGCAGCCGATCCTGGCGCAGGTGGCTCGCCGCCCAGGTCAAGCCGGTGAACTCCCACCAGGCGTTGTTGGCATACAGCAAAGAACCATCCACGGCAGCCGCCACCAACATGACCGGTACATTTTCCTCGAGGGCCGCCACCACACCGCGGTCTTCCTGCAGAAAAACATACAGCTCCTCCAGCAAGGGCATCCATGCCCCGGGTGGTTCGTGCACCAGCGTCCGGTCGAACAGGCACAGCAGCTCGGCGCCCTGGTGACCCAACCCCAGGCGCACCCATCCCTTGACCCAGGCAGGAGCCCCTGCAAAGGGGCTGCCCAAGTGGGCGCCCGGCGGCCACTGCCGCGCAGGAAAAAAGGATTCCTGCGCTACATCCTGCTCCGGGATGGTCTCGGCCATGACACAGGCCGAGACCTGTTCTGCAAAGAGCAGCATGACCGCCGCCGCTTGGAGGCGCTCCCGCAACACCTCGAGAACCCTGGGAATCAGGGTGTGGTGCATCGGCGCCTGAGGCAGATCATGATCGGCCACGGCAACATCCCGCTCTTGGCCATGGTTTGCCTGTGCCGGTCCATGCGCCAGCAACAGACTGTGCTGCCGGGGACAGGCGAATCCAGTCCAGCGCCTGGAGGGCGCATCCATCCAGCCGCCAGGAGCCGCTCAGACGCGCCCGGTCCTGGACGCCCTGGACACAAAGCAGCAAGGCGGCCCGCAACCGCAAAGCGGCCCCGCTGCCGAACAGGGCATCCAGGGACAGGGGACCGCGCTGCACCCGGCACTCGGGGGGGGCAGGGAACCGCTCCTCCACCACCACCTCGCCATCCTCGAGGAGACTCGGCAAGAAACATTCCGGGGTCGTCATCGTGGGCATGGACTGTCCTTGAAAGGCTTCATTCATGATGCACCAAGAGCGGCACGGCGCAAGGCCTGGAGTTCGTCGGCCT
>WOYI010872421.1_pt1 | contig 10391 bp, 7 predicted proteins | sample 6423411 | NCBI WGS metagenome assembly WOYI01 (sample SAMN13441803, study PRJNA592873) | oil field metagenome | biome: oil field; feature: oil-well bore; material: oil-contaminated soil; isolation source: oil-contaminated soil from oil-well borehole | place: Germany: Wietze | collected 2016-10-18 ... | reverse complement strand
GGACATTGCCCATGCGTCCCGGACGTCTTTTACCTTTGTAAACACGACCTGGTGTCGTACCGGAACCAGAGGAACCAGGTGAGCGTTGGCGGTCAGATTGACCATGGGTCGCGGGACCGCCAGCAAAGCCGTGACGCTTCACTACGCCGGCGAAGCCCTTACCTTTGGAAGTACCGATCACATCGACAAACTCGCCAACTTCAAAAATTGAGGCATCAACTTCGTCTCCGGCATTGATACCATCTAATTTGTTGGTGCGGAACTCACGCAAAGTGCGCACTGGAGGGAGGTTATTGGTCTTTAAATGACCAAGCTCAGCCTTGCTGAGTCGTTTGGGTTTCACCTCGTCAAATGCCAGTTGCACGGCATTGTAGCCGTCTTGAGCAACCGTTTTGACCTGGGAAACAAAACATGGCCCAGCTTCGATTAACGTTACCGGGACGGCGCGGCCGTCTCCATCGAAGATCTGGGTCATACCGATCTTTTTTCCTATTAGCCCTTTTAGCATGCTATTCTCCTGTATTAGTATTCTCGCGAGACTGTCAGCCTGGGCAAGCTGCATCATCCCCGCACAATTCAGTTAATGGTCCCTGTGAAGCGTTCTGCCCACGCGGGAGGCATTCTTAAATTGTCACACATAAATAGCTACCCTCTGGGTAGCCTATCAAATATATCATAACCCCTTTCAGCGCGCAAGGGTCATTTTTGAATTAATAGCTGATTTTAACAACAGATTTTAGCGCTCTGGAATTCTACTATAAAATCCCTGTTTGTGCGCAGGAACAAGAAGGAGAGGAACAAGAAGGAGATTCCCCATTTATGTTTACCAGTAAATCGGTTTTTTCTCATTTTTGTTTAAGATCAAAGGCAACTGCTCCGTTCAGGCTTGGGCGGAAAACACCCCCGATCACGCCGGTCTCCTGACCATGCGCCTACAATTGACCAAAGGTCTACACTAATAAGAATTCTGTCGCAAAAAGATGCTAACATGAATTCAGTGTAAAATACCTCCCATGGTCTATAAACCCAACCTGGATGTATTGAATCTCTATAACCGCTTCGATTCGCCGATCTGCGAGGTGGATTGCGGGCAAATCTGCAAGCAATTCAACCCTTCCGGCAAGCCGTTCTGCTGTGATATTTGTGTGGCTGTGCCTGTGGCATTAAAGGAAGAATGGACTTTCCTGAAAGCCAATACTAAGCTCTGGCAGCGGTTGCGTGGGGATGAATGCCCCTCCGACCCAATCGACCTTCCCAAATTGAAGGCGGAAACACCGCATTACATGCACCTTATGGCTTGCAAGGGTCCAGATTTTTGCGAGCGCGACTATCGCACGCTCAGTTGCCGGCAGTTTCCGTTCTCCCCATACATCACGGAAGACGACCGCCTGATTGGTTTGACTTACAACTGGGATTTCGAACAAGTCTGCTGGGTGATCAGCAATCTGGGTAGGGTCAGTGAGCAATACCAGAAGGAATTTTTGGATATCTATGACTCGCTGCTTTTTGAACACCCCAGCGAGTATGACAGTTATTACTGGCTTTCGGAAGACATGCGCAAACATTTCATCAATCAAGGCAGGGGCATACCCATTCTGCACCGTGATGGCGGTTTTTACCTCCTGGATCCAGAGACCGACGAATGCACCCCCATCGATCCCACCGAATTTCCAAAATTTGGACCATATCTGTAGAAGACAGGGAACAGGGAGCTGGAAACAGGAAACAGATATGACAACAAGAAATCACCATGATTTAGTTGTTTGGCAAAAATCTATGGACTTGGTAGAGGAAGTTTATCGATTAACCAATTTTTTACCCAAAGAGAAAATATTCTGAGTAACAAATCAACTGAGAAGAGCCGCATTTTCAATTCCATCCAACATCGCTGAAGGTAATGCTCGTAATTCTCCGAAAGAATACGCAAGATTTCTGTCAGTAGCAAGAGGCTCAAAAGCAGAAACCGAAACTCAACTCGAAATATGTGTCCGCATCGGCTATTTGAATGAAGAGCAAACACATAAAGCCATTACCTTATGTGATGAGATTGGTAAAATGCCCTATTCAATGATTCAGAAATTAAGCAATCAATAAACTTCTTCCTGATCCCTGTTTCCTCTTTCCAGATCCCAGTTCCCTGTTTCCTGATCCCTGCTCCCTGATCCCTGTTTTCTGCTCAATGCTCCCTGTTTCTGATCCCTGCTCCCTGCTCCTTGCTCCCTGCTCCCTGATCCCTGCTCCCTGCTCCTTGTTTCCTGCTCCCCAATCCCTGTTTCCTGCTCCCAGCTCCCTGCTCCCAGCTCCCTGTTCCCTGTTCCCTGTTCCCTGCTCCCTGATTCCTGCTCCCTGCTCCCCAATCACTGTTTCCTGATCCCTGCTCCCTGTTTCCTGTTCCCTGCTCCCTGCTGCCTGTCTTAAAACAAAAACGACGGTCACCGACCGCCGCTTTCAAACAGGAAAACAAAAATGCGAGCCCCCATCGGGTACTCGTAATTTTGCTAAATTGTAAAGATTCCTCTACTCTTGTTTCACAACATTGTAGAGCAACCTGTCGAACCCATCCTTAAATCTTAATTTCGATATCAACACCAGCAGGCAGGCTCAAGCGCATGAGCATGTCAATGGTCTTGGAATCGGGTTCCAGCACGTCGATCAGGCGATTATGGGTACGGATTTCAAAATGTTCCTGTGAGTCTTTATCAATAAAGGTGGAACGGCGAACGGTGTATTTTTCAATTTTGGTCGGCAAAGGTACCGGTCCAACCACACGGGCACCAGAGCGCTCAGCGGTTTCCACAATTCGTTTTGCAGATTGGTCCAAGATACGATGATCGTAAGCTTTCAAACGGATTCTGATTTTTTGTTTTGCCATAGTTTTCCTGTTCTTTTTCTTTATTTCATTCAGCTTTCGCCAGGATGAGTCTGTTTAATCTCAGCCGTTGATCCGACCGAGGATTTTTTTCATGTATGCGTCTGAGACGCGGTCGTAATGTTTAAACTCCATTGTAAAAACACCCCGACCCTGGGTAGCAGAGCGAAGCTCTGTTGCGTATCCAAACATTTCTGAGAGAGGCACTTCTGCGTGAATCGCCTTGGCGTTGCCATAACGATCATCCAAACCAAGGATATTGCCTACGCGGGCGTTGATTTGCCCGATGATATCGCCAGTATATTCCTCGGGGATTGTGATTTCCACCTGCATGATGGGTTCCAGAATCACAGGATCAGCTTTCTCTGCGGCTTCGCGTACGCCAAAGATGGTTGCCATGCGGAAAGCCATTTCGCTCGAGTCGACTTCATGGAAACTGCCATCGGTTAATGTGAACTTGATATCGGTCATGGTGAAACCAGCCAGAGGACCACTTTCACAAGCCTCAAAGAAGCCTTTTTCAATTGCTGGTATGTATTCCTTGGGAATAGCACCACCGCGAATTTTGTTTTCAAACTGTAAACCCTGTCCACTCTCAAGCGGTTCAAGGTCAAAGATCACATGACCATACTGACCATGCCCGCCGGTTTGCTTGCTGTAGCGATATTCGGCATTCATGACCGGTTTGGTAATCGCTTCCCGATAAGCCACACGAGGTTTGCCAACGTTAGCTTTCACTTTGAACTCGCGCAACAATCGGGTCACCAAAACATCAAGATGCAGCTCACCCATTCCCGAGATAACTGTCTGACCTGTAACATCGTCTTGTCGAACCCGGAAAGTGGGGTCTTCTTCAGCTAATTTCACCAAAGACTCAGACATTCGGTCCTGGTCTGCCTTGGTTTTCGGTTCGATCGCGATCGAGATAACAGGTTCGGGGAAACTGATCGTTTCCAATAAAACCGGGTTGGTAGGGTCACAGAGTGTGTCACCAGTGAAACTGAACTTTAAGCCCAAGATCGCGCCGATTTCACCCGCACCCAATTCCTCGATGTCTTCGCGCCGATCGGCATACATTCGCAGGAGTCTCCCAATGCGTTCTTTTTTGTCTTTGGAAGAGTTCTGGACAGTCGAATTTTGCTTGACCTTGCCGGAATAAACACGCAAATAAGCCAGGCGCCCCATGTAGGGATCTGACACAATCTTGAAGACCAAGGCTGACATTGGTTCGCTGTCATCAGCATGACGCAGCACTTCACTGCCATCACGAACCAGGGTCGCTGTGACCGGGGGAATATCCAGGGGCGAAGGCAAATAATCGATTACAGCATCCAAAACTAATTGAACGCCTTTGTTTTTCAAGCTGCTGCCGCAAAAAACCGGGGTTACCAGGTTGGCAATCACGGCTTTGCGTAAAGCTTTCTTCAATTCTTCGAGGCGGATCTCCTCACCCTCAAGGAACTTGATTGTCAGATCCTCATCGAGTTCAGCGATGCGTTCTACCAATACTTCACGTAGTTTGGCAGCTTTCTCTTTGAATTCTTCAGGGATTTCAACGACTTCAGGGGTGGAACCAGAACTTTCGCGATAATAAACGGCATTTTGGTCCAACAAGTTGATTACGCCCACAAAATCACTTTCAGAGCCGATCGGGATCTGCATCTGCAGAGCATTTGCGCCCAGGCGTTCTTTGATGCTCTCAATAGTGCGTTCGTAAGAGGCACCAACACGATCCATTTTGTTAGAAAAACAAATTCTCGGAACACCAAACTTATCAGCCTGGCGCCAAACGGTCTCGCTTTGAGGTTCAACACCCTGGACGGAATCAAAAACGACCACACCACCGTCCAATACACGCAGAGAGCGCTGCACTTCGGCGGTGAAGTCGATATGACCAGGAGTATCGATGATATTGATGAGGTGATCTTTCCATTCAGCCGTTACAGCTGCAGAAACGATGGTAATGCCGCGTTCGCGTTCCTCGGGCATCCAGTCGGTGACAGTAGTGCCGTCATCAACATTACCGAGGCGATATGTTTTACCGGTATAAAACAAAATCCGCTCGGTGGTAGTTGTTTTACCAGCATCAATATGGGCGATAATGCCAATATTTCGATAGCGCTCGAGCGGAAAGTCAGTCATGGGGGACCTGGATTGTTAAAGTACCAGAATTACATGCGGAAGTGAGAAAACGCGCGGTTAGCCTCAGCCATCTTATGCGTTTCTTCACGTCGGCGGATTGAAGCTCCCTGGTTTTCAGCAGCGTCCATCAATTCACCAGCAAGTTTCTCGGAGAACGACTTGCCAGATCTCGCACGGGAAGCATTAATGATCCAGCGCATTGCCAGGGTGACCCGGCGTTCTGGGGCAACTTCCATCGGCACCTGGTAGGTCGCGCCACCAATACGGCGGGGGCGAACTTCCATCATCGGGCTGACATTCTTCAAGGCGGTTTCGAAAACTTCGATACCCTCTTTACCAGTCTTTTCGCCGATCATATCAATCGCGCTGTAGACATGGCGGGTAACGGTGCTTTTCTTGCCTTTTAGCATGATGCGGTTGATCATCATCTGCAGATGAACGTTGTTATAACGAACATCAGGGGTGGTGATTCGCTTTTCTGGTTTCAATCTTCTTGACATAATGGCTCCTCAATTTCAGCCAGTGGCGGTCTCCCGCTTTTTACCGGCTTTCATTCCAAATTATTTCGCAGCGCGTTTGGCGCCGTATTTGGAACGAGCGCGTTTGCGATCAGCTACACCGGTGCTGTCCAGTGTCCCGCGTACGATGTGATAACGCACACCAGGCAGGTCTTTCACTCTACCACCACGCACCAATACAACGCTGTGCTCTTGCAATTGGTGACCTTCACCAGGAATATACGCGGTGACTTCGATACCATTGGAAAGACGCACACGAGCAATCTTTCGCAGAGCGGAATTCGGTTTCTTGGGGGTCATCGTACGTACGATGGTGCAAACGCCGCGCTTTTGGGGAGCGCCCTTCGGCTGGCGTGTTCTGCGTTGTTTTTCCGAATTCAACGTATATTGCAAGGCGGGTGACTTGCTTTTTTTACTTTTTGTCTTGCGACCATTTCTAACCAGTTGGTTTATTGTTGGCACGTTTTTATCTCCGTACTACCTATTAACTTTCAATTATTCATTAAACAAGGCCATCTAACGCGCGGATGGCCCTATTAGCCAATTATTCAACAGGCACAAATAACTCTCCCTGCCTGTCAGGAATGAGCAGTCATTTTATCACGCCTCTTATCAAAACGTCAAGCGCAAAATCACTCATTTCTAATACCTTTTAGTTTATCAAAGATATCTGAGCCCTGGTCCATCAAACCCGTTGGTACGCGCTGGCGATGCCCACGATCTTCATCTTTGCCAAACTTCACGACTTCTCCGTCTTCCATGATGGCTTCCACCGCCAGGCTCAGGGATTGAAGTTCCTTCACCAAAACGCGGAAAGCAGCCGGAATACCAGGGGCTTCGATCGCTTTATTCTGGACGATCGATTCGTAGGTGGCGGTTCTGCCCGCAACGTCATCGGATTTCACCGTCAACATTTCCTGCAGGGTGTAAGCGGCACCGTAAGCTTCAAGCGCCCAAACTTCCATTTCGCCAAAGCGCTGACCACCAAATTGAGCCTTACCACCCAGCGGCTGTTGAGTCACCAGGCTATATGGACCGGTCGAGCGGGCATGCACCTTGTCTTCAACCAGGTGATGCAGTTTCAGCATGCTCATTATACCGATAGTGACAGGCTGGTCATAAAATTCGCCAGTACGTCCGTCGCGAACCAGTTGTTTACCAAGGGTTGGAATAGGGTTACCGGTTTCCATCATGATCTGACGGGCTTTGGCTTCCATCTGAGCGCGATCAAGACTGCTGTCGATTTCCTTGCCCTGTTTTTTCGCCCACAATACGAGACAAGCTGTCACAGCGTTGTCGTCTTGTTGCTGTCGGTCGGCTACTAAAATATTTTCTTCCGGGAAGGATGTGATCGTAGCTGGGTCGTAGCCTTCGCTTTCCAACCAAAGATTTAGAGCTGCCCGACGCGCGAGAACTTCGTTTTCCTTGATCTGAAACAAGTCCACACCTTTACCAGCAAGTTTGTCTTCCAGGTAGAGCAGTCTGACTTCGTTATCATCTTTGATCAATTCAGGGTCATATTCAACCCCCTGCAGCCATTCCGCGCCTTTTTCAGCGGTGACACGCCAGGCTTCGTCGATCATCCAGGCTCGCACCAGTTCTGCTTCGATTTCAGCTTCAGATGCACCGTCAAAAACTGGTGTCACAGCACGAAAACCGAGACTGTGCGCAGCCCATCCCAATTCAGCCTCAAGCACCTGACCGATGTTCATACGACCGGGGATGCCCAATGGGTTGAGAATGATATCAATGGGGGTGCCATCTTCGAGGAAAGGCATGTCTTCAACTGGTAGGACCATTGATACACAGCCTTTGTTTCCATGTCGACCAGCCATTTTGTCACCAGCAGTGATCTTACGGCGCTGAGCTACAGAAACACGCACCATCTTGTCAACGCCAGCGCTCAGGTCGCTGTTCTCTTCACGAGTGAAGACTTTGACATCCACCACGATTCCACGTTCGCCATGAGGCATGCGCAAGGAGGTATCTTTGACATCGCGGGATTTTTCACCGAAGATTGCCCGCAGAAGGCGCTCTTCGGGAGTCAGTTCTTTTTCACCCTTCGGGGTGATTTTGCCAACCAAAATCTCATTCGGACCAACTTCCGCACCAACGCGGATGATACCGGTCTCGTCCAGATCGCGGATGGTGTCTTCACCGACGTTCGGAATCTCACGGGTGATCTCTTCGGGACCTAACTTGGTATCGCGGGCTTCCACTTCATATTTTTCGATATGAATACTGGTGTAGCGATCATCTTCAACAAGGCGTTCAGAAATCAGGATGGCATCTTCAAAGTTGAAACCTTCCCAGGGCAAAAAGGCGATCATTACGTTCTGACCGAGAGCCAATTTGCCATCTTGCGTAGAGGAGGAATCGACGATCACATCACCTTTGTGCACCAACTGTCCTTTTACAACGGCAGGGCGCTGGTCGATACAGGTGCTCTGATTGGAGCGCTGATACTTACGTAGTTTGTGTATCTTAAGCAAACCGCTGGCTTGTTTCAACACGAGTGTATCCCCGGTGACAGAAATGACTTCGCCATCTTCTTCAGCGATAACAACCTGACCGGAATCAGCAACAGCAACTTCTTCCATACCGGTCGAAACGATCGGTACTTCAGGGCGCAACAGTGGGACCGCTTGGGTTTGCATGTTTGAACCCATCAAGGCACGGCTTGCGTCATCGTGCTCAAGGAAGGGAACCAAAGCGGCAGAGATGCCAACAAACTGATTCGGAGCGACATCGACAAAATCGATGTGTTCGTAGTCCCGAATTTCGAACTTGTTGTGGAAGCGACAGCTATTGCGTCGCAGGAATTCGTTATATTCATTCACAGGCGCGTTTGCCTGAGCAATGACGTACTTATCCTCGGCATCTGCACTCATGTAAACATATTCATCGCTGATAAAAGGACGAATTAAAACATTATCGATCCCAAAGGATTTGATTTTTTTCGCCATTGCGGGGGTAACCCGGGTTTCAGCTTGATAAACAACTTCATTGGTCTTTGGATCGACAATGTTCTGGCGCAGCAGGTGGTTGACCAGGTTGGGGTCGTCACCCCTCATCGAGCGATAAACTCGTCGGTATGGGGTTTCAATGAAACCATACTCGTTTACCTTGGCAAAGGACGCCAAACGACCGATCAAACCAATGTTCGGACCTTCAGGGGTCTCGATTGGGCAAATTCGGCCGTAGTGTGAGAAGTGAACGTCGCGAACATCAAAGCCGGCGCGCTCACGGCGCAGACCGCCAGGACCTAAGGCAGAGACGGTGCGCTTGTGGCGCAACTCGGAAAGCGGGTTGGTCTCTTCCATGAATTGAGAGAGCTGGCTGGAGCCAAAGAACTCACGCAACGAAGCAACTAACGGTCGGATGTTCACCAGGCTAACGGGCGAAGCGCTTATACCCTGGTCGCGAATGGACATACGTTCTTTGATAACGCGTTCCATCCGGCGCAGGCCTACACGAAGCTTGTTCTGGATCAGTTCGCCAACGGTCTTAACCCGGCGGTTGCCAAGATGATCGATGTCATCAGCCGGTGTTTTATCATTATTGATCTGGATCATATGCCGGACGATCTGGATAATGTCGTGCGCCGTAACGGTGCGATGATCCATCCGAACGATGTCTTGCAGATCAAGTTTTTGATTCAATTTATAGCGACCGACGCTCTCGAGGTCATAATGACGGGGGTCAAAAATCTGCTCTTTGACATAGGCTCTGGCGTTATCCAATTGGGGTGGTTCCCCTGGGCGCAAGCGTTTGTAAAACTCAATCAACGCTGCCTGGCTGATATTGTAATTAGTCAGGTCATATTCGGGTTCTTGCTCAAAAGAAGACTCAATATAAAGGTGATTCGGGTTGTTGTCGACATCCTGGAAAAGTGCCAGGATCTCTTCATTTGTGCCTTCTTTTAATGGAGCAATATCGATGTCATTATCTTTGTCTTTCAATGCAGCCAAAGCACGCAAGAACACCGTGATCGGCACAGTACGTTTTCGGTTGAACTTAAGGATAATGAAGTCATTCTTGCGGGTCTCAAACTCCATCCAGGCACCGCGGTCAGGGATCAGTTTTGCGGTCGCCATCTTGCGACCAGTGGTGCGGTCCGTCTCAGCTTCAAAATAAACTCCTGGAGAGCGGATCAACTGGGAAACAACCACGCGTTCGGTACCATTAATAATGAAGGTGCCCTTCGGAGTCATTTCAGGGAAGTCGCCCAGGAAGAGCTCGTGCTTGATCTTATCGCTGCTTTCAGCACCATCGAGAAGGACAGAAACGTAAAGCGGACAAGCGTAAGTCAAATCACGCTCGAGGCATTCTTCGATCGAGTTTTTCGGCTCTTCGAAGTGATATTCCAAACCAAATTGTCTGGCTGTGTCGGTGTCGCTGGGGAAGTGCAGTTTCAGGTCACCACCATATGAAACAATGGGAGAAATTTCGTTGAATAAGCTACCCAAACCTTCTGACTTCAGACGTTTGAAGGAGTCAAGTTGAACTTCAATTAGATCAGGTAACGGAAGCCCCACGGGAATGCGTGAGTAATTCTTGGGTTTCATCAGTTCAGTCATTCACATCTCCTAACGTGATAAAAGCGTGGTGCAAACTGCGACCCACGCGTTTAATACTTTTTAAGCGTAATTTTTTAGTATAAGACAATTCGGTTGCTAAGTCAATAGTGTTTTTAGGCCAAAAAACGTTTTCATCCCTGCGTTTATATAGAATAGATATTTTACCACAATACAAAATTTGAAAACATTATCTGAAAGTTTAGGACATTTCTATTTAGCCTTGACACATTATCTGGAAGTTTTGTTTAGTCGATCACCTTCTCGGTCTTGCCTGCCAGGTTA